>JGI20157J14317_10000005_pt1 | contig 198254 bp, 223 predicted proteins | sample COG_07_FD_14317 | JGI IMG/M metagenome (IMG submission 14317)
TTACTAAATGCTTTATCCCCTGTCGACGGTCGATACTCAGACAAAGCAGACAAGCTTAGGCCTATATTTAGTGAATATGGCCTTATTAAAAAAAGAGTGTCTATCGAAATTAAATGGCTTATAGCGTTAAGCGAAAATCAAGAGATTAAGGAAATTCCAGCATTTTCAGATGGCACATTGAAGAAGCTTAATGGTCTAATCACTTCATTTGATGAACAAGATGCTCAGGCAGTAAAAGATATTGAAAGAATAACAAATCATGATGTAAAGGCTGTGGAATACTGGATTAAAAATGCCCTTATTTCAGAAAAAGAAATTCTTGCGGTATCCGAGTTTATTCATTTTGCGTGTACCTCAGAGGATATCAATAATCTTTCTTATGCATTAATGCTGAAGGAAGGTATTGCCAATGTTGTTGTACCGGAAATAAAAAACATACATCAAAAACTAACAAAAAATGCCATTGAGTTTTCAGCAATCCCTTTGCTAGCAAGAACTCATGGGCAAACTGCCAGCCCGACAACCCTTGGGAAGGAATTTGCCAATGTAGCGCAGCGTATTTCAAGGCAATTAGTTAAGCTCAGTGAGCAGAAGTATCTTGGAAAAATGAATGGTGCTGTCGGAAATTTCAACGCCCATACCGCAGCGTACCCTGATGTTGATTGGAATACTTTCTCTAAAACTTTTGTAACTTCACTGGGCTTGGAATACAACGAATTCACCACACAAATCGAACCGCATGACTTTATGGCTGAGGTTTTCCATAATGTATCGCGAGTTAACACCATACTGATTGATCTCAACAGAGATATTTGGAGTTATATCTCATTAGGTTATTTTTCGCAAAAAACTATAAAAAATGAGGTTGGATCTTCAACAATGCCTCACAAGGTAAATCCGATTGATTTTGAAAATTCGGAGGGAAATTTAGGCTTATCGAATGCAATGCTTAGTCATCTTTCTGAAAAATTACCAATCTCAAGGTGGCAAAGAGACCTAACAGACTCAACAGTCTTAAGAAATGTAGGGCTTACCTTGGCTTATGGGCTTATTGCTTACCAATCATGCTTAAAAGGTCTTAATAAGCTTGTGGTAAATGAAGATAAAATTAACCAAGACCTAAGTAGCGCATGGGAGGTTCTAGCTGAGCCAATACAAACTGTAATGCGAAAACATGGCATTGAAAATCCATACGAAAAACTTAAGGATCTCACCAGAGGTAATGAAAAAATTACACAAGAGATTTTGCATGGCTTTATCGAGACCTTAGCTATTCCTCTTGATGAGAAAGGCCGTCTCTTAAAGTTGTCCCCCCAAAACTACATCGGAATTGCAGCTATTCTTGCCAAAAAATCCTAATGTTAGAAATTCTAGTTCTTTATTATTCTAAAGGTGGCTCAGTGAAGGAGATGTCTAAAATTATCGCCAGAGGAATTAATTCGGTTGATGGAGTAGAAGCAAAACTAAGAACGGTGCCAGAAGTTTCCCCTCTTACCACTCAGCAAGAAGGCAAGATTCCTGAAAGTGGTGATTTATATGCTAATTTAAGTGATCTAGAGAGTTGCCAAGGTTTAGTGCTGGGAAGCCCTACCCGTTTTGGCAATATGGCGGCACCATTAAAATACTTTATAGACTCTATGTCTCCCATATGGATTAAGGGAGCTATGGAGGATAAGCCTGCTTCAGTGTTTACCTCATCTGGCTCTGTTCATGGAGGAAATGAATCTACTCTCCTATCTATGCAATTACCGTTACTTCATTTAGGTATGCTTATTATGGGTATTCCATACTCCACACCCTCTCTTAGTTCGACAGTATCTGGTGGGACGCCCTATGGATCTAGTCATGTAGGAGGAGATAGCAATGAGAATGACCTAACAAGTGATGAGAAAAGTATTTGCTTTGCACAAGGTGAGCGCATTGCATTGTTGGTGAAAAAAATAAATGGATAACAAGCTCTTTTATATAGCAATTTATAGTCTTATGTCCTTAGTTTTACTCAACCTTGTATGGGAATTGTTCTTCAATCCATTAAATCCTAATGGGTCATGGATGGTTATCAAGTCCCTACTTCTTCTAACGCCACTGCTAGGAATATTAAGAAGGAAAAGGCGTACCTTTCAGTGGTCAAGCATGGTGATTCTTCTCTTTTTTATTGAGGGTGTGGTAAGGTTTTACGCTGAGTCTGGCTTCTCAAAAAGCTTTGCTATGGGTGAGATTATTCTAAGCTTAACTTTTTTTCTTTCCGCAATTTTTTATTGTAAATATAACCGCTAATATGAAAATACTGGTTTCAAATGATGATGGATATTTTGCTCCTGGGTTAACATTAATTGTTGAATACCTTAAAAAAATAGCCGAAGTGGTGGTGGTTGCACCAGATAGAAATCGAAGTGGTGCTAGTAGCTCACTTACATTAGACAAACCACTATCCGTTAGTGAAATAAGCCCTAATAATTATGTTGTCGATGGCACCCCAACGGACTGTGTTCATCTTGCACTAACAGGGTTACTTAAGTTTAAGCCAGATATGGTGATTTCAGGCATTAATGATGGGGCCAATATGGGTGACGACACTCTATATTCAGGAACAGTTGCAGCTGCTATTGAAGGATACACTATCGGAATTCCGTCTATAGCCGTTTCAATGGCAAAACATAAACCAAAACATTTTGAAACTGCAGCATTAGTTACGCTTGACTTAATTGATAAATTGAATAGCCAAAGCCCAAAGGAAACTCCCCTTCTTAACGTTAATGTTCCTGACCTTCCCTACAATGATCTTCGGGGGTTATTAATAACGAGACTAGGTAAAAGAAAACAAGCCGACCCAATAATAAAAAATTTAACTCCTAAGGGGCATAATGTTTATTGGATAGGGCCAGCCGGTGATCCAAATGACTGTGGGGAAGGTACAGATTTTTTTGCAGTTAAAGAAAACTATGTTTCAATATCACCTATTCAAATTGATTTAACAAATCATAAATTAATCGAACATATGAGTGAGTGGCTTAAGTGAGTGCTGTGAATATAAAAAAAATATTAGTTTTTCTTTGGATTATGATTCTCACTGGATGTGCTTCAAAAATTCCCGCACCAGTCGAAAATCAAAGCTATGAATATAAAAAATCTAGCGAAGAAAAAAAGAAAGAAACAGGCTGTCCAGACGTATACAAACTTAAAAAAGGTGAAACTCTTTTTAGTATTAGCATTAAATGTGGTTTTAATTATAAAGATGTAGCAAGAGTTAACGGCTTAAGTAAACCCTATCGTATTAAAGAAGGGGATGAAATTAGGTTTGATTTGTTGAAAGAGCAACCAAGTAAAGAAAAGATTGATGTTCTAGAAGAAAGTACAGAAACCATCCCCCTTAATGACGAGGCAATTGATATTGAGGCAGAAGAGTTTCAGGGCTACGGAACTCCAACACCCATTGAAGATCCAAAAGTAATTCGTGAAGTATATTCAAAGCGAAGTCTCAAACAAACTAGCGAGATAGTTTCTGCTAAAACAAAGTTAGAAAAAACATGGTCGTGGCCAACAGAAGGAAATGTAGAAAATCCCTTTGATAGTAACAGTCCTATAAAGGGAGTAGAAATTTTAGGTGACTTTGGTCAAGAAATAAAATCTGTGTCGAAGGGTAAAGTAATTTACGCTGGGGAAGATCTCAAAGGTTATGGACGCCTTATTATTATAAAGCATGATAATGATTTATTGAGTGTGTACGGGCATAATGAAGAAATATTTGTTCGAGAAGGACAAACAGTTGAGGCATTAGAGGCTATTGGTACAATGGGAAGTACAGGAACTGATAGAGTAAAGCTGTATTTTGAAATTAGAAAGGGGGGGCAGTCAGTCAACCCCCTTCTTTATATAAAGAAATAGTAACGCTTAACTTAACTCGTTATTATCTTCTTTTTTATAAAAATCTTGCACTGTACTCATATCATAATCTCTTGCCCACTTAATTATTTCATCAAAAGCCGGAGCGCCAATCTCACCAACTTGAGCATGAATACCAGCTTTTTCCCTAATAACTAATAATCCAGGAATTTTTTCTACCTGAAAGTATTCGCTTATTTCAGGATCTTTTTCGGTATCGACCATTCCAAATATGATATCCGTATTATTTTTTGCTGCAGCTTCGAAAATTGGAGTGAATGTTAGACAAGGGTCACACCATGGTGCCCAAAAATCTACTATCACAAAATTGTTATCTTCAATCGTCTTCTTAAAATTGTCTTTTGTTAATACAACTAAGTTCGTCATTTTATTCCTTATTATTTCCAAGTATTGATATTATAAACCTCTTCTAAAGGTTTGCGTTTTCTTGGCGCAACTTCTCGCTCCAATTGAGATTCGGTTATCTTGCTTTCCTCTAATATTTTTCCTACTGCAATAAATGAAAGTATATCAACGTCGTTAGGAATTAAGGCCAGATCTCTAGCTTTTACTGTATCAAAACCTCCCATTTGATGAGCGTTTAAATTCATAGCTGACGCCTGTAGGCAAAAATTTTCAGCTGCAGCTCCTGCATCGTATTGATTAAAACGATTTGGCGCTCCATTATGGTGAAAGTTTTTCCTTGCGCACACTAAGGTTAGAATAGATGCATCCATTGCCCAATTTTGATTTCCGACAGACAGGCAATTAAGTGCTTTTGAAAATGAAGTTGCATCTTCTTTGTTAAATAAAATAAATTTCCAAGGCTGGTCGCCAAAACACGAAGGGGCCCATCTAGCTGCTTCAAAAAGTGAATGAATCATTTCAGGGATTAGGATAAAATCTGGGTCGAAAGCTCTTGGGCTCCATCTCTTAGCAATAACATCGCTGATTGGTGTTTTAGTTATAGCTAACTTTTGCATAAAATTCCTTTTATATTCATATGAATCAATTTATTTACTTAACTAGAGTGTTATTGTTACTCATAATTCAATTTTTGGTACTAATTTATGAAAAAAAAATTAGGTATTAGTTTTTTTTGATATGCACAATTCCGATCAAAAGTCCTTTTTTATGCAAGAAGCTTTAGCTATGGCAAAAATTGCTTATGCAAATCACGAAGTTCCAGTTGGAGCTGTTATAGTCAATGATAATGTAATTATCGGAAGAGGCTGCAACGAATTAATAAAAAAAAATGATCCTACCGGTCATGCCGAAATTCATGCTATCAGAGAGGCAGCAAGAACGATAAAAAACTACCGCCTTACTAATTGTGACATCTATGTCACATTGGAGCCTTGCCCGATGTGTATTGGCGCAATTTTTAACTCACGTATTAAAAATCTTTTTTTTGGCGCTTATGATCATAAAACAGGAGTCTGTGAGAGTGTTGTTAATCTTGGGTCGTTTAAAACATTGAATCATCACTGCAATATATTTGGTGGAATATTAGAAAATGAATCAAAGGATATATTACAAAAGTTCTTTCAGGAAAGAAGATTAAAAAAAACCGCCGCTAAATAGCAGCGGTTTTTTTAAAGGCTTACTAATCTCTATTACCCATTAATGCCATTAATAAATAGAGTAAATTGACAAATAAATTATAAATATTCATATAAAGGGCCAGTGTTGCCATAATGTAATTAGTTTCACCGCCTTTAACTATGCGATTAACATCGTACAAAATGAAGCCTGAGAAGATCATCACAGCTATCGCGGAAATTGCAAGTGATGCGGCAGGAATCTGAAAAAACATATTCACTAAAGATGCAAGAATTAGCATAATTAAGCCGATCATAAGAAATTTTCCCATAAACGAGAAGTCTCTTTTGGATGTTTGAGCTATACCTGCTAGCACAAGAAAAATAGCTCCTGTCCCTCCAGCTGCCAAACTCACTATCTGCCCGCCATTACTTAAGCTGAATGCTACCTGCAAAATTGGACCTAACATTAATCCAAGAAGAAATGTTAGTGCTAAAAGAAAAACGACCCCTAGGCTACTATTTTTATTTTTTTGTATTAAGAAAAACATCCCAAAAATACCACCCAAAGTCATGATCATAAATAAAATAGGGCTGCTGGCTGCAAAACCCCAGTTCATACTCATACCCATAAGCGCACCAATTACTGTTGGAAATAATGAAACACCCAATAATGCGTATGTATTTCTCAAAACTTTATTTGTCGCTAAAGCTGATGGTGTATTTGAAGCTATATTATTAATATTATTTTGCATAGTCTTTTAAGATCCTTTAATTATATAAACCTACATGTATAGGATAAGGGTTGATTGCTAAAGTTTCAAGTAATTATCCTGAAATTTTAGCGGTTAGCTAAACTTTAGTATTAGCTTGCCTGCCTCTGTTGTTGTTAAACGCATATATTGAGTTTGTTCATTTTTTTTCTTGTTTAACCCCATAGCTTTTATACGGCATTGAGACTTTTCACTCACCGGCCAATCCAAATGAGTTAAAACAATATCAACATCCTCTCCAGCATTACATACCAATACCATGTCACAACCAGCTTGAAGGGCTTTTAAGACTCTTTTTGTGACATCCTTTTCCGTAAAAACTGCTGCCTGCATACTCATATCATCACTAAATATAGCCCCATTAAAACCTAGGCTTTTTCTTAATTGGTCTTGAAGCCAGAAATGTGACAAACCTGATGGCTTGTCATCACATAAAGAATAAATTACGTGGGAAGGCATTATGCCCTTCAGTCCATTTTCTATAAGAGCTTTAAATACCAGCATATCGCTTTCTTTGATAACCTCAAATGCTCTTTCATCCTCTCCAACTTCTAGGTGAGTGTCTGCTTTAATGAATCCATGGCCAGGAAAATGCTTACCAACTCCCTGCATACCTGCCTGACCTAGGCCCTCTGTTAGACTATTAGCTAGATGAATGGTCGGCTGGATTTCTTTATGGAAAGCACGATTACCAATAACTGAGCTAGATTCATAGTTAACATCTAAAACCGGGGTAAAACTAAAATCTATATCGCAACTCCCTAGTTCTTTTGCAATCAACCAGCCGCATAATTTAGCTATTCTGGTAGCTTCATCTGGATCTTTATCGAATAAACTTCCTAATAATGCCATCGCCGGTAATTGAGTAAAGTCATCCCTAAACCTTTGCACTCTTCCACCTTCATGATCTACAGCAATCAAAATATTATGCTTAATCTTTCTTATAGATTTAACCAGTGACTTTAATTGCTTTTTGTTTTCATAATTTCTTGAAAAGAGTATAACTCCGCCAACAAGAGGGTGACTGATTCTCTTGATATCATTTGAATCCAAAGATAACGATGCGACATCAATCATTAAACAAGTCATAACAACAGTTCCTTTAATCTACTAATGCTTAGTAAGGCTTTCTTTAATATTAAAATATTTATGAAGGTAGTCACCAGTATGGTTAATGCAGTACACAATTGACATAATGCTCATACCTACAAAAATTGCATAATGTGGAGACACTAATAAGTAGCGAACACTGTCTCTCATCATTGCCCCCCAAGAGGCTTCAGGTGCTTGTAACCCAAGACCAAGGAAAGAAAGACTTGCTTCTGCAATAATTAATCCAGCAACAGCATAGGTTGCCTCCACCAATAAAGGCGTGCTAAGGGAAGGAATGAGGTGCCTAGCTACAATCCACCAGTGACTTGCACCCATTGACTTAGACGCTTTTACATATTCAAAATTTTTCACCATTAGTGCCTGCCCTCTCGAAAGCCTAGCGTAACTTACCCACCCACCTATCGATAAAGCTAAGATCAAATTCAATTTTCCTGGGTTTAGCATAGCTGCAAAAGCAATAGCCAACAAAATTCCAGGAAATGACATAAATAAATTAATAATAAAAGAAACTATGGCATCAAATTTGCCACCGATATAACCAGACACTGTTCCTATAACAACTCCTGTAGTGCAAGAAATTAAACTTACGACAAGAATAATTTCTATAGAATTTTTAAAGCCCGCAAAAAGACGGTAGATTATGGAGCGCCCATAATCATCTCTCCCAAAAATAGCTTCAATATTGGGTGAGGCTAAGATTGCATTGAACTGCATATCATTAGCATCCCAATTCATTATAAACATAAGGGCTGTCCCGATAATCCAAAAAAAGGCTATGGTAATTGATGCTTTATGCAATTTTACTGGTCCTCATTCTTGGATCTGCAACTTTATAAATAAAGTCAGTAAGTATATTGACTACAACATAAGATAATGCAATTACAAAAATACATGCTTGAGTTATAGGGTAGTCTCTTGTCTGAATTGAATCTACCAGTAACATACCTATTCCATTCCAACTAAAGATAGTTTCAGTAATAACTGCCCCTGATAAAAGTGATCCAAACTGCATCCCTAAAACAGAAATAATAGGGATAAGTACCAAACGAAAAACATGGTTTATTAATACTGCCCACTCACTAAGCCCTTTTGCTCTAGCAGTTCTAACAATATCGGAATCTATCAATTCCAACATACAGTTTCTCGTCAATTTCACAATAATAGCTATCAGTCCTAAAGCTAAAGTAAAAGCTGGCAATACTATTGAGGAGAAGCTTCCTATCCCATTTACTGGGAACCATCCAAGCCAAATTGAAAAAAAAAGTATTAGCAGTGGCCCTAAAAAGAAATGGGGGATTGATATGAAAAATATACTTATGCTCATAATTATTTTATCTACAGCCGAATTATGAAATTTAGCTGAAATAATTCCTCCCATCAATCCACAGCTTAGAGCTATCAATAGTGAAGCACCTGCAAGGATATATGTATTTCTTCCAGCATTTATTAGCTGCTCTAACACAGGCTTATGATTCAATATTGACACCCCAAAATCGCCTTGAAAAACCTTTACCAAAGATGATGAGAGTTGCAAATAAATTGATTTGTCTAAGCCTAGCTGCATCCGTAATTTATTTTGATCTGCTAAAGAGGCTGATTCTCCCAACATAACCTGGATTGGATCTCCCGGAATTAGATGAAGAAGCATGAAAGTGACAATATATATTGCTAGAACTTGAAGAAGGATAAGGAAAATTCTTTTTAACATCATTGGCTAAAAATCAATCTCGACAATATCGCCTACTGACACCAAATCAAATAATTCTATAACGTCTTCATTCGACATTCTTATACATCCATGCGATGAGGGAGTACCCAGTAAATGCTCTTCATTGGTTCCATGTATGTATATGTAACGCTGCATGGTATCTACATTTCCCAGCCTATTCCTTCCTAAGTCTTTTCCCGACAACCAAATCACTCTAGATAAAATCCAATCAACAGTTGTCGAAGAGCTATCTAACTCCTTTGTCCATATTTGATTAGTAAAGCGCCTAGCTTTTATTACTGCATAAATTGGAAGATTTCGTCCAATCATGGCACGAATAATATGATTTCCCAAAGGAGTTTTGTTGGTATTTTTTTCCTGGCCAACACCTTTTAAGGCAGTAGAAACTTTATAAGAAGAAATTAACTCTCCTTCCTGGAATAAACTTAGTTTCTGGCTCGACACTGAAATATTTATTTTAGAATTCATTTTTTTTTATGGTTGTTAATCCATTCCAATTACCATCACTATGAATGGTATATCCTGATATTGATTTGCTTAAAGCCGCTATGCCACCTTCATACCATAAAGGAATAAATCCTATTTGCATATGGACCTGATCAATGACTTTTGACCAATGATTAGTTAGTCTTGCCTCCTCCAAAAGATCATCTAAAAGTAACGAGCTAAAATTACCTCTATTCAGACCATTTGGTGGTGTGGAACTTGAGTGGAAAATCTTGTGGTAGATTTCTGGATTTTTAACACCAACCCATGTGAGCCCATACATCTGGAAATTCCCGCTCTGTATATCCTTAAAATAGGTGCCCCAATCAAGAGTTTTTATTTTTAAATGTATGCCGACATCATCTAACTGCTCTTGAATGATCGTTGCAATTTTTAGGCGAAATGGATCCGTAGATGTCTTAAAAGTAATTTCTATTGGGCGATCGGGAGAAAGTTTATTAACAATCTCTCGTGCTAGAATTGGGTTGAATGAGAGGGGGATTATTTTTTTGCTAGCCCAGTGCTCTGGCGGAAAAATCTGTTCTGCAAGTCTAGTATTTTCATTCAGAAAAAATTTAATTAACTGCTCTCTATTAATGGCAAGGGACATGGCCCTTCTTAACTCAGCTTTACCGAGCCATGAGTCATTAAAGTTAAAGCCTAAGTAAGAGATATTTGAGCCTACCGACTTTAAAATACTGATAGTTTTATTGCTCTCTAAAAACTTTGAAGTCTCTTTAGGTATGTCATTTTGTATAATATCAATTTCGTTTTTAATGAGCTTTAATGCCCTAACAGTTGGATCTTTAATCTCTACAAACTCAATAATTTGTCCATCATCAACCCTTTTAATTTTTATGTTTTGTATTGAAGGATGAAAAGAAAAAGGGCCTGATCCTATAGGTTTTACAGAGAAATTATGATTTTGGTTAATAAGATCTGAAGGTAGCACTGCAAAATTTAAATGGTGAACAAAATTCAGATCCGAGCTGTTAAGATAAATCTTGAACTGTTTTGGCGACAGTTTTTTAAGCTTTTTAACTTTTTTTAGTTCAATTGCTTTTGATGATAATCCCTCGTCAATAATATGCGTAAACGTTGCCATTATGTCATCAAGGTTCATTTTTTTACCGTGATGGAAAAAGGGTAAATCTTTTTTAAGTGTAAATACGTACTCTTTTGGGGACAGCATTTTATAGCTCACTAGTTCTGACTGTAGATTTGATTTTTCATCATAGTAAAATAAAGATGTATAGATGAGATTGTTAATTTTTTCCGATGCCGCGTCATTGGCAATAAGCGGATTTAAGTTTTGTGGATTCTGAGCAACTCCAAAATAAATAATTGTGTCGTCATGGCCTGAACTGCATCCCAACAAACTGATAATAAAAATAAAAAAAAGGATTATGGTTTGCTGTTTACTGCTCATTAATTTCAAATAATGCAATCGATTCAACATGGGATGTGTGTGGGAACATATTAAGAATTCCAGCTTTAGCAAATTTGTAGCCTTTCTCATTGGTTAAAACATGTGCATCTCTCGCCAAAGTAGCTGGATTGCAGGAAACATAACAAATAAGGTTAGGCTTGTTTTCCTCACTAATACTATTAATTAAATTTAGTGCTCCGTCTCTTGGGGGATCTATAAGCCACTTGCTTGCTCTGCCTAAACTGGTTATGGCTTGATCATCAACTTTGAACAGATCAACTCTTTTAAACTCTGCTAATTTTTGTAACTTATTCTTTTCAGCGTTTATATTTGCCGACTCCACTAAGGCTTCATCGCTTTCAAAACCTACAACATTCGAGCCATATGATGCAATTGGTAGCGTGAAGTTTCCAAGCCCACAAAAGAAATCAAAAATTACTTCTGTGGGTTTTGGGTTGAGAAAATTCATTACCCTCCTAATCAATACCGCATTAATAAAAGGATTGATTTGAGTGAAGCTTGTTGGTTTAAATTCAAAGCTTAAATTAAATTCTTTATTTTTATAAACAATACTTTTCTGCATGGACGATAAAAGCGGCTTAACAGATTCGTATCCTTTAGTTTGCGTCCAAAACTCTATACCCTTTTTCTCTTGGAAGTCCTTAAGAAGATTTATATCATTTTCCGATAAAGCTTCCAAAATTCTTAACACCAAAATATGTCGCTCTTGATTTGAGGCATATTCAATTTGAGGGATTTGGTCGCGTATGGACAGGCTCGTAAATAATGCCTGCATAGGGCTAAGTAGACTTGATATTTTCAAAGGGATAACTTTGCAGCTATCCATATCTGTAAGGAAGTGTGAAAGTTTTTCATTAAAGCCAATCAAAACTTTTTGTTTCTTCTCCACATACTTAACTCTGAATCTAGCTTTGTGACGATATTCTGAGGTTGGCCCCGATACAGGGCTTAAAACTTGATCAGGAAATACTTTCCCCACATGTTGAAGTGTTTGTTCAAATGCTCTTTGTTTATGTGCTAGTTGAGATGAAATGTCAAAATGTTGCATAGAACAACCTCCACACATTCCAAAAAATTCACATATTGGCTCCTCTCTTTTAGGGGATGGATTTATAATTTCTAAAGACTTTGCAAAGAAAAGTTTTTTTTTCTTTTTAAAAATCTTAAATCTTACTTTTTCTCCAATCAAAGCATTATCAATGAAAATTGTTCTTTCGTCCTGATATGCAATCCCCCTCCCCTCATGATCCAGAGCGGTAATTATTGCTTCATCTTTTATTAAGGGGGTTGTCATTGAGTTCTATACAGGGAAAATGCCAGTTGAAAGGTAGCGGTCGCCCCTATCACAAGCAATTGATACAATAACCGCATCTGGATTATTGGCAGCAATTTCTAAAGCAACATGCAAGGCACCGCCCGTTGAAGCTCCAGAAAAAATACCTTCTTCCTTGGCTAGCCTTCTTGCCATTTTTTCTGCATTATCTTGACTAACGTTCACTATATTATCAATATTATTTCTTGTAAATATTTCAGGCAAATACTCCTCTGGCCATTTCCTAATGCCTGGAATTTGAGCCCCGTCTTCTGGCTGAACCCCGATAATCTGTATATTCGGATTTTGTTCTTTAAGGAATTGAGATGTCCCAACAATAGTTCCAGTAGTGCCCATACTTGAGACAAAATGAGTCACCTTTCTGCCGGTTGCCTTCCATATTTCCGGACCTGTTCCCTCGTAATGAGCTCGTGGGTTATCAGCATTTCCAAATTGGTCCAAAACAATACCACGGCCTTCTTGTTCCATTTTTTTTGCTTTATCTCTAGCAAGTTCCATGCTACCTTCCACAGATGTGAGTATTAACTCAGCACCAAATGCTTTCATTGTTTGTCTTCTCTCTAGGGATTGATTTTCTGGCATAATCAAAATCATTTTATATCCCTTCATTGCGGCTACCATTGCAAGGGCAATGCCAGTATTTCCTGAAGTTGCTTCAATCAATGTATCACCTGGTTTAATGTCCCCTCTAAGCTCAGCATGTTTAATCATCGAATATGCTGGCCGGTCTTTGACTGATCCCGCTGGATTATTTCCTTCTAATTTCAAATAAACTTCTCCACTACTCTTTGGCGATAGTCTTTGAATTTTTGCCAGGGGTGTATTACCAATTGTGGCTTCTAATGTATTCAATCTCATTTTGCTTTAAGAAAAATGTATATTGTAAAGGTTATAAAAAATAAATATCCAAATAAAGCCATTTGCGGAAGGGTTAATCCCATAAATGTCCAGTCAATCTGGGAGCAATCTCCAGTTCCTCTAAACAACAAGTTGATCGCCTCGGATAAAGGAAAGTTATCAAACATATAATTGAGGTCTATGCCGCACTCGGCTGGTACTTCTATAATCTTCGCTTGGATTAAAATATGGCGAAAAGAAAAGACAACTCCGATTAAGCCTGAAAAAATAATCGTTATGGCCTGAAGATACCTAACCAATTGATTATAAGGAAGAAAATAAAATACTGTAAATAAAATCGCAATTACAATAAAAAGAATACGCTGGGTAATGCAAAGCGGGCAAGGCTCCAGACTGAATTTAAGTTGAATGAAAATAGCGGCGGCAATCATACTAAATGATAGAAGCGCTCCAATCAAACTGGCTCTTTTAGGGTTTATTGCATTTTTCATGATTTAATACCTCCAAAACACCTATAATTTAACTACAACTATAAATGACATTCATAGCAAATTGAACAATTCTATTAAAATACAAGGCGACATTGAAAAAAATAAAATTTTCTCCGTTTCAGAGCTAAATCGTCTTGTCAAAAACATTCTTAATACTACATTTTCTCTTGTATGGATTAAAGGAGAGGTTTCAGGTTTCTCGTCCTATAGTTCCGGACACTGGTACTTTAAGTTAAAAGACAATACAGCTCAAGTAGATTGTGTCATGTTCGCTAGGAAAAATCAGCAACTACAATGGCAGCCAAAAAATGGAGATTTTTTAGAACTGCAATGTCAAGTAAGCCTTTATGAGGCAAATGGGAAATATCAACTAATAATCGAAACCATGCAAAAAGCAGGTCTGGGTGAGTTGTTCGAAAAGTATATCGACCTTAAAAATAAACTGGAGCAGGCAGGTCTTTTTAATGAAGCGACAAAGAAACTGTTACCAAGGTTTCCTAGGGTTATCGGAGTTATTACCTCTAGTGATGGGGCTGCATTAAGAGATGTCCTTTCCACTCTGCTCAGACGAAATAGATCAGTATCAATTATTATTTATCCCACCTTGGTTCAAGGAGCCGCAGCAACCAGTGGAATATGTAACGCTATAACCAAGGCTAACGAAAGGAATGAAGTGGATGCTTTGATTATTTGTAGGGGAGGAGGTTCTATTGAGGATTTATGGTCCTTTAATACCGAAAGTGTTGCTTATGCAATTTTTAATTCAATCCTGCCGGTTATTTCCGCTGTTGGCCATGAAACTGATTTTACTATTGCAGATTTTGTTGCTGATACTAGGGCACCGACGCCCACGGCCGCTGCAGAAATTATTAGTGAGGGTAGTAATCAAATTTTAAGCACTATCGACGTTTACTTAAATTCGATGACAAAGATGTTTGAAAGAAAAATAGAGCAGTCTCAATTAAAATTAAATTTTCTGGAAAGGCGTTTAATTTCTCCCATACAAAGAATTGCAGGTCAAAAAGATTTACTAAAGAGCTATGAAAAGAGAATGCTTCTTAATATCAACGCAAAGCTAGAATCCTATAGAAATAAAATAACCCGTACAATAATTCAGCTTCCCCCACCAAAGCAGTTAATTCAAGAAAAGAAAGAGCAAATCGATACGCTTAGAAGAAGATTGGAAATCAATACGAGATCACAAATCACTTCATACTCTTCAAAGATTCTCTCTATTAAAAAAAATTTGTTGATGCTAAATCCAAAATCTATCCTCAAGAGAGGTTATTCTATTGTGCAGGACGTTGATGAAAAAATACTTCGAGATACGAAAAATATTAGTGTAGATGATAATATTGTTATAACCTTCCACAATGGATATGCAAAAGCAATGATCACTGAGAAAAATTCAAAAAAATAACCTACTATTTAAATTGAAATCAATTATGTCAAAAAAACACAATGCAGGTATGTTTGCCCTATCTTTAGGGGCTCTAGGCGTAGTATTTGGAGACATAGGCACAAGTCCGCTGTATGCGATAAAAGAAATATTCTCAATTGGCAACAATATATTGGCGCTGAATAATCAAAATATGCTGGGAATTCTATCTCTAATTTTTTGGTCTCTTTTATCCATTGTTTCGGTTAAGTACATAACCTTTATTATGCGGGCAAATAATAATGGCGAGGGCGGGATTATGGCACTTTTATCCTTAGCCAATAGAAATGCAAAATCCAAATATAAGAAACTTTTTATTATGGCAATAGGAATGTTGGGTGCCTGCATGTTTTATGCTGACGGAATGATTACTCCTGCAATTTCAGTGCTTTCAGCTGTTGAAGGTATTGAACTAATAACTCCTAAATTTGATAGCTTTATAATTCCCGCTACCTTAGTAATTATATTTGGTCTTTTTTGGGCTCAAAGCAAAGGTACAAGCGCAGTAGGTTTTATGTTTGGCCCGGTTATGCTTGTTTGGTTTTTAACTTTAGGTGCATTGGGCGTCTACAATATTATTCAAGCGCCCATTGTCCTTCATGCGCTAAACCCTATATATGCAGTTAACTTTTTAACTAATGAGTTTTCGGTTGCTTTTATAACTCTTGGCGCAGTAGTTTTGTGCGTAACTGGGGCTGAGTCGCTCTATGCAGATATGGGGCATTTTGGAAGAAACCCCATTAAAATTACTTGGTTTAGCTTCGTATTTCCCTCACTAACGTTAAATTACTTTGGTCAAGGTGCACTGATAATGAACGATCCAAACACCATTAAAAACCCCTTCTATATGATGGCTCCTGACGCCCTTTTACTTCCACTGGTTATTTTAGCAACGGTTGCAACAATTATTGCGTCTCAGGCATGTATTACTGGCGCATTTTCTGTTTCTAGGCAAGCCTTACAACTTGGTTTCATTCCTCGTATGAGGATCGATCACACATCTGAAAATCAAGAAGGGCAAATATATTTACCCAGAGTCAACTGGCTTTTGATGGTGGGTGTTATGTCAGTTGTTCTGATATTCCAGGACTCTAGCGCATTAGCAGGTGCTTATGGTGTTGCTATTACACTTGATATGGTTATTGCCACAATACTTGCAGCCTTTGTTCTTCCTGATGTCTTAAAATGGGGTTGGGTTAAAACTACATTACTTATTTCCTTTTTCTTGGCCATTGATCTTGTGTTTTTTGGAGCGAACATTATTAAAGTCTTTGATGGGGGGTGGTTTCCAATCCTGGTTGGAGCAATATTGATTTTATTGATGACCACATGGAAAAAAGGACGCTCAATCCTTTACTCAAAACTTAAAAAAGAGTCTATGGAAATAGGACAATTTTTAAAAACTATGGGTCCAGCTCTTAAGGTTCGGGTTGCTGGGACTGCAGTATTTCTAACTCCAAATCCTGAGGGGATACCGCATGCTCTTTTACACAACCTAAAGCATAATAAAGTACTTCATGAAAAGGTGATCTTATTAACTGTTCGTTTTAGAGATTACCCTCACGCTAAACCAAGTAATCTTGTGAAGGTAGAAAAACTGACCCATAACTTCTATAAAGTAATAATTACTTATGGTTTTAAAGACGAAACTCGGATTCCAAAAGACTTAGCGAGATGTAAAAAACACGGGATAGTATTCGACCCCATGGACACATCTTACTTTATAGGAAAAGAAAGTCTTATTACTAATTCTGGAGGCGAAATGAGCTATTTAAGAAAAAAAATATTTGTTACTATGTTTAGAAGCGCAGAAAATATATCCAACCAATTTCATCTTCCTGTTAACCGAGTTGTAGAGCTTGGAAGTCAAGTTTTATTCTAGGGGATGTGCAAATCATGAGATTTATTTTACCAATTCTTCTTGTCATGTATGGATGCTCATCAACAACCATAAAAACAGAGTCGGAGGTCAGTCGAGGACAATTTCTCTTACTCCCTGAATTTATGGCAATGAGCATGGCAGAAAGCTCATACAAAGATGAGGTTAAAAAAGCAGAGAATAATAAACAACTTAACCAAAATACAGAACAAGTNCAGCGAGTAAANNAAATAGCGTTTCGATTGATTGACCAAGTATCTTATCTCAGAGATGGGACGGAAGATTGGAATTGGGAAATTAATGTCCAGGATAGTGAAGAAGTAAATGCTTATTGTATGCCTGGTGGGAAAATGATGATTTACACTGGGTTGATAGAAAAAACCAGCGCAACTGATGATGAGATTGCTGCAGTATTGGGCCATGAAATTGCTCATGCATTGAGAGAGCATGGTCGAGAACGTATGTCCACGGCTCTCGTTCAACAGTTTGGCTTAATTGGTTTTGCAGCGTACGTCGCAAATCATTCCGATAGTAGAGTGATCTCAGAAACAGCAGTGCAGGCAGCAGTACTCGGCTCAACATTATTTTTTTCTCTTCCAAATAGTAGGGAGCAAGAAAGAGAGGCAGATAAGTTGGGTATGGAATTATCAGCTAGGGCTGGATATAATCCAGTTTCTGCGGTAAGTTTGTGGCGAAAAATGGATGCATTGTCTAATTCAAAAGTGCCAGAATTTTTAAGTACTCATCCCTCGAACGAGAACCGTATCTCCGATCTAACTGCACACGCAAAAAAAATCAATCAAATTTATCTCGATAGTAAGCGCTAATTAAATAGTTGCATTAAGAAACTTATCTCTGCATTTAAGGTAAAATATCGTTTTTAAATTTATCAAATAAAGACCATAAAAATATGACTACATTACAATCAATTATTGAAGAAGCATTCGAGGATAGATCCGAAATTACACCAAGCAATGTAAGCTCGGAAGTTAAAAATGCTATTAATGAAACGATAGAAGGGCTTAATCACGGAGTTCATAGAGTTGCATCAAGAATAGAAGGAACCCAAGAGTGGGAAACCCATCAATGGATAAAAAAAGCGGTTCTTCTGTCATTTAGGATTGAGGAAAACGTAAAATTAGATGCTGGTTATACTAGTTATTTTGATAAGGTAAAGTCAAAATTTGCTAACTACAGCGCAGAAGACTTTAAGACAGGTGGTTTTCGCGTTGTTCCTAATGCGATGGTGCGGCATGGAAGTTTTATTGGCAAAAATGCGGTGTTAATGCCTTCCTATGTAAATATTGGTGCTTACGTTGATGAGGGAACAATGGTGGATACATGGGCTACGGTAGGCTCGTGTGCGCAAATTGGAAAGAATGTTCATTTATCCGGTGGTGTTGGTATCGGTGGGGTGCTTGAACCAATTCAAGCAGGTCCAACTATTATTGGAGATAATTGCTTTATTGGAGCCCGGTCTGAAGTGGTTGAGGGGGTGGTGGTTGAGGATAATGTCGTTATATCGATGGGAGTGTATATTGGGCAATCTACTAAAATTTATGACAGAGAAACTGGGGAAGTCACATTTGGTAGAATTCCTAAGGGTTCGGTGGTTGTGTCTGGGAACCTTCCATCCAAAGATGGAGCATATAGTCTTTATTGTGCAGTAATTGTAAAAAAAGTGGATGAAAAGACATTAGGGAAAGTTGGGATTAATGAGCTTTTAAGAGGTATTTAAATGTTTAAATTGTATGGTATTAAAAATTGTAATACCGTCAAAAAAAGTGTCGACTGGCTCCATAGCAAAAAAATAGATTTTGAATTTATGGATGTAAAAAAAGTAACCCTTGATGTAGTTCTTTTAAAGCAATGGGTAAATGATCTTCCCGATGGTTATTCATGGGAAACTTTGGTTAATAGATCTGGGACAACATGGCGAAAACTTGATGATGAACAAAAAAAACAAGCTGACACCCAATCAGGCTCATTTAATCTAATCATAGAAAAACCTAGTATTATGAAAAGACCTGTAATTACCAAGGAAAATCATATACTTACGATTGGATTTAATGAGTTAATATTTTCAGAGCGACTTTTATGACAAAAACTATAACTCTAGCAAAAGAATTAATTAAGAAAGCTTCAATAACCCCCGACGATATGGGCTGCCAAGATCACATGATAAGCCACATCAAACCCTTAGGCTTTAATGTGGAGCTAATGGAATATAGTAACGTAAAAAACTTTTATGCAAGAAAGGGAGATTCATCCCCTTTGATTGTATTTGCCGGTCATACTGACGTCGTTCCGACTGGTCCTATCGACCAATGGAGGTTTGACCCTTTTTCCCCATCTGAAGATGACGGTTTATTATATGGAAGAGGTTCTGCTGATATGAAAACATCTTTAGCAGCTTTCATTATAGCTATTGAAGAGTTTATTGATGAACATCCCAACCATAACGGATCAATTGGGCTATTGATAACAGCCGATGAAGAAGGTATTGCTACTGATGGAACCGTTAAAGTTGTTGAGGCATTAAAAGCCAGAAATGAAAAAATTGATTATTGCATTGTTGGTGAGCCAACAAGTAACAAGTATTTTGGAGATACTGTAAAAAATGGAAGACGTGGATCATTATCCGCAAAACTTATCGTCAAAGGCATCCAAGGCCATATTGCTTACCCAGAACTTATTCGTAACCCAATTCATGAAGTAGCTCCCGTAATTGATTTGTTAGTAAACACGGTATGGGATGATGGTAATGAATATTTTCCCAAAACTTCGTGGCAAATTTCAAATATTAATGGGGGGACAGGGGCTACAAATGTTGTTCCTGGTGAAGTTGAGATTTTATTTAACTTTAGGTATTCAACATCCAATACAGCCGACAAGCTTAAAGAAAGAGTGGAGACAATTCTAGTTGATCACAATCTAGACTATCAAATATCCTGGAATCATTCTGGCAATCCATATCTAACTGAAAAAGGAATGCTAGTAGATAAAATATCAGGAGCGATTGAGAGCGTGCTTAATATAAAACCCTCTATATCAACAACAGGAGGGACCTCAGATGGGCGATTTATTTCTACTATCTGTGATCAAGTAGTTGAGTTTGGACCTATCAATGCCTCAATTCATAAAATAAATGAACACGTAAACATCAAGGACGTTGATCTTTTAAAAGACATCTACAAAAAAACACTAGAAAATATACTCTGCTCTTAGTTTAATCGCTATAGGCGCTTGTTACGCTTTCTTTGATTGCTTAGCTGGGGTTTATTAAAATCATTTGGCTCAATGTCATGTTTCTGAAGAAGCCTTGTCACTTCTGCCTGAGTAAGTTCTGTGTGCATACCTCTTTTTAGGTGAGAAGGAAGGATAACTATGCCGAATCTGACTCTAATCAATCTGCTTACAGTTAGGTCGAAATATTCAAACATTCTTCTCACTTCGCGATTTCTTCCTTCTTTTAGAACTACTCTATACCATTTATTGGCACCTTCTCCTCCCTCAAAATAAATGGATTCAAATTTAGCTTTACCACCGTCTATGTCAATACCAGACTTAAATTCCTTGATTTGGTCTTCTGACAACTCACCTAAAATGCGAACCGAATACTCTCTTTCAATCTCATACTTTGGATGCATTAATCTATTTGCTAGCTCTCCATATGACGTAAAAATTAACAATCCTGATGTATTAAAATCTAGACGCCCTATGGACATCCATTTGCCCTTCTTTATTCTAGGTAACTTTTCAAATACAGTAGATCTCCCACCAGGATCATTTTCGGTAACTATTTCCCCTTCAGGTTTGTGGTAAATTAATACACGGGGAAGGTTATTATCATTATTTAAAAAAATTGCCTTCCCATTAAAAATAATTTTGTCGGACGGGGTAATCAATTGGCCTATTTTAGCATTTTGGTTGTTTACCAAAACCTTATCTTCCAAAATCGCTTTCTCTATTTCTCTTCGTGAGCCGTATCCTGACTGTGCTAGAAGCTTATGGATTCGCTCTCCAACTGGTTCGCCTGCATCAGCCCGGCCTTCATATTTTTTAGGTTTATTAATCATTTGCATCTTCAGGTAAATTGGAAGCGACGATATCATTAGCGATATCTTCCTCTGATGTTTTAATATCTGGAAGATCGCCTAATGCCTTTAATCCAAAATCATCTAAAAAGTACTTTGTTGTAGCATACAAAGATGGCCTTCCTGGAACGTCTTTTTGTCCAATAATCTCTACCCATTCTCTCTCAACAAGCTGTCTTAAAGCATTTGGATTTAAAGATACCCCTCTAATTTTTTCAATATCACCACGNGTAACAGGTTGCCGATAAGCAATAATAGCCAAAACCTCCATCACTGCTCGAGAATATTTAATAACCCTTTCAGGGCTAAGTCGCATTAATGAATTAGAGAATATTGGCTTGGCTTCGAATCGATATCCATTAGCAACTAAAACTAACTCCATTGTTTTTTCAGACCATTCTGATTTAATTTCATCTAACAACATTCTGATAGTTGACCGCTCAATTCTTTCTTCAAATAATTTTTGAAGCTCATCAATGTTAAGCGGTCTTCCACTGGTCAATAAGGCGACTTCAATGGTATTTTTTAGCTTTAATGACTGCTCCATTTAATCACCTGACCTTTGAATATAAATTGGCGAGCAAGGTTCTTGTTGATTTATTTTAATCAAACACTCTTTTGTTAATTCAAGAATTGCCAAAAAACAAACTACTAGCTTTGGAATTGGATCTTTTTCCTCATCAAAAAAAGTGTCGAATAAAATCAACTCATTACTAGCCAACTTTTTTAAGATTAGGGACATATGCTCACGGACTGACAACTCTGATCGATCGATCTTATGTGATTCAAACTGGCCCGCTCTTTTTACTACATTTTTCCAGGCATTAAACAGATCTTCGATAGAAGCATCCGGTAAAGATTGTGGTTCTACTATTTTCTTAAAATAACCTTGAGCAACCAATCTATCTCTTCCAATCTGAGGAATGTCATCAAGGTCGTGTGCTGCTGTTTTCATTAGCTCATACTCGATAAGCTTTGCAACTAACTCAGCTCTTGGGTCTAGATCATCATCTTCTTCCGAAATTATTGGCGGAAGAAGCATTCTAGACTTAATTTCTATGAGCATCGCTGACATCAAAAGATAGTCTCCTGCTAACTCCAACTTAATTTGTTTCATTTTTTCCACATATTCCATATACTGGATTGTCAACAAAGCCATCGGAATATCCAAAATATCAATATTGTTTTTTCTAATTAAGTAAAGAAGCAAGTCTAGCGGACCTTGGAAAGAGTCAAGGTAAACTTCTAAGGCATCTGGTGGAATGTATAGATCAAGAGGTAAGGCTTTTAATGACTCTCCATAAACCTTGGCCTTATTATCATCTACAACATTAGTTGAGTCTGTCATGAAAAGTCAATTCCCATTACTTCCCTAACCTCTCTCATGGTATCTCTTGCTAGTTTACGAGCTTTTTCACAACCTTCAGCAACCACACTTTTCACTAAGTCCGGACTTTCCGTATAATTACTCGCTCGCTCCTGCATCGGCTTTAATTCTTTAAGAACCGACTCTATAACAGGTTGCTTACACTCTACGCATCCAATACCAGCTTCTTTGCATCCAATCTTGACCCAATCTTTTGTTTTTTCAGAAGAATACACATCATGTAATTTCCAGACAGGGCAATTATCTGGATTTCCTGGATCATTTCTTCTAATCCTCGCTGGATCAGTAGGCATGGTTCTAATTTTTTTCTCAACCTCTTTTGGTTCTTCTCGCAATGAAATAGTATTGTTATAGGATTTAGACATTTTTTGCCCATCAAGACCGATCATCTTAGAAGCTGGAGTTAATTTATATTCTGGTTCAACCAAAATCATTTTGCCTCCACCTTCGAGAAATCCTAAAAGACGCTCCTTATCTCCAAGGCTTAAATTTTGCTGTTCTTCAATTAATGCTTGAGCGGCCTCAAGAGCTTGATCATCACCCTCTTCCTGATAAACCGTTTTCAGCTCTCTATAAAGCTGCCCCTTCTTTGAACCTAATTTTTTTATTGCATCCTCAGCTTTTTCCTCATAACCTACTTCTTTCCCGTAAAGATGATTAAATCTTCTAGCAACCTCTCTGGTAAATTCAATATGAGGAACTTGATCCTCACCAACAGGAACCTGAGTAGCCTTATAAATTAAAATATCTGCACTTTGAAGCAATGGATAACCTAAAAAGCCATACGTTGATAGATCCTTTGAGGTTAATTTTTCTTGTTGGTCTTTATAGGTAGGGACTCTTTCAAGCCAGCCAAGAGGTGTTATCATCGACAAAAGGGTATGAAGTTCAGCGTGTTCAGGAACTTTTGACTGAATAAATATGGTTGCAAGTGCAGGATCAATCCCCGCGGCCAACCAATCAACAACCATGTCCCATACATTTTTTTCTATTATCCCTGGGTCATCATAGTGTGTTGTGAGAGCATGCCAATCTGCGACGAAAAAAAGCGATTCTGCTTCGTGTTGAAGGCTGACCCAGTTTTTTAGAACTCCGTTGTAGTGACCTAAGTGGAGGTTTCCTGTTGGTCTCATTCCTGAAACAATTCTTTCAATCGCCATAACTTCCCTTAATTAAATAAATGAATTACCCAAATATAATAAAAATTATACTCTGACTAAGACCTACGAGTGGAGTTAAAATTTTCCCTAAGATTCCTGAAAATAATAAGAATATTAGAATAAAAAAACCATACCTCTCGAGACCGGCCAGATGGCTGGACCAAGGATAAGGTAATAAACTTACCGCAACTCTCCCTCCATCCAATGGGGGCAATGGAATCATATTTAACACCATTAAGACGAGATTAATTTGAATGCCCGCGTAACACATCACGCTTAAAAAGTGCGCTGCTTCTAGTGGGAAAAGATTAATTCTTACTAAAATAATAGTCCAAAAAATTGCCATGATCAGATTAGATGCAGGTCCAGCAATAGCAACCCAAAGCATATCTTTTTTTGGATTCCTAAGATTGGAAAAGTTTACGGGTACTGGCTTTGCCCATCCGAAAAGTATTCCTCCAAGCATAACGCTGAGCGCTGGTATCAAGATTGTCCCTACAGGATCAATATGGCGTATTGGGTTGAGTGTAATTCTTTTTAAATAATGAGCCGTCATATCTCCGAAATACCTTGCTGCATAGCCGTGTGCAGCTTCATGCACTGTAATAGCAAAGATTATAGGTAATGCATAAGCGCTAACTTTTTGTACAAGAGTTAAGTCCATTTAATAAATATCTTTATGATTTGATTGTGTTAGTTTTTTAATGTCTGGCCACTTTTCCCATACAGGCTTGCAGTTGGGTGGGATGATTTGTTTTTGACCCATTTGCCTAAAAGAAATCCCTGGCCCATGAAAATCTGAGCCGCAAGAAGCAAAAAATCCAAATTCATTCGCAATTTTAGCAAAATACTCTGTCTGAGACGGATCTTGGCTTCCTGATACAACTTCAATAGCCTCCCCTCCCGCAAGCTTAAAGTCGTTCATCAGTCTTGGATATAGTTTAGCACCCATATCGTACCGTCCTGGATGGGCGATCACTGCCACACCACCAGCACCTTTAATCCATGAAACAGCCTCTGTAAGATCTGCCCAAACATGCTCTACATATCCCGGTTTTCCTGGAGTTAAAAATTTTTTAAAGACCGATTTAACGTCTTTTGCGTGTCCTTTTTCAGCTAAATATTGAGCAAAATGAATTCTTCCGACAGAACCATCCTTACAGTATGAGCGAGCCCCCTCTAGAGCTCCCATAATCCCAGCCATACCTAAGCCATGAGCGATTTTTATTGCTCTAGCATCCCTTCCTTCGCGAATTTTAGTTAAGCTATCAGCCAATGTGTAATTTTTGTGATCAAAATTAAGTCCTACAATATGTAAGGTTCTTTTTTGCCATGTAACAGAAATCTCAACACCATTAATAAAGACCATACCAAGCGCACTTGCCTGTTCTCTCGCTTGAGGCAAACCATCAATATCATCATGATCTGTTAAAGCTAAAACTTGAACCCCTTTGCTGTGGGCGTACTTAACCAGCTCAGTTGGAGAAAAAAGTCCATCAGATATAGTAGAATGACAATGAAGGTCTATTATTGGAGTTATCATAGCTTGATACCTCATTATATTAGCTATTTACAACTAACGATAGGTGTTAAATTTTATTTATGCAAAAATTTCTTTTTGATTTACTTCCCATTATCTTATTTTTTATTGCTTTTAAATTTTATGATATTTTTACTGCAACTGCCGTTGCTATTATCGCGACGCTTCTCCAAATCGTATATGTTTTTTTAAAAAATAAAACGGTTGAAAAAGTTCTTTTATTTAACGGGGTAATGATTACATTCCTCGGAGGACTCACCATCCTCCTTCAAGATAAAATGTTCATAATGTGGAAGCCTTCGGTCATTTATTGGTGCTTTTCTCTTGCCCTCTTATTTTCAAATTATGTATTAAATAAAAATCTGGTGCGGATGATGTTGGGTAAGCAAGTAGAATTAAAAGATAGATTTTGGAATGTGATAAATTTAAACACAAGCATATTCTTTTCGTTACTTGGCTTTATCAATCTCTATATTGCCTATAACTTTAGCGAAGATACCTGGGTAAACTTTAAATTATTTGGTATAACCGGGCTTCTATTTATTTATATGATTTTTATAACGTTATACATCTCTAAAGCTAGTAAAGGATAAATAAAATGTGGTACGTCTTTAATGCGGCTGACGCAAAAAACAGTTTGGATGGTCGAACAAAATATAGGCCCGAACATCTAGCAAGGCTAAATATACTTATTAAAGAAGGAAGACTTTTGGTGGCTGGTGCCTATCCTGCAATAGATAATATAGATCCAGGGGGGAATGGCTATACAGGAAGTTTAATTATTGCGGATTTTGACTCTTTAAGTGAGGCTAAAAGCTGGGCTGATAAAGAGCCTTTTCTTTTACATGGGATTTACAGCTCGATCGACATCAAACCATTTAAAAAGAGCTTGCCATAAGATGATAGAAAAAACTATAAAAGACAGGCTTACTTTTTTAAATGTTACTGCGCTTGAAATTGTCAATGAAAGTCACCTGCACCACGGTCATGCAGGTAATAACGGAGGGGCTCATTTTAATGTGCTTATCAAAAGCCCTTTATTTATTGGTAAGACAAGAATGGAAAGGCATCGCATGGTTTATGCGGCGCTTGAAGACCTTATTCCACAAACTATTCATGCATTAAGCATCAAAACAGAGGTGCCGGATGATTAGATTGTACTTTTATTCTATTTTGGTTCTATCTGCCTTAATACACTCCTCATTTATAAATGCTGAAATAGCATCGGTCAACGATAAACAAATAAAATCAAGCTATCTAGAATTCATAAAAACCGAAGTGAGCAAGCAGGGGCAGCAAGTAGACAAAAAGATGGAGAGAACTATTGTCAACCGTTTAATCGATCTTGAAGTTATAAATCAAAAGGCACGATCATCTGGATTACTAAGCAATGAAAGGGTCGTGGCTCAAGCAGAACTATCAAACCAGGAATTAATATACACACTGTACCTTCAAGATTATATTATTAATAACCCTGTTACTGAAGAAGAGGTAGCAACAGCATACAATCAATATAAAGCAGCCTTTAATGAAAGTGAGTTTAAGGCAAGCCACATTCTTCTTACCTCAAAAAATAAAGCCGAATTAATAATTAAAAAATTAGATGCAGGAGAAAGCTTCGGTGTATTGGCAAAAAAAGAATCTGAGGATAATGACACTAAAAACAATAATGGTGATTTGGGATGGTTTTCAAAAGAAACAATGGTCCAATCTATTTTTGATGCTGTTAAGAATACAGGCTCTGGGGAAATTTTCCCTAAACCAGTGAAAACACAGTTCGGTTGGCATGTCATTAAAGTGGATGATGTCAGGCCTTTGGAGGTAGAGACTTTTGCTCAAAAAGAAGAATTCATCAAAACAGAGCTTCAAAAAATTAAATTAAAACAACACCTGTCTTTATTAAGATCGGGTGCCAGAATATCTGTAGCTGAATAAATATTCTTGTACATAAAAAAACTATCCTCTATAATTGAGAATGATTCTCATTTAACTAATTAACCACTATGTCTCTGCTAAATAAATTGTCTCAATTGCCCGAAGGAAAATCGGGAATTATCAAAAATTTAACCTCTAACGATATTGTAAACGGCCGGTTAAAGGCTTTGGGGTTTGAGAAGAAAACTGTTATTAAAGTATTGCGAAAAGCTAAATATAAAGGCCCAATACACCTTCAAATTGGTTCTACTGAACTGATGATCAGAGAAAAAACTGCAAATGAAATATCCCTAGAACCTGCCAAAAGTTAACATGAAAAAAATTGCTTTACTAGGCATGCCTAATACAGGCAAATCCACTTTATTCAATCAAATTAGCGGTTCTTCTGCCAAGGTTGGTAATTGGCCCGGAATAACGGTTGACCTTTATAGCGTAAAAACTCTTCTCAATGGTCAATTAACTGAGTTAATTGATCTTCCTGGAATTTACGACCTTAAAGGTTATTCAGAGGATGAAAAGGTGGTACATACTTTCTTAGACAAAAATAAAATAGATCAGGTCTTATTTGTCATCAATAGCACGCAGATAGACAGGCAGCTTAGTCTTGCATTAGACATTATAAAGCTTGGAATTCCTGTTCTAATAATTGCCAATATGATGGATGAAGCTAAAAAATTTGGTCTTACCTTTGATTTTGGTCTTCTTGAAAAACTAACGGGCTGCCCTGTAGTTCCCATAAGTGCAAAATACAAAACGGGCTTAGATCAATTAAACCAAAAGATTCTTGCTACCCAAGAGAAGTCTCATGTTTTTAATGGAAAAATATCAGCAAAAAAGATTATAAAAAAAACTGTGAAGTTTCCTGCTAAGCTAAATGATAAGACGACTAAAAAGCTCGATAGCATATTTCTCCACCCCTACCTTGGTCTTCCAATATTTCTTTTAATCATCTATGGAATATTTCAATTAGTCTTTACATTAAGCGGGCCACTTCAAGAATACATGGCTACCATGCTATTTTATTTCGAAAAAAATGTTCTGCTTCAGCTTTTCACGGACAGCAATCCAATAATTAAAAGTTTTTTTATTGATGGAGTGTATTCTGGTGTCTCGACAGTAGCTGCATTTGTTCCAGTCATTGTTTTATTCTTTTTTGTTATGACTATTGTTGAAGATAGCGGTTATTTCTCAAGAGCAGCCTTTTTGATGGACAAGCTTATGGAGAAAATAGGTTTGGATGGTCGCGGTTTTGTAATGATGCTTATGGGTTTTGGTTGCAATGTTCCTGCGATCAGTGGGACAAAAATTATGCGCACAAAGGAAATGCGTTACCTGACAATGCTAGTAATACCCTTTTCTCTTTGTTCGGCTCGACTGCAAGTTTTCCTATTTATTGTATCGGCTTTTTTTGCTTCACATCAAGGTGCTCTGGTTCTATTCTTTATGTACTTATTAAGCTTCTTTTCAATATTTATTACCGCTATTATGTTTAAAAATAAATATAAGAATGAAGAGCCGTTAATTTTGGAGCTTCCTCCCTATCGATTTCCAACAATAAAACAAATACTGTTTAGGGGTTGGCAAGAAGTGCGTTTTTTTCTTAAGCGTGCAACAAAATTTATTGTGTTCGGTGTTATAGCAGTTTGGGCTCTTACGCACTTTCCTGGCGAATATGAAGTTGCCAGTATTAATACCTATGCTGGTCAAATCGGAATATTCTTCGAGCCAATCTTTGCGCCAATTGGTATCGATAGCATTTTAATCATTGCCTTATTTTTTGGCTTTATTGCCAAAGAAATATTAATTGGTGCTCTTGCAGTTATATTTGGCCTTGAGGGACAAGCGCTGGGACAACATCTGGCAGAAATTTTAACGAATGGGCAAGCAATTAGTTTTATGATATTTACTCTTATTTACACACCGTGTGTTGCATCTATTGCAACTATCAAGCATGAATCGAAAAATATTAGGCTTGCTTTAGTTTCTATTGTCTGGTCTTTGGCTCTAGCTTGGCTGATGAGCTTTATTTTTTACCAATCCTATAAATTCTTCATTTAACCAAACTAAAATCTGAGAGGATTTTTTTATAAAACACTGATAAAATCGGGTTCTAAATTTAGCTTCTTTTATTTTAAATAAAATTCAATGCATAAAAATATAATAACCTCTTTTGTCGGTACCAAGATCTTTTCCGATTTTCGCAAAGCTTCGCTGTTAAAAAAAATTCAAGAACTATATCCGGAAATTAATGATATAGATTCTGCCTACTTACACCTCGTTGAAACTAATGAGGAGCTAACCCCAACTGAATGTGATCGAATTAAACAAATTTTCGATTATAGAGCTTCACCTATTGCAGAGATTAAAATAAGTGCTAATGCAATCTATATAGGCCCAAGGGTTGGCACAATATCACCTTGGAGCTCTCGAGCTACTGATATAGCTCTTCATTGTGATATAAATTTGATTCGAGCTGAACGGTGTTCAGCGCTTTGGTTTTCCTGCACAAAGGAACTCGATAGCGATACTAAAGTTGCTCTCGGTAAGCTAATTTTTGATCGAATGACAGAGTCCATATTTTTAGAGGAAATCGCAACCCACCAACTTTTCAGTCATCTTCCGCCAAAACCACTCGAACGGATTAATTTTCTTGGGGAGGGTATCAAGGCAATAAGACATTTCAGCAATAAAAATGGATTGGCGCTATCGGAGGATGAAATATCGTACCTTGCAGATCATTACCATGTATCTCAATCCAATCCGACAGATGCAGAGTTAATGATGTTTGCTCAAGCAAACTCAGAACATTGTCGGCATAAAATTTTTAATGCTAGCTGGTTTATTGATGGCATTGAACAAAAAGAATCGTTATTTGGCATGATAAGAAATACTCATAAAAAATCGCCACATAAAACCATTGTTGCCTATTCAGACAACTCTTCTATTATACAAGGGCAAGAAATCCATCGTTTTTATTCTGATGTACAAGGTATTTACGAGCCACATCAGGAAATCACGCATTACCTAATGAAGGTTGAAACTCATAACCACCCAACAGCTATATCTCCTTTTTCAGGGGCAGCAACTGGATCAGGCGGGGAAATTAGAGATGAGGGGGCAACGGGAAGAGGGTCAAAACCGAAAGCTGGACTAGCAGGGTTCTCTGTGTCGAATCTAAATATACCTGGATTTAATCAAGACTGGGAAAGCCATGGTATTGGTCGTCCAGATCGGATTGCGTCCGCATTGCAAATAATGATAGATGGTCCGATTGGTGCAGCATCCTATAATAATGAATTCGGTAGGCCTAACATTCTAGGGTATTTTCGAACACTAGAGATAAAAGTAAATAATGAATGGAAGGGCTACCATAAACCCATTATGTTGGCTGGTGGTATTGGAAACATAAGTGACGCTCATACTGCAAAAGAACCGTTGTCGGAAAATAACCTTCTTATACAACTGGGAGGTCCAGCAATGCTAATAGGCTTGGGTGGTGGTGCAGCATCAAGTATGGAAACCGGCACCAATCAAGAAAGCTTAGACTTTGATTCAGTTCAAAGGGGTAATCCTGAGCTTCAAAGAAGAGCCCAGGAGGTAATAGATAGGTGCTGGCAGATGGGAAAGGACAATCCCATTCTTAGTATTCATGATGTTGGTGCTGGCGGATTATCAAATGCATTTCCCGAGCTAATTCATGATGGTGGTGTAGGAGCTATTTTTGATCTAAGGGCTATACATAATGAAGAGCTCAGTATGAGCCCTAAAGAGATATGGTCAAATGAAGCACAAGAAAGGTACGTGCTTGCTATAGATAAAAACAGTTTGAATATTTTTGAAGCAATATGTAAAAGAGAAAGGTGTCCTTTTGCTGTTGTAGGAAAAGCAACTAAAGAAAATAAATTAATTGTAGAGGACGGTTTGCTTAATGATATTCCTGTAAACATGGACCTTAATGTACTTCTTGGTAAACCACCCAAAATTATTAAGAAAATAAACTCTAAATTTCCCTTAACTAAAAAGTCTGATTTATCGTATCCTAAACTTTCAGTAAGCATTAAGAAAGTTCTCAATTATCCTGCAGTTGCGAATAAAAGCTTTCTTATAACTATTGGAGATAGATCGGTGACAGGGTTAATTGCACAAGACCAAATGGTTGGGCCTTGGCAGGTACCTGTAAGCAATGTTGGAGTTACTAAATCAGATTTTCAAGGGTCTTTAGGTGAGGCTTTTGCTGTAGGTGAAAAAGCTCCTATAGCAATAACTAATGCTCCAGCATCTGCAAGAATGGCAGTTGGCGAAGCATTAACTAATATAGCAGCTAGCTTCATCAATGACATAAGTGATATTAAGCTTTCGGCTAACTGGATGTCTTCTGCAGGAAATGATGAAAATGATTTTGCTTTATTTGAGTCGGTCAAGACTATTGGAATGGATTTATGCCCAAAACTAGGAATTAGCATACCTGTCGGGAAAGACTCCATGTCAATGCAAACTAAGTGGGATGATGGTGAAGAAAAAAATGTAGCCTCACCAATGTCTGTAGTGATTACCGCCTTTAGTGAATGTCCTGATGTAACAAAAACACTAACCCCACAGCTTGAAAACAATGAAAAAACGACATTGCTATTTATTGATCTAGCTGCTGGAAAAACAAGGATGGGCGGATCATCACTCAATCTTGTGAATCAATTAGTTAGTGGTAAAACTCCTGATCTAGAAAACCCTGAGTTTTTTAAAAAGTTTTTTCATCTTATCCAAACTCTTAACAAAGAAAATAATATTTTAGCCTACCATGATCGTTCCGATGGAGGGCTTATTACGACATTACTTGAAATGGCTTTTGCAGGGCATTGCGGGTTAGATATTCAGCTCGGAAAGTTAGATGAGATTGCTTTATTGGAGTACTTATTTAATGAAGAATTAGGCGCTGTCATACAGGTTGATAATAGTAAATTGAAGTTTGTAACAGCTAGTATTGAAGATGCATTAGGGCGTTCTGTTTACCCAATTGGGACACCAACAAACAATCAATTAATTACCGTTACAGTTAACGGCAAGAAAGAATTTCAAGAAACAAGGGCAAACTTACAAAGTTGGTGGTCGGAAACAAGTTATCATATTCAATCACTTCGTGATAATCCAAAAACTTCCAAAGAAGAATACGAAAACATTCACCTTAATAATGATCCCGGGATTAATCCGCAAATACACTTTGAGGTTCCACAAGTAATTCATTTCAATAAAATTAAGCCTAAAATTGCAATACTCCGAGAACAGGGCATTAACGGGCATAGCGAAATGGCTGCTGCATTTTATTATGCGGGATTTGAAGCGCATGATGTCCACATGTCGGACATTATCTCAGGGGAAAAAGTGCTTAGGGACTATCAAGCTTTAGCTGCTTGCGGAGGTTTTTCCTATGGGGATGTTTTAGGGGCAGGACAAGGCTGGGCTAAATCCATTCTATTAAATGAAAAATTACGGGATCAATTCCAAGCATTTTTCCATCGAGAAAACACCTTAGCCCTTGGGGTCTGTAATGGATGTCAAATGCTTAGCCATATCAAAGAATTAATACCGGGGACTGATTTTTGGCCTAATTTTATAAAAAATGAATCGGAACAATTTGAAGCACGTTTTTTAAGTGTGTTAATTGAAAAAAACAACTCTCCATTTTTGGATGGTATGGAAGGAAGCATTCTTCCTGTCGCCATTGCTCATGGTGAAGGAAGAGTTAATTTTAGTAATGCAAGTCAATTGAATGAGGCCGCAAAGGGAAATCTTATTGCTCTTAAGTATGTTGATAATAATAATCAGGGAACTTTAAGGTATCCATACAATCCAAATGGTTCAGTGTTAGGAATTACAGGTTTAAGTTCAGCTGATGGCCGGGCTCTTATTATGATGCCTCATCCTGAAAGAGTATTTAAATCAGATCAAAATTCATGGCATCCAAAAGGATGGAATGATTACGGTCCTTGGTATAGAATGTTTGTCAACGCGAATAAAATTTTTGCATAAACAGGGGAAATAAATGTACGGAATAATAAAAAAAATTGCTTTATTAATGTTGGTTGTTTCAATGCAAGCTATTGCACTTAACGATGCTGAAGAAATGGAGTTTGTTGGCGCAGTGAATGATGGAGATATCAAAATTGTTAAACGTTATGTTGAAACTATGAATGTAAATTTAGAAGACAGCTATTTCGCTTGGACACCCTTTCTTATGTCGGCGGCAAAGAACCAAATGGAAGTAATGAAGTTCTTAAAAGAAAATGGTGCCAATATGAATTATACGCATCCCGTAACAAGATTTAATGCTCTCCATCATGCTGCATTTAATGGTAATAAGGAGATGGTCAAGTATTTAATTGATCTAGGAATCGAGCAAAAAAATCTCAAGGGTAATGTGACATTAATTCGCGCCCTTAACGAAGACAACAAAAAAGAAATGGCAAAATATCTTATTTCTCTTGGAATGAAAGATGATGGTTGCCAAGAAGAGAGATGTTTCTGAGTCATCTGATTATAAAAAAAGCCAATATTAATTTATTGGCTTTTTTTTTGTGAAGAAACTTATAACTTTAATTCAGATAACAAAAATTAACCTCCTGATAAAATGTTTCAATTAAATATATTCCTTATAGCAAGCTTTTTATTTGTGCCTTCTGTTTATTCCAACGAAGAATTTAGTAATTTTAAAAAATACAACCTAACAGAAACGCAATTTAAGCTTGAGGTTATAACCAAACCATTTGATCATCCATGGGCGTTAACATTTGTTGATGAGAAGCATCTAATTGTCACAGAGAAAAATGGTGGTCTTTTTAAGGTAAATATAAACAACGGAAGTAAAACATCAATCAAGCATAAAATAAATCATGTTGGCTATGATGGCGGAAGTATTGCTTACTCACAAGGTGGCCTATTAGATGCTTACTTTAATAGTAAAGATGGTTATATTTATTTTACTTATAGCCATGACTTTAAAGAGCTCCATATTGATGGTAAGCCAAAGAAGAATTCTAGTACGGCAATTTCAAGAGGGAAATTGATCGGAAACCAAATAGAAGACCTGAAAGTTCTATTAATTGCTGAACCTAAACTTCCTACGAACAAACATTTTGGTTCTAGAATCGTTATTCTCAACGATCTTATTTATGCTGGGTTTGGGGAGCGTGATGAAGGAATGATTGCCCAAGATCCGAATAAACACCCTGGAAGCATCATTCGCATAAAAACCAACGGCGATATACCTAAAGATAATCCAAAATTTGACGAAAAAACTAAATGGCTGGCAGAAATTTTTACTATTGGCATTAGAAACCCTCAAGGAATAACAGTCTCTCCTCATGATAATGAGGTGTATTTTTCAAGTCATGGGCCTCGAGGGGGAGATCATATTGGTAAAGTTAAATCAGGCGCTAATTATGGATGGAAGGATATCGCATGGGGTGGAACTGAGTACTCATTCTTAAGTATTGGGGAGAAGGCGTTTAAAGAAAAATACGAGAAGCCAATTAAAACTTGGGTACCATCTATGGCTATTAGTAGTATCCAGTTTTATAAAGGAGAGGTTTTTCCTGAATGGGAGGGTGACTTGATTGTAGCGTCACTAAACGGACAAAGTCTTATTAGGCTTGAATATGAAAACAATGCTATTGTAAGTGAGGAAATAATTTTTAAAGATAAAATTGGGCGCATTCGAGACTTTGAAATTGACAAGCAAGGCAACATCTATCTTATCAGTGATTCGCCACATTCCTCCCTATGGAAATTAACGAACTAATTAGATTACAAAAGGAAAACTAATGAAAAAAACTATTACAGGTCTTTTGACGCTAATGCTATCTCTAGCCTTAAATGCTAATGAAACATTCTCTGGGTTTGTTATGCCAGAATCTGTTGCGGAAGGAAAAGATGGCTCCATCTATGTTTCAGAAATAGGTAAAAGAGACGTTGATAAAGATGGGAAAATTAGTAAAATTAATAAAGAGGGAGTCATTACAACTGTTGCTGAAGGTTTGTATGACCCTAAAGGTATTGTATTTTTTGAAGATAAGTTATACGTAACGGATCGTGATGTAATTCTAGAAGTAAATCTTGATGGCTCATGGGGAGTTTATTCAGGAACAATGGCATTCCCCAAAACACCTGTATTTCTAAATGATATTGATGTAGCAGATAATGGAGATCTTTACGTTACAGATTCAGGTGACTTTTCATCAAGCGGCTTTATTTTTCTTGTTAAGAAAAATGGTGAGATAAGTGTATTGTTTGATGGGGACAAAAATATTAAGGCACCTAATGGAATTTTACCTGTTCCAAATTCAAGACTGTTAATTGTTGACTGGGCTGGTGACTTATTAGAAGCCAACCTCACTAATAATGAAGTAAAAAAAATCGCAGAAGGGTTTGATGGTGGTGATGGCCTAGCTTATAACAATGGGGCTATTTATGTAAGCAGTTGGAAGCGTGGCGTAGTTTATAAGGTTGAGAATGGAGAAAGTACTGTCATTGCAGAAGGCTTTAAGGCGGCCGCAGACATCGCACTGAGTCTAGACAAGAAAAAGTTAATAGTTCCTGACATGATGGGTGGAACCGTGACATTGGTTGATGCTAAATAATCCTGAGATAAAAAAATATAGCTTTTAACTCCGTTTGGATTTACAAAAATAAAGCATCATTCTGCTATCATTACACTTTATCAACTTTATATCTGGGCTTAATGAACCTTCACGAATATCAAGCTAAAAACCTCCTCAAAATTTATGGAATTAATACGCCTAAACACGTTGTTGCCTCAACAACAAAAGAGGCAGAATTGGCAGTCCAGATGCTCAAAGGTAATGCTTATGCTATCAAAGCACAAATTCATGCTGGAGGGAGAGGTAAGGCTGGAGGGGTAAAAATTATCTCCACTGCCCAAGAAGCACAAGATTTTTCTGAAGCATGGCTTGGAAAGAACCTTGTAACTTATCAAAATGCTCCATTAGGGCAGCCGGTTCATAGGGTGCTGATCGAAGAAACGGTAACAATAAAAAAAGAGCTGTACTTTTCTTTATTAGTTGACCGTCAACTAGAAAAAATTACATTAATTTTTTCTTCGGCTGGAGGAACTGAGATAGAGGATATATCAAAAAAAAATCCAGAATTGATTTTAAAGATTAGCACATCAATACAGAAAGAATTTTCTGAGCAAGATGTGTCGAGCATATTAGACAAGCTTCAAATGAAAGCTAGTTCTATGCTTCTATTTAAGTCTCTTATAAAAAATACATTTAAACTGTTCACTGAAAATGATCTAAGTTTATTGGAAATCAATCCTTTGGTTATTACCAATGATAATGATTTGGTCGCTCTAGATTGTAAGATGAGTATCGACTCAAACGCTTTATTTAAACACCCTCATATTATTGATTTTCAGGATTGGTCACAAATTGACCACAAAGAGGCTGAAGCTCATCATGCAGGATTAAATTATATTGCTTTAGAGGGCAATATTGGCTGTATGGTTAATGGTGCAGGTCTTGCTATGGCCACAATGGATTTAATTAAATTATCTGGTGGTGAGCCGGCAAATTTTCTTGATGTTGGGGGGAGCGCCACAGCAGATACAGTAAGTAAAGCTTTTAAAATATTGCTGTCAGATCCAAAAGTGCGGGTTGTTTTGGTTAATATTTTTGGAGGGATTATGCGGTGCGATATTATTGCCAATGGAATCATCGCTGCGATTAAAGAGGTTGGTATTGAAATTCCTATTGTGGTTAGGCTAGAAGGAACAAATGTGGAGCTAGGAAAAGAAATATTAAATCAAAGTAACTTGAATATTATATCAGCTGAAAGTCTTACAGATGCAGCGACTCAATCTGTTCATCTTGCTTCTGGAGGTACATGATGGCTATTCTAGTTGATAAAAATACCCGAGTATTATGTCAGGGCTTTACTGGAAAGCAAGGCACTTTTCATAGTGAGCAGGCGATCACTTATGGAACAAAACTCGTTGGCGGAGTTACCCCTAGTAAGGGAGGGCAAACGCATTTAGGCCTCCCTGTATTTAATAACATGGTTGAGGCAGTCAATGAAACAAAAGCTAATGCCACAATGATCTACGTGCCACCTCCTTTTGCAGCAAACTCTATTATAGAGGCTAGTGAGGCTGGAATAGATTTGATAGTATGCATCACAGAAGGTATCCCCATACTTGAAATGCTAAGAGTCAAAGAAGTGATCAATGCTAATGGTTCAAAACTTATAGGGCCAAACTGCCCAGGAATAATTACTCCAGATCAATGCAAAATGGGAATAATGCCAGCAAGCATTCACCAAGCAGGAGCTATAGGTATTATTTCTCGGTCAGGCACCCTCACCTATGAGGCGGTTCATCAAACAACCGCATTTGGCCTTGGGCAATCTACATGTATTGGAATCGGGGGTGACCCCATCAAAGGGTTAAACTTTATTGAGTGCCTTGCTATGTTTGAAAAAGATCCAAGCACTAAAGGAATTATTATGGTGGGTGAGATTGGCGGAACAGATGAAGAATTGGCAGCTGAATATATTCAATCAAATATTACTAAGCCAGTTGTTGCACATATTGCAGGAATAACGGCCCCTAAAGGAAAGCGCATGGGGCATGCTGGTGCCATCATCTCTGGAAATACGGGTAAGGCGGAAGATAAAATTCGTTGCCTAGAAAAAGCTGGAGCTCTTATTGCTAGATCCCCTTCTGATATGGGTTCTATGATTAATAAGGTAATGATTCAATTATGATAAAAAAAATATTAAATCCTCTCGGGATATTGCTCTTAATTTTTTGTATAAATTTTTCAGCTTCCTCGGAAGAAGTGTCATACCTGTTAACAGCTTCTGCAAAAGGAGATATGGCAAGTGTGCGCGCAATCATAGAGAGTGGTGGGAACCCAAATACCACAGACAAGGATAAAGTTACTGCACTAATGTATGCTGCAAGAAAAAATCAAGTAGATGTGATTAAATACTTAATACTCAATGGAGCGAACGTAAATGCTGTAGAAGAAGACGGATGGACAGCCCTTATGTATGCAGCAAAAAAAAATTATACGAATACAGTCAAAATTCTTTTGGAAAATGGAGCTGATCCTAAGATTATTGATCCGGATGGATGGTCCGCATATGGATTAGCTGCAACCTCAGGATTCCACCAGACAATAGATATATTAATTAAAGGTGGTATCGATCCTAATACAAGAAACAACTCTGGTCTAACAGTTCTTATGCTTGCCTGTAAAAGTGGTGATGTACAAACGATTAAAACGCTTCTCGATAATAAGGCACTAATTCACCTTCAAGACAAATACGGCAAAACTGCTTTGATGTACGCCGTAATTAATGGGAATAAAGATGCCGTCACATTCCTTTTAAATTATGGAGCGGAAGTAGATGCGTTTGATAAGAGTGAATGGACAGCATTGATTTGGGCGGTAAAAAGAAAGCAAACTGATATCGCCAAGATATTGATTGATAAAGGGGCGAATATCAATTATGAAGATAACGAAGGAACGCACATCATTCATTATGCGGTTTTTAGTGGGTCAGAAAAATTAGTTGAAATGCTAATTAATGCAGGAGTAAAACTAAAAGCTACTGATCAATACGGCTTAACTCCTCTAGTTTATGCTTTAAAGCAGAATAATACAAAAATGGTCAAAAAAATTAAGCTAGCCGGAGGGAGCTATTAATTGAAAGTACATTTGGCTCAGCTGAACACTATCGTGGGTGATTTAAGCTTCAATAAAAATTTAATTCTTAAAGAAGCTGAAAAAGCAATGTTAAATGGCGCGGATATATTGCTAACGCCTGAGTTAAGCATATCAGGATACCCTCCCGAGGACTTACTTTTAGACCATGAATTTATTAATGAGTGTGACAAGTGCGTAGATGAGATAGCCATAAAATTCCCAGATATCTTGATAGTTATCGGTCGTCCCATGTTAGAAGATAATAAACTGTATAACTCACTTAGCGCCCTCTACAAAAGTAAAGTCTTATGTACATACCATAAAAGAGTGCTTCCTAATTATGGTGTTTTTGATGAAAAAAGGTATTTTTCCGAAGGGAAAGATACTGCAACAATAAAGTATAATGGGAAAAAAATAAGTTTTTTAATATGTGAGGATGTATGGACTGAAGGATTAGTAGAGTCCTTAGTCAAGCAAGGTGTAGATATCATTTTATGCATTAATGCCTCACCATTTGAGGTTAAAAAACAACAAAAACGCATTGATCAGATTACCAATAAGATAGTTGGAAATGAGGTTGCTTTGGTATATTTGAATGCTCTGGGAGGTCAGGATAATGTAGTTTTTGATGGAGGTTCATTTGTATATGACGGCAGGAAGGGCTTAATATTTGAGCTTCCCCAGTTTTCTTTAACATCAGAAATAATTGACTTAAATGCAGGAACAAAACTTCTCCCAAAAATTTACAATGATTTAGAAATTATATTGAATGGATTGGTCCTAGCCCTTCACGATTATCTCGAAAAAAATAACATAGAAAGAGTTTTTTTAGGACTTTCAGGGGGTATTGACTCTGCATTAGTATTGTTTATAGCAACAAAAGCTATAACGAAAAAAAATATCCACGCAGTAATGATGCCATCTAAATATACAGCCAATATAAGCCTTGAAGATGCTCAGAGTCTTACAGAGAATCTAGGGGTTAATTACCAGACTTACTCTATAGAAACCTTAATAAACAATATCGATCAAGTTTTCAGTGAGGAATTTAAAAATCTTCCTGCTGATATAACCGAAGAGAATTTTCAAGCAAGAATTCGAGGGCTATTATTAATGGGGCTTGCAAATAAACATCATGGGATGGTTCTTGCTACTAGTAATAAAAGTGAGTTGGCTGTTGGTTATTCGACTATATATGGCGATATGGTAGGGGGATTTTGTGTACTTAAGGATGTTCCAAAAACAATGGTCTACGATCTAGCAAGGCACATTAATAGAGAAGAAAATATCATTCCAAGCCGTATCATTACCAGAGAACCAAGCGCAGAATTAAAAAACAATCAAACCGACCAAGATACTCTGCCAAGCTATGAAATATTAGATGATGTAATACGTCTTTATGTGGAGGAAAAACAAACACCGGCATTTATGATTGAGAGTGGTTTTGACTCTCAAATCGTTGAAAAAGTTGTAAACTTGATAAATAGCAGTGAATTTAAACGGCGTCAATCAGCCCCTGGGCCAAAAATAACAAGCAAAGCATTTAGTGTTGACAGGCGATTTCCAATAACAAATAAATATAAACCAAAATTACACTAGGAGTCACTATGAAAAAAATTGAAGCAATTATCAAGCCATTTAAACTCGATGAGGTCAGAGAGGCTTTATCTGAGATAGATATTATGGGGCTAACTGCCACTGAAGTTAAGGGATTTGGGAGGCAAAAAGGCCATACAGAGCTTTATCGTGGAGCGGAATATGTTGTTGATTTTCTCCCTAAAATTAGGCTAGATTTAGTGGTTGCAGATAAGATGGTGGAAAAAGTTGTCGAAACTATTTTGAAAACAGCCCATACTGGAAAAATCGGAGATGGAAAAATTTTTGTTATGGACGTTGAGGAAGCAATAAGAATTAGAACGGGAGAGAAAGGTGATGCCGCTATTTAATTGGATCCTAAGATCTTTTTGATCTTATCAAGGTCCTCTTGAGTATCCACACCAATCGAATGGGCGCCATCATACTTAAATACCTTAATCTTTTGATGATTTTCCAAAGCCCTAAGCTGCTCAAGACCTTCAATACGCTCAAGGTTTGATTTGGGAAGTTCGCAAAAAAATCTCAAAAATTTTGCAGTGTATCCGTATATACCGATATGCTGAAGCGCTCCCTGTGCTATTGAATCCTTTCCACTAACTCTGTCATAAGGAATCATTGATCTACTAAAATATAACGCATAATCATCTCCTCCAAGCACTACCTTTACATTGTTTATGTTCGCAAAATCCTCAGCACTTTCAAAACTAGAAGCAGCCGTGGCATAATCAACTTCCAGCTCACTCATTCCATGAGCTACTTTATTTATCAATAACGGATCTATAAGGGGTTCATCTCCTTGCAAATTAATGATTATGGTCTCATCATTCCAGTCCGTATGATTAAGAACCTCATTTATACGATCAGTTCCAGAGCTATGCTCTGGGTCTGTAATAATTGCCTTAAATCCAAATTGCTCAACACAATTGAAAATTCTTTCATCGTCGGTCGCAACAATAACCTCATCAGCGCCACTTAACCTAGCTTTTCTAGCTACATGGATCACCATGGGTAATCCAGCAATCTCGATTAATGGTTTACCAGCCAATCTAGTGCTGTTATATCTAGATGGAATTACTACCTTAAAAGACATTACTTATTCATCCAAGCCAACTACTCTTGCTTCACTTTCTAATAAAATTGGTATCCCGTCCTTTATTGGATATGCTAATTTTGCCGAATTCGAAACTAATTCGTTATTCTCCTTATCAAATTCTAATGGCCCCTTGGTAACCGGGCAAACTAAAATGCTAAGTAATTTTGTATCCATTAATTATAATCCCACCTTTATGAGCATTTCATTTATCAAATCAGCATCAATTTTAAGAGAAATAGATGCTACCCACAAATTATTATGTTTGATATGGGCACATTTAATTGCATCTTTTTCCGTTAAAACTATATACATATCTTGGTAGTCATCAAAGTCGCTTTGAGTAAAGTTATAATGATCATCAAAAATTGCTTTTTTAAAGTTTAACTGTTTAAGAGTCAATGTTCTAAAGAATTTATCGGGATTAGCAATAGCAGTAAAGGCAACTATGTTCTTATCCCTAATAGAGGAAAAATTAATTTTTCTTTTTCCGTTAATTGAAATCAATTGATCGTCACAAATCGACTTCACTTTTTTAGCAGCAGAAATTTTTAATTTTCCGTTATCGTCAATACTTATTATAGCGTCAGCTTTTTCTAGTCTTGATAATGGCTCCCTTAATGGTCCAGTTGGAATCAATCTCTGGTTTCCAAAATGCCTTGTACCATCTACGAGAAGAAATTCATAGTCACGAAATAATGAATAGTGCTGCAGACCATCATCAGAAAGAATTATCTGAGTTTTCGGATATAATTTTAAAAGGTGATCGCCGGTTAAGAAACGTTTTTTTCCAACAAATACCGGACAATCCACTTTGGTCTTAATGAGTAATGGTTCATCGCCAACATCTTGAGCTGCAGAGGAGGTTAATACTTCTCGAGGATTAGAGTAATTTGATTTGTATCCCCTGGAAATTATTCCTACATTTATATTTTTTTGTATCAATTGATTGGCCAACTCAATTATAAAAGGGGTTTTCCCCGTTCCTCCAATTGTAATATTACCAATAATAACCACAGGAACATTAATTTTCCTTACATTCAAAATATTCTTTTTATACAAAAAATATCTTACACACAGAAGGATATAAAATAATATGCTTACGGGAAGTAAAAAAGCTCCCCAAGTGAGCTTTTTATAATGCTGATCCCGCATGAGGCTCTCGATAGACCTCATTTTAACTAAATCCTCTTTTATACAAAGCCGTGTACTTTCCTTTTTTCTTCATTAGCTCGTTATGATTACCTTGTTCAGCTAGCTCACCATCGTGGATTACTAAAATCTTATCCGCATTCATTATTGTACTTAATCTATGTGCAATGACTATTGAAGTCCTTTTTTTCATTAAGTTATCAAGAGCGTCTTGAACCAATAATTCTGATTCCGAATCAAGTGCTGAAGTAGCCTCGTCCAATAATAATATGGGGGCATTTTTTAGGATGGCTCTTGCAATAGCAATCCGCTGTTTTTGCCCACCAGATAACTTAACTCCTCTATCGCCAATAACATGATTGAATCCGTGAGGAAGTTTTTCAATAAACTCTATGGCATTAGCTGCTTTGGCTGCTTTTTTCACAGCCTCTATACTACTTTTTCCTTTAGCTCCGTAAGCAATATTATTAAATACTGTGTCATTAAATAGGATGGTGTCCTGACTAACTAGGGCAATTTTTTCTCTGAGGCTTGGCAACTTACAGTCATTAATATTTATACTGTCTATCTGAATCTCACCCTGAGTAATCTCATATAAACGAGGTATCAAATTAATTAAAGTAGTTTTTCCTCCACCCGATTTACCAACTAAGGCAATTTTTTCTCCTGGTTTTGTTGAAAAAGATATTTTATTAATAGCTGGATTTCTTTCCCCAGGGTAAGAAAAGGTGACGTTATTAAAGTGAATTTCTCCTTTAATTTTATTTAATACTTTTTTCCCTGCATTTTTTTCCTCAGGCTCATCCATTACACTAAAAATGCTTATTGCTGCCGCATAACCAACCTGAATCTGTTCATTAATGGCTGTAATCTTTTTTATTGGTGAAATTAGCATCAATAATGCTCCAACAAAAGCAGCAAATTCGCCAGCAGTAAAATGACTGATTGAATAAAAAACTACTGAAGCCAGTGCAATTGCAGACATAACCTCTATAACTAGACTGTTTATGCCGGACATTTTCGCAAGCTTTGTATGCATCTTACGGTTTCTGATTGTTATATTGGTAAATCTTTTTAATTCAAAAAAGGCCGTGCCGAATATTTTAACTATTCTTTGTGAGGCTATAGCTTCTTCTGATATTCGAGTCATATCACCCATAGATTCTTGAACTTCCGAACCAGCCTGCCTTAACCTTGGTGAGACTTTTTTAAGGTATAAGCCCATTATTGGAGCCATTACTGCAAAAATTAACGTTAAAAACCAATCTAAATAAAGCATATACCCAACAATACCTATGACCGTTAGAATGTCCCTAATTGCATCTAATGCTACCTTGGTCACAATTGTTGACAGCTGTTCAGTCTCGTACGTCAGCTTTGAAACAATATTACCAGCGGCATTATTATCAAAAAACTTAACTGGTAAAGCCATTATTCTTTTGAAAGAATCGAATCTCAGGTCTTCCACTATCTTTCTTGAAACCCATCTCATAGAATAACTTGAAATAAATCCAGCCAATCCTCTTAGACTCATTAGGAGGACAATAGCAATTGGCAGTAATATTGAGGCGTCAGCAGATTTCTCCACTAAGCCTTCATCAGTAATTTTTTTAATTAATGCCAAAAACCCTGTATTTGTAAGCGCCAATATGAATAATGAAACAATGCTAAAACTTAAAATTAATTTATATTTAAGGGCGTATTTTAATAGCCTTAAATAAATGACTTTAAAGCTTGGTTGTTGGGATTTTTTTATCTTATCGTTCAACATAATTTATGGTGTGGCCCTTATTCTAACTTAGTTGAAAAAGTTATTTTGTTCAACCCGGCCAACCTTGACGCCTCCATAACATTTACTACAGCCTGATGAGTTGCCAGTGCGTCTGCATTAATAATAATTGGAATATCAGTCTTACCTTCTGATGCAACTTTAATCTTTCTTACCAGATTATTAAGATCTGTTGATTCAACTGAGATTTCATTAACAGAGTATCTTCCCTCTTTTGTTACTTGGATAGTGATAAATCCCTCTTGTTTATTATTTTGATTGGCTTCGGCCACTGGAAGATTAATTTTCAATTCACTGAATTTGGAGAAAGTTGTGCTAACAACTAAAAAAATGATTATTACGAGCAGAACATCAATCAGTGGGATAAAATTAATTTCAGGATCTTCTAGTTTTGTTTTTCTTCTAAAATTCATTTTTTTACTTTCGCTCACCTCTAATAACTTCAACTAATCTCAGAGCCTGTTGCTCCATCTCATTTACTAAATAATCTACCTTAGACCTAAAATATCTAAAAGCTATCATAGCCGGTACTGCCACAACTATTCCTCCTGCAGTATTGTATAAAGCAATGGAAATTCCTCTGGCAAAAATACTTACATCATGGCCCGTAGAGGTAAAGGAGCTAAATAGTTCCACCATACCAATAATGGTTCCAAACAAACCTAATAATGGCGCTACAGTTGATATTGTACTAAGAAATCCTAAATACTTTTCTAGCCTAAAACTTGCGAGCGATCCTGCTTCTTCAATGGAATCTTTTATTACCGCTAAAGATGCATTTTTATTTTCAATAGCTACAGCCATTATTTCACCTAGTGGAGAGCTCTTTTTAAGCGCTTCGATCGATTCTTTATTAACAACATTAGAACTCATCAACCTAGAGGCATCCATCCAAAGATTGCTAGGGGCAATATTAGATTCCCTCAACGTCCATAATCTCTCTAAAATAATAGCCACCCCAAAGATTGACGTTGCTATCAAGGGCCAAATTGGCCAACCTGCAACCACGATAATGTTCCACACTATTTACTACTCCCTATAAATTGAATTGGATAGAAACTATGCTATCTACTATTAATTGTGCCTTCGGTTAAATAATAAATCTTTTTCATTTTTCTTGCTAACGCAAGATCATGGGTTACAAGCACTATAGAGGATTTAAATTCATCAGCTAATTCAAGAAACATTTCAAATACTAGTTTGGCATTTTTATGGTCTAAATTACCTGTTGGCTCATCAGCTAGAATCAATTTAGGCTCTGTTATCAACGCTCTTCCTATGGCAACCCTTTGTTTCTCTCCACCCGACAGTTGATGTGGGTAATGTTCAGCTCTTTTCGTAAGACCTAAAGTTTTAAGTATTTTTAAGGCTTGGTTACGCCCTTGTTCATAACTTCCACCTTTAATAATCAGTGGCATAAGAATATTTTCTAGTGCTGTGAAATCAGGGAGCAAGTGATGTGCTTGATACACAAATCCAATAAATACATTCCTCATTACTGCTAATTGTGATTGATTCAGAGTGGCTAAGTTTTTATTATCAATTTCAACAGAGCCTTTGCTCGGAATATCTAAACCAGCCATCAGGTGTAAAAGAGTACTTTTTCCTGAGCCTGAAACTCCTGTTATAGCAATATTGTCTCCTTGAAACAAACATAGATTAATTTTATTTAAAATTGGTGTATCAAGCCCTGCGTAAACCTTACTCAGGTCTATTAATTTTAGAATCATAGACTTATTCATGCTTTAAAGTCACTGCGGGGTCTAATTTGGAAGCTTTAATGCTTGGGTATATTGACGCTACAAAAGATAAAAACAAACCCATAAAACTGATATAAACAATATCGCTGCTTAAAATCTTTGAAGGCACCTCACTGATATAGTAAATATCTTTTGCCAGAAACTGAATGCCAAAAAAACCTTCTATAAAGGGAACAATAATGTCTATATTTGCAGCAATCAGTATTCCAATAAATACACCTAAAAATGTACCCATAATTCCTGTAAGCGCGCCTTGCAACATAAAAATAAGCAAAATACTAAGCTGGCTAGCTCCAATAGTCCGCAAAATAGCGATGTCAGACTTTTTCTCTGTTACACCCATTACTAATGTTGAGACTATATTAAATGCAGCTACAGCAATGATGAGGGTTAGAATAATTGACATAACTTTTTTTTCAAGTTGAATGGCTGAAAATAGATTGGTGTGTTTTTTAGTCCAATCCAAGACATAGAATTTATTACCAGCATTGATAGCATTATTTATAGCTGCAGAAGATTCTGAGGTCTTATCAAGATCTTTTAACTTTACTCGTATTCCGGAAATTTCACTTCCCATTTGAAAAAACTTTTGCGCATCTTTCATGTGTATGAGCACCAATCCAGCATCGTACTCATACATTCCAGCATCAAAAATACCTGCAACTGTAAATTGTTTTATCCTTGGTAACATGCCTACCGGTGAAAAATTTGCCTGAGATGAAATCATTGATATTTTGTCCCCCAGATCAAGAGAAAAATATCTAGCCAGATCTATGCCAATCAAAATTTCAAATTTTCCGGGGGTTACTTTAAAGTCGCCAGCCGTTAACTGCTGCTCCAAATTACTGACTGTTGATTCATTTTCTGGATCCACTCCTCTTACCAGAACCCCTCTATTATATTTTCCTATTGATACTAAGGCTTGGCTGCTGGTAAAGGGAGCGGTGGATTCAATATTATTTAACGAGGCTATTTTTCTTTCAGTTTCTTGCCAGTCCCCTAGATTAGAGGCTGCGCTTATCACCTCAACGTCAGATGCAACATTTAAAATTCTAGCTCTAAGCTCTGATTGAAATCCGTTCATAACAGATAACACTACAATTAGGGCCATTACACCTAACGCTATGCCTATGATGCTGGTAAGTGAAATAAAAGAGATGAAATTATTTTTATTTCTGAGTCGCGTATATCTTGACGCAATCCACAACTCGTAAAAATGTTCCTTGAAAAAATCTTTTTTTATCATATTTTAATTAAATTTTAGATGTCGCATTCTGCTAGAATTATGGCATGTTTACAGGAATAATAGAATCAGAAGGCACCATTAACTCTTTAGTTAAAAAAGGCGCTGATATAAGTGTAAAAGTTTTGTTCGATAATGGCATGCTCGATGATATTCAGCTTGGTGACAGCATAGCAGTGAATGGCGTTTGTCTTACTGTCGAGGCTCTTACAAATAACGAGCTCAGCTTTTATTTATCAGTTGAGTCTATCTCCAAAATTGCAGATCTAAAGTTGAATCAAAAAGTTAACCTTGAAAGATCTCTTAAAATGAACGGACGAATATCGGGCCACTTCGTTTTTGGGCATGTGGATGGTGTATGTGATATCAAAGAGATAAAAAAGTTAGATGGTTGCGAGCAATGGTTCATAGAAGCCCCTAACAATCTTATAAAATATATTGCACAAAAAGGCTCAGTATCATTATCGGGTGTGAGTCTGACAGTTAACTCTGTTGATGAAAACGTCTTTAGTGTAAATCTTGTTCCATTCACATTAAGCCATACAACCCTAAAATACAACGAAACTGGTGATAAATTAAATATTGAAATCGATATGTTAGCTAGATATGTTGAGTCAATAAATAAGGCATGATTATTTAATGATAAATAAAATAGAAGAGTTGATAGAGGATCTAAAACAGGGAAAGATGGTTATTCTTGTGGATGATGAAGATCGGGAGAATGAAGGTGATTTAGTTGTTGCTGCTGAGTTTATCAGTCCAGAACATATTAACTTTATGGCTAAATTTGGGAGGGGATTAGTTTGTTTAACTCTAACAGAAGAAAAATGCAAAAAACTGAAGTTGCCACTTATGGTCGAGCAAAATGAAGGTCAGTTAGGAACTAATTTTACCGTATCAATTGATGCAGCAACAGGCATTACAACCGGAATTTCTGCGTCTGATAGGTCAAATACCATAAAAGCCGCTATTAATAAAAGTTCGGACCATAAAAGTATCGTGAGGCCAGGACATATCTTCCCTCTTACCGCTCATCCTGGCGGAGTTCTTTATCGTGCTGGGCATACTGAAGCCGGATGTGACCTTTCAAGCTTGGCAGGGCTTGATCCGTCCTCTGTCATATGTGAAATACTGAATGACGATGGGAATATGGCGAGAATGCATGATTTAATTTCTTTTGCTAAGACGCACGATATAAAAATTGGTTCGATAGCCGACTTAATAGAGTTTAGAAGTAAAAAAGAAAAGTTGATAGAAAAAATAAGTGAAAAATTAATCAAAACAACATTTGGAGAAATGCGGTTAATTTTATACACAGACCTTTTGTCTAAAAATACTCACATTGCATTAGTTAAGGGAAAAATAGAAAGTAATGACAATATTTTAGTAAGGGTTCATGAGCCCTTATCAATTCTTGATTTTATTGAAGCTGAAACCAATCACTCGTGGCCACCTCTTGAAGCATTAGCATTGATCAGAAATGAAGATAAAGGGGTTATTATTTTTCTTAACTATCAAGAATCACAAAACAAAATTACAAAAGCACTTGATGCTGATAAGCAAGCTACCAATAAAAGAAGTGATTTGAGAAATTATGGTATTGGATCTCAAATCCTAGTGGATTTAGGTGTATCAAAGATGAGGTTGTTATCCTCACCAAGAAAAATGCCCAGCATGACAGGTTATGGCCTTCAAGTTACTGAATTTATTGAAAATCTTTAAATAGCATTTTAGCAATAGCATGATAAAATTAGGATAAGATGAATTTATATTGTATGAAAACTTCTGTTCATAGCCCACTTAAATCTATTTCACTTTTTTTTCAATACCGCTATAAAGTGAGTGCTCTTGTTTGATATGGCACCCTCATCAAACATACAGCCCAATACAAATGTCATCGCTTTTGATTTTGGTGAAAAAAAGATTGGTGTTGCAATAGGGAATAGCATTACGAAAACTGCTCATCCTCTTGAAACAATAAGAAAAGTAAAGAAAAGTGAGCGCATTGAAATTATTGAAAATTTATTGAATGAATGGGAGCCTGGTATAGTTGTTGTAGGCCTACCTTTAAACGAAGATGGTACAGAAAGCAGATTAACTTTATTGGCACAGAATTTTGCAAAAAAGATTAAAAACCGATTTAAGGTTCCAATTGTTATGGTAGATGAAAGGTATACATCGGTTGAAGCGAAAATTCTTCTTAATGGGAATGTCAAAAGTATAAAAAAAGGAAATCAAGTAATAGATCAAGTTGCCGCACAAATTATTTTAGGCTCATACTTTGATAGATCCTAAAAATACACTTCCGGATCCAATTTTATTAATTAAAAAAATGGCCGCAGAGCTTTCGAAAGAAATTGACTCCAACACTTGTTTGATTGGTATCCCAAAAGGTGGCCATTTAATCATAAATGAATTAAAGGGTATGTTGTCTTCTTCTACCCTTGATTATGGATTAATTGATACATCATTTTATCGTGATGATCTAGAAATATCTGGATTAAAAATCAAGGAAATGACTACGGATGTAATGTTTAATATCCATGATAAAAAAGTTATCCTGATTGATGATGTTTTTTATACAGGAAGAACTAGCCGTGCAGCAATAAACGAATTATTTGACTTTGGAAGGCCTCGAGAAATATTGCTATACGTATTAATCGATAGGCAATCAGCTCAACTTCCCATAAAACCAAATTACTCTGCTTTTCAGGTAAGCCCAAAAAAAAATAACTACATTAATTTAGAGGAAAATAATAAATCCCTCACTTTTAGAACAAAAATAATAAATGAGTAAAATTCAATATTCTAATGATGGCAACATAAAACATCTTCTGACTATAGAAGGGCTTCAGGAAGAACTTATTTATAAAATTTTTGATCTTGCTGAATCATTTCTAAATGTTGGAAATAGAGAAATTAAAAATGTTCCGCTTTTGCGAGGCAAAACAATATGTAACCTCTTCTTTGAAAATAGTACGAGAACAAGAACAACATTTGAAATTGCGGCTAAAAGATTGTCTGCTGATGTAATAAACCTTGATATAGACTCTTCATCACAATCAAAGGGTGAGTCAATATTTGACACTGTAGATAACCTTATATCAATGGGAGCTGATATTTTTGTCGTTAGGCATCCAGAGCCAGGAATGCCAGAGTTACTAGCTAAGCATGTTGGTGGCAATGCTCATATTATAAATGCGGGGGACGGGAATCACGCTCATCCAACCCAAGGATTGCTCGATACATTCACTATTAAAAAATACAAGAATAGATTTGATAATTTGTCTGTTGCAATTATTGGTGACATAAAACATTCAAGGGTAGCTAGATCTGAAATACATGCACTAACAACATTAGGTGTCCCTGACATTAGACTAATCGGTCCAACAGATCTCATGCCAACAGATATGAGTAAAATCAACCTTAAGATATTTGAGAGTATGGATGATGGATTAAAAAATGTTGATGTAATCATGATGCTTAGAATTCAGAAAGAAAGAATGATTGGGGCTATTATTCCTGAAGAAGGGGAATACTCGGAAAAGTATGGGTTACGAAAAAAACATCTATTATTAGCAAAAAAGGATGCAATCGTTATGCATCCAGGTCCAATGAATAGAGGCATTGAGATAGATTCTGATGTTGCAGATGGTCAGCAATCGGTAATATTGTCACAAGTAACCTTTGGCATTGCTATCAGAATGGCTGTGATGTCGATGTTGATTGGAAAAAAAATTTAGCCAGTTGATTGAAGAATTGTTATAATCGCGAGGATGTTCCAATTACCTAAGGATAAAATATGCTTGAAAAATTACTAAACGCCCTATTTGGAAAATCGTCGCCAGAGAAACCAGCAGCTAAGAAACCAGCAGCTAAGAAACCAGCAGCTAAGAAACCAGCAGCTAAGAAACCAGCAGCTAAGAAACCAGCAGCTAAGAAAAAATAAAGTTAAACGAAAATTGTATTTTAAAAAACCAGGCTGCTGCTTGGTTTTTTTTTAAAATGGATAAAATCAAAAAAAATTTACTAATACTTAATCAGCAAATAGAGTCTATAAAAGCTTCTAATAGGACTGTTATTGTTGCGGTCAGTAAAAAACAGGATTCTTCTAAAATTATTGAGGCTATTAAATCCGGCCAAACTATCTTTGGTGAAAACTATGTCCAAGAAGCTCTAGAAAAACAAGAGATTCTTAAAAAATATAACCTTGAATGGCACTTCATTGGTCCGATCCAAAGCAATAAATGCAAAGCAATAGCAGAAAATTTTTCGTGGGTACAAACAGTTGATCGCCTAAAGACTGCCATAAGAATTAATGATGCTAGAGAAGGTATGGAGCCCATTAATGTTTGTCTGCAAATAAATATAAGTAATGAAGATTCAAAAGGTGGCGTTATGCTAGAGGCGGCTGAAGATTTGTTCAAAGAAGTGAGTAAGCTTAAAAACTTGAATATTAGAGGGTTGATGGCCATACCATCAAATACAAGTAATGCACACGTATTAAAAAAAGAATTTCAGTTATTAAAAAATGCTTATGATGAATTTAAAAAAACCTATCCAAGCATTGACACACTATCAATGGGTATGTCAAATGACTATTTAGAAGCCATTCAGCAAGGTGCTAATATGATCAGAGTTGGTAGTAATATTTTTGGAGAAAGAAAGTAATGATCAAACAAAAAAAAATTATTTTTGTCGGTGGGGGAAATATGGCGAAAGCAATAATTTATGGTCTGATTAACAATGGTTATACACAGTCCAATATTTTTGTTATTGATCCTTCAGCCGACCAACTCAATACAATTTCTAGTGACTATTCTGTCAACGTGTCTACATCTATGTGCCAACTAAATGGGGGTGAAATAATAATCTTAGCTACAAAACCCCATCATATTAAATCTATATGCGAGTCCATAAAAGATAATTTGAATCAACAACTTATAATTTCTATTGCAGCCGGTATTTCAATTAAAAATATAAGTAAATGGCTTGGTAACTATAAACATATTGTAAGAACAATGCCAAACTTGGTAGCTCAAATACAGCGAAGTATGACTGCATTATGTGGTGCAGAGGAGCTGTCTCAAGACCATAAAAACGATGCACAAAGTATTTTTGATACCATCGGAAAAATATTATGGCTGAATGATGAGTTCAAAATTGATGCAGTGACCTCAATTTCAGGCAGCGGTCCCGCTTATGTGTTTTACTTTCTTGACTCTCTTATTGAGGCGGGAGAAAAAGTGGGTCTAAGCAGGGATGAAGCTCAATATCTTGCTCATGAGACACTCATAGGATCAGCAATCATGTCTGAATCTTATCTGAATGATCTTGGAACCCTCATAAATAACGTCTCGTCAAAGGGTGGAACGACTGAACAAGCAATAAGTGTGCTTAAGAATAAAGACCTTAAAGAAATTATTGGTCTAGCAGTTGCTTCTGCATTTAAAAGAGCAATTGAAATTGGAAGCAAGTAAGTGAAAGGGGAAAGTATAGTTGTTGGCTTATCTGGTGGTGTAGATTCTGCTGTAACTGCTTGGTTGTTAAAAGATCAGGGTTACGATGTTACTGCTTTATTTATGAAGAACTGGGAAGATGATGACGAGGATGAATACTGCTCAAGCAAACAAGATTTGCTTGATGCTATAGCAGTAGCAGAGAAAATTGGGGTTGATATTGAGGTAGTTAATTTTGCAAAAGAATATAAAGAAAAAGTTTTTTCCTTATTTATTGACGGTCTTAAAACTGGAATTACGCCCAACCCGGATATTTTATGTAACTCGGAAATTAAATTTGATGCATTTTTAAACCATGCACTTGCATTGGGGGCCGATAAAATAGCGACCGGCCATTACGCAAAGGTTATGGAAAGAGATGGTTTGTTTTATTTGCTTAAAGGAGATGATGGCTCCAAAGATCAAAGTTACTTTCTTCATCGGCTTAATCAAGACCAGCTATCAAAATCAGTCTTCCCTCTAGGTGGGCTGTTAAAAAAAGATGTGCGAGAAATTGCTAGAAAAAACTCTCTTCATATTCATGATAGAAAAGACTCTACAGGTATATGCTTTATAGGTGAAAGGCCTTTTGCAGAATTTATTGGGGGGTACATAAATAAAGATCCGGGAAGTATAGTTAGTGCCGATGGAGGTGAAGTTCTAGGTACTCATGATGGCTTAAATTTTTACACAATAGGGCAAAGACAAGGCCTTAAAATAGGTGGAGTTCAAAAAGGTAATGGTAAGCCATGGTTTGTTATAAGTAAGGATTTTAAAAAGAACCAACTTGTTGTTGGGCAAGGCCATGATCACCCTCTTCTTTTTAACGATGGTCTTATTGCTAAGGAAATGCATTGGATTGGAGAAAAGCTGCCTAGAGAGAATTGGGTTTATGCCGCTAAAACAAGATATAGGCAACCTGATGCTCCTTGTGAAATTGATGATATCAGCGATGTCTCAGCCACAGTATTGTTTGGTCAAAAACAATGGGCTGTTACTCCCGGTCAGTCAATTGTAATTTATGAAAGCAATGTATGTTTGGGTGGAGGATTTATTGAGCAAGCAATTAATATGAAAAATATTAAGCAATGAAGCTAAATAAAAACATTATCTTAGATGCTGTAAACAATAACGTAGTTTCTGCCATTGCTGAAGACATTAAAAATATAGATAAATCGTCAACACTTGTTCCCTCAAATATAAATGGAGTTGCTATTGTTAAAGCAAATCAAAAAGCTATTTTATGTGGCAAGCCATGGTTTGAGAAAAGCTTCAAATTAATTGACAAAGGAATCACGTGTCAATGGGGTATTGAAGAAGGGCAAGAGTTTAAAAAAAATCAGATTATTTGTACACTTCATGGGAAATACAACAAATTGCTTGAAGGTGAAAGAATTGGTTTAAATTTCTTACAAACTCTTTCTGCTACTGCAACTTCTACAAATATTCTGGTGAAAAAAATTGCACAGACATCCTCTGTTCTCCTGGACACAAGAAAAACAATTCCTGGATTAAGAATTGCCCAAAAGTATGCGGTAAAAATTGGTGGGGGTCTCAATCAGAGACTTGGTCTATATGATGAAATTTTAATAAAAGAAAATCATATTAAATCGTTCGGATCCATACGAGCAGCCATAGAAAATGTAGGGAATAATAATTACCAAATAGAGGTTGAAACCATTGGTGAGTTAATAATTGCGCTAGAGTGTGGCGCTAAAAATATTTTGCTGGATAATTTTTCAATCCTCAAAGCAAAAGAAGCTACCTTAATCAACAAAGGAAAAGCAATGCTAGAGGTGTCAGGCAACATTAATATTGATAATATTTTAGATTATGCCAAATTAGGCATACCGAGAATTTCTGTTGGGGCAATTACTAAAAATATCGAAGCGATTGATTTTTCAATGATTATTGACACAATTTAGCCAACTTCGCTTGAGCTAAGCGCTTCTAAAGGGTATTATATTTGTTTAATTGAAACACTCCTTGCATGAAACCTGAAATTATAACTGGCGCTGAAATCGTCATTCGCTCACTTCAAAAAGAAAGTGTAGATTTTGTATTTGGCTACCCTGGTGGTGCCGTATTAAATATATATGACGCAATATTTAAGCAAAAACACTTTAAGCATGTCCTAGTCAGGCACGAGCAAGCTGCTGTGCATGCTGCAGATGCTTTTTCTCGAGCCACCGGAAAGGTTGGCGTTGCACTAGTAACTTCTGGCCCAGGTGCAACTAATGCTGTAACGGGTATAGCAACCGCTTATATGGATTCTATTCCAATGGTTATAATCAGTGGTCAAGTCCCTACGCATGCAATCGGTGAAGATGCATTCCAGGAATGTGATACTGTTGGAATCACAAGACCTTGCGTAAAGCATAATTTCCTCGTAAAAGATGTTAACAAAATAGCAAGCACTATTAAAAAAGCATTTTATATTGCGGCTACAGGTCGCCCAGGTCCAGTCTTGGTTGATATTCCAAAAGATATTACAGCGGAAGAGGCTGAATTTGTTTATCCAGAAACAGTAGCTTTGCGATCCTACACACCGGTAACCAAAGGGCATTTAGGTCAGATAAAGAAAGCCTTAGACTTATTAATCAAAGCAAAAAAGCCCATGGTTTACTCTGGTGGAGGAGTTGTTTTGGGCGACGCCGCAGAGTCTTTAAAAAAACTTATAGACACTCTTGGCTTTCCAGTAACCAATACGCTTATGGGGCTGGGTGGCTTCCCTGCCTCAGACGAAAAGTTTTTAGGCATGTTAGGCATGCATGGAACTTATGAAGCCAATATGGCCATGCAGGATTGTGATGTTTTGATTGCAGTTGGTGCAAGGTTTGATGATAGGGTTATTGGGAATCCTGACCACTTCCTTTCTAAGCCTAGAAAAATTATTCATATTGATATAGACCCTGCTTCTATCTCCAAAAGAGTAAAAATTGATGTGCCGATAGTAGGTGATGTAAAAAGCGTTTTAGACGATATGCTGGAGTGTTATGGCGAAGTAAAGAGTGATCATGATAAAAGCCTTGTAAAACCTTGGCTTGCCCAAATTAAAGAATGGGCTAGCAAGGATTGTATGGCTTTTGAAGATGATGGCTCTTTCATCAAACCACAAAAGGTAATACAAACATTGCATAAAGTTACGAATGGGGATGCCTTTGTTACCTCCGATGTTGGTCAGCATCAAATGTGGGCAGCTCAGTACTACCCGTTTGATAAACCAAGGAGATGGATAAATTCAGGAGGTTTAGGAACTATGGGGGTGGGCCTACCATATGCTATGGGCTGTCAATTAGCATTTCCGGACTCGCAGGTTGCATGCGTTACCGGTGAAGCATCTATACAGATGTGTATTCAAGAGTTATCAACCTGCAAACAATTTAATTTACCAATAAAAATTATCAATCTTAATAATCGCTATATGGGTATGGTTAGGCAGTGGCAAGAGTTTTTTTATGGCAACAGATATGCTGAGTCTTATATGGACGCCCTTCCCGACTTTGTTAAATTAGCCGAATCTTATGGGCATGTAGGAATGAAAATAGAAAAGTCAGCCGACATTGAGCCTGCACTAAAAGAGGCTTTTAGTGAAAAACTGAAAGAAAAGCTGGTTTTCATGGACTTTATTACCGATCAGACTGAAAATGTGTTTCCTATGGTACCAAATGGAAAAGGTATTTCTGAGATGATTCTTGCAGGAGAATCATAATTGAGACATATCATTTCATTGCTAATGGAGAACGAGTCGGGAGCTTTATCAAGAGTATCCGGCCTCTTTTCTGCCAGAGGATATAATATTGAGTCATTAACTGTGGCTCCAACTGAAGACCCAACACTGTCACGAATGACAATTGTTACCAATGGTTCTGATGCAGTGATTGAGCAGATTGTTAAACAGCTAAATAAGCTACTTGATGTAGTTAGGGTTTTAGATCTTAATGATGGAAAATATATCGAGAGAGAGTTGATGTTGGTTAAGGTTAAAGCGTCAAATCAATACCAAGATGAAATGAAGAGGATTTCAGATATTTTTAGAGGCCGCATTATTGATGTCTCTGATAATACTTTTACAATAGAGGTCACAGGATCGTCAAGTAAGTTAGACGCCTATCTTGAAAGCCTTGACAGTGAATCAATAATTGAAACTGTTCGAACTGGAGCATTAGGGCTTGGTCGTGGTGACCGGATCCTAAAAGCTTAATTAAATACATAAAAGGAAATATATGAAGCGCTACTATGATAAAGATGCAGATTTAAATATTATCAAATCAATGAAGGTGGCTATCATTGGTTATGGCTCTCAAGGTCATGCACATGCAAATAACCTTAAAGATTCAGGGGTTGATGTTGTTGTTGGTCTTCGGCCTGGATCAAATTCAGAAAGAAAAGCTTCTGATGCTGGTTTGAATGTTATGTCAGTTGAGGGCTCTACCGCTTGGGCTGACCTTGTTATGATTTTAGCGCCCGATGAATTTCAAGAAAAAATTTACAACGAAAGTATTGAGCCAAACTTAAAGGAAGGTTCAACATTAGCTTTTGCGCATGGGTTCAATATCCATTTTGAACTCATCAAACCCCGTCCAGATTTAGACGTTATTATGATTGCGCCAAAAGCCCCTGGTCATACAGTAAGATCAGAATTTGTTAGGGGTGGGGGGATTCCCGATTTAATCGCTGTTAATCAAGATGCTTCAGGAAAAGCCCAAAGCATAGCTTTGTCTTACGCCTCAGCAATTGGTGGTGGTAGAACAGGAATCCTAGAAACTACCTTTAAGGATGAAACTGAGACCGATTTATTCGGAGAACAGGCAGTTTTATGTGGGGGTACAACTGCATTAGTCCAGGCTGGTTTCGAGACACTTGTAGAGGCTGGTTATGAGCCAGAAATGGCATACTTTGAATGTTTGCATGAGCTAAAGCTTATAGTTGACCTTATGTATGAAGGTGGAATAGCTAATATGCGTTATTCAATCTCCAATACTGCTGAATACGGTGATGTAACCAGGGGTCCTAGAATCGTTACTTCCGAAACAAAAAATGAAATGAAGAAAATTCTTACTGAAATTCAAAATGGTTCCTTTGCTAAAGAGTTTGTCAGCAATGTTGACTCGCTTCCGGAGAGAAGAGAGAAGCAAAAGCAACACAAAATAGAGGAGGTAGGCGAGTCATTACGGTCTATGATGCCTTGGATCAATAAAATTGTTGATAAATCAAAAAACTAGTTGGAAAAATCTACTTATCCTATTATAGCTAAAGAAGGATGGCCTTTTCTAGGCCTTTCTTTACTTGTAAGCCTAGTTCTGACTTTTATTCATAGTCCCCTGAGTTGGCCGGCATGGATTATCACATTATTTATATTGCAATTTTTCCGCGATCCCCAAAGAGTCAAACCGTCAGGTAAGGATATAATTTTATCTGCTGCGGACGGCAAGGTTATAGCAATAGAAAAAACCATAGACCCTTATCGAAATGAAGAAGCTATAAAGGTAAGTGTTTTTATGAATGTTTTTAATGTTCATTCAAATAAAAGTCCTGTTGACGGAAAGATACTTGAAAAATTTTACTATCCTGGAAAATTTCTAAATGCTGCTTTATCAAAAGCATCGTTAGAGAACGAAAGGTGTGCCATCGTCGTTAAAACTAAGGGTGGTAAAGTTATAACGTGCGTACAAATTGCTGGGTTAATTGCTAGAAGAATACTTTGTTACAAAGAAAAGGGGCATAACATTTCTAGCGGGGAACGTTACGGTTTTATTAGGTTTGGTTCTCGAGTTGATCTCTATCTTCCCATTAACGCCACTATAAAAGTTGACCTTGGTCAAACCGTTAAAAATACAGAAACCATTATTGCTAAAATCTAAATCGGCTAGGCTGAAGGAAGATACTCAAACAGTTCTTTTAAGGCCTGTTCATATACAGCTTTTTTGAAATCAATAATCTGATCTATAGGAGCCCAAAAACCAGCCCACTTCCAGTCATCAAACTCTGGCTTTTCTGTATTTTTTAAAAAAACATCGGAATCTTTTCCCGTGAAACGTAATAAAAACCAAATCTGCTTTTGCCCCCTATATCGATCGCGGCAATCTCTTCTAATCCAACTCTTTGGAACGTCGTACTTTAGCCAGCCTTTTGTTCTGGCAAGTATTTCTACATTATGAGGATCAAGGCCGACCTCCTCTTTTAATTCTCTATACATAGCTTCCTCAGCACTTTCTCCGTTATTAATACCCCCTTGAGGAAATTGCCAAGCTTCCTCACCGGTTCTTCTTGCCCACAAAACCTTTCGTTGGTCATTACAAATTACTATTCCAACATTTTCCCGGTAACCTTCTTTATCAATCATAATGTTATCCTTTTATATATACGCATTTTTCCACAAAACACTAAAATTTAATAGAATCAATTATGAGCAAACAAAAAAAAATACTCTTACTTATATGTGCATTTGTTTTGGCAGGCTTGGTTTCAATTATTTTATTAAATAAAAGTCATAGCGTAAGTAAGGCATACATTACCAACCAAGGTGAGGACAGCGTCTCTGTGGTAAATCTAGATACATTAAAATTAGAAAAAAAAATTTCCGTAGGTAAGAGTCCTCTTGGTATCTCAATAGTTAACTCAAAAGATATTGCTGTAGTTGGTAACATTGAAAGTCAAAGCTTATCTATAATTGACCTCAAGGTTAATGAAGTGATTAAAACCATTCCAATTGATGCTACTCCCTTAGGTATTGTTGCAGACGCAGATGGTAGCAGAGTATTTATTACTAGTTGGTTTAAAAATCAAATTTTAGTTTTATCTACTCATGATTTAACAATCTCAGAAGCCTTTAATGTAGGGGCCACACCATCCGGGATAACTTTTAACGAAAATTACAATCTAATTATTATTGCAAACCGTGATGAAAATACGCTTGAAATGTACGATGCAGAAAGTTTTAAATTAAAAAAAGTGCTAAGGGTTGGCAGTCATCCTTACGGAGTCTCAACCAGAAATCATCTAGTATTTTCTGCTAACGTTTATGATGACACTATTAGTATTGTAAATTTACAAAACTGGGAGCAAAAAACTGTAGCTGTAGGTATGCACCCTTATAGTGTTGCCGCAAATCAAGATAGGCTTTTTGTGGCCAATTCTCAAGGTGACAATATAACTGTTATTAATCTAAATAACCTACAGGAAGTAAAGTTGCTTGATGCCGGTGAAACACCTGAAAATATAGCTATTGATGCTATAAACGATAAGCTGGTGAGCACAAATTGGGGATCTGACTCAGTAACAGTATTTGATTTAAACACTCTTGAGCAGATAGCAGAAATAAAAACGGGGTTGCAGAGCCGTTCTTTTGGCCAATTTATTTACAGAAAATAGCTTATTCTCATGAAATCAAATGTTGTTTGTAGTAAAATTAAAAGTTAACGAATAAAAAAGGACTTATACCTAATGAATAAATTCATACTATTTTTAGTAACTCTAATATTTTCAGCTTCAGTACTTGCTCACGGGCCGACGCCTCAAAAAGTTCAAGAATCAGTAACTGTTAATGTATCTCCAGAAAAAGCGTGGGAGCTTGTTAAGGATTTTGGAGCGATTAGTACATGGCTCTCTTCAGCAAAAGAGACTAAAATTGAAAAAAGAGGCGAAGATACGTACCGAATTATTACTCTGGAATCCGGAGATAAGTTAGATGAAAAACTCAGATCTACTGACGAAGATTTAAAAAAAATAAGATGGGAAATTACTAAAGGCAATGTCCCCTTTACTGATTTTAATGCTTACATGATTGTATCAAAAGGATCTAATGACAACGAATCAGTTATTCAGTGGACCGCGAGATTTTATCGTGTCTACAAACTAAATCCACCAATACCTGAAGGTCAAGATGATGCTACAGCTAAAGCTGCGGTTCAGGGTTTCGTAGACAGTGGTCTAGCAGGTCTAAAAAAAGTATTAGAATCGAAATAATTTTCGGATAATCTATGGAGGGCGGATTTTTTAATCCGCTTTTTTTATGCTTATTATAAACAAGCAAAAGAACCCAAGAATGTTGGTAGTCTGGTTGCATGGGTTGGGAGCGGACGGCAATGACTTTGCAGCTGTTGTGCAGGGGTTAGGTCTTTCTGATATAGAATTTATTTTACCGAATGCACCAATGATTCCCATCACCCTCAATCAAGGACTGGAAATGCGTGGGTGGTATGACATAGAATCCCTTTCTTTTATGCGCCACGATATTGATGGGATGAATAAATCTATGGTTTATATAGAAAAAATTATCTCTGATAGGTTAATAAATAGCATAAATTCCTTAAAAATATGTTTGGTTGGTTTTTCTCAAGGCGCGGTATTATCATTATATATTGCCGCAAATAGCTCAACAAAATTAAATGGTGTTATTGCGTTATCGGGCTACCTTCCAGAAAAAAATGTAGTTAAGGCGTCATCTAAAATGCCCATTCTTGCTATTCATGGGCAGCATGATGATATTATAAATATAAATTATGCACAGAAAAGTTTTTGTGACTTAATGCCTATGGAGCACTTTAATCTTTTAACTTTCCCTATGGGTCATGAGGTCATTGATGAAGAAATTATGCATATCAAACAATTTTTACAGAGAGCATAGCTATGAAAGAAAAAGGACTAAGTATTGAGAAGGTTTTAAAAGAGCTTGAATCAATAGTCAACAAAATGGAGGAAGACAACCTTAATCTAGAGGACTCTTTATCCTCATACGAAAAAGGAATTTCCTTGGTAAAACTAGCTCAAGAAAACCTAAAAAAAATAGAACAGCGGGTGCAAATACTTTCTAAAAACGATGAGATAATAGAATTTAACCCTGATGACTAAAATCGCTGATGACATTTGGATATCACATCACCAAAAAAAAATAAATCTTGAGCTTAGTCATTTTTTTAAAGAAATAGATCAATCCCTGTTAAAAAATGTCTGTGAGTATGCGGTTCTTAACGGTGGCAAGCGATTGAGATCCCTCCTGATATATGCTATCAGCAATTATAGTGATGGGTATGATACTCATTTTAATTGTCTTGCCTTAGCTGTAGAAATGATTCATGCATATTCATTGGTGCACGATGATCTTCCATCAATGGATGATGATGAGCTTAGAAGGGGAAAGCCTTCATGTCATATAAAGTATGATGAAGCTCAAGCCATTTTAGGTGGCGACGCACTTCAATCTCTTGCCTTTGAACTGCTTTCCTCGGATAAATTTAATGTACAGGATAAGGTAAAAATAAAAGTACTTAATATGTTGTCACAGTCGATTGGTTTGCATGGAATGGCTTTAGGCCAATCTATAGATATAGACAGCGCAAATAAAGAATTAAATTTAAAATCATTAGATCATTTACAGGCACTAAAAACCGGCGCATTAATAGAAGCTTCGTGTGTTATGTCTTATGTCATCTCAGATAAATACAATCAGAAACATGAAAAAGATATAGCCTCAATTGGAAAATTAATAGGTAGTATTTATCAAATTACGGATGATATTTTGGACTTTGAATCGGATACAAATACATTGGGGAAAACTATTGGTAAAGATGCTAAAGATAAAAAAGCAACCTACATAACATTGATGGGTGTTACAGAAGCTAAAAAAATTAAAGCGCTATTATTTTCTACCTTACGCAAAGAAATAGAGCAATTTCCAAGCGACCTAACAGTATTAAACAATCTCGTAAGCTACATATATCAAAGAAATTACTAAATGGCCATATTAGAAAAAATCAACTATCCCAAAGATCTAAAAAACTTATCTAGAGACGAACTTAAACTATTGGCAGATGAGTTAAGAGAATTCGTCATTGAAAGCGTATCCAAGACTGGAGGGCATTTATCTTCAAATCTCGGGGTTATTGAATTAACAGTAGCATTGCATTATGTCTATGATGCTCCTAAAGATAAACTGGTTTGGGATGTTGGGCACCAAACCTATGCACACAAGATAATAACTGGAAGAAAGCATGAAATGCACACACTGAGAAGAAAAAATGGTCTCTCAGGCTTCCCAAGAAGATCTGAGAGTATNTATGATGAATTTGGTACCGGCCACTCCAGTACGTCAATATCTGCAGCATTAGGAATGGCAGAGGCCTTAAGGAAAAGAAAATCAAAAAATAAGGCGATTGCCATTATTGGGGATGGCGCAATGACTGCTGGCATGGCATTTGAGGGACTCAATCACTCAGGAAGCACTGATAATAATATTTTAGTTATTCTCAACGATAATGATATGTCTATATCAAAAAATGTGGGTGCACTAAACAACTATCTAGCCAAGCTTCTTTCAGGAAGAGTTTATGATGGATTAAAAAGATCAGGCAAAGCTGTATTTTCTAAGGTACCTCCAATACTTGAATTAGCAAGAAAAACCGAGGAGCATATGAAGGGAATGGTTATACCCGGGACGCTTTTTGAGGAGTTTGGTTTTAATTATATCGGTCCTATTGACGGGCATGATCTTGATGTCCTAATAGACACACTTGAAAATATCAAAAAAATTGATGGGCCTCAATTTCTTCATGTTGCAACGAAGAAAGGCTTTGGCTATGCCCCCGCCCAAGATGATCCCAACAAATTTCATGGTGTAGGAAAATTCAATCCAGAGGATGGATTATCTAAAGACTCCAATAAGTCACTAACCTATACACAGGTTTTTTCTTTATGGTTAATGGACGCAGCAAAAAAAAATATGCACCTGTGTGCAATAACACCAGCAATGTCAGACGGGTCAGGCCTGAATGCATTTGCAAAAAAATATCCATCTAGATATTATGATGTGGGAATTGCAGAGCAGCACGCTCTCACTTTTGCAGCTGGCTTGGCATTATCAGGAAACAAGCCTGTGGTAGCGATATACTCCACTTTTATGCAGAGAGCTTACGATCAACTAATTCATGATATTGCCATTCAGAATATACCTATGTTATTTGCTATTGATCGTGCAGGTTTGGTAGGTGCAGATGGGGCAACGCATTCTGGTAACTTCGATATATCATTCATGCGATGTATCCCTAATTTGATTCTGATGGCACCATCTAACGAATCTGAGTGCTTTCACATGCTCTCGTTTGGATATAAATATAATGGAGTGTGCGCAGTTAGGTATCCCAGAGGAAATAGCCCTGGTAGCTCGATAGAGCTTTTAAATGATCCTATAAGAATAGGCTGTGCAAATAAAGTTCGAACAGGTAAAAAGGTGGCTATCCTCGCTTTTGGTCCCATTATAGAAGTCTGTCGTGAAGTTGCTGAAGAAATTAATGCATCCCTAATTGATATGAGATTTATTAAACCAATTGACAAAAAAATGATCAGACAAGTATGTAAAGATCATGAATTGATAGTTTCCGTAGAAGAAAATGCAATTACTGGTGGCGCGGGATCTTCTGTTCTTGAGGTTATAAGTGAGTCGAACCTTTTGACCAAGACACTTGTACTGGGCATTCCTGATCAGTTTTTCGAGCACGCCTCGCAGCAAGAAGTTCTAAAGGCATGTGGCCTTGATAAGCAAAGCATAAAACGTAAAATTGTTAAACAACTTAATGGATGATAAAATCTTGACCTTAATTACTTATAAAGAACTTACATGAACAGACCAACAAACCCAGAGCTTATAGAAGACGTGCAAAATACTTCTGATAAAAGACACCTAGATATTGATCAGGTTGGCATACGCGCTATTAAACATCCAGTGATTGTGAAAGATAGGAGTGGTGGCATTCAACACACAATTGCAAATTTTAATATGTATGTTCACCTGCCTCACAACTTTAAAGGCACTCATATGTCCAGGTTTGTTGAGATTCTCAATGAAAACATCGAGGCCATATCCGTTGAATCATTTGAGACCATATTAAACCAAACATTAGAAAGACTTGAGTCTAAAGCCTGTGATATAGAAATGACTTTTCCTTACTTTATAAATAAAAAAGCTCCTATTTCTGGTGTAATGAGCTTGCTCGATTACGAAGTTAGCTTTATAGGAAAAATAGTCAATGGAAAATTTATCAATACAACTAAAGTGCTTGTGCCAGTTACAAGCCTATGTCCTTGTTCCAAAAATATCTCTGATTATGGGGCGCACAACCAAAGATCTCATGTCACTGTGACTGTTCAAACTAATAAATTGCTTTGGATAGAAGATATTGTTGAAATGATTGAGANACAAGCATCTAGTGANCTTTACGGCTTACTAAAAAGACCAGATGAAAAGTTTGTAACAGAAAGAGCTTATGATAACCCTAAGTTTGTTGAAGATATGGTTAGAGACATTGCGACAGAGCTTAATAATCATGAAAGTATTAACAATTTTGTTGTGGAGTCAGAAAACTTTGAGTCTATTCATAATCACTCTGCCTACGCACTTATTCGTGGCGGCAGTGACTCCTAAGTTATATATTTTTAGGAAAATCCTTTAGCCCAAAGAATATAATCAAAAACCCCACTAACGGAAGTAGCGCTGAACATGAGAATGTCATTTCGGCGCCTACACTTTCGATCATAAATCCGCCTCCTAAACCACCAATTGCTCCTCCAACTCCATATGTGATGCTGTTATAAAGAGTCTGGCCCCTTGCGTGGTGGTCCTTATTAAAAAAATGTTCGATAATATGTATCGAGGCAACATGAAAACTTCCGAACGTTGCTGCATGCAGCATTTGAGCAAAAATTAAAATAAGCAGATGATCTACATATGCTCCAATTAGATAAAACCTTATCACTGCGAATGCCAGGCTAATTAATATAACCTGCCTTACATTAATTCTTCTTAAAATTTTTGGCATTAATAAAAAAATCGCTATTTCACAAACTACACCAATAGACCATAAACAACCAATTACGAAGCTTGAATAGTTATGCGATTTAAGAAAAATTGAATAGAAGTTATACAAAAGGCCGTGGGATGAAACCATCAGGGCACAACCTATCAATACAAATATAACCTGAGGATTTTTAATAACACTAATTATTGGTCTTCTTACAACCCCTAAAAGCTGCACTTTTTTTTCAGGAATGGTCATTGAAGCGCCCAAGATTGCTACTTGAGTTATAAGTAAAGCCCATACGATAGAATTAATATCAAGCTGGTCAATTATAAATCCTAAGATAAAAGCTGCACAAATAAAGCCTACAGAACCCCACAATCTAATTTTACTGTAGCTGCTGTCACCCTTATGAGATGAAAGATGGGCTAGTGTAAGAGATTCAGCAAGCGGCAACGTTGAGCTTGTAAAAATACTCATAGCCATCATAATCACAAGCATAGTTACGAATGTGTTAGCCCAGAAAATTCCACAGAATCCAATAACTCCTACAAGAGCAGTAAACCTTATCCATCTTGCCCTTTCTTCTGTATGGTCGGCAAGCCAGCCCCAGAAATTCGGAGCAAAAATTCTACTAAACTGAAAAAGGGACAAGAGAAAGCCTATTTGAAGCGCATTAAATTCTAGAGATTGAAGATAAAGTCCCCAGTATGGTGTGAATAGGCCAACAAAAAAATAATAAACAAAATAAAATCTGGCTAGCTGCCAAAAAAGAATATTTGTCACACTGAAAAGGGATACATTCTTGTAACCTCTTTGTTCTGTGCACGATCTCTCAGCACATGATCAATTAATACGAGAGCCAACATAGCCTCAACAATTGGAACCGCTCTGATCGCAACACAAGGGTCATGCCTTCCTGTTGTTTTCATCTCTACCTCATTACCCGCCCTATCAATTGATTGTCTATCCTGAGGTATGCTTGATGTCGGCTTAAAAGCAACATTTACCTCGATATTTTGACCACTAGAAATTCCACCGAGAATACCTCCCGCATTATTTGTCTTAAAACCTTTGCTGGTAATCTCGTCACCATGCTCTGTGCCTTTTTGTGCGACACTCATAAATCCTGAGCCAATTTCCACACCCTTTGTAGCATTAATACTCATCATCGCTGAAGCAATATCAGCATCTAAACGACTAAAAATAGGCTCACCTAGGCCAATAGGCATATTTACTGCTTGTACAAAAATTTTAGCTCCAACAGAATTTTTTTCTGACCGAATTGTGTCTAGATAGGCGCCCAATTCCTCCACCATAGAGCTGTCTGCGGCAAAAAAAGCATTACNATTNACAGCACTCCAATCTGTTATAGGGATCATTTTTTCACCTAACTGCGTAATGCAAGCACGAATATCAACTTGGAGGCGTTCTTTTAACCATTTTTTTGCAATAGCACCAGCCGCTACCCTAACAGCAGTTTCCCTAGCACTTGATCGCCCACCCCCTCGGTAATCCCTGATGCCATATTTTTGTTGGTAGGTAAAGTCTGCATGCCCCGGTCTAAATGTTTCTTTAATTTTCGAATAATCCTGGCTACGTTGATCTTTATTTCTAATAATCAAGCCAATGGGTGCCCCAGTTGTTTTTCCCTCAAAAACACCTGAGAGTATTTCAATCTCATCATCCTCTTTTCTTTGCGTTACAAATTTTGATGTGCCCGGCTTTCTTCTGTCCAAATCGAGTTGTAAGTCTGCCTCGCTAAGACTTAATCCTGGGGGGCATCCATCAACAACTCCGCCNATAGCAGGTCCATGGGATTCACCAAATGATGTGAGAGTAAAAAGCTGTCCAAATGTATTGCCTGACATATATTATTCCTAATTTACACAGAAAGTTTATTATTGAATTATATCATTTGATTAGATTTCATTTATTTATGATTATTCAACTACATAATAATTTCCTGGTTCTAAATCACCAATTTTATAATTACCAACGCTTGTCCTTATTAGCCTGAGGGTTGGAAACCCTATAGCAGCAGTCATCTTTCTTACCTGCCTGTTTTTACCTTCCGTAATTCTAATTTCGAGCCATGCGGTTGGTATCGAACTTCTCTTTCTTATTGGTGGAACTCTTTCCCAGAGCATCGGATCTTCTATCAATCTGACTTTTGCTGGTTTAGTTATGTATTTAGAAATCACAACGCCTTTTTCCAGCTTTGCTAAGTCCTCGCTACTTGGTATATTTTCAACCTGAACAACGTATACTTTTTCTATGCTGCTTGTTGGGTCAGATAATTTATTCTGTAATGCCCCATTGTCGGTTAAAATAACGAGGCCCTCGCTATCTGCGTCTAGCCGACCAGCGGGGTATACGTTTTTATGAGATATAAATTCTTTTAATGAAGGATAAACTTCATGTTCCGAAAATTGAGTGATTACTCCATATGGTTTATTGAAAATAATTAGCATAAATTTTTAACAGGAAGAAAGGTAGCTATGACAAGTAAAATAATAATTCCCAATAATGGTGAGTCAATAACCATTGATTCTAACCTAAACCTACAAGTTCCGGATAGGCCAATTATTCCATATATCACTGGAGACGGTATAGGGGAAGATATCACTCCACCAACTCAAGAGGTAATTTCTTCTGCTATAAACAAAGCATATGGTAAAACCAAAGAAATTGTCTGGATGGAAGTATTTGCTGGCGAAAAAGCCACTAAAGTCTATGGCGAGAATGTTTGGCTTCCCGACGAAACTATTGAGGCAATGAAGAATTATGTCCTCTCCATCAAAGGGCCCCTAGCTACACCAGTTGGCGGAGGTATTAGATCCTTGAATGTAGCATTAAGACAACAACTTGACTTGTATGTATGCCTAAGGCCGATACGATATTTTGCAGGTGTTCCAAGTCCACTTAAAAGGCCTGAAGATACCGATATGGTTATTTTTAGAGAGAATACTGAGGATATCTATGCTGGCATTGAATATGCTTCGGGATCAGATGAGGCAAATAGTTTGATGGATCTATTAGACCAGTTTGGGCATAAAGGAAAAATACGGTTTCCAAATACATCGGCCATTGGCATTAAACCAGTATCCGCCGAAGGAAGCCAAAGATTAATTAGAAGAGCTATAGAATATGCTATAGCCAATGATCGTAAATCCGTTACTCTTGTCCATAAAGGCAATATTATGAAGTTTACCGAAGGTGGATTTAAGCAGTGGGGTTACGAGCTAGCTAAAAAAGAGTTTGGTGCTATAGAAAATAAATCTGGGGTCATTGAAATTACAGACGGGGAAAGAAAGATAATTATAAAAGATATGATTGCCGATGCATTCTTACAGGAAATTTTATTAAATCCCAAGGAGCACGACGTTGTAGCAACGCTGAACCTTAACGGGGACTACATTTCTGATGCATTAGCAGCTCAAGTTGGAGGTATTGGTATATCACCAGGTGCAAATTTATCTGATAAAACAGCTATATTTGAAGCTACTCATGGGACAGCTCCGGCTATTGCTGGTAAATGCATAGCTAATCCTAGTTCGTTAATTCTTTCTGCTGAGATGATGTTGACTCATATGGGATGGACGGATGCTGCGAACATTCTTATTAAAAGTTTCGAAAAAACCATTAAAGAACATAAGGTTACTGCTGACTTTTCCAACCAAATTCCTGGTTGCAAGGCTTTATCTACAAATGATTTTGCTCAAGCACTTATTACCAATATGTAAAAAAAAGGCCCTTTAAAAAAAGGGCCTTTTAAAAAAAACTAACCTTTTTGTATATTTGAAGCCTGCTTGCCTTTAGGGCCGTCAGTTACTTCGAAAGTTACTGTTTCACCTTCTTTTAAACTTTTGTAACCATCGTCAACGATAGCTGAAAAGTGAGCAAATAAGTCATCACCACCGTCTTCAGGAGTGATAAAACCAAAACCCTTTGAATCATTAAACCATTTTACTGTTCCTGTTGCCATTGCGTACATCCTTTTAATATTGTGAAAATTTAAAACTCAAAAAAGAGCTTCGTTTGAAATTAACCAGCTGGCTGAATATTTGAAGCCTGCTTGCCTTTGGGGCCGTCAGTTACTTCGAAAGAAACTCTTGCACCTTCTTTTAAACTTTTGTAACCATCGTCAACGATAGCTGAAAAGTGAGCAAATAAGTCATCGCCACCATCATCGGGAGTGATAAAACCAAAACCCTTTGAATCATTAAACCATTTTACTGTTCCTGTTGCCATTGCGTACATCCTTTACTAATTGGGGAGGCACCCTAAAATAAGATCAAGAATTAGATTTGGGAAACTTAAAAGATAAGAAAACACAAATAGAGCTTGAAATACTGCACCTGATTCGTTTTTTACGTGTATTTGGTGTAAATGTCAAGAAAATTTATTGAGTAATTCCATTAATCATAAAACCCACTCAAGTACTTTTCTAGCTCATCGGCAGAAATTGCCCCAGGCAATCTCTTTCCGTTTGCCAGTATAATAGTAGGGGTTGAGCTAATACCCAAATTTTTTGCAAGACCAATTGTTTCCTGAATTGGCGTATCGCAATCCCCTTTATTCTTTGGCATCTTATTACTTACCATTGCATTAGTCCATGCCTCCGATCGATTTTTGCTGCACCAAACTTTGGCTGACTTTGTTTCTGCTTTAGGATGAATGGCTAGCGGAAACAAAAAGTTATATACGGTAATGTTATCGATTTTTGCTATGGTTTCTTTTTCCAGCTTTCTACAAAATGGGCAATCAATATCTGAAAAAACCGCTATTATTCGTTCGCCACTGCCTTTTTTAATTTTGATTGCCTTGTCTAAAGGAAGGCTACTAAAATTAATTCTTGTAAGCTCTTCAAGCCTGTCAGCAGTTAAATCAATTTTAGTTTGAGGGTTGACTACCCTTCCCTCAATAATCAAAAAAGAAAACGATTCGTCCGAATAGATAATCTGATCTCCCAAAAAAATTTCATACAAATCGTTATAATTTGTCTTTTTTATGCTTTTTATCGGCAAGTTAGGATAACTTTTAATAATTTTTTCCTTTAGCTGATCTGCGTTAGAAAAAACAAAGCTGGGAATTGTAATAAGTAAAAGAATGATTATCTTCATTGGGTGGCCTGTTTAATTATGGCTTGCTTTAAAAATTTATTTTTTAGGAGTCCATTAATAGCTGCAGGGATTATGCTGCCTTTGTTAAGTTTATTCACATAATGCTCGCCATGAACTGTATTGCTCAATACATCAGTTAGGAGGGCAAGCTGAGCAACATCTTTTTTTCTCATTTTCTCATACCTTCTTAAAAAATTTTCATTTCCCGCATCCTCAATTTTACTGCTCTCCAAGAGAGCTTCTATAGCTCTTATGTCTCTCAATCCTAAATTAAGTCCTTGCCCAGCCATGGGATGAATGATGTGCGCTGCATCCCCAATCGCCAAAACTCTTTTATCAAATACACTATCTAAGGTCTTTAATTTTAGATTAAATTGATTTTTAGCATTCAGCTCTGAGTCTACAGTAAATCTTTTTTTAATTCTTTTTTCAAAAAAACTTTTAAAATTTTCTGGATTCAGATGCACCAATAAGTCCCTTAATACATTATTACAGGACCATACCACACCTACTTGACTATGACTTAATGGGAGCAATGCGAGGATACTATCTTCGAAGAAAAATTGAGACGCACAATCAAAGTTGCCTTCTTTTGCATAAAAAGAAAAGGTAATGGCAGTCTGGTTATATTGCTTTACTGTCTCCCCAAAACCATCATTGATTATCTCTTTGTCGTCCGCATCGCAGACAATCAAAAGTGACGCTTTAATTGATTCGCTTCCAAAGGAGCACTCAACATAATTACTGTTTTCTTTATAACTTGTTTGATCCAAATCCATATTAAATATATTTGCGCTATCTTTAGAGCTTAATGCATCAATAAAATCTGTTTGCTTAACCATGAAAGCCAAGCTATCTAAAAACATCTCATCTGCATTAAACAGATGCTCTATATTCGCTTGGGCATTAATTAGATTTATTTTTTTTAGCGCATGAATGTTTTGAAAAAAATCTTGAGGAAGGCCTAGTCTTCTTAACCAATCAATGATGGAAGGAGTAATAGCAAAAAAACTATCATTATTAAGGGGGTCTCCTCTTTTTATATGGATCACTTTATAACCTAACCTAGCAATCATAATCGCGCACACATGGCTGACAATGCCTGAACCCCTAACCGCTATAGCACCTTTTTTACTCACCATAGCTCATCTTTTTCACAAACCTTCTTTTTAATGGGGAAAGACAATCAAGTAGGGTTAGCGTAAGCCCTCTGAGCTCACTAATTCCAACCAAATCGTTAGAAAAAAAAGTGGCTAGATGATTGGTTATATTGATAATATCTGCTGACTTATTAAATCGCATTGCATTAAACTCTCTAGCAATATTTAATTTAGTTGGCGTTTCTGGCAAATCATTAATAAAAGAGGATAATGTGAATGCTTCTCTAATACCAACATTCAAACCTTGTCCAGCAACCGGGTGTATCACCTGAGACGCATTTCCAATCGATATCACATCCGAATTATTTATATTAACTAATCTTGAGCTTTTTAAAGGGAATGTTTTTCGATTCGATATTTTAGTGAATGTCCCTGCCCGGCTACCAAAATTTGCCTGTATGCTTTTTAATAAACCCTCATCATCCAGCTTAAGTAATTCACTAATGTTCTTTTCAGGCCCAGTCCATACAACTGTATATGTATCATGCTTGTTTGGCAAAAGCGCTATAGGTCCTTCTGCTGTGAATCTTTCATAAGCCCTTCCTTTATGCTTTTTATTAGTTTCAAGATGAGAAACCAAGGCTGCATGGTCTAATTTTATTTCTTCTCTTACAATTTTGAGACCCTTAATTTTTGAATGGCCGCCGTCTGCAAGGATTAAAAGGCTGTAAAGCATGCTTTTTGTTGCATTTTTTTCTGTAAATTCAATACTCTTTTCGAAATTCATTTCTTTTAAACTTTTAGCTTCAGAGTTAAATAATATTTTTACTGTTGAAAGTGTATTTATCTTTTCTTTTAGCGCATTAATTAAATCTGCATAGGAGACTATGTAACCTAAAGCATCTTCCTCACAGTCTTTTGAGCTAAGCAAGGTTCTGCCAAAAGAATTTTTTTGACTGGTATGAATTTCATGTATAGCAGTAGCATGATGCTCTAATAGTCTCCAAATCTTTAGCCTGGAGAGTATAAATACTGAGCTATTAGATAGAGCAAGCGCCTTACTATCTTTGTGGTCAAAATCTTTAGGTTTGGATTCAAGCAATGTTACATGTAAACCATTAAGACCCATCAGTGCAGCTGAAATTAAGCCAACAGGTCCTCCTCCAACAATCACAATACTTTTAATCAAAAAAAGGACCCAACTAAACTTTCTATCTCATTAATTTCTTTTGGTGCTTCAATGCTAAGCACTTTGTTGCCTTGGTTTGTTACCTCTACATCATCCTCAATTCTTATTCCAATCCCCCAAAATTCCTTTGGTGTTGTTTCTGATGGCTTGATATAACATCCGGGCTCAATAGTGAGTACATTTCCTTTTTCCAGTAAGACAGAATTTTCGTTATTATCAACATAATTTCCTACATCATGAACATCCAACCCTAACCAATGACTGGTTCTGTGCATAAAGAAATCCCGGTACAATTTTTTTTCCAAGACTTCATCAACACTCCCTTTACAAAGACCTAGATCGACCATACCCTGAATCAAAATATTCAATGCAGTTTCGTGTGGCTTATTGAATGAATTGCCTGGCTTAACTTCAAGAATGGAGGCTTTTTGAGATGCCAGCACAAGCTCGTAAATAGTTTTTTGTGCACTGGAAAACCGCCCATTAATAGGATAGGTTCTGGTGATATCTGATGCATAAAATTCAAGCTCACAACCCGCATCAATAAGAAGGAGATCGCCATCTACAAGCTTACTATTGTTTGCAGAATAATGAAGGGTGCAGGCATTTATCCCACCTGCTACGATAGATTGATAAGATGGTTCCTTGGCCCCCAACTGCATAAATTGATTTAATATTTCACCTTCAATTTGATATTCATAAAGACCTGGCTTGGTCTTTTGCATTGCAATTGTATGGGCTTTGGCTGCAATATTGGCTGACTTTTGCATCACATCCAATTCGGATTCTGACTTAACAACTCTCATAGCATCTGCAATATGGGAAAGATTTACCATCATCTCTGGGGTTCGTACGCCAGCTCTTTTTTGTTTTTTATTAATGTTAATCCAGCTCTGAATTTGACTTTGAGAATTTTGATCGGCGTCTGCAGGCGTGTAGACGCTTTTAAATTGAGCTATTATTTTTGGGGCAATCTCATTGATTTTTTCGATACTATAAGCCTCATCAAAACCATATTGCTCTTTTGCCTCATCGGGCCCAAACCGAAAACCTTCCCAAGTTTCTAGTTCAGGGTTTTTTGGTCTACAAAATATAATTGATCGCGGCTTATTCCCTGCAAGGATAAAAATAACGGCCTCTGGCTCAGGGAAGTAAGAAAAATAATGAAAATAACTGTCAGGCCTAAACTTGAAATGGCAGTCACTATTCCTAGTCACCTCTTTTGCATTAAAAAGAATGGCAACGCCATCAATTATTTTATTCTGGAGCGCTTTTCTTCTTAAGATACATTGATCTGTAGACAATTTAATTTAACCTTTTTTTGTAATATTTATTATTATAGTTGATCTAGACATCTTAATCTCTCAGGCGTTCCGATATCCATCCAAATAGCATCGAGCATTTGGCCACTAACTCGATGGTTTTTAATAGCATCTATTAGGTATGGCGCTAATTTCAGGCGCTTTCCCAGTTCTACCTTATAAAAAAATTTCTTCCTGTAAATGGCTATGCCGGTGAAAGTGTGCGCCTTATTTTTTTCATTTGAAACCATGTTATTTGGCGTTAGTGAGAAATCTCCCTCTATATTATGTTCAGGGCTCTCTGTTAGAAACAAATGTGCGTCAATATTTGGGTTTAAATGCAAATTGAGCAACAGGTGGTAATCGAATTCATTGTAAATATCTGCATTAATTACAACAAATGGGTCGGAGCCGATCAGCGTCAAAGCCTTTCTAATGCCTCCTGCAGTTTCTAAGATAGGTGATTCTTCAGAAAATGTTACCCTAAGATTCCAGTCAGAACCGTCACCCACATAATCTCTAATTTGTGAGGAAAGGTATGACGTATTGATTACAACATCTTTAAAACCTGCATTTGAAAGTTTCTCCAAGTGTCTTTCCAGTAAAGTTTTTCCTTTGCTAACTAACAATGGTTTTGGTGTGTCTTTAGTAAGGTTGCCCATTCGCTTCCCTCTTCCTGCAGCAAGAATCATGGCGGTTCTAGTCATAACTCTGTGGCTTTCATTAAAATATTCCTCAAAGGAAAGAGCTCACTATATCTTTTGGTGGTGGTTAACAAATAGTTTTCAACCAACCTAATATCATCTAAGTATTGATCTTTGCCATCTCTAATGGATAGTCGCACAAAAATACCTAATATCTTCATGTGTCTCTGAACCCCCATCCATTCAAAACTCTTATAAAAGTCCGAGAAGTCATTATTTTTAATCAAATTCGCTTCTTTCAACCTCCCCCAGTAACGAACCAATAAATCAATCACGAGGTCTTCTTCAAGCTCATAATACGCATCCTTAAGAAGCGATGCTAAGTCATATGTTATTGGCCCATTCACTGCATCCTGGAAATCAATAATTCCTGGTGCTTTGTTTCGGCCTATAAACATAAGATTTCGGCAATGAAAGTCTCTGTGGACAAACAACTGGGGCTGATTAAGGTTAGATGAAACAATCAATTGAATAACTTCGTCCAAGGCTTTGCTTTCTTTATCTTTTAGTATGATTTTTTTAAATTTAATTAGGTACCAGTCATGAAATAATGTCATTTCCTTAGCTAGCAATGATTCTGAGTAGGATGGAAGGTTTTCATAATGGCAATTATTTTGGATATCAAACAATGAGTCCAGCGCAACTCTATACAAAGACAAGGGGTCATCAAAACTGAAGGCTTCTAGATAGGTTGTGCTTCCAAAGTCACTCATCAATATAAAGCCATCATTAATATTAACTTCATATAAATCAGGGACATTGATATTGTCCTTAAAAAGCTTTTTACCAATAGCAATAAATTCGGAAATGCTTTCTTTGTCCGGCGGAGCATCCATGACAATGTAGCTCTTACCCTTTTGAGTTACCCTAAAGTATCGCCTAAAGCTTGCGTCACTTGATGCCAGCTCTACAGTCGGTTGATCTCCAAGAAACTGGGTAATCCACTTTATGAGCAAATTGTATCTGGTCAAAATAAATATCTCAATTTAAATAAATAATTATCCATCTTTTTTAAACACTTGAGTTATAATTCCTAACTAACTGATTAATATATAAATTTTTAATCATAAAAAAACGAAAAAGGCAGTAAATTAAAATGACTATAGCAGGTTTAAGATCAAACAATTGACCAAAAATTTTACAATATATTCTAGGTTTTTACTTGGGTTATGTATCTATGTATTTGCACCCATTCTGTACGCAGAACCAACAAATAATGAACAGGTTATTATTGAGGGTGATGTGCTAGAAAATATTCTAGACAGGAAACTAAAAGCCAGTGGAAATGCTATTCTATCGCGCGGAAACCAATCCATTAAAGCAAATGTGATTGAGTATGACCAGGTGTCGGAGGAGCTTTACGCCAATGGAAACGTTCAACTCTCAACCAAATCAAGTCACATAGAGGGTACAGAACTTGAGTTATCCTTGGATAGCAACACTGGCTCAATGCCTAATGCATCATTCAGCTCAAGTCTGAATAGTAATTCCAAATTCAATAATACTCTGCGAGGTACTGCATCGTTACTTTTCTTAGAAGGTGAAAGTAAAAAACGCCTACAGAATGCTTCTATTACCACATGTGAAGCAGGACAAAATGATTGGTTTATCAATGCTTCAGAATTAGAAATCAATGAAAGATCGCAAAGGGTTGACGCTAAAAATGCCGAGCTCGAATTTAAAGGCTTTCCTTTGTTATTTTCACCTTACGTCAACTTCTCCTTTAATGATGACAGAAAATCAGGGTTTCTTGTCCCCAGTGTTGGCTCAACCTCAAGAAGTGGGTTTGAGACGGCTATTCCTTATTATTTTAATCTCTCCCCAACAAGTGATGCCACAATCACCCCAAGATACTTAGGGAAAAGGGGGACGCAAGTGTCAGGGGAGTATCGCTATCTTAATAAAAAATTTGTTGGTGAAACATCACTCGAGTACTTACCTACTGATGATGCATCCTCGCAAGATAATAGATACTATGCGAAAATAAAGCATGCGCATGAACTAGGTGCCGGCTTTACAGCAGGCTATAATATTGAAAAAGTTTCTGATGATAACTATTTTTCAGATATGTCCTCGCTTATATCAGTGACCAGTCAAGTCAATCTGAACCAAGAAGCCTTTCTAAACTACTCTGATAACGATTGGAACGCCAGTTTAGTTACACAAAAATTTCAGAACCTCACCTCCTCCTCCCCTTACGAGCGACTTCCATCCCTTACAGTTAATCATGGGAAGATTTTTGAGGACGCCGAAGGCTTTACCAGCTATGAAACACAAGTAAACTTTAGCCTCACGCAGTTTGAAAGAAACAATGATTATGTGGGTGCATCAAACGAAAACGGAACAAGGCTTACTGCAAAACCTAGCCTGAGCATACCGTTTGAGAGGCCTTATGGCTATGTAACGCCTAAGCTGGCAATGGATATCAAGTACTATGATTTAAATGACGCTAATGTGGCTAGTAAAGATTTTTATATACCAACAGTATCCCTTGATAGTGGTTTGTACTTGGATAAAAAAATGAGCTTTAAAGACAGTACCTTTACGCAAACGCTGGAGCCAAGAATTTTTTACTCCTATACCTCTTACGAAGATCAATCCATGCTACCGATGTTTGATACCGCCCTCGTAGATCTAAATGCACAATCCATTTTTTCAGAAAATCAATTTGTAGGCGGGGACCGAGTAATGGATTCTCACCAAGTAACACTGGGCGGTACAACAAGGTTTATTGATGCCTATGGAATNGAAAGGATCTCAGGAACNATTGCTCAAAGGTTTTATATANGTGANAGAACGGTNCTTNATGAATCTCAATTTAACAACTCATCCGCACAAAATGATTCTTCAGACCTCTTTATGTCAGCTTCTGCATTAATTACTAGAGCATTAAAATTGAATGCAGATGCCCAATACAACCTTGATGAAAATAGCACCAACAGGGCAACTTTCGGCGCAAAATATAACCCAAGACCTGGAAAGCTTCTTAACGCCAGTTATAGGTTAATTAATAATCCAGCAAGCAGTGCGAGTGACGTGAAACAAATAAATATAGCAGGCCAATGGCCGCTTGGTTCTGGTTGGTCTTCCGTTGGACGTTATAACTATGATATAAAAAGCTCTTCACTGATCGAAAGCTTAGCTGGGTTGGAGTTTGATGCGGGATGTTGGTCAGCTAGTGTATTGCTTCATAGCTTAGCCTTAGGTACGGCAGAAAAACGAAATGACACCCTATTCTTCCAGCTAGAGCTTGGTGGGTTAGGATCCTTAGGAACTGGTTCGCAGGGATCATTAGCCGAAGTATTAAATAGAAATGTTCCTGGATCTTATGGATTAAACCAACTTCCTGAGTCGTATAGGAATGAAAATCAAGATTAAATCATAAATATGCGGTCCGTTATAAATTCATTGATATTCATCGTTCTAATAGTATCTCATGCATGCCTTTCATGGGGTTATGATGATTATGAGCCTCTTGATAAGATTGTAGCGGTGGTTGAAAAAGATGTTGTTACTCAAAAAGAGATGGAGCATGGTATTGCGAGTTTTAACAAGGGGCTGCGAGGAAGTGATCCAAATAACTTGCCCAGTGAAAAAGAAATTAGGGAAATAGTTTTAGACGAATTAATAGAAAAAAAAATAATCGGTCAGTATGCTGAGCAAAGTCAAATTATCATCGACATACAGCAGATAGATAATGCATTAAAGAATATTGCCGCTAATAACAACATCACATTAGAGCAGCTTAAAGAAAGCGCCAAAAAAAGTGGGGGGTTAGACGACTTGTATGAGGAGGTTAGATTTCAATTAACCCTGAGAACCATAAAAGAGCGAGCAATTTTTTCTCAAATCAACATTTCCGACTATGAGATTAAAAAATTCATTGAAAAAGAAAGGCTAAGAAATCCAGATCAATACAGTATCTCTCACATACTGTTAAAAAAAAATAGCGGTGATGAAAATCAATTAACCCTAAAGCTCGAAAAAGTGCTCAAAGAACTTCAGAATAGGCCTTTCGACGAAGTGGCACAAGAATTGTCTGATGGTCCATATGCAGAAAAAGGTGGGCTCATGGGTTGGTTTGAGCTTAATAATCTTCCAAATATTTTTGTTGAGCATGTTAAGGGAATGAGCGTCCGAGAAATTTCTAAACCCTTTCTTTCCGATAACGGCTATCACATCCTTCTGGTCAATGAAATGCAAAGTAAAAGCACCAAAGAAAAGATATATTCTACGCAATACAATATCAATCAAATTTTATTAAAAAAAAATCAAGTGACAGCAGAAAATGACCTTATATCCAAGCTCAACAATATTAAAAATCAAATTTCTGACGGCTTACCTTTTGCTGAAGCAGCCTCGCAATACTCCGAAGATTTGTCCTCCGCCAAAAAAAATGGTGAGCTCGGGTGGGTCGATAGAAATAACTTGCTTCCAGAATTTCAAGTCGAACTTGACAATGCGTCAAACAACTCCATTGTCGGCCCTTTTAAAACTGCGGCAGGCTGGCATTTAATTGAATTGATTGCGAAAAGGGATAAAGATATAACGGAAGAGTCACAGAGTTTATCAGCAAGGCTTCAGCTCCTTAACTATAAGGCGGAAATAAGATATAAAGATTGGTTTCATGACCTTAAACAACAATCTAATATTGAAATATTAACCGATAACTAATGGGTGACGATTTACCTAAAATTATAATTAATTGCGGCGATCCTTCAGGTATAGGACTTGATTTGATTGTTTTTCTTGCAGAGAAACCTTTTAATGCATCCATTACTATTCTGGCCAATAAAGAGGCGTTAGCTCAAAGAGCTGGGCTACATGGTAAAAAATTAGCATTTCAAGAAAATGTATCTCTCCATAAAGGTGACGGCAGGCTTTATGTAAAGAATATACATTACGAAAATGATGTTATTCCAGGTTTGCCTAATAAGCACAACTCGAAGGCGCAAATGCAAATGATTGATTATGCAGTTAAAGAATGTATGGCCATGAACTATGATGCCCTTGTAACCCTCCCAATATCAAAAGAAATTTTGTCTGACAGTGGCAATAAATTTACAGGCCACACTGAATACATTGCAAAATTGTCAAACACAAAAAATCAAGAAGTGATGATGCTCGTGCATAACAAACTTCGTGTCGCACTAGCTACAACTCACATTCCCCTATCAGATGTTCCAAAAACAATAACAAGAGAAAAATTAGAGAAAATTATACTGACCTTACACAATGACCTGAAAACTAAATTTAAAGTCTTATCCCCCAGAATTACTGTAACAGGTTTAAATCCGCATGCAGGAGAAAATGGAGAGTTTGGTAATGAGGAGTTGACCGTTTTAATACCGATCATAAACAAATTAAATGAGCAGGGTTGCAATCTAGTTGGCCCTATTCCAGCAGATACTGCATTTACACCTGGCCATATAAACAAAACCGATGCCTTTCTAGCAATGTTTCATGACCAAGGCTTAGCACCATTTAAAGCGCTATCTTTTGGAAAAGGGGTGAATATAACATTGGGGCTGCCATTTATACGCACATCTGTCGACCATGGCACAGCATTCGACATTGTCGGATCAAAAGAGATTGATCCATCAAGTTTTTATGAGGCGATATTTACTGCAATTGAATTAAGCGCATGATTAAGGCTAAAAAAAAGTTTGGGCAGAATTTTCTCACTGATACCTCAATCATTAAAGAAATAATCAATCATATTAACCCCAAAGAAAAAGATAGAATTTTAGAGATAGGGCCTGGAATGGGCGCATTAACTAAACCCATTTTATCTAAAATATCACATATCGATGTCATCGAAATTGACTCGGATATGGTAGCTCACCTAAATAAAACAGTAGCTGAAAGTCAAATATCAATAATGCAAGATGATATCTTGTTGATGAGCAAGGAGGCTTTAAGGAGTTTTGATCGAATTATTGGCAACCTACCTTATTACATATCTACCGAAATTATGATCAAAATGATTGATCTAATTGATAGCAAAAAAGACTTTCATTTTATGTTTCAGAGAGAAGTAGCAGAACGCATTGCTGCGGTTCCTGGGACAAAGTGTTATGGTAGATTAAGCGTATTGATTCAATATTTTTTCACAGCCGAAATCTTACTTCACATTCCTGCAGATGCATTCACACCCGCCCCCAAAATTCAATCCTCCTTTGTTCGATTAATTCCCAAAAAAGACTTTGATTTAACGTTCAAAGATATGGATAACTTTAAAAAAGTTATTAAGCTTGCCTTTCACCAAAAAAGAAAAACTATCAAGAATAATTTCAAAAATATTCTTGATGAAAAAGATTTTAATTCGCTGGGAATTAACCCACAAGATCGCGCTGAAAATCTTAGCATTTCAACATTCATAAACATTGAGAATTATATGTATGGCAATAAAATATCACTATGAAACTGCTATAATTTTACAATTTAAAAGGCGCTATCAAACATGAATATTATACTTTTAGGTGCTCCCGGAGCAGGGAAAGGAACTCAAGCAAATTTTTTAAAGTCTAAATTTAATATTCCCCAAATATCTACAGGGGACATGCTTCGCTCGGCTGTTCAAGCTAATAATGATCTTGGAATAAAAGCAAAACAATTTATGGATAGCGGAGAATTAGTTCCAGATTCTCTAATTATTGACCTTGTAAAGCTAAGGGTAACTCAAGCCGATTGTATGCATGGCTTCTTACTTGATGGCTTTCCAAGGACTATACCTCAAGCTGAGGCCATGAGCGATTCAGGCATAAACGTAGACTTTGTAATCGAAATCGATGTTCCGGATAACGTTATTATTGAGAGGCTTAGCGGCCGAAGAATTCACCCAGCGTCAGGAAGAGTCTATCATATTAAGTATGACCCTCCCAAGCGAGATGGTGTGGATAATGAAACCGGTGACCCTCTTGTTATTAGGGATGATGATGTTGAGGAAACTATTATTAAACGACTTAAGAACTACCATGATCAAACAGAGCCACTCGTCAATTTTTATGCGAACTATTCAAAAGACCCTAAGCCTAAGTCCTTGAGGGTCAATGGAACCGCTTCACCCGAATCTATTAACGAAACACTTAAGGACCTTCTTGGTTAGTCCTATGCTGCCTGAATACACCTTTAAAGAATTAGAAAAAAATATCCAGAGTGAATGGGCAGAAAAAAAAGCTTTCGAAGCCTCTGAAGGCTCTCCTAAAGAAAAATTCTATGCACTTTGTATGTTCCCCTATCCAAGCGGAAAACTTCACATGGGTCATGTCCGTAATTATGCTATTGGTGATGTCATCTCAAGGTTCAAAAGACTAAGAGGCTTTAATGTGATGCAACCGATGGGCTGGGATGCATTTGGCTTACCAGCTGAAAATGCTGCGATTAAAAATAATACAGCTCCGGATAAATGGACCTATGCAAATATAAGTGAAATGAGAAATCAACTAAAGCAATTGGGTCTAGCCGTTGACTGGAGCAGAGAAATTGCCACGTGTGACAGCTCCTACTATAAATGGGAACAATGGCTATTTATCCAGTTATTCAAAAAAGGCTTGGTCTATAAAAAAACCTCTATGGTGAATTGGGATCCTGTAGACAAAACAGTATTAGCTAACGAACAGGTCATTGATGGTCGTGGATGGAGATCAGGGGAGATAGTTGAAAGAAAAGAAATACCTCAATACTTTATGAAGATTACAGACTACGCCGAAGACCTACTAGAGGGATTAGACGAGCTAAATGAATGGCCTGAGCAAGTTAAAACAATGCAGAGGAATTGGATTGGTAAGAGCGTGGGCTGCGAAGTTGATTTTACTTTATCTGATGCCAGTGGAGTCATAAGGGTATACACAACAAGACCTGATACTCTTATGGGCGCAACCTACCTGGCTATTGCTCCCGAACATAAAATTAGTAGCGATCTAGCTAAAACCAATACTGACATAAATGATTTTATAGCGGAATGCAAAAAAATTGGCGTTGCAGAAGCCGATATTGCAACAGCAGAGAAAAAAGGCATTTTTTCAGGTATTTATGTAACCCACCCACTGACTGGAAAAAATATCCCCGTATGGATTGCTAACTATGTTTTGATAAGCTATGGAGAAGGAGCAGTAATGGCCGTCCCCTATCATGACGTAAGAGATTTTGAGTTCGCAACTAAATATAATTTACCTATGATCGAGGTTATTGCCAGCGAGGCTGGTAATGATAACGAAGCTTTTGTCGGTGATGGAATACTCATTAACTCAGATGAGTTTAATGGTCTTTCAAGCATTGAAGCAAAAGAAGTAATTGCGACAAAGCTTGAGTCTACAAAGCAAGGACGAAAAAAAATACAATATAGATTAAGGGATTGGGGTATTTCACGACAGCGATTTTGGGGTTGCCCGATTCCAATGATTAAATGCGAAAAATGTGGTGACATTCCTGAATCTGAAAAAAACCTTCCCATTAAACTTCCTTCAGAAATTTCTATAGATGCATCAGGTTCACCTTTAAAAAAACTGGAAACCTTCTTAAATTGTGTATGCCCATTATGCGGATCTCAAGCCACAAGAGAAACGGATACGTTGGATACCTTTTTTGAATCATCTTGGTATTTTGCAAGGTATGCATCTTTTGATCAAGATAAACAAATGCTTGATAAAAGAGCTAATTACTGGCTTCCAGTTGATTATTATATTGGTGGAATTGAACATGCAATCCTACATCTATTATATGCAAGGTTTTTTAATAGGTTGCTATATGACTTAAAGCTAATAAATACGAAAGAGCCATTCAAAAAATTATTAACGCAGGGTATGGTTCTTAAAGATGGGGCAAAAATGTCTAAATCCAAAGGAAATACAGTAGACCCTCAAGACTTAATAGATAAATATGGTGCCGATACTGCCAGACTATTCATTATGTTTGCTGCACCAGCAGAACAAAGCCTAGAATGGTCTGATGAAGGAATTGAAGGGTCGCATAGATTTCTAAAAAGGTTATGGAAATTAGTGTATGAATTTATCGATCACAAAGAAGAGCAAGAGACTTCAAATGTTATTGAAATAAATCAAGAACTTAAATACAAACTCAATGCAACAATTGAAAAAGTGACCGATGACTTAGAACGCAGAACCAGCTTCAATACTGCGATATCCTCGATAATGGAATTAATGAATATGCTCACAAAGGCAACGCAAAATAACACGGTTGGCCCTTTATTAAGAAAGGAGGTGCTAACTAAGGCGCTTATCTTATTAAGCCCTTTTGTTCCTCATATTAGTAAGTTTTTGTGGGAAAAAATAAACCTCAATGATAGTTTCGAAGATCAATCTTGGCCTTCAGTAGATAGCAAAGCATTAATTAAGGATGAAGTTACTATAGTTATCCAGGTAAACGGAAAACTAAAGGCAAATATGATAATATCAGTAGAGATGTCCGAAGAGGCTATAAAGGAAGCTGTGGTTAATTTAGAAAGTGTGGCTAAATTAGTCGATCAGAAAAAAATTAAAAAAATCATTTATGTAAAAAATCGGCTGGTTAATATTGTAATCTAAGGGTAAGAAAAATGAATTCTTCAGTAAGAAATAATCTTTTTGTTTTATTTGCGACACTACTGCTTATTGCATGCGGATTTCAGCTAAGGGGTAAGATAGAAGCGAATTTTAATTCAATTACAATATCGGGTGGGTCGAGTGATTTTGGTAAACAATTGAGCAAAAGGTTTAAGCAGTCTGGAGTTAAAGTCTTTCCAGCTGACGGTGAGATGGCAATTGAAATACTAAGTGACGGTTTACAAAAGAATATTTTATCGCTTAATTCCTCCGGTTTAGTCAGTGAGTATGAGTTAATTTATACGGTCACATATAGAGTAAAAAATATAAACTCTACGGAATGGTCGACTCCCATTACACTTGATCTAAACCGACAATATACATTTGATAATGAAAATATTGTAGCAAAAGAATTGGAAGAGAAGCGACTGATTCGCGGAATGAAAGATGAGTTGATAAGAACAATGGCCACCCAAATATCCTTACAGAAGGACTAAAAAAACAGTGAGTGGTCTTAATTTTTCAATAGAGATTGTTAAGAGCCTAGAAAATCTTAAAAAAAACTGCATAATCGTTGTAGGTGACGAGCCGGTTACTAAAAATCACGTCGACGTTGTTATCCAAGAATATCTAAAAATTGGTCACTTTGATCAAATTAATATAACAATAGATAAAACCACAAAGTTGGAATCCATACAGCCTTTATTTATGGACGGCTCGCTTTTTAATAACCATACATACTTCCGCATTAATATTTTGAACGGAAGGATCTCAGAAGAAGTTAAGCAGTTTGTAGCTAGCGCCATTAAAACTAATACAATGGACTTATTCAAACTTCATCTTAATTCCACAATAAAAGACTTTAGCAAGACAATCTGGTCCAAAGAATTGCAAAAGACAAGTATTGTCTTAGAGGCATTTGAGCCTAAATCGGCTCAGATTAAAGAGGTGGTGATGGCTAGAGCAAAATTTCATCAAATACTTCTTTCTCAAGATTCTATTAATATATTGATAGGCATGACTGAGGGAAACTTTCTCCTACTTGAAAATGAGCTAAAAAAACTTCGGCTGCTATTTAATAGTGAAGAAATTAATATCAAGCAATTACTATACCATCTATCAAATGGATCGCGATATGATGCCTTTGAGCTATTAAATGCTTGTATGTCTGGTGATAAAAAAAGAGTTATAGACGCGTTGGCATGTCTTCAGGAAGAAGGATCGGATGCGCTTTCAGTAAATGGTTTGTATGCATGGATCTTTAAGGCAGTTGCTAAATTTAAATTTCAAAATAAAAAAAACCCAAACTTTCAAGACTATAGCTCAATGCGCATATTTGGTTCAGCTCAAACTAACGTAAAAAGATCATTAGAAGCAATGACAAAAAGTCAGATTGAGGGGGTATTATCTAGAATTAAGGATATTGATTTAATTTGCAAAGGCATTAAATGTGGTGATCCGTGGCTCGAGCTTAATAGACTGTCTTTTGGATTGGCTCGTATCCACAACAAACTAAAGATATAATATATGGTTATGAATATAAAAACTTACATGCAAGACATTGGCTTGAAAGCAAAAAAAACAAGTTATGATCTTGCAAAAGCTAGCAGCGCCAAAAAAAATCAATTTTTAAGTGATTTAGCTAATCGCCTTTCTAAAAATGAAAGCGAGATTATCAAAAAAAATCAAAAAGACCTTGAGGATGCTAAAAAAAGGGGCCTGGATGCTGCTTTCATAGATAGATTAACTCTCAGTAAAAAAACAATTGAATCAATGGTTACCGGCTTGCTACAAATCGCATCTCTGAATGACTTAATTGGTGAAATTAGTAACATTAAACAAATGTCATCAGGTATTCAGGTTGGGCAGATGCGTGTCCCTCTTGGCGTTATCGGAATGATATATGAATCAAGACCAAATGTGACTATTGATGCCGCTGGTCTTGCCATAAAGTCCGGAAATTCTATCATTCTTAGGGGTGGGTCAGAATCGTTAGCATCGAACAGCTTCCTTGCAAGACTAATAGAAGAGTCATTAATCGTTGCCGGCCTCCCTAAAGAATGCGTCCAAGTAATAAATACAAAAGATCGTGAAGCCGTAACTGAGCTAATACAAATGAACAATTTTGTTGATGTAATAATCCCACGAGGAGGAAAAAGCCTGATTAAAATGATCACCGAGAAGGCACGAATCCCAGTTATTAAACATTTGGATGGTAATTGCCATATTTATGTTGACGCTTACGCAGACATTGAAAATGCACTTTCTATAGTTGATAATTCAAAAACCCAGCGACTAGGGACATGCAATACTCTTGAGTCTTTAGTAGTATCCAGATCTATTGCAAGTAATTTTTTACCGAAAATAAAAGAAATATTCGATGCAAAAAATATTGAAATAAGAGGCTGCGCAAATACAATAAAAGTTATTCCTGATATAACAAAAGCTTCAGAGTCAGATTATTATGAGGAATATCTCGCACCTACTATTTCTTGCATAATAGTCGAAACTATTAATGAGGCCATAGCCCATATAAACAAATACTCTTCCGGACATACTGAATCTATAATTTCTAATAACCACGGCAATGCCATGCAGTTTTTACGTGAGATTGATTCATCCAGCGTTATGATTAATGCATCTACCCGCTTTGCTGATGGTTTTGAGTATGGCCTTGGAGCAGAAATTGGAATTTCTACTGACAAATTTCATGCCAGGGGCCCTGTGGGCTTAGAAGGATTAACCTCTATGAAATACATTGTTTTGGGAACAGGTCAAATACGAGGCTAAGTGATGCCTAGAAAATTAATAGGTATTTTTGGTGGTGCTTTTGATCCTGTTCATAATGGCCATTATGCAATAACTAAACATTGCATAGAAAAACTTTGTATGGAAAAAATTATTGTTGTTCCTACTGGAACATCCCCTTTAAACAAAAAACTTACAAACGATAACTTTCGCCTAGAAATGTTACATAAGGTCTTCCATGAAGACTGTTATGAGATATCAGAGTATGAGGTATTACAGTCAAAAAAAAATAATAATCCAACCTACACTATAGATACCTTAAAGTATTTAACAGCAAGAGATGAACAAACCTCCTATGCCTTTATTATGGGGATGGATTCATTGCTAAACTTGCACCAATGGTTTCAATGGGAGTCTTTATTGAATTATTGCCACTTTATAGTCATTCAAAGAAAGGGTAACAAGGTTGATTTAAACACAATAAATCCCCTTCTAAGCAATCTCATTAAAAAAAATACAGCGCTCACCCTTGATGAGTTGAGCCAAAATGGATATGGCGGTATTTATTTTGCTAAATTTCCACTGATGCCTATCTCGTCAACTGAGATTAGAAAGAAATTATCGCAGGATAGAGATGTGAGCGGTTTAGTAAGTCCTGAAATAGAGCAATACAGCAAAGAATTTAAAATTTATCATTCTGAGGGCCAATGAATACAGTCTTCTAAACTATCGTCACTCGTTGAATTTGAGAAGGGGATAACACCAAGACATGGGGCTTGAATAAAATTCTTTAAAAACAAGATATTTTCTTCAACAAAAGTCATTTCAGGGTCAACAATATTTGCAACCCATCCAAATATTTTTTGATTGTTACTTTGCATAGATTTGATAGTAAGCAGTGCGTGATTTAAACAACCTAGCTTAATACCAACTACAAAAATAACTGGGATATCCAGATAGTTTATTAAATCTGATATGTTTCTTAAAGGATCAATTGGACATTCATAACCTCCTGCTCCCTCAACAAGAAGTAAGTCAGCCCTACCTTCTAAGGCTTTTATATGGCTATTGATTAATGAAAAATCTATCGAAACAACTTGTTTTTCTACTGAAATATGGGGCGATGCAGGATGTTTTAGGGAGTAGCTATTAACTATTGATTGATTGATCTCCAAGCTATTAGATTGCATGATATGAAAAACATCAGAGTTAATTTCAAGGCCATTAAAAATATCGATACCAGCAGAGATAGGCTTCATTCCAATGACCGAACATCCTTTCTTCTTGAACATATCCATCAAAGCCAGGGTAACATAGGTCTTTCCTATATCAGTATCTGTTCCCGTAACAAAATATTTTCCCCCTTTGATCATTTGGTAAGCTCTCCGGTCTTTACTTCACAAGATTGTTGTCCCTTCCATGCGTGGCCATAGATAACCTCATAGGTTGCTGGGTATAGATCGTCCTGTTTGAAAGATTCATACTCTTTCTTTATTGACTCCATAAAACCTCTCCCCCTTAAACCTTTACTTCTATTTGAGTTTCCATTGCTTGCACCAATTTTTCCTATATCTAGCAATAGTTTTTCCGTAGAAGAGTAAGGCAATGTAATATTTTTAGCTTCTAATAGCGGTGACTTAAAGCCTGATGCAAGCAATAGCTCATCAATATTGTGCTTGGCTATAAATTTATTAGTTTTACTCTCACCTGAAATTTTCTCATTAACCTCTTTCAATTCCCATAAAGTTTTCGGGCCAAAGGTGCTGAAAATAAAAAGCCCATTAGGGCTTAGAACTCTAATAATTTCATCGAAAGATACTGGGAGATTGTTACACCATTGTATGGCACTTGAAGTCCATATCAAATCAAAGGAATTGTCTTGAAAAGGTAGTTGTTCAATGTCTCCACATATATAGTGTGAGGTGTCCGCCATCCTGGAAGGCAGGGGAAATAATTCCAAAAACTTATCTTTAGTTAAGCGAAGCATTTTGTCGGATAAGTCATAGTTAACTAAGTTACCTGCTTTGAATCTCTCAGAAAGCCTCACACCATTTCTACCTGTTCCACAACCTAAATCTAATACAGATTGTGGATCAATATTTATCAGCGCTAGTTTGTCATATAAATTATCTGATATCTTATCTTGCAACATAGAGTGCTTATCATACGAGCTTGCTGCACGATTAAAAACTTTTCTTTTGTAAAGTTTGTCTATCATTAGCTGTTTATAAAACACTGAACCGTATCAACAAAGCGCTGTGTTTCTGTTAAAAATGGAATATGGTTAGCATTCTCAAATATTTCAAGCGTTGCCCCTGGAACGTTTTCATACATATAAACTGAAGCGTCAACCGGGACAATCTTGTCTCTTCCTCCAGAAATGATAAGTGTCGATACGCTAATTTTGCATAAATCATGTCTTAAATCATTCTTTTTAAGGAGTTCTAGGCTGTTAATTAGAGCATTAGGTTCTGGTTCACCTAGCTTAAACATTTCGTGTTGAAGGTCTTTAGTTACTTTTCTCATGTTAGGCAAACCATGCAACTGTAGCAATAAAAACTGTTCTATAGTTGCCCTCCAATTCAAAATTAGCTGCTTTGAAAACTTATCAAAAATTACTTCCTTTATTCCATAATCCCATCCCGACTTATTAATAAAGCAAGGTGTTGTAGATAGTAAAATTAATTTCTTTACTTTTTTTGGGTATTTTTTTTGATAGGCAATAGCAAGCTGACCTCCTAATGACCAGCCAACAATGCTGCTGTTATTTGGAACTAACAGATCCAGCTCATCTACAAGTGATTCCATAGAATAATTATTGATGTTTTTACACCCTCCCATTCCCGGAAAATTAACAATAATCAATGCATAATTTTTACTAAGCCCACTCTCAACTCTATCCCAAATTTTTGCATTCATTCCCCATCCATGAATTAATATTAATGGGTCACCTTCCCCCAATTCTTTACTATGCATTTATCTCGTCAACCTGTTTATTGCTTTTGTTAATCCTAATACATCGTTTTTACTATGATTAGCTGAAAGGGAAACACGCAATCGTGATTGATTTTTTGGGACCGTTGGTGGACGTATTGCAGGAACATAAAACCCTTGGTCAAGAAGGCATGCAGAAGTATATAGAGTTTGTTCGGGACTGCCGATAAGTATCGGTTGTATTGCTGTAATTGAATTCATTAAAAGATTTTTCTTACGAATAGATTCTCTGAATATTTGAATATTTTTAATTAATTTTTCTCTCAGGATCTTTCCGTCTTTAATTAAATCTAGAGATAACGATATGCCCTCTGCTATAGCGGGCATTGTTGCTGTTGTATAAATATACGGCTTTCCCTTTTGTATAAGAAAATCAATGATATTTTTTTTTGCACATAATATTGCACCAGAGACACCTACAGACTTTCCAAGTGTAAACATGTAAATAATTCGATCTCTATCTTTTTTTGATAACAACTTATTCATTGCTGTATGTTCTAAAATACCTTGGCCATCCGACCCCAACACACCGTAACCATGGGCGTCGTCAACAAAGAGGTGCGCATCATATTGATGGCACAATGATAATAATGATCTTATATCCGCTATGTCACCATCCATACTAAAAACACCATCAGTAACAATTATCTTGTTCTTTTCGTTTGATTTTTTTAAAAGATCTTCTAAGTGAATTAAATCTAGATGTTTAAACCTATAAAATTTAGCGCAAGAAAGTATTGCTCCATCATTGAGTGAGGCGTGATTTAATTTATCAGAAAATATGGCATCTTCCTTTTTCAGAAGACTCCCAAAAAAAGTGAGGTTAGCTAGGTATCCAGAAGAAAAATATAAGCTTTGATCAAAACCTAGATACTTTGCAGCCTTTATTTCTAGGCCTTCATGCGATGAATGATGGCCTGATATAAGATGTGAAGCTCCGGCCCCAACACCCGTCCTTCTTATTGCAGAAATAATTGCTTGCTGTATTGACTTATGATGAGATAAGCCAAGGTAATCATTGCTTCCGAAGTTAATGTGCCATTTTCCGTCAACCAGAATTTTATTTCTTTTTATACTTGTTACGGTTTTTATTTTTCTGTATAAATTTTCTTTCTTCAAAAAAGCAATTTCTTTAGCTATTTTTTCATCCTTCATTATTAAATATTTTTTATGCCTAAGCGCGTAAATAATAATTTATCTTTTTCAACATTTGGATTGCCTGTGGTGAGCAGCTCATCTCCATAAAATATTGAATTTGCTCCAGCAAAAAAAGCTAATGCTTGTATACCATCATCCATGCTCTCTCTTCCGGCTGATAGTCGAACGAAGCTTTTTGGCATAGTTATTCGAGCAACTGCTATCGTTCGAATGAATTCCAAATGGTCAAATGCATCTATACCCATAACTGGCGTGCCCTCCACTTGAGTCAATAAATTTATTGGCACGCTTTCAGGGGGTTCTGGTAAATTAGCTAATTGCTCAATCAGCCCGGCTCTTTCAGACAATGTTTCACCAAGCCCAACTATACCTCCACAACAGACATGGATATCAGCAGAACGAACTCTAGCCAATGTATCGAGCCTGTCTTGGTAGGTTCGTGTTGTAATAATATCACCGTATAACTCGGGAGATGTGTCGAGATTATGATTATAATAATCTAAGCCTGCTTCCTTAAGCTGCTCGGCTTGACCATCTTTGAGCATACCTAAGGTGGCACATGTTTCCATACCGAGTGACTTAACAGATGTAACCATCGTCTTTACCAAATCTAAATCTTTTTGTTTAGGGCCTCTCCATGCTGCACCCATACAAAACCGAGTCGCCCCTGCTTCTTTTGCAGCTAGGGCGGCTTTCATTACCTCTTCTATACTCAGTATCGGAGTGTTATCAACCTCGGTATCATAGCGAGCGGATTGAGGACAGTAACTGCAGTCCTCAGAACATCCTCCCGTCTTTATTGACAGCAATGTGCTTAATTGCACACTGTTAGGATCAAAGTTTTCTCTATGTACGGTGTGAGCCTTAAATAAAAGGTCATTAAAGCTCAGGTTAAATAATTTAGTAATTGCATCCTTGGGCCATTTTTGCTTTACACTTTCATCAGAGATGGGCTTAGTCTTCAAAAAATGGACCGTTTCGGAGTTAGAGTCATTACTTATTTTTGTCATGGCTAATCCTAACTTATTGATTGTATTATAAAATTAACCAAAATTTGATTGGTTAAGTAATTTTACACTATTTTTTAACAACTGTATAAAAATTAATCATATGTTTAATATTGTGCTTTTTGAACCTGAAATTCCACCAAATACTGGAAACATTATACGGCTCTGCGTAAACACTAAATCAAGCCTTCATATAATAAAGCCTATGGGCTTTACTTTAGACGAAAAGCCAGTGAGAAGGGCAGGACTTGATTATCATGATATGGCCAATGTAAGGGTTTACGATAATTATGAAGAATGCTATGCGCAGTTAAAGAACCATCGTCACTTTGCAGTAACGACGAAATCAGACAGCCATTATCATCACTTCAAATATGAGGCGGGAGATGTTTTTATTTTTGGACCCGAGACTCGAGGATTACCTCCTGAAAGGCTTAACGATAAACGAAATCAAGCCAACATAAGAGTTCCAATGGTAGCGAGTAATCGAAGTATGAATTTATCAAACACTGTGGCAATCGTAATATTCGAAGCGTGGCGCCAAATAAACTTTACTGAAGGAATTTAATGCTCCGCTTTTATTTCTCTACTTAGCAGGTCTTGCACTGCATCTCTGGGGGCTTTCCCTTCATGAATTACCTGGGAGACCTGAAAGGTTATTGGCATCTCTATTCCGAGAAGAGTTCCCCTATTGATGACCTCTTTCGCCGTAAAGACCCCTTCAGCAACATGCCCCAATCCGTCAAGAATTTCATTAATAGTTCGTCCTTGNGCTAAGCGTAAACCCACTTCTCTATTTCGAGAGTATTCGCCCGTACAAGTAAGAACTAAATCTCCCGTACCAGCTAATCCAGAGAAAGTATCAGCATTTGCACCAATTGACTCGCCGAAGCGGGAAATTTCAGTTAAGCCTCTTGTGATAATCGCAGCTCGAGCATTGTTACCAAAACCCATTCCATCAGATATTCCTGCAGCAATAGCAATAACATTTTTAAGTGCCCCGCCTACAGATACGCCCGCAACATCATTGCTTGTATAAATACGCATGCATCCATGGTGAAACGCATTGGCAGCAAACTGACATAATTCTTCGCTAGTGGCAGCTAATGTAACTGCTGTTGGAAGCTCTCTTACNAATTCAGCNGCAAAGCTTGGCCCGGAAATAACTCCAAAATCTCTACTACTTAAACTTGGGTCCCCTAAAACGTCTATAGCAACCTCATGTGGCAACATTCCAGTACCAACCTCAAGGCCCTTGTTAGCCCAAATGATAGGAAGCTTGTTAATAACATTTAACTCAAATAACAGCTTTCGAAAAGCAGATGTGGGAACTGCGGAAATTATTAGATCTGAGGGTCCAACAGCTGCATGCAAGTCATTCTCTAGAGATAAATTCTCAGGGAATAAAAAATTTCCTAGGTATTTAGGGTTGCTACGAGCTTTTTTCATACCTGAAATATGTGATCTATTTCTTGCCCACAGCGTGACATGGTATTTTTTTGCTAGATGGATAGCCAAGGCTGTGCCCCAAGCACCAGCACCTAAAACAGCTACTTTCATAACTTATATTCCCCAAACATCCTGAACTCTTATAAAGCCCTCAATATTTTGAGTTAGCGTTTTTACTTCGATCCAACCATCCGCCTGAATCGGTGAAAGTAGCTTTAAAGCAACATATTTACCAACGTCAGCTAATTTAACGCTAGAGAAAGATGGCTTGTAAAACACAATAACGTTCGACTTTAAGGTCATGACAGTTCTTTCATTGGATGTATCCTGGACCTTTACCCAACTTATCTTTCCTTCATGGTCTTTAACCTTGGTCCAGTCTTTTAGCTTTACAAGTACTTTTAGTGGGTAAGACTCAGTAACAATAAATTCCTTACTTGTTGAGTCAGATGGGCCTTCGTAGAGAATAGTTTTTTTTGATTTTATAGCGACAAATTCAGCCGATAAAACCGGCTGAATAGATACTGCTATAAAAAGAACTGCTAATAATAGTCCCTGAAAGACTCGATTAATTAACATTCGGTGAAGATCCACCTGCTTGCTGTTCTTTTTGTTGCATATATAATGTTTCAAAATTAATTGGGTTAAGTAAAACNGGGCTAAATCCAGCTTTTATTACNAAATCGGATATAGCCTCTCTCGCATATGGAAAAAGTATATTCGGGCAGGTAATCGCCAATATTGGCTCCAAGCCCTCTTCAGGAACATTCTTTATAGCGAAAATACCTGCCTGAGTGACATCGATTAAAAATGCAGTTTTATCTGCCTGTTTTGATGTAACTGTTATTTGAAGTGCCACTTCAAAAAAACCATCCGATAATGGCTTGGCATTATTATTTAACTCAATGCTTATTTGAGGCGCCTCTCTAGATGTAAATATCTCCGGTGAATTTGGAACCTCCACAGACACATCTTTTAGAAATAATTTCTCAATTCCAAAGCCTGGCCCTTGTGCTTGCGATTCATTTGTCCCTGAAGGAGAGTTTACTTTTGTTTTTTTAGTTGCAGGTTTTTTTGATGCAGCAGTTTTGGTTTTTTTTTCTTCAGCCATTATTTTTCCAATATTTAAAAAATTTATCGTTATTCTATCGCTTTATATCCAAAGTATGAACCTTTCAGGGTTAAATAAATTAACCTTTTAGAATTGTTTCAAGCTCTCCTGATAAATCCATTCTCCGTAAGTCATCGAAACCTCCGACATATATAGAGCCAATAAAAATTTGTGGTACAGTTCTTTTTCCTGTTTTTTCCATCATCTCAGATAACAAATCAGCATCCTGATCAATATATAATTTCTGATCAATAGCAAAACCTTTATTTTTTAACAATTGTTCCGCATTACTGCAATACGGGCAATGATTGCTCGTGTACATTAAAATATTTACCATTATTATGCCTTTAAGACCATGGGTAGACTTTCTTTAAGCCAAGCATCGACTCCTCCATCAACGCTTGAGCATTGCTCTAGACCCAGCTTAGTAGCAAGCTTTACGGCTTGTGAAGATCGAATGCCCTTTTGGCAATAAAAAAGCAGTTGTTTTTTTGGGTGCTTTTTTAGCTTCCCTATATTGTCTGCTAGCTTATCAAGAGGTATGTTTATGGCGTTAGCGATTTTACCCCTAGCAAACTCCTCTGAACTTCTTACATCGATAATAATAATATTTTCTTGATTCATAAGGATTACTGAATCCTTAGCCGAAATTATTTTTTGATTAGCACCTAGTATCTTAGGGAACAATAGAAGTGCCCCAGAAACTATAATAAGAAAAACTAAAGCAACATTATTAGTAAAAAATTCCAAATCAAGCTCCAATAAAAATCAATTAGCTATTTTCATAGCTTATTATAAAAGAGGCATTATAATTGAATAAGTTATAATTTTTAAAAATTTAATTAAGTGCCTTTAATGCAAAAAAAAACAGTAGTCCTCTTAATTTTAGATGGTTTTGGCCATAATGAAGAAACTAAAAATAATGCCATTGCAGCAGCACACACACCATATTGGAATAATTTAAAATATAGGTACCCTCATACTCTAATTAATGCTTCAGAGTCGTTTGTAGGGCTCCCAAAAGGGCAAATGGGGAACTCTGAAGTTGGGCATCTTACTATTGGCTCAGGAAGGGTAATTTATCAAGATCTGGAAAGAATTAACAACAGTATTAGCGACCAGTCTTTTTATCAAAATAAAGAGCTTAATCAAAACTTTTCAGATTTATATTTAAATAAACGATCTCTCCATCTATTTGGTCTTGTTTCAGACGGCGGGGTCCATAGTCATATCGACCACTTCGATGCAATGCTAAAACTCGCTAAAAAAAATAACGTAGGCAATGTTTTTATTCATGCTTTTTTGGATGGTCGTGACACTCCCCCTAGAAGCGCAAAAAAATACATCTCCAAAATTGAGAGCTTTTGTAAGGCAAATGATATAGGTGAGATAGCATCTGTTTGTGGTCGTTTTTATGCAATGGATAGAGATGGTAGATGGGAGAGGACCGAGGCTGCATATAATTTAGTAGTCAGTAATAGCGGTAAATTTTGTGCAGAATCTGCATTAGAAGCCATTGAATGTGGCTATGATCGTAATGAAAGTGATGAGTTTATATCTCCCACTTCAATTGGGGCAAAAAGTTGTAAAAGAATAGAGGAGGAGGACACAGTTATATTTATGAATTTTAGATCGGATCGAGCCAGGCAACTAACCAATAGCATATTAAATGATTCCTTCGATGAATTTGCTCGTACCTATAGGCCTAAAAAAATAAACTACTTTTCTCTAACAAGTCATGATAAAAAACAATTAAAAGCTACCCCTATATTTAAACCAATAGAAATAAAAAATACTATTGGTGAAATAGTATCCGCTGCCGGAAAGACCCAGCTCCGTATCGCTGAAACTGAAAAGTACCCGCATGTGACTTTTTTCTTTAATGGTGGTGAAGAAAAAGTCTATCCTGGGGAAGATAGAGTGCTTATACCCTCACCCAAGGTTGCAACTTATGATCTTCAACCAGAAATGAGCGCATTTGAATTAACAGATAAGCTTACACAAGCAATAGATTCGCGGAATTATGATTTAATTATTTGTAATTATGCTAACGGTGATATGGTAGGCCATACAGGCATAATGGCTGCAGCAATAAAAGCTATCGAAGCATTAGATAAGTGCATTGGTTTAGTGACTGATTCAGTTAGAGAAAATGGTGGTTCTCTGATGATCACTGCGGATCATGGTAATGCTGAAATGATGCAAGATGAGCTGAATGACCAGCCTCATACACAACATACAACCAACCGCGTCCCATTTTTATATATGCAAGAAAATGTCACATTAAGGGAGGGAGGGAACCTTTCAGATATAGCTCCAACTATTTTAGAGCTTATCAACGAAAAAGTGCCCTCAGAAATGACCGGAAAAAATCTCATCAAAAATTAATGCCAAAAAAAATATCTTTTTTTTCGTGCTCTGTACTAGTAATTTTTATTTGCGTCGTAGCTTATACAAGCAATGCTTATCCTAATGAATCTATCGACAGCACCCAGAATGATCTGGAAAATATCCAACAAAAAATCAATAGTCTTGACAAGCAAATTATTCAAAAAACTAAAGCTCAAAAAGGCATTACTCGCGAGTTAAAACAAGAAGAAAAAAATATAAGTAAAACTAAAAAAGAAATTTATAAGATAAAAAAAAGGGCAAAAAATAATCAAAAAAGATTAGAAGCACTCAAAAAAGAATTAACTGAATTAGAGAAAAGTATTGAGGATAAAAGAAATAATTTATCTCTTAATTACTATCATAGCTATACCCATGGCAAGTTCAGCTCATTACAAATGTTATTAGAAGGTATTAATCCAAACGAAATATCAAGAGATCAGAGGTATCTAGGTTTTTTATCAAAGGCTCAAAGTGATAGCATCAAAGACATCAAGAAAGACTTAATTAAGGTAGAAGAGAATAAAAAAAATATTGGTGCCACCATAAAAAAAATTGCTTCGCTAAAAAAAGCTAAAGAAAAAAAAGCCAAAGCTTTACAAAAAGAAAAAGTGAGGAAAAAAAAGACTCTTAACAAAATTAACCTTGAAATAAAATCGAAAAAAAAAATAAAGTCCAAACTCATTGCTGATGAAAGAAAACTCACTAGCATCATTACAACTCTTATCCAAAAATCTCAAGCAGAAAATGAAAAAAGAATAAAACAGAAAAAAATTGTTGCTGACAACCAATCACTACCTGATAGCTCTCTTGACAAGCTAAACTTTAGGAAATTAAAGAAAAAACTGAAGCTTCCTGTTAAAGGAAAAATTATTCATAAGTTTGGAAAAAAACGGCCGGATACTGGGATCAAGTGGAAAGGTATTTTTATTAAAGCAAATGAAGGAGATCCTGTATATGCGGTAGCTAAAGGGAAGGTGGTTTTCTCCGACTGGCTAAGGGGGTTTGGTAATATTCTTATTATTGACCATGGAGGAAATTATATGAGCCTTTATGGAAACAATGAATCCTTGCTGATGAAGCAAAACAGTATGGTTAATGGTGGCGATCAAATTGCTACAGTTGGGAATAGTGGAGGTAATAGCGCTAATGGACTTTATTACGAATTAAGAAAAAATAGCAAGCCCTTTAACCCCATGTCCTGGACTACACTAAAGTAACTTACTCTCCAATTAAATGAAGATTGACTTTCCGATTAAATTCGCCATAGCGATGCTCATAAATAAATATACCTTGCCATTGGCCCAGTAGTGCTCGCTTGTCCTTTACCGGAATTGATAATGATGTTTGAGTTAATGCCGTCCTAATATGAGCCGGCATATCGTCTGGCCCCTCTGTTGTATGAATAAAGTGACTATCTCCATCCACCACAAGTCTCGCAAAAAAACTTTCCAGATCTACCAATACATCGCTGTCATAGTTCTCGTTTATAAGAAGGCTAGCTGATGTGTGCTGAATATGAAGAGTGAGCAATCCATCAGAAACTAATTGAGATTGGACCCACATTCTAATATCTTCCGTAATATCATAGAGTCTCCGTCCTGATGTTGATTTTTCTAGTTCATGGAAAAATTGTTGCATCTAATTTATCGCTCCTTATCGTAAATACCGTAACAATTAAAATGAATAAGTCAGAGCAAGGTTAAGGGATCGTCCCGTGCCAGGAACTTGTGAAGACGATGCTCTCGTTATGCCTGTGCTCATAGTAGCTCCCTGCCCAAGATACTCACCCCCATTAGGGTTATCGTATGCGCGATTAAAAATATTTTCAACGCTACCAACGATCTCTAAATCGTAAAATCGATAGGATGAATAAAGGTCCGCAATAGTAAAAGCAGCAGTTTCTCTTTCCTGTCTTACGCTATCGGTATGCGTTTTTTTATCTACCACCGTCACCACAAAGCTATTTTTCCATCTACCAAGCTCTTGATTAAAAGCCATGGTTAGGTTTGCCGGCATAAGATTATATAGGTCTGTGCTGTTATCTATATTTCTTCCACGCTGATAATTAAATTTAGCAGATAGATTATATTTTCCGTAACCCCATGACTCAAACATATTTCTCTTAGCAGCAACATCGATACCTGCAATCGTCGCATCATGATTATTAAATTGTAAGTTTCTGTAGCCATCAGATCGGGTTGCAAGAGATTCAACGTCAATATAATCGTTTATGTAAGAATAGTATGGGTTTATTTTAATCATCCACCTCCCTTCTGATCCGGCATGATCGATTAAAAGACCAATTTTATGTGCTGTTTCTGGCCTTAGATCTATATTGCCAACATACCCGTTACCATCACCATAAAGATTGTTCATATTAGCTGCCATTGTCCATGTGGACCAGGTATATCGCTGGTAAAGATTCGGACTTTTAGTTTTCATGGTATATCCAAACTCTAATGAAGATAATTTATTGGGGGTGTATTTTCCGAGCATACTAAAATTAATATTACTATCTGTTTTGGATCGGTCTCTGTTGTTGAACGCGACAGAATCATCTAGCTGATTGGAGCCCATGTCGTTATTAGGATTATAACCCTGCACATCGCTACTGTCAGTCTGAACCAGTCCATACCTTAAGCCTATGGAGGAAAGCCATCTATCAGACCAGAGCGTATCTAATTGAGCATAAATATCATACCGGTCTCGTTCACCGTCATTGATATTATAGAAGTCATTCCCGCTCATCATTCCTTGATCTGATGGATTCGATTCCCATTTGTCATCTAATCCGTATAGCTGTATCTCAGCCCCTATTTTAAGGGTTTTTTGATCGTCCATAAATATCTCTCCCTCTGCCAAGACCCCAAATGTTTGTCCATTTGCCTCCATAGGCATGCCGTAACTTGTTTGGGCCATCATATTGATATAGGTAAATTGCTTGTCATCGGCAAAGTTATGCTTATGGTTAGTGTCTTCATAATATATTTGAGAGCTTAGATTGCCCCAATTATACTCTGCCTGATGTCTAATATTTAATTGGTAGTTTGTATTACCTACCGAGTCCATCCTCTGATTTGGAAAGGATTGATAGGGGCTATCTTGGTATGCAAACATGGCTTCATAATAGTGTTTCCCCTCTTTTTTAGCTAAAGTGAGTTGGTGATTTTGATTTTTAAACCGAGACGATCCAATCTCATCTCCCGCTAAATACCCCCTTCCGCTAGCAGCAACTCCTGAGTCTTTAAAAAAACCTCCAGCATAAGAATTATTTGCTTCAATAAAAGACCCAAAGTATTTAAAAGCCTTGTCCTTATCCACTGCTGTTAGATTCAGATTGATACCTGTTGAATCATTATTGCTTTGAAAAAAGGATTGAATGCTGCCTTTTGTCGCTGGCTTTTCATCTTTCCCAAACATCAACTTATTTGATTCTATATAAATTACACCGCCAATATTGTCACCTCCCTGGCTAACAGATGATAGTCCGGCTAAAACGTCTATATTATTTATATTTACAGGGCTTGTATACGACAATGGAGGGTTCATGTGATTAGCGCATGATGATATGAGACTCATTCCATCGATTTTTATACTAATCCTATCACCAGATAAGCCTTGAATCGTAGGTAGGCTAGAAAAACCTCCGTTTTTAATAGCATTAACCCCTAAAAACTCGCTAAGCAGATCCCCGGTATCTACACTAATATTTTTTATAGCATTAAATGACTCTAGGTCAAGGCTGGCGTCAGAAAATGGTGCCTCTTTATTATCAATTACCTCAATATTTAGAGGTTTGATAATAGTTTCTGCATATACTAAGGTTGTATTAAATAGTAGTAAATAAGCTACGTTATATTGCCATTTCATTGTTGAAATCCTTTAATAAATTTGTATCAAATAGCCCTTTTCAGAGCCATGAAATTATTTAAAGGAATATAGGAGGAGCTTGCCTGTCATAGGCAAGCAAAGCTAAACGGATATACCGGAAAAAACTTTCTTTTGTTGAAAAAATGTTGTTCGTATTAAGAAAGGGTAGGTTGCTAGCCTCATAGTTTAAACTTTCTATAGCTTTAACCGACAACTTACAATAATCACAAGAATTTAGTGCTGAGCCACTGCGACCAGCATCATTTGCATCGCCTAACGAAACAATCTTAATGCCTGAAGATGTGCATATTACCTCTAACTCGTCAGCTGCAATCGTTTGGGATACTAATGGTCCAATAACGATCATTAATATTGAAAATAATGCTGCCCAATAGCTTTTTTTTAACAATTGTTTATTCATCGTCTGGAATTATATTACAAAAGCAAACAAACCAAAAAATCTTCCAAGAATCCATGTCCAGAGCATACATTGACTTCGTCTTATTAGTGCTTTTTTTTGATAAATGAGTCAAAGATAATAAAAGCTGCACCTATGGTTATGGTGCTATCTGCAACATTAAAAGCGGGCCAATAAAAAATATTATCCCTATGAAGTGAAACAAAATCTATTACATATCCATGTAACAATCTATCAATTAAATTACCTATGGCTCCACCTAAAATTAAGGTTAATCCAAATGCCAGTAGCTTATTGTGTTGATTTTTTCTTATGTAGAATGGAAGCGCTATACTTACTATCAATGAGATAAGTGCTAAAAAATATCTTTGCCAACCTCCTGCGTTAGCTAAAAAACTGAAGGCAGCTCCAGTGTTGTGCACATAAATAATATCAAAGAAACTTGTTATCTCGATAGCCTCTCCAAGCTTCAAGGTTTCTGAAATAAATTTTTTTGATATTTGATCGGCTAATACAATCGCACCGCTGACAACAAATAATTTAAGCATGGTGTCGTAGCTCGCCTTCTCCAAAAAGATTAGATATACACCTTGGGCAAACTGAGGGATGTCTCTTATCCTCACCTACACCTGAAACATAATGCCAACAACGCTGACATTTAAAGTCTTTTGACGGAGTTACATCTATTTCCAACGCACCCTCATGCGACTCAACCGAAACGCTAGAGGTTATAAAAATAAACTTTAGATCGTCATTAAATTTTAATATTTGTTCTGCTAATTCTGGTTCCGCTTTGATAACTAAGGCGGCCTGCAAAGAGGATCCAATTTTTCCTGCTTCCCTCACCTCCTCAATTTTTTTGTTTGCTACACTCCTCACTATCTTTATAGTCTCCCAGGACTGTAAGTCATCTTTGCTTAAATGATGATTTGGAAGTTCGTACCATAAATCCGAAAATAAAGAATGATTGGCATTTTTACATAAAATCTCCCAAAGCTCATGCGAGGTAAAGCTAAGGACCGGGGCCATGACTCGCATAAGCGATTGGCTTATATGATATAGCGCTGTTTGTGCGGACCTTCTTGCGAAAGAATTTTCTGCTGTTGTGTATAGCCTATCTTTAATAATATCTAAATAAAATCCGCCTAAATCCTCAGAGCAAAAAGCAACGAATTTTTGCATGGCCAAATAAAACTCAAATTTTTCGTAATGCTCTAGAACAGATTTTTGTAGCCTATCCACTGAGTATATTGAGTATTGATCAAGGCCCAATAATGCATCTGAAGAAACAAGGTCTATGCGGGAATCAAAATCCTCCAAATTAGCACACAAGAATCTTAGCGTGTTTCGTATTCTTCGATAGTTATCTGAAACTCTCTTTAGGATTTCCTCTGAAACATTCAGTTCAGCTGAATAGTCAGTTGTTGCAACCCACAGTCTTAAAATATCCGCACCATATTGATCCATAATTTTTTGTGGAGCAATAACATTTCCCTTGGATTTACTCATTTTGTAGCCCTTGCCATCAACAACAAATCCATGAGTTAACAATGCCTTAAATGGAGCTTTTTCATTTATTGCACAACTTGTAAGTAGGCTTGATTGGAACCAGCCACGATGCTGATCCGATCCCTCTAAATATAAGTCTGCTTGAGGGGCCAAATCAGTTCTTTGGGCTAGTACTGACTCGTGGGTAGTTCCCGAATCAAACCATACGTCCAAAGTATCAGTTATTTTTTTATAGTCTTTAGCATCCTCTTTTAGTAAGGTAGAAGGATCTAAATTAAACCAAGCATCAATACCCTTCTCTTCAATCATTTGTGCAATCAACTCGAAAAACTTTTGTGTTTTTGGGTGTGGCTCTGAAGTTTCTTTATGAAGAAATATGGGTATGGGTACGCCCCAATTTCTTTGTCTAGATACGCACCAATCTGGTCTATTTTTAATCATAGCTTCCAGTCTAGCCTTGCCCCAGGATGGAAAAAATGCAGTAGCTGATACTGCTGAATTTGCTAGATCACGTAATGATTTTTTGTCGCTATTTTTGTAATTCATGCCAACGAACCACTGGTGTGTTGCCCTAAAAATAATGGGTGCCTTATGTCGCCAGCAATGAGGGTAGCTATGTGCATACTTTTCAGCAAACAATAGAGAGTGGTTTTCTGTTAATAATGCAATAATTTTTTTATTTGACTCCCAGACAGTTAGGCCAGAAACAAAAGGGATGCTGCTTTTAAATTTACCCTGATCATCTACTGGGTTCTCTACTGGCAAATCATATTTTACGCCAACCACATAATCATCAATGCCGTGTGCTGGGGCCGTATGAACTAAACCGGTTCCCGACTCGATAGTGACATGATCACCACAGATAATTGGTATCGTCTTATCGAGAAATGGATGGGTAAACAACAACCCCTCCAACTCTTTACCTCTGACCGATCCAATGAGGTTAATCGTAGCGTCATATTTTAGAAATGTTTTCGCAGCCAATTCTTTTCCAACAATCACAAGCTGATCATGAAGCTCATATAAACCATATTCTAGCTGTGGATGAACACAAATTGCTTCATTAGCTGGAAGCGTCCATGGGGTGGTAGTCCATATAACTGCAGAAACTTTTTTAGATACAGAAGTTGAAAATATTTTTTCGTACTGTTCTTTTTGGTTAGAGCTAAGATTGAAAGCAACGTCAATTGCAGTAGAAGTCTTGTCCTCATACTCCACCTCAGCCTCAGCTAATGCAGAACCACATTCCGTGCACCAATGGACTGGCTTGCTTCCCTGATATAAAAATCCTTGTGCGTAAATCTTTGCGAGCGATCTAACAATATTTGCCTCAGTTGATTTATCAAGCGTTAGATAGGGGTTATCCCAATCTCCAAGAACGCCCAGTCTCTGAAAATCTATTTTTTGTCTATTAACCTGCTCGATTGCATAGCTCCGGCAAAGCTCCCTAAATTTTGTCGGGTCTATTTCTTTTCCATATTTTTTTTCAATTACTAACTCAATAGGTAGTCCATGACAATCCCAACCAGGAACATAAGGAGCATCAAAACCAGACAATGTTTTTGACTTAACAATAAAGTCTTTCAATATTTTATTCACAGCATGGCCAATATGAATGTCACCATTAGCATACGGAGGGCCATCATGGAGGACATATCGTGGCGCACCTTTTCTTGACTTTCTTATCTCTTGATAAATCTCTTTATTTTTCCACTCGCTTACCCATTCAGGTTCTCTTTTTGCAAGATTGCCTCTCATAGGAAATGAGGTGTCAGGGAGATTTAGTTTGTATTTATTGTCTTCTGTCATAATCTTCTAAAAAAATTTTAGCCTTTTTAATATCAATTTTTATTTGCTCCTTTAACGCTTCGATATTTCTAAATTTCTTCTCGTCTCTTACTTTCTGTAAAAAAATAACCTTAGCGTGCTTACCATACAAGTCCTCTGAAAAGTCAAACAAGTGAACTTCTAGGTTAAGCTTTGAAATGCCTGTAATAGTAGGTCTTGTTCCTAGGTTTGCAACTCCGCTCATACCGTTTAATTTTACAGCAAAGACTCCTTTTAATGGAGGCCGATTATGAAACATGTGGATATTTGCTGTAGGGAAGCCTAACTCTCTTCCTCTTTTATCCCCATGAACTACTTTGCCTGAAATTGCATAGGGTCTTCCAAGTATATTGGTTGCTCTTTCCAAATCTCCATTTGCTAATAAATCTCTGACCATGGTGCTTGATATCCGCTCACCATTATCCTGAATTTTTTCCATGACACATACATTTACTCCATCTTTCATTAAACTTTTAACATCACCTTCACGCCTTGCACCAAACCTAAAATCGTTTCCTATAATTACCTGTTTTGCTTGTATATTATTTTTAAGAATATCGATGAATTGTGTACTCGTGAGACTAGAAAATTCGTGATTAAATTTAATAATGAAAACTTGATCGATTNNCTTTTCCTCAAAATATTCTAGCTTTTCTCTAATACTTATAATTCTTGCAGGCGCATCTTTTGGGGAAAAAAACTCTTTAGGGTGAGGTTCAAATGTCATTACTGAAGATAATAGGTTAGTTTTTTTGGCCTCTAAAATAAGTTTATTAAGGATTTCCTGATGTCCAAGGTGAATCCCGTCATAATTTCCTATGGTTAAAATTGAACCTGAATGCGTTCCCTTAAGGTGCCTAAAAACTTTCATCCTATTGGTTGCTTAATCTTTTTGTAAAAGTTCCCAGATCGACTCCTAGAATTCTAAGTGCAACGAAATAAGAGAAGGCTCCTGCAAGAGTTAAAAAACCCAATCGAAAAACTTTTTCCCATGCTGAATATACCAACCAATTACTATCTGGTCCTTTCAGAAATAAAAGTAAAGTAGTCATAGCAACTAATCCCAAAATAATTTTTGTAAAAAATAAAATCCATCCCTTTTCCAACACAAAAATTTTATTTTTCTTTAGGTGATAAAATAATAATCCTGCATTTATACAAGCACCGATTGCTATTGCTAGAGCAAGTCCTGCATGGCCAATAAAACCAATAAATATCATATTCATAAGTTGAGTGCAAAATAGAGTAAAGATTGCTATCTTTACTGGCGTCTTAATATTTTTTTGGGCATAAAATGCCGGAGCTAAAACTTTAATAAGAACTAAGGCAATCAATCCTATGCTATATGCAGTTAGCGCATACTGGGTCATAAGAACGTCATACTCACTAAAAGCTCCATAATAAAATAATGTTGCTATTAATGGAGCGGCAAGTATATATAAGCCTAATGCAGCCGGCGCGGACAATAATATCGACAGCCTTAATCCCCAGTTAACTAAGCTTGAATATTCCTTTGAGTTATTTTTTGAAATGCTACCTGAAAGACTAGGTAATAGAATAGTACTTAATGCTACACCAAGGACTCCAACAGGAAACTCCATCAATCTATCAGCATAATATAGCCAAGAGACACTCCCAACAGCTAAAAATGAAGCAAATATGGTGTTAATTAGTAATGATATTTGCGTTACAGAGACTCCCAGTATGGCTGGGCCCATTAATTTAGTTATTCTCCATACACCCGGATCATTAATCTTAAAATCTAATTTGGGTAAAAAACCAATTTGCTTTAAAAAAGGTATTTGAAAAAGTAGTTGTAGAATCCCCCCTATAAATACTGCCCATGCTAAAACCATGACTGGTTGTGAAAAAAAGTCTGCAAAGAATAAAGCCGATGCAATAAAGCTAATATTCAACCACACAGGAGTAAAAGCAGGGACTATAAACTTCCCATAAGAATTCAATATACCTCCGGCCATTGAGACTAACGAAACAAAGAAAATATATGGGAAAGTAATTTGAAGCATGTCTACCGTAAGATTAAATTTTTCTGGATCAGAAGCAAAGCCTGGTGCGCTTATATAAATAAGCCAGGGTGCTCCAAAAATCCCAAGTAAGGTCACTATAATTAAAAAAATCCCAAGTAAGGTTGCTACCTTGTTTATCAAAATTGCTGTTTCTTTGGGCGACCTACTAGATTTATACTCAGCTAAGATTGGTACAAAGGCCTGAGTGAAAGCTCCCTCTGCCGAAATTCTTCTCAGTAAATTTGGTATTTTAAAGGCAACAAAAAATGCATCAGTAACCATTCCAGCACCGAATATTCGAGCAATAATACTGTCTCGCAAAAAGCCTAATACTCTTGAGACGGTTGTCATTCCCCCAACCCCTGCTAATGCTTTTGAGAGATTCATCATGTCCCTAGTTTTATAAAATTCATCAAATGACCATTATAGCTTCAACTATTCAAACTGTTCTTCATAGTTGGTGAGTTTCTACTTGTGTATGTAGTTGAAAATAGATAGAATACGGGGTTATTTTTAATATGTATATACAGGGATTAAATATATGGCAAATACAGCCCAAACTAGAAAACGTGCAAGACAAAACGACTCTCAAAGAGCTCATAACGCTAGCCTCAGGTCAATTTTCAGAACAGCTGTGAAAAAGATTGTAAAAGCAATTCAAACAGGTGACAAGAAGGTTGCTGCTGAATCATATAAAGAAAACGTTGCGGTTATTGATAGAATTGCTGATAAAAAAATTGTTCACAAGAATAAAGCTGCTCGACATAAATCAAGGTTAAATACTGCCATTAAGTCTCTGTAAATTTTTTAGGTGCTCTCATTTATTCAGAGAGCATTGCTTTTAGTATTTTTGCCTTATCAAGCAATTTATTAAAGTCATCACCAGTCAAAGTGTAATGCGCCATTTTTCTTCCTTTTCTGGCTTTCTCTTTACCGTACAAATGTAAATTAACATTATTCTCCCGATTTAAAATATCAAAATCTGGGTTTACATACGTACCATTTTTAAACCAAATATCACCTAATATATTAACCATAATAGCGTTTGATTTTTCTTGCGGATCAACCAGGTCTAAACCTGTAAGCGTTCTTACTTGCAAGTCAAATTGATTGTGAACGCAAGCATCAAGAGTGAAGTGCCCAGAATTATGTGGTCTTGGTGCAATCTCATTTACGTATAATTTTTCATCCACAATAAAAAATTCAACCGCCATAACACCAATATAATTAAGCTTTTGAGCAATCTGCTGAGCATACCCTTTTGCTAGCGATGCAATGTCGCTTGGTATTCTTGCTGGTGAAAACGATATATCAAGGATGCCGTTAGTATGTTTATTTTCCGCAACTGGAAAATAAATTTGCTGTTCATTGTGGTCTCTTGCAAGGACAACAGAAACCTCAAGATCCAGTAACAGTTTTTTTTCTAGTACGCAGGGGGCTTTACCAGCTTGATTGTATGCATCCTTCAAGTCCACAATATTATTAACGTGAAATTGACCTTTGCCGTCATATCCAAATTGAGCGACTTTTAGAATTGCTGGAAATATATTCTTTGGCGCACTATCCACATCATCAGCAGATTCAATAACAAAAAAAGGACCTACAGGAAGGCCGCTATCTCTCAAGAATGTTTTTTCTAAAATTCTATTTTGAACTACAGCTACTGCAGAGGAAGATGGCCGTACTACTAATTTTTTTTCAAGGTACTCAAGAGTAGAAAATGGAATATTTTCAAATTCAGTTGTTACAAATAAACAGCTTTCAATAATTTTGTCTAGGGCGTTACTGTTTGAGTAATCGGCGCATAGATGTACATCTGCAATCTTTCCTGCCGGACTTTTTTCATCAGGGTCTAATACAGTAACTCTAAATCCTAATCTTTGCGCCGCAATAACAAAAAACATTCCCAATTGTCCACCACCAAGCATGGCAAGCATATCGGTTTTATTTGCCTTCAATTATTTTTCCCCTAACTTCATATTTAAAACCATATTAATTTGATTGCTTCTAAATTGATTGAGTTTATTTTGTACCTCCTGGTCGCTATCGGCAAGAATCGAGGCAGCAAACAAACCCGCATTAGAAGCCCCTGCTTCTCCAATTGCAAATGTGGCAACTGGAATACCTTTTGGCATTTGTACAATCGATAATAAAGAGTCTTGTCCTTCCAGATGTTTCGTTGGAATCGGCACACCAAGAACTGGTAGTGTAGTTTTCGATGCCACCATACCTGGTAGATGTGCAGCTCCTCCCGCTCCAGCTATAATAATTTTNAATCCGTTCTTGCTAGCATTTTCTGCAAATTCAAACATAAGGTCAGGAGTTCTATGTGCAGAAATCACTTTGGATTCATATGGAATATCAAAATCATCCAAAATTTTCGCAGAATTTTCCATTATCGGCCAATCACTATTGGATCCCATTATAATGGCTACTACCGGTTTTGATTTACTCATTAACCTTTTCCTTTTTAATCTTTTCTTTAAAAAATATCACCATATTATCTCTGTGAATTAAATTGGATTCATTAATATAACCCAATAACAGCTCAATCTCATTGCTTGAGTAACCCTTTATTTTTTCTAATTCTTGACTGCTATAATTTACCAAGCCCTTAGCAATTTCTTTATTTTTCGAGTTAATACATCGTACAATTTCACCCCGATTAAACTTTCCCTCAGCCCTTATAACGCCTGCGGGTAATAGACTTTTACCATTAAAGACTATGGCCTCTTCGGCCCCCTTATCGATATAAATCTTTCCCTTCGACCTGAGGTTGTTTGCTATCCATTTTTTCTTTGTTACAAGTTCGGGAACGTTACATTCTAGGTGTGTCCCCGCAGATTCATCTTCATTTAATTGGATTAGTATATTTGGGGTCTTTCCTGAGGCAATGATAGTATGTGTTCCGCTAAGTGACGCACGCTGAGCTGCTTTAATCTTGGTAAGCATACCACCAGTCCCAACCTTAGAAGTCGTATCTTGGGCAACAACTTCCAGCTTAGCATCATCTATATATGCATGGTCAATCAAAATTGCTTTCGTATTTTTACGTGGATCATCGGAAAATAAACCCTCTTGATCTGTTAGCAACACTAGATAATCAGCCTCAATAAGATTTGCCACCATAGCAGCAAGGGTGTCATTATCTCCAAACCTTATTTCATCATCGGCCACCGTATCATTCTCGTTGATGACAGGAATAATCTTATTCTCTATCAGATGGCTTATAGTAGAGCGGGCATTTAAGTAACTTTTTTTAATGCTTAAGTCGTCATGAGTTAACAAAACCAATGAAGAAACAAGGCCTGCTTTGCTAAATAATTGCTCGTAAATTTGAGCTATAACCATTTGACCTACTGATGCTGCCGCTCTCAATTCACTAAGCTGATGAGGTCTTTCTTTGTACCCTAGTTTTTTTAATCCAGCAGCAATGGCTCCACTCGACACCAGAACCACTTCTTTTTTTTGCCTCACTAACTCAGCTATTTGTTCCACTATATGCGCTAGCTGAAGTTCATTAATGCCTCCACCCTCTTTTGTGACGATGCTTGATCCAAGTTTAACCACCACCCTTTTTGATGAAGAAAAATTTATCTTAATCATCTTCTTTAGAATCCTCTATATGCTTCATAATCTCAAATGTTAACTCTCGGCAACCTTTACCATTAATAGCGGAGATACAAAAAATCCTACCACTCCATTTCATTTTATTTTTAATCTCATTCTGAATTTGGTCTACTTTTGAAGTTAAGTCAATTTTATTTAAAACTAGCCATCTGGGCTTATTAAAAAGATCCATACTGTACTTTTTTAACTCATTAACGATGGCATCTGCTTCTTTTGCTGGATCAACCGATTCATCAAAAGGAGCTATGTCTATTAAGTGCAATAATAACTTCGTTCTATCCAAATGCCTTAAAAATTGATGGCCGAGTCCATGCCCATCTGCGGCACCCTCAATCAACCCAGGGATGTCAGCAACCACAAAACTTCTTTCATTATCAACTCTAACTACACCAAGGTTTGGTTGCAAGGTAGTAAAGGGGTAATCAGCAACTTTTGGTTTAGCTGCAGAGATTGATCTTATAAGAGACGATTTTCCTGCATTTGGCATACCTAGTAATCCAACATCAGCCAATACCTTTAACTCAAGATATAATTCGAACTCTTCCCCAGGCTCTCCTTGCGTACATTGACGTGGGGCTCTGTTTGTACTGGATTTAAAATGTACATTACCTAATCCACCCTTGCCACCATTGGCAATGATGCGTCTTTCTCCATGAATTTCAAAATCGGCTAACACCTCTCCAGATTGCTTTTCTGTTATTACCGTTCCTACCGGAACTCTAAGAATAAGATCAGCTCCCTTCGCACCATAACATTCAGCACTCCTTCCATTTTCACCGCGCTTTGCTCTGTAGTTCTTAACAAATCTAAAATCTACGAGTGTGTTGATATTCTCATCGGATTCAACATGGATGGATCCACCTCTGCCTCCATCACCTCCATTTGGACCTCCCATAGGCTCATACTTCTCTCGCCTAAATGAAGCTATACCGTTCCCGCCATCACCAGCAAATACTCTAATAGTTGCTTCATCTATAAATTTCATTTTGATCTACCAAACAAAAAAAGCCCTACCAAATGATAGGGCTTTGAAATAATTTTTAAACTAAACTACGCAGCTACAATGTGCACTAATTTTCTTTTTAATGCGCCCTTAGTTGAAAAGCTTACCTTTCCATCTGTTTTTGCGAACAACGTATGATCTTTACCAATTCCTACATTCGTTCCAGGGTGCATTTTTGTTCCACGTTGCCTTAAAATAATACTTCCAGCTTTTACAAATTGATCTCCGTAAGCTTTTAACCCTAATCGTTTAGATTCCGAGTCTCTGCCATTCCTTGAACTTCCGCCTGCTTTTTTGTGAGCCATTAGTTTAAATCCTTATTTATTTTACTGCGATCTTATCGACTTTAATTTCGGTAAAACTCTGTCTATGTCCCTGAGATTTCCTATAATGCTTCCTACGATTCATTTTGAAAATCTTAACCTTGTCTCCACGTCCATGAGCAAGGACAGTAACGTCAACGGTAGCGCCTTTTACTAACGGCGTACCAATAGTAACTTTCTCACCATCAACTAGGGTGAGCACATTGTTAATGCTTAACTGTTTTCCTACTTCTGTAGTCAGCTTTTCAACTTTTAATGTTAAGCCCTCTGAAACTTTAAATTGCTTACCGCCTGTCTTAATTACCGCATACATGATTGTAACCTTATTTTATATAACAATTTAGAGCCGGAATTATACTTAAATTAATACAATTTATCAATTAAATATTAGCTTGTAACCCTTTATTATTCCTGACTTCCTTACATTCTAAACCCATCGGTATGATAAAATGACAAAATAATTCAATAACAGTTAAAAATATATCAAATTGCTATCAACAATATTATCACCCATATCAAATGATTTAAATGAAGTTAACAATGTAATCAGGAAATCTTTATTTTCTGAAATTCCTATTGTAAATCAGATATCTAATCACATTATTAATAGTGGAGGAAAGCGTATGCGACCCTCTATTCATCTTTTATTTGCAAAACTCACCGGAGAAATTAATACAAGTCATCATGCTATGGCTGCAATAATAGAGTTCATTCATACAGCAACGCTTTTACATGACGACGTAGTCGACCAATCAACACAAAGGCGTAGCAAAAAAACTGCCAATGCTCTCTTTGGGAATTCTTCAAGTGTTCTGGTCGGCGACTTTATTTATTCAAGATCATTCCAGATGATGACTAAAATAAATAATATGGAGGTAATGGAAATACTAGCAGATGCCACAAACGCTATATCCGAAGGCGAAATTCTTCAACTTCTGAATACTAAAAACCCCGATCTCTCGGAAAATGATTACTTTCAGGTTATTGGCTTTAAAACTGCCAAGCTTTTCGAATCTTGTGGCTCCCTTGCTGGAGTTTTAAATGAGGTAGATCAAGAAAAACAAAAGGATCTTGCAAGGCTTGGAAATATTTTTGGGGTCATGTTTCAACTAACCGACGATATCCTTGACTATTCTGGAAAGGAAATAGAGATGGGTAAGAATATTGGGGATGATCTTACTGAAGGTAAAGTTACGCTACCATTAATTTATGCTATGCAAAATGGAAGCGACAATCAAGGCAAATTAATTAAAGAGGCTATCAAAATAGGAGATATAAATCGACTGCCCGATATTATTCAAATACTGAGTGATACCAACGCTATAGCGACAGTTGAAAAACATCTAGTACAAAAGGTAATTGAGGTTAATGAAGTCTTGGGGCGCTTCGATAAGGGTGAAGCAAGAAAAACATTGAGCTCTTTAGCTAATTATATTTTGGAGCGTAAAAGTTAAATGAACTAATGCATTGTAACTTTTTCTCCACTTTGTAATGCGTAGTAATGCATCCGAGCCGATTCATTCCTAATCAGCAATAAATCACCGTAAAAGACGACTTCTCCATTAAGTTCTGCCTGAGCAAAGCCGCCATTAAATAAAGTAATTTCTGCAAAGTGATTTTTATTTTTAAGAAAAAAAGTAACATAATTTTCAAACTCATCATTAGAGGCAACCTCCCACCCCTTCCATCCAGACAAATCAGCAAGCCAATCCGCCAAGTCAATTTCTACCTTACAGATAATGGTGTCCATCCTCAGACGAGGATCGAGCTCAAAATTATTTTCTAAACTGTGCGGGGTAGTTTTATTTTGTGACATATCTAAGCTTTAAGTTATCATAATTGATGTAATACTATGGTGTTTTTTTATTATTTTTCAAGGTCATAATGCATATTATAGGTTTAACGGGTGGCATTGGTTCCGGTAAAAGTGAGGCGGCTAAACAATTCGCCTCCTTTGGTGTGCCTATTATAGACTTAGATATTATTGCTAGAGAATTGCTCAAAAAGGATAGGCCTGGCTATCATCTATTAGTTGAAAATTATAATGACGAGTTCATAAAGAATAATAATGAAATTGACCGAAAAAAGCTTCAATCTATGATGTTCAATAGCGTAAACATAAAAAATAATGTCGAATCTATATTGCATCCCATGATCTTCAAGGAATGTTTAAGCCAAATAAAGGAATATACCTCCTCACTGTATATAGTTATTGTAATACCCCTTTTGTTTGAATCTGACAAATATCTACGAGTGATTAATGAAAGCCTATTAATTGACTGCAATATTAACAATCAAAAGATCCGGACAAAGAAAAGAGATCAGATTAGCTCTGATATAATAAAAAAAATAATGGCGTCCCAATCAAGCAGAAAAGAAAAGTTGAACAAAGCAGACACCATTATAAGTAATGATGGCTCACTTGATGAGCTTCAAAAAAATATTGGCAACTTTCATAAACTCTTATTACAAAAACTAGGTAAGTAGATGATTAAATACGAATTCCCACTGAACGAACGGATTAGAAAGTTTATGCGAGTTGAGGAAATTTTTATCAAAATTGATCTTCTGACAACCTCTAAAGCAAATTATACTGAATTTTCCCTCTTTGAAAGACTCTTTGAGCTTATGCTCACTGCGTCGAGGTCTGATTTAAAAGTTGATTTAATTCAGGAAATTGAGCGGCAAAAGGTAAAACTTAAATCAAAGTCAAAAACTCAAGCTAACAACAATCTTATGGTTAGGCTTGCAAAAATAAAAAATGCTTTAGAAAAGGCAAAAGTTCAGCCTGGATTTTACTTTGGTAATGATAAATTTTTGCAAGAAATTAAATCGAGGAGGGATAGCCCTTATGGAATCACAAGCGTGGATTTCCCAGAATTTGACTATTGGCTTCAAAACGAGTCATCTCTAGTGAGAAAAGAATACTTCAAGCAAAAAATAGGCCCCTTTAATCCTATAAAAGATGCGATATTTGTTATCTTAGCTATCCTAAGGTCGAACGCAAAAGAAGAGTTAGTTGTTGCATCCGAAGGATCATTTCAAAAAAAACTAGACCCGACATTTAAAAATGATTTTATTACGGTATCGATGAATCTTAGATCAAATTACTACCCCATCGTATCATCCAATAAGTATGCTGTAAGTATTCGTTTCGAACATTACATCAAACACAACAGTCTAGATAAAAATATGAAACTTAAAATTGGTATAGGGTCTCTGTAATATCTAATGAACATTCCTTGCCCGACTTGTAAAAAAAAAATAGAGTACTCGCTATCTAATTTGTCGCGCCCCTTTTGTTCAGAAAAATGCAAATTGATTGATCTGGGTGCTTGGGCATCTGAGGAGTATCATATACCAGGAGATAATGATGAGATTAACTACAATGAAGATTGATTGCTGGATTATTTTTTTAGTGGGTATGCTTATAAACGCCCCTTTATTTGCCCTTGACTTAAAGATTAACTCTCCAACAATTAAAGCCCCACGCCCTGGACAAAATATTTCTGCAGGCTTTGTAAGACTGACATCGACAAAGGACTTGATCATTAAATCGATTAAAGCTGAAAATATTTCAAAAATCGAAGTTCATACCATGAAAATGGAAAAAGGCGCTTACGGTGAGGCAATAATGCGTATGCGAAAAATCGATAAGCCTATGTTGAAAGCTAACCAAGAATTTATTTTAAAACCTGGGGCTGATCATCTAATGTTTTTTGGTATTCAAAATCCTATTGCCATAGGCGATACAATTAAAATAACATTCACTTTTGTGGAGAAAGAAGAAACGGTATCAAAAGACATCATGTTTGAGGTTATTTAGTCTAACCATATAGATCTCTGAGATGCAACGCCAATTGCTCCATTATCAAAAGCTTTATTAATATCAGTTCTTTTCATTCCCCCTAAGGCGTAAACGGGCATGTTATGTTTTTTTAATAACTCTCCCAGCCAATTCCATCCCATACCATCTATCTCTGGATGCGAAGGTGTTTTATTTATTGGGGACAACACAATGAAATCTAATTGTTTTCTGATAGCTTCGTTAATATCTTTCTTATTGTGGCATGAGGCAGACACAATTAGATTGATTGGTTTTTCCGAGACTGTATGTAATTGTTCAGAGTTTAAATGAACCCCATCTGCTCCTAGCATATATGCCAATTCCGTATCTGAATTAATCATTACTCTCGCATTATATGGAGAAGCCATTTGAATAATTGCCTTAGTCATATCAATATAAGCCTTATGCTGCATGCTCTTCTCTCTTACCTGGATGAGTTTTAATCCCTCTTTTAATTTATTTTCAACCAGATCTATGAAGTCATGAGGATGCTCTTGAGCATTTGTTATCGCATAAAGATCAGGCAACCCAATTGCCTTAAAGATGAGTTCATTTGCAGGAAGTATAGGATTTACGTGGGGTGAGAATGCATTATTCCATTCTAATAATTGTTCTTCTTGTGGTTGAATTTGTCCTACCCAATCTATTACTTTAAAAAAATGCAACTTCACGTCTATTTCGTCATAACTGTATTCTCTCACTATCCATTTCTCTGCAGAGGATACCGTAACCCCAATTTCTTCATTAAGTTCTCGTTTCAATGCCTGTATTGGGGTTTCCCCACGCTCAATTTTTCCTCCAGGAAATTCCCACCAGCCACTCCATGTTTTTTTGGCTGGTCTCTGGGCAAGCAAAAGCTTATTGTCATGATTGATCAGAACGCCCACTGATGCCTCTATTTTGACTCTAGCTATGTTCTATACTCGGCATTAATTTTAACGTAATCGTATGAGAGATCTGAAGTCCACACAGAAGAGTTAAATTGTCCCCTCCCCATTACAACTTTCAGACATATTTCCTCTTTTTTCATCTCCTCTTTTCCCATAATTTCTGTAAAAGTTGGAGCAGCAAATCCCTGCTGGGCAAATAAAATATCGTTGAGATATATGTCGATGAGCGAAACATCTATACTGCCAATAGGAGCGTTTCCTATTGCCGCCATAATTCTTCCCAAATTAGGATCCGAGGCAAAAAAAGCAGTCTTAACAAGCGGTGAATTAGCAATTGACTTACCTACTTTTTGACAATCTTGCTCATCAATACCCTGCTCAATAATTATTTCAATAAACTTAGTTGCCCCCTCACCATCTCTTACAATAGCTTTAGATAAAAAACCTGCAACTTCCAAAAGGGCTTCTTTGAGCGTCGCATATGAGGCATTTTTTGTTGTAATCTGCGGATGATTAGATTGCCTTGTTGCAGTAATAACAAATGAATCATTGGTTGAGGTGTCACCATCGACAGTAATTTTATTAAAGGTTTCATCACACACCTCTCTTGTTATTTCTTTTAACATTGCTTCATTAATGTTTGCATCAGTACCGATAAATGCAAGCATTGTAGCCATATTTGGATTAATCATCCCCGATCCCTTACTAACCCCTGTTACCTTCACTTCATTTCCTTCAATGATAGTAGAAGTTGAGCTAGCCTTAGGAACGGTATCTGTTGTCATTATGGCAATAGCTGCGTCCACCCAATTAGCTGGGCCCACATTTTTTATTAACGGATCCAGGCTATCTATAATTTTCCCGACAGGAAGTTCTGTCATGATCACCCCGGTTGAAAAAGGCAACACTTGATTTTCAGAAATATTTAAAATTTGCGCAAGTGCATGACAAGTTTGTTTTGCATTATCAACACCCACGTCACCTGTTCCGGCATTAGCTGATCCGGTATTTATGAGGAGCGCTCTTTTATTTGAACCTAAACTTAGGTGATATTTTGCTACTTTTACGGGAGCAGCTAAAAATTGATTTTTTGTAAAAACTCCGGCAACAATAGAGCCTTCATCAAGAAGAATAAGAGTTAAGTCTTTTCGATTGGCATACTTAATGCCTGACTCTATAGTGCCTAAAGAAATTCCAGGAATACTAAATATATTTTTTTTTATTGGTTGTGCTAAATTGACCGGCATACCCTATTTTTTTCTCCATATTGTTCCATTAGGTGTGTCTTCTAATAAGATATCATGACCTTCTAAAAATATACGAATTTCATCCGCTTTTTGATAGTCTTTATTGTTTTTTGCCGATAATCTATCACTAATAAGTGAATCAATATCAATATCGTTATCCGAACTTTTAATGTTACCGCATAAAAATAACTCAGGGTCCATTTCTAAAATCCCCAAAATATTAGCTAGCTGGATTAACAGCTGTTTTTCTTGATCTTGATTGCTTTTATTTACTTCATTAGCCAGTGAAAATAAAATAGAAATCGCTTCAGAAGTATTAAAGTCGTCATCTAACGCGTCCTTAAATTGAGAGGCAAAATTGTTTTTCCAGTCAATTTCCTGATCAATACGGATGTCATTTCCCCTAATCGCAAGGTACAGCCTAGTTAAACCCTGCTTGGCATCTTCTAAGTGTGTATCGGAATAATTCAAAGGGCTTCTATACTGAGCTTTCAATACAAAGAAACGAACTATCTCTGGCTCATAATGATTAAGTATTTCACGAATTGTAAAAAAATTTCCTAGTGATTTAGACATTTTTTCATTATCAACCCTAACAAATCCATTATGGAGCCAATAGTTTGCCATTTGGCAGCCATTAAAAGCCTCTGATTGGGCTATTTCATTTTCATGGTGTGGGAACTGGAGGTCTTGCCCACCACCATGAATATCAAAGTTTTTACCCAAGAATTTATTGCTCATAGCAGAGCATTCTATATGCCAGCCCGGCCTTCCTTTTCCCCACGGGGAATTCCAGCAAGGTTCCCCAGGTTTTGCTGATTTCCATAGCACGAAATCAAAACTATTTTTTTTAAACTTATCCACTTCCACCCTATTTCCAGCCCTCAAATCTTCTAACGATTTTCCAGACAACTTTCCATAGCCATTAAACTTTGAGACGGCGTAAAACACATCATTATTACTTCCAACATATGCATACCCTTTTTCTATCAAGCCTTGAATCATAATTATCATTGCGTCTATTGATTCGGTAGCTTTGGGTTCAGCATCTGGGCTAATAACACCAAGCGCCTCTGCGTCAGCATTCATTTCGTCAATGAATTGCCTCGTTAAGACCTCATAAGTAACTCCCTGCTCTGCAGCTCGAGTGATAATTTTGTCATCAATGTCAGTTATATTTCTTACGTAAGTCACTTCATACCCAGACGCCTTAAACCAACGATAAATGAGGTCAAAAACAATTAAAACTCTTGCATGGCCCAAATGACAAAAATCATAAACCGTCATTCCGCACACATACATTTTTACCTGGCCTGGGACAATTGATTTAAAAGTTTCTTTTTTCTTCGAGAGGCTATTGAATAGTTTAATCATGTTGTAATTTACGCCAGTATTGGGTGGTAATGAGCCATTATTTGTGATAAATTTTGTAAAAATTATACCACGTAGCTCAAGTTACATAATTTGAGTTTAATCTTTCAATAACCTTATAAAGCCACCGTCAAAATGAAAAAAATATTATTATCACTTTTTATTTCCATTACTCTGTTAAGTGTCAACGCACAAGCGGAAACAATTATTATTGAAACCAGTAAAGGCCAAATAACAATAAGTTTGGATAGTGAAAAAGCACCTGGAACCGTTAATAACTTCCTTCAATATGTTAAGAATGGATTTTATGAAGGTACAATTTTTCATCGGGTCATTAAGGGCTTTATGATTCAGGCTGGGGGCTTTGATGAAAAAATGAATCAAAAACTGACTAACGATCCCATAAAGAATGAATCGAAGAACGGCTTGAAAAACGAAATTTACACCATTGCTATGGCTAGAACAAATGATCCACACTCAGCAACTTCTCAGTTTTTCATTAATTTATCCGATAATTACTTCCTGGACGATGGAGCTGGCTACTGTGTATTTGGTAAAGTAATAGAAGGTCATGAGGTAGTTAAAACAATTGGAAATTTATCAACACATGTAACTAGGGGCATGGGTGATGTTCCAATCAAAACAGTAACCATCAATTCGATTAAAATTAGCAATTAAAAATAAAGGTATAAAAATAAATGATAACTATCAAAACAAACAAAGGGTCTTTTTCAATTGAGCTTGATGAGGAAAAAGCCCCTATCTCAAGTGCAAACTTTATCAGTTACGTGAATAGTGGTTTCTACAAAGGTACTATTTTTCACAGGGTCATCAAAGGCTTTATGATTCAAGGTGGTGGTTTTGATGAAGCTATGAACCAAAAAGAAACTCTTGCGCCAATTAAAAATGAGGCGAGTAACGGTCTTAAAAATGATATGTACAGTGTTGCGATGGCCAGAACGTCAGATCCTGACTCGGCTACATCCCAATTTTTTATTAATGTTTCAAGTAATGATTTCCTAGACTATCCGGGTCAGGATGGGGCGGGTTATTGTGTTTTTGGTAAAGTTATAGAAGGTAAAGAAGTTATTGATCAAATTAAAGAAGTATCGACAGGATCATCAAATGGGCATCAAGATGTTCCTTCAGATCCAATCATTATTGAGGATGTAACCCTCTGATAAGCCTTAAGGGCTCTGCTGTTTTTGTATCCGATGTCCACCTATCTGAATCGGAACCACAAACTATTGAGTTATTTAACCAATTTTTAAAGGCTGAGTGTATCCAACACTCAGCCTTATTTATTCTTGGTGATTTGTTTGATTATTGGATAGGTGATGATTCACCTCAGTTTCAATACATCCGTAAATTATTCAATGAATTATCTGCTACAACAGATATTTATTTTGTATCGGGAAATCGGGATTTCCTAGTCGGTAAAGATTTTTTTAANTCATCAAATATCACACTACTTTCTGACCTTACGAAGATTCAAATGNCAGGTCAAGAGGCTTTGATTATGCATGGTGACACTTTATGTATCGACGATACTGAATACCAAAAATATCGAATTCAAGTTCATTCGAATGAATGGAAAAACACTTTTCTGAAAAAATCAATAAAAGAGAGACTTTCAATATGTAATGATTTAAGGCAAAAAAGTGAAGAGGCAAAAAAGAATAAGGAAGAATACATTATGGATGTCAATCATGATGCAGTTCATGATGTATTTAGGGATAATGGTTACCCGTCGCTCTTAATTCATGGGCACACACATAGATTAAATACACATCATTACGAGTTTGAAAGCCATAAATGTCAGAGGTGGGTATTAGGTGATTGGCACAAAAAAGGGAATTGCATAGTTTGGAACAACAACGAAATGAAATTCTTATATCTAGGCTAGACGCGACAGTTCGTTTTTTCTGTTATGTTGTGCCGCTTTATTTAAAATACCATTGATAAATTTAAACCCATCTACTCCGCCAAAAGATTTCGCAACCTCAATAGCTTCGTTAATTACCACCCTATAGGGTACATCCAAAGAGAACTTCAATTCATAAAGTGAGCTAAATAGAATGGCGAGCTCAATAGGACTTAGTTCATCGTAACTTCTATCTAAATAAGTTTTAATCTCCTCTTTAAGGCTATCAAAATTATTATGAACACCCTCCACTATACTCAGGTACATTGATTCATCAGATCTTACGAAGTCAGGGTCCTCTCTAATATCTTTTTTAATTTGATTGATATCAAAATGGTTAACAATGCCCCTATAAATACTTTTCATCACCAACTCACGCGATTTTCGTCGATTATTTATTGGTTTCTTTTTTCCAGATGTTTTGGTCGCTTTAGTTATCATAAGTTTTTTAACAGCATCGCCATTTCTATAGCTCCGAGAGCCGCCTCTTCGCCTTTTATTTTAGTTCTTGCAAAGGCTTCTTCGTCAGAGTTTGTGGTAATGATTGCATTGATAACTGGAATATTATGATTTAATTGCACCTGCATAAGGCCATGAGCTGACTGGTTCGATACAACTTCAAAATGATACGTTTCTCCCCTAATGACAGCTCCAATACCTATCAACACATCAAACTTTTTAGACAAAGCATATGCATTGAGTACAGCAGGGATTTCTAGAGCTCCCGGCACCTCCTTTAATTTAATATTCTCTGGTGAAATACCTTCAACCTTAAGCTTATTAATACATGCATTTTGAAGCTCTTTTACAACAGCTTCATTAAAGCGAGATGAAACAATTCCTACCCTAAGCGTTTCGTTAAAATTTTTATTCAAAGTCATACCCCAAGTCTAAAGGAATATGATTATACCCTTTTGCAGAGCATTAAAAATACCCAAAATAATTGGCACTCCAACTACCATCCAGGCTAGCGGTAAAACAATTTTTTGCAGGGATGTGTTAGTTTTTGAAGAACTAATAATTGGCCCAGTACTTCTACCCTTAAGAGCTCCCTGCTCCTTTTTCAATTCGGTGTCGGTCATAAAAAATTTCTTGTTTACGGGCTTAACCAATAAATTTAGTATAAAACCACCAACTAGGAGCAATGCAAGGATTTTAAAACTGGCGTTATATGCTTGATCAGTAGGTATTCCTAGGGCTAGTTGATACTCCCGAAGGTATGAAATAAGCATAGGACCTATAATTCCTGCAAGAGACCACGCAGTTAGTAATCTCCCATGGATTGCCCCTACATGTTGTGTGCCAAAAATATCAGCTAAGTAGGCTGGTATCGTAGCAAAACCACCACCATACATAGTTAAAATAACTAAGGTTATGACCACAAAAGCTGCAATATATTGGTTCAATCCTGCCCAAGGAGCGGCTAAATATAAAGCAGTACCAAGACTAAAGAAGATGGCGTAAGTTAATTTTCGTCCTAGAAAGTCAGAGGATGACGCCCAAAAAATTCGTCCAATAATATTTGCCAATGATAGTAATGCACCGAAACCGGTTGCAATAGCTCCTATGATTAATGGGTCAAAGCTGCTGGCTGCAATCTCTTGAAACATAGGCTTAGCGACAGATAGAACACCAATGCCTGCTGACACATTTAGGCAGAGGACCCCCCACAGCAACCAGAACTGAGGGGTTTTATGTGCAACACCAACATGAACATGGTTTTTGGAAATCATATTGGTAGTTTTTGTAATAGAAGGATTCCAGTTCTTAGGTTTCCATCCATTCGCAGGAACTCGATATCCAAATGCCCCAATTGTCATAGCAATAAAATAAATAATACCCATAATAAAGAATGTTTGAGCAACACCGTAAGTGCTAATCAAGCTATCACCTAATGGCATGCCAATCATAGCACCTCCACCAAAACCCATAATTGCCATTCCAGTAGCAAGTCCCCTTCTGTCAGGAAACCATTTAATCAAAGTTGACACTGGGGAAATATAGCCCAAACCTAATCCAATACCTCCGATTACTCCTGCACCAACCCATATCAACCACAACTGATGAAGTGAAATACCAATAGAAGCAATCATTAGGCCTCCTCCCCAAGTTACTGCTGCAGCAAAGCCAGCTTTTCTTGGACCAGCTTTTTCCAGCCAATGGCCAAATACTGCAGCTGACATTCCTAAGAAAACAATTGCAATTGCAAAAGTCCAAACTACATCACTCCTCAGCCAATCGCAAGACGTAGTAAATACTCTTTCAATAAATGTTACCGAGCTGGAACATTCTGAGCCAATCAATATAGTGAGTTCTGGCCAGAAAATACTAAATCCATAGATCATCCCAATAGACAGGTGTATAAGAAGTGCGGCTGGTGGAACCATCCACCTATTAAAAGATTTGTCCGCAACTATATTGTCTCTATCTAAAATACTCATAGCTTTATCCTGTTGTTATGCATTAAATATGTAATATTTATCAAAATAATCTATAACCAAATATTAATCAAATTAAATTCATATTTAGATGATTGCTGGTGTCATATTTTTGTCATAAAAATGTCATACTATTGGTAAGTAATTAACTTTAATGAGACTACCAGAATGGCTGCAAGTATTTTAATCGTAGAAGACGAAGAGTCGATATTAGAGTTAATTGCAATTAACCTGCATCAAGCAGGGTTTAATCCAATACGATCCTTAAGTGCTGAGTTTGCCGAAAAGATAATTCAAAAAAATCTACCAGATCTAATCATTTTAGATTGGATGCTTCCTGGAATGGATGGGGTAGAATTTGCTAAGAGAATTAGAGGAAGCTCCACTACCAGAAAAATTCCCATAATAATGTTGACCGCAAAAAGTGAAGAGGATAATAAGTTAAAAGGATTAAATATTGGCGCAGATGACTATATGACTAAACCATTCAGCCCTAAAGAATTGATAGCAAGAATAAAAGCTATTCTTAGGAGAAACGCCCCCGAATTAGTCAATGAGCCTATTAATATGAATGGACTTGTATTGGATCCCATAAAATATGTGCTTAAACATAACGATAAAATTATTTCTATAGGCCCAACCGAATTTAAATTATTAAATTTCTTTATGAGTAATCCCAATATAGCATTTAGTAGAAATCAAATTCTTGATAAGGTGTGGGGCAACAAGTCTGATATAGATGACAGAACAGTTGACGTGCATATTAAACGATTGAGGGATACATTGAAACACACAGGTCAGCACTCATTAATAAAAACAGTTAGGGGCCTCGGTTATAGGCTTGAAAAGATTGAAAATTCCTAAAATAAGTAAGCTACTCGTAGGCAAAATGAACAGTCTTTTAATAAAAGGAAAATAACTTGCAAGAAATTAGGTGGCATTTATCTTTATTCATCATTTTCGAAATTTTTTCGACTCTGTTAGTTTTAAGTGTCTTTGATTTAGAGACCTCCTTGCTATTCTTAGCATCAACGCTCGTTTTATTTTTAGCCTTTCACATCTATTGGGTTTATAGATTAAATCAATGGCTAAATAATCCTATGATCAATAATCTGCCTAATGGGTATGGGTTGTGGAGAAAATTATTCACTAAACTATACAAAACACAGACAAAACAAAAGAAAACAAAGCAAGAGCTTTATGGGGTGCTTGACCAATTTAAATCGGCAGCTGAAGCTATGCTTGACGGGGTTATTGGTGTCGATCAAAACAATGAGATTCTTTGGAGCAACAAAACAGCACAAACTATGCTTAATATTAAACCAAAAAATGACTACGGACGACCGATAACATATATTTTTAGGAATAGTGCATTTAAAGATTACATCGAAAACTCAGAATACGATGATACGTTAAAAATTACTAACCAATTAAACATGCAACCATTAGAAATTAAGGTCGCTTACTTTAGATCAAAACAAAAGCTAATCATATGTAGGGACATTACAAAGGAAACCGAAAATCAAAATATGAGAAAGGAGTTTGTATCTAATTTCTCTCATGAACTTAAAACGCCACTCACCGTTATACTAGGTTTTATTGAAACCTTAGATGGGATGTACCCAAAAGACACATCGGAAAGTAAAATTATTACCATGATGGACAAGCAAGCCTACCGAATGAAGGGCTTAATTGACGATTTGCTTTTACTTTCGAACGTAGAAAGCAATCAACACATCAATCGATCAAAAAAAATAATGGTATTTGATTTGTTTAAGCTCATAAAAAAAGATATTTCATTGCTTGACGAGAATAACCATACAATTGACTACTCCATTAATTCCCAATTAAATTTGTATGGTGAAAAAAGGGAAATTGAAAGTGCATTTAAAAATATTATTACCAATGCTATTCGTTATACTGAGAAAGATGGGCATATTAATATTCGATGGAAGTTCATAAATGGTTTAGGAATATTTGAAGTGTCTGATAGTGGAATCGGTATACCCAAAAGTGATATAAATCGAATAAGCGAGAGATTCTACCGAGTCAATCCTGATAGAAGCAGAGAGACAGGTGGAACAGGTCTTGGCTTAGCTATCGTAAAAAATGTCATGATCCAGCATCAAGGGGAACTAAAAATTACTAGTGAATTAGGCTCTGGTAGTACATTTAAACTTATTTTTCCAGCTGAAAGATTGATACATAAACCAAATAATGGCTAAACTCCTTACACTAACTATTGCATTCATGCTTTCTGGTTGCCTTGGAAGTACAATGGAAAGAAAAGACTCTACTCAGTATGATAAGGGGTCTTTTAATCAGCTAGGAAAACTTGATCAAGATCGTATGGCAGACTATGAGATAAGAGAAAATATTGAAAGCCTTAAAATGCTGATGCTCAAACTCTACAAGCGCAATCCAAACCAGCTCAAAAAAACGACATCTGACAATGCTGAGCAAGCTGTAAATTGGTTCTTTAACGGCTCCCATAAATGGAATTTTCAAAGTATCAATAACGCCACTGACTTTAAAGCAGTTTATCAAGCTTTTGACCATCAATTTGACGGGGATAGAGTGCTCTCATTGATGACAGGGCTCTATACAATGTTAGTCAAAGCCCATGGTGGAAAAACAGAATTTTTTATTACAGACTCAATTGACCCACAAAATCTTTACAATATGGCAAGAAACATTGAAATAAGTGTATGGATGTTGTCTACAAAAAAAGATGAGCAAGGAAATTTGCTTTTAATTAGCAATGAGATGGGAAGGACGATTGATAATTTATCATTCGAGAGAGAGTTTGGGAAAATGATAGGTAGGTTAGACTACTTTGCTTACACATTGTCCGAAAAAACAGAGCGTGTAATTACCAGGATGATCCAAAACGTCACAACAGGACTTCTGCTTCCCTTCATTTAAGCTAAAGCAGAATTTTTTCTATGCCTCCATTAGTAACTTTTTCAACATACTCTTCCATCCAATGCTCACCTAAATTATTCTTAGCTAGCTCTACTACTATATAGTCGGCAGTAGTGTTTGTGTCATCGCCATACCTTGCAAGTCCTTGAAGGCAAGAGGGGCACGAAGTTAGAATTTTTACAGGAGTCTTTTCATTATTAGATACAATAGCATTAACCCCTTTCTCTATCTCTTCTTGTTTTCTCATTTTCACTTGTGTCGCAATATCTGGTCTGCTTACTGCAAATGTTCCCGACTCACCACAACACCTATCATTAGGCGTGACATCCTTATCCATTAATGATTTAGTTACATCCAAAGAGTCATAGGTTTTCATCGGGCTATGACATGGATCATGATACATATATTTCTGACCATTAACTCCTTCCATTTTGACGCCTTTTTCCATTAAGTACTCGTGAATATCTAGCAATCGGCAGCCTGGGAAAATTTTATCAAATTCATACTTTTGCAATTGATCCATGCATGTTCCACAGGACACAATTACAGTTTTAATGTCTAAATAATTTAAAGTATTGGCAACTCTATGGAACTGAACTCTATTATCAGATGTTATTTCTTGACCTTTATCATGATTTCCTGAGGAGGTTTGAGGATAACCACAGCATAAGTATCCAGGAGGTAACACTGTTATTGCACCTACCTCATACAGCATTGCTTGCGTAGCTAAGCCCACCTGAGAAAATAATCTTTCTGATCCACAGCCAGGAAAATAAAATACAGCCTCTGAGTTATCATCCAGCTTATTTTGGTTTCTTATTACCGGTACCATTTTATCGTCTTCTATGCCTAATAAACCCCTTGAAGTTTTGGTGGGCATATCTTTTGGCATAGGTCTATTCATGAAATGAATGACTTGAGATACAACTGAAGCCTTGCCTACAGTTGCTGGGGGGTTATTTTTAAAATAATTAAGCGCTCCAATTTTCTTAAAAAAAGCATGCCCAGCTCTTTGAGCTCTGTATCCAAAATCAACCATAAATTTACGCATCACACGTATAGTCAACGGGTCTTTAAGATTGAGGTAAGTCATTGCGAAGGAGGTACCCGGATTAAAGTGCTTCTTTCCCTGTTCACGGAGAAAATTTCTCATAGCTATTGAAACATCGCCATAATCAATATTAACTGGACATGGATTTAAACACTTATGGCAGACAGTACAGTGGTCTGCTACATCGTTAAACTCATCAAAATGCTTTAGGGATATACCACGCCTAGTTTGCTCTTCATATAAGAAAGCTTCAATCAGCAATGAGGTTGCAAGAATTTTATTACGAGGGCTGTAAAGAAGATTTGCTCTTGGTACATGAGTCGTACAGACCGGCTTACATTTACCGCATCTCATACAGTCGCTTATAGAGTCAGCAATTTGACCAATCGCAGATTGTTCCATAATAATAGATTCTTGTTCTAGTAATCCAAAGCTTGGGGTATAAGCATTTTCTAACCCAGATCCAGCTTGGAGCTTTCCCTTATTGAAATGTCCATGAGGGTCAACCTTAGCTTTATAGATAGCAAATGTTTCAATTGTATGCTCATCTAAGAACTCCATCTTGGTTATACCTATGCCATGCTCACCTGAGATCACTCCATTTAGTTTTTTTGCCAAAGCCATTACTCTTGATACAGCTCTTTGTGCATCTTGCATCATTTCATAATCATCGGAATTAACTGGAATATTCGAATGAACATTACCATCTCCTGCATGCATATGCAGCGCTATAAAAACTCTGGATTTTAAAATGGTTTGATGGAGATTGGTTATTTTCTCTAGAATACCTTCATACCCTCTCCCGGAAAAAATTTCACTTAAGGGTTTTTTAAGCTCCTTCTTCCATGAAATTCTTAGTTCATAGGATTGAATTGCTTCAAATAATGTTGGGTAAAAATTCGTTAATTGGGGCAGTCCCTCAAAATTCTCGAGAGGATCATCTAAATGATTAAGATAATTGCTCCATTTACTGCTCACTTGATCAAGTAAGGTTAAGGCTGACTGTCTCTTTGATTCAAATAGTTCGGCATCTATATCATCCTTATTTAAAGAAATAGTACTGACGGAAAGATGTTCATAAATTTCTTTAATAAGCTTTAGTTTATTGTTTATTGATAGCTCTATATTGATACGATCAATACCATTGGAATAGTCACCTAAGAACTCTAAGGGGATGACAACGTCTTCATTAATTTTAAAAGCATTAGTATGCTTTGCAATAGCAGCTGTTCTTGCCCTATCAAGCCAAAACCTTTTTCTTGCCTCTAATGAAACAGCTATGAAACCTTCTCCATCTCTTGAGTTAGCAATCTGAACGGTGCGCGATGCTGCTTCGCCTACCAAATTTTCATCATCGCTAGCAATGTCTGCAATAAGAATCATTTTCGGCCTCATAGCTCTGCTAGCTTTCGTACTGTACCCAACTGCTTTTATATAACGCTCATCCAAATGCTCTAATCCCGCTAAAAGAACATTCTCTTGTTTGTCTAAATAATCTTTTATTTCAACAATAGCTGGGACGGCAGCAGAGACATTACCAAAGAACTCCAAACATACCGTGCGAACATGCTTAGGCATTTTGTGTAAAATGAAGGTGGCTGAGGTAATAAGTCCGTCACATCCCTCTTTTTGAATACCAGGTAATCCACTTAAAAACTTATCAGTAACGTCTTTACCAAGCCCTATTTTTCTAAATTTATTACCCGGAATTTCTAATATTTCTGATTCATTTTTTGGGGTTACACCATCTCTCATTAAAGAGGTGATTCTAAATCTAGCAATTTCTACATCATGAATTTTACCGAGATTATGATCTAGCCTCTCTACCTCTTTCCAGTCACCGTTAGGGTCAACCATTCTCCATGAAGCTAAATTATCAAGAGCGGTCCCCCAAAGAACAGCTTTCTTTCCACCTGCATTCATGGCGACATTACCACCGATGCAAGAAGCATCAGCTGAGGTTGGATCTGTTGCAAACTCAAGTCCAGCATTGGATGCAGTATCCATCGCTCTACGAGTAACAACTCCCGCTTCGCAATATATCGTTGGGACTGGGTGTGCTACTCCGGGTAGATCCTTATATTTAACCTGACTATAGGAATCTAGTTTTTCGGTATTGATGACTGCGGAAAGAGGGGATAAAGGTACTACACCACCGGTATAGCCAGTACCGCCTCCTCTTGGAATAATTGTTAACTCAAGATCAATGCATGCTTTAACGATCGAGGAAACTTCACTTTCTTTATCGGGATGAATAACAACGAAAGGGAGTTCTACGCGCCAATCAGTTGCATCAGTAACATGGGATACTCTAGCTAAACCATCAAACTGAATATTATTTTTTTTGGTAAATTTTTTAATTTTTGAAATAATTTTTTTACGTAATTTTTTTGTTTCCTGGAAGTCATTCAAAAATTTTTTGATTGCAGCATTAGCCGCTTTAGTTAACTGCGCAACCTTCATATTTCCAAAACTTCTATCCTCAATGCTTTGAACTCTATGTTGCATTGCATCAACCAACTGTTTTAATCTCTTGGGGTTATCAAGCAAATCATCTTGAAGGTATGGGTTCCTACTCACCACCCACAGATCACCAAGCACCTCAAAGAGCATACTTGCAGATCTTCCAGTTTTTCTTTCTTGCCGCAAATCACTAATAATATTCCACATTTCCTCGCCAAGAAAGCGAATGGTGATTTCTTTGTCAGAGAAAGAGGTGTAATTATAAGGAATCTCTCTCAAGCGGTTTTTTTGTTGAGCAGGAGCCTTAAGAAAGTCAGTTGATATAGGTGCGTTCATTAAATTTTTATCGTGAAATTAAGGGCAATCATAGCATGTAGCATACTACCTTACAACGCCATCTCATTAGGGTTATTAGCCAAAATATGAGAAAATCTAAAGGTATTATTATTATAAGATCAATATTAAAAGATTAAGTTCATGTTGTGGTTAAAAGCTTTTCACATTATCTTTATGGTTACCTGGTTTGCGGGTCTTTTTTATCTTCCTAGGCTGTTTGTTTACCATGCCATGAGCTCAGACAAAATAAGCCATGAGCGCTTTATTGTTATGGAAAGAAAATTATTCTACGGAATTATGACTCCAGGAGCTTTGTTGACGGTTCTTCTTGGTGTATGGCTTTGGTTGGATTATAACTTTTTTGGTCTATGGCTCTATGTAAAACTGGCTTTAGTTATTATCCTCATAATTTACCACATCACTTGTTTCAAGTATTTAATCGATTTCAAATACAAAAAAAATAAACATTCACATATATTCTATAGATGGTTTAATGAAATCCCTGTAGTTCTTTTAATTGCAATTATTTTGATGGTGGAGCTAAAACCCTTATGAAAAATATCTTAATTTGTGGATCATTAGCATATGACTCGATTATGGTTTTTCAAGACTATTTCAAAGATCATATACTTCCTGAGCAAATACATAAGCTAAGTGTTTCATTCTATGTTCCTGAGCTTAAAAAAAATTTCGGTGGAACAGCGGGAAATATTGCTTACAACCTCTCTCTTCTTAAAACTCCATCTATTATTATGGCTACTGTTGGTGATGACTTTCAACCATACTCTGAGAGGCTTAGCCGAATGGAAATTATTCAAGACTATATCAAGCCTATTCCAAACACAGTAACTGCTCAAGCTTTTATCACCACAGATTTAGATGATAATCAGATTACTGCATTTCACCCTGGAGCTATGGTCGAATCACATCAGAATAAAGTTTCATCAATTGCTGAATCTATCAATATTGCTATTATTGCCCCTGATGGTAAAGATGGTATGACCTCACATGCTCACGATTGTTATGAAAAAAAGATTCCTATTCTATTTGACCCGGGACAGGGATTACCTATGTTTAACAAACAGGAATTGGATATATTTATTCAACAAGCAAGTTACATTGCTCTAAACGAGTATGAGGCTGGTTTGTTAATGAATGTTACTGGTCTTGGAATAAGTCAACTTACATCAAAAGTAGAGGCTCTTATTATTACTAAAGGCTCCCAAGGGTCTGTTGTCTATGCGGACAAAGAATATGTGATTAGCCCAATAAAAGTTGATGCCGCTCTAGATCCCACTGGTTGTGGTGACGCATATCGTGCCGGATTAATTTATGGAATTACCAGCCAATACTCTTGGGAGAAAACCGGTAAACTTGCTTCAATTATGGGCAGTTTAAAAATACAGTCTCAGGGCGGGCAAAATCACCAGCCCAGTATTGAACAGATTGAAAGTCTATTTGGTTCAGGCCTGGAGTAAGTCCCTACTGTCTGCATTAACCGTATATACCTCGTGATTCTCCAAGCAAAGTGCCGTTAATTTTTTCCCCCACACACAGCCACTATCTAGTGAGTAGCCTGATGCATGCTTAACAAAACCAACCGCTGACCAATGCCCGGTAATTAAAGCAACCTCTCTTTTCTCATGTGGAGGAATACTAAACCATGGCTTTAAATTCTCTGGCATTCCCTTAACAGTACCCTTATAACTAAAATCTAATGACTCATCGCTATTAAGGCAACGCATTCGAGTCAAGACATTAACTGTTAACCTATGAATGTCATCCTCCCCTAAACTATTAGCCCACCTATCAGGAAAATTACCGTACATAGAATGTAAAAAGTATTCTGGATTTTTTTTTAAAGCATCAGCAGCTGACTTAGCAAGGGCTATTGCTTGTGAAGTTTTCCAGGATGGTAGTAACCCTGCATGAGTCATGATATGTTTATTATTATGATGAAGCAAAGGGATTGAAATAAGCCAATCAGTGAATACCCTTTTATAGGGTGATGATAAAATACCATCAAATGTGTCGTTTCTTGATACCTTACGGTTTGATAACGCCACAGACAAAAAATGTAGGTCATGATTGCCTAGAACAAGCTTAATATTTTTTTTATTCTTATAGCACCAGTGAATTATTTCAAGTGAATTTAGACCTCGGTTTATCAGGTCCCCTACCAGCCATAATTCATCTGAATTGGTATTAAAAGATATTTTATCTAACAGTGAATTAAAGGTATGAAAGCAGCCTTGCAAGTCACCAACGGCATATGTTGCCATTAAATTTCTTACAAGCTTCCACCTGACTGATTAGCCATCCAAATTACTGCAGCACCTACTTCCTCATCAGACAGCGATGCGTTTCCGCCTTTGGCTGGCATGGTTCGTATGCCGTTAATGGCGTGACTAATAAGCGTTTCTTTCCCTTGGGCAATCCTAGGTGCCCATTGAGCAGAGTCACCAATTTTTGGAGAATTCATCATTCCTGATCCGTGGCACAGAACACAGTTTGCTTGTGCGATTTTTTCACCCGATATGACTGAACTATTTTTTTTCATATCACTTTTCTCTGCAACCTTCACTACAGCAACTGGCTGAACATTCGCCTCCATAGGTTCATTTTCGACAACCATAGAGGATGTATCAGCTGGCTCAGGCTTCGATGTTGCTAAGGTAATGATGATAATTGCACCAACAAAACTTCCCACAACAACGAAAATTGTTTCTAAAAGAGATCTTAATTCACTTTGCTTGCTCATAAAAAATTCCTAACCTTAAAAATTAAATAAATTTAAACTTAAAATAATGATCAATAAGCAGTGCTGTAAAGATCAAACCTAAATACAAAATAGAGTACCTAAAAATTTTCATAGATAGTTTATCAGAATAATTCCGATAGAGGACAACGACATAATAAAGAAATATAGCATTTAAAATAGTAGCAATCACTAGGTAGATGAGGCCTGTCATGCCGACACTGAAGGGCATCATCGTTACAATTACTAAAATAATAGTATATAAAACTATTTGCAATAATGTGAATTGTTCTCCGTGAGTGACTGGGAGCATAGGCATGCCTGCTTTAGCGTACTCCTCTCTTCTATAAAGTGCTAATGCCCAGAAATGTGGTGGGGTCCAACAAAAAATAATTAAGAATAAAATGATTGCTTCTGGAGCTACGTGATTATTTACTGCGGCCCACCCTAATATTGGAGGCATTGCTCCTGAAGCTCCACCAATAACAATATTCATCGGTGTTGCTGGTTTTAGGAAAATTGTATAGATTACCGCATACGCTACGAAAGTTATTAGGGTAAGCCACATCGTTAATGGATTGACCAAGTAAAAAAGGATAACTAGACCAGCTCCTCCTAAAGCGGATGAAAAAATAACAGTCTCTTTTTGTGAAACTTGTCCAGTGGGTAGCGGGCGTCCCCTTGTTCTAGCCATCAACGCATCTATTTTTTCTTCAATCAAACAATTAAAAGCTGCGGCAGCACCACTCACAAAAGCAATACCTACGCTTGAAGCAATAAGTATATCAATTGGCACCATACCGGGTGTAGCTAAAAACATTCCAATGATGGCAGTAAAAACAATAAGTGCCGTCACTCTGGGCTTACATAATGCGTAAAAACTCTTTAGGCTATCTATCGAGCAATATGACTTCGCTGTTTCTGCTTTAATCATGGCTGGGTGTAACTCTTGAATTAATAATAACTAATATTATAACCAAAAGAGCTGCGCCAAGGTTGTGCGCTGTTGCTAAAACTATTGGAAGGTGAAGCAAAAGATTAGCTATACCAATAATGAATTGAATAGCCAAAACAACAAGCAAAAGATTTTTATAGAATCTAATGCCAGGATAAGATCTCAAAAAATACGCCATACCAACCAAATATACTGTGAGCACAATAGCTCCGACTCGATGGACCCACTGAATCGCATGAAGGCCTTCAAGAGAAAGCTGCTGTCCGTCTGGAGCCATTCCTAACTCCCTAAATATAGAAAAGGAATTTTTAAAGTCCATAGCTGGGATAAGTGATCCGTGGCATGTGGGATAATCAGTACAGGCCAATGCAGCATAATTGGTGCTTGTCCAACCGCCAAGTAATATTTGTATGAACAGGAGAAGTAATGATAATCGTATAAAGAACCTTGGAGCAGGGTCTAGCACAGCAGTATTGTTAACAGAGCCCCAATGCCGGTGTGCAATAAAAGTTAATAGGCCAAGGATAGTCATGCCGCCCATCAAATGAAGCGAGACAATAGCTGGCTTTAAAAGCATAGTTACCGTCCACATACCCAAAGCAGCCTGAAAACAAAGAAGGCCAACCAAAAAGAAAGGTATTATTAATGGTACTTTAATCTCATCCCTATTTTTATAAGAAAGAAACGCTATAATAAAAATGATTATACCCAGTATTCCTGCTAGGTAGCGGTGGATCATTTCAATCCAGGCCTTGTCTGTTTCTACTGGGCTGTCAGGAAATGCTTGTTGTGCATTCTCAATAGACTCGATACTTTCAGGGACGGTAAGTGTTCCATAACATCCAGGCCAATCCGGGCAACCTAGCCCTGCATCAGTGAGACGAACATACGCACCAAAAACTACGACACAAAGGGTCAGTATCACGGAAATTAGCACTAATTTTTTATACCAGTTCATATTATATTTATTACCAGGTAGTTATAAGATAAGATAGTTTTCAATTATACAATTAAACACAAACGCTAATGCCTTCAGTATGCTAAAAAAAATATTTATTATTATTCTAATCGGACTAATTATTAGCCTTATTTATATGAGCGCTCAAAAAAAAATAGTTCCCGAAATTAACATGATAACGACCTCTGGGGAAATGTTATCGACCAAAGATTTGCTTGGGAGTGTTTACCTTATCAACTTTTGGGCAACCGATTGTCCCGGATGTATTGAAGAGATGCCAGGCCTCATCAAAACTTTCAATAAATATAAAAACAGTGACTTTACTGTGATTGCAGTTGCAATGTATTACGACCCACCAAACAGAGTTCTTAGTTTTACCGAAAAGAATGATCTGCCATTTCCTGTTGTTCTCGATGTAAACCAAAAAATTATTGAAAATTTTAAAAACATTAAACTAACTCCCACAACTCTTATAGTGAATCACCGCGGAGAAATAGTTAACACCATTATTGGAGTTCTAAATTTTACCGAAATTCATCACGCTTTAGATGAATTACTGCAAAATTCTAAGGCGCAACCCTAATTAACCTTTCAATATCCTTAATGATGCCTTTTGGTGCTGTCTTGTAAGCGTACTTCATAATTAATGAACCATAAGCATCCATAAGATAAATCGCGTTAGAATCAAAATTCTTCACGCTTTTAAGGTTTTTTATTATGGACTCATAAGAAGGGCTTCCTTTGACAATAACCTTTTGATTTTGAAATGAATTTTCATAATCACTCCAGTCAAGCTCTTTATCCACGACCAAAACTCTTTCAACTTTATCTCTATCCTTGCCTACAGCCAATCTTATTTGCCTAAGCTGATAAAGCTTATCCTCACAAGTAAGGTCACATTGATTCGAAACAAGAAAAATTAGTGTCCATTTTTTTTCAAGACTTAAGACCTCACTAGCTCCAATAGCAGTGACTTTTAAATCACCTAGTGGTAAGGGAGGAACAATGAGTTCTCCGTGGTGGATACCTTGAGCATCTCTTTTAAAGTCTGAGTAAAAATTAAGAAACCAAGCCAGTAGGATTGGTAAAAAAAACATTAGGGCTATAGTTACAAGGACTAGACGTCCTTTATTTTGTTGGCTTATCATTTCGTGTTATTCCTAAACGTAAAAAAATTATTAGTAGGGTAAAAGCAAATGCAAACCACTGGAAGGCATAGCCATAGTTTTTTTCAGAATCAGGAACTGGTAATTTAAAATTACTAATATATTCATTATCCATTAGTGGATTAAGGTAAATTATATATGGGAGAAAGTTAGACTGATAAAATTGATTGATTTCATCCAAATCAATTTTTTGAAATCTAGCGAGAGAGGCGTTTATGGGTTCAATATTAGTACCGCCGAGATTTATTCCGGGAACTGGGAGTTTAACAGCATACCCATTTACCGTCGCAACCCCAGATAAATCCTTCACGAGTGGGACTTGTTCTCTGTTCATAAGATTTGGGTGCCATCCACGATTAACAAGCACGCTCATACCGCTCCCTTCTATTGTAAACGGGGTGAGAAGGTTAAATCCAGCTACATGCCTAAAGATTTGGTTATCAAGCATAAGATTGGTGCCACTTTTAAATGAACCTTTCACAGAAACCTTTCTCCATAAGATAGATGTTTGATCATTTAAATCACTGGAAGTATTTAAATTCACTACTTGATCACTTTGTCTTAGCTTATAATTGTTGTTTATTTGTGTTTTTTGATCAGCCCTTTCTAGCTGCCAAAAACCTAATTTGATTAAGCACAAAAAAACTATGAAAAAAGCTATTGATGGTAGAAGTCTGAAATTAAATTGTAATTGTTTCATAGGTGGTAAGGTTTTACTTTAAATTAAAGGGTCTAATTATGGACATGACACAAGTATTTAAGTTTATCGTAATATTTATTTTATTATTGATTCTTCTTTCACTTACCAAGGGATTTCATTTTTTAATGAAAGACAGAGATCAATCGAAAAAGATGGTCGTTACTTTGAGTATAAGGATTGGATTGTCTGTGTTTTTATTTATACTTATGTTTTTTGGATATTATATGGGTTGGGTTACACCAAACCTTTAATCAAAAAACGCTACCTAGGTAGCGTTTTTTAAATATTAAATCCAGTATACAAAAATAAACAAACCCAGCCAGACTACATCAACAAAATGCCAGTACCATGCAACAGCTTCGAATGCAAAATGATCTTTTTTGCTAAAATGACCTTTCAATGATCTAAACATAATAACCGCTAACATAATCGCACCCATGGTTACATGAAATCCATGAAAACCAGTGAGCAAATAAAAGGTGGATCCATAAATACCTGAGTTAGGAGTAATTCCTAAATCATTAATGGCATGCATATATTCTTCGGCTTGGAAAAATACAAAAATAAAACCCAATGCTACAGTTGCGAACAACCAAAATACCAGCGCCTTTCTTTTTCTTTCTTTTAGAGCCCAGTGAGCAATAGTTACCGTTACCCCACTTAACAAGAGAAGGGCGGTATTTACTGCTGGTATTCCAAATGCAGGGATTACCTCAGTGAATTGACTGAATGCTTGCCCGCCGCCCAATGCATTTGAGGGATCAGGCATTACGTTCGTGGGCCATACCGCTTGAAACGATGACCAAAGGAACTCATGAGTTCCATTAACTCCTCCATTACCTTCACCGCTTAACCATGGAATAGAATACATTCTTGCATAAAAAAGTGCTCCAAAAAAGGCAGCAAAAAACATTACTTCAGATAAAATAAACCAACCCATACCCATACGAAAACTTACATCTACTTGTTTATTGTAGTTTCCTGCCCTACTTTCAGATATAACATCTGAAAACCAACCAACAAACATATAGATTAGAGCTAAAATACCAAGTCCGAAGACATAATTAGCCCCTGCTGAATGGTTAAAAAGCATTGCCGACCCAAGAAAAAAGGTGAATACAGACAATGTAGCGACGATTGGCCACTTACTTCCATGAGGAACATAATAAAGATCTTTGCTTGCCATAATATACTTCCTATCCTAAAAAAAATTAATTACGAGTCGCCCGGTAGGGTCCTAAAAAAAGTATATGACAATGTTATATCGTCTACTCCATCAGGCAGATCCTTGTCGACTTCAAACCTTACAAGCATTTCTTTTGTCTCACCAGCTTTTAAGAGCTGATTTACAAAACAAAAACATTCTGACTTCATAAAATATAGCGAAGCCACAGATGGTGAAACACTTGGTATTGCTTGCCCTACTACATCTTCAAAGTATTTGTTATGCACAATGTAGGTGGCCTCATAAAAGTTACCGGGCTGAACTTGCATATTTCGCTCTTTCGGCTTCAGCGTCCAAGGAAGATCACCATTTATATTGGCATCAAATCGAACCTTTACCCATCGGTCTGATGGATATTGTTTCTGATTTGCATTTTCCACTACTCTTTGTGTTTTTCCATTAATTCCGGTTAATTTACAAAAAACGTCATACAGGGGAACCAATGCATATCCAAATCCGAACATCACAACAGTAAAAAAAAATAAACTTAAGGTTGTTTTCTTTATTTTCTTTTTATCAAACATTTAAACAAAATGCTGGTAAAAGAAAAAAAACATATAAACTGACCCTGCAACTACTCCAATGATTGTCGCCAATCTTTTATTTTTACTTTTCAGGTCTTTAGCCTTTGTATCAATCTTTGCCATTAGATTAATGGTCAATTAGTGCTCGAGCATTGCTTTAGTTAGCTTAGGCGGTGTTTCAAAAGTATGATGCGGAGCAGGAGAAGGGACTGACCATTCCAAACCTTTCGCACCCTCCCAAGAAAGAGCCTTTGCTTTTTTACCACCCAGCGCGCACTTGATAACAATATAGACAAACAGTAACTGAGTTAATCCGTATGCAAAACCACCTATACTTGAAATCATATTGAAATCAGCAAATTGAATATTGTAATCAGGAATTCTTCTAGGCATTCCTGCTAAACCAAGGAAATGCTGAGGGAAGAATAAAACATTTGCTGTGATAGTTGATAACCAGAAATGTATTTTTCCTAGTCTTTCGTCGTACATATGGCCAGTCCATTTAGGTAGCCAGTAGTATACTGCAGCCATGAGTGAGAAAACAGCACCAGTTAACAGTACGTAATGAAAGTGAGCAACAACGAAATAAGTATCGTGGTATTGGAAATCTACCGGTGTTATACCAAGCATAAGTCCAGAAAAACCACCAATAGTAAACAAAATAACAAATGCTATTGAAAATAGCATTGGCGTCTCAAATGTCATAGCCCCTTTCCACATAGTTGCCATCCAGTTAAATACTTTAACTCCTGTTGGTACCGCAATAAGCATGGTCGCATACATAAAAAATAGCTCCCCCTTGACAGGAAGACCAACAGTAAACATATGGTGGGCCCAAACAAAAAACGATAAAATCGCAATTGAGGCTGTTGCATAAACCATTGAAGCGTAACCAAATAATGGCTTTCTAGCAAAGGCAGGAATGATTTGTGAAACTATTCCAAAGGCTGGTAGGGCTAAAATATAGACTTCTGGGTGGCCAAAGAACCAAAATATATGCTGAAATAAAACTGGGTCACCTCCTCCGGCCGCATTAAAGAAGCTGGTTCCAAAATACTTATCAGTCAGCAACATTGTTACTCCACCGGCGAGAACAGGCAGAGAAGCTACTAGTAGGAAAGAAGTGATCACCCATGTCCAAACAAATAAAGGCATTTTCATCAAAGTCATGCCAGGGGCCCGCATATTAAATACCGTTACGATAATATTGATCGCTCCCATAATGGAAGATATACCCAGGAAATGAATAGCTAGAATTAAGAATGGAAATGCTGCTCCTGTTTGAAGAACTAGCGGTGGATACATAGTCCAACCACCTGCAGGACCTCCGCCCTCCATAAATAATGTGCTAATTAACAAAGCAAATGCAAATGGTAGTATCCAAAAACTCATATTATTCATTCTTGGTAGGGCCATGTCTGGCGCTCCAATCATTAGAGGAATCATCCAGTTAGCGAGCCCAACACCCGCAGGCATAACAGCGCCAAAAATCATAATCAGTGCATGAACAGTTACCATAGAATTATAAAATTGAGGGTCAACAAACTGAAGTCCAGGCTGAAATAACTCAGCACGGATGATCATAGCCATTGATCCACCAACAAAAAACATTGTTAACGCGAATATTAAATATAGCGTACCAATATCTTTATGGTTGGTTGAAAAAAACCATCTTTTTAAACCCGTTGGTTTATGGTCATGATCGTGATCATTTGCTTGTGTAACAGTGCTCATAGATTAATTCCTATATATTAAAGTTTATTAGATCTTGCTTCGGCAACCTCTTTCGCCTGGACAATATCACCAGTATCGTTGCCCCAAGCATTTCTTTCATAAGTAGTTACTGCTGCTATTTCTACATCTGAGAGTTGCTCACCATAAGCTGGCATTATTCCCTTGCCATAAATAATTTGAAGTATATGGCCAAGCCTCTTAGCCGGCTCTGTAGCCATAGGGCTTCCAGCAAGCGCAGGAAATGCTCCCTTTAAACCTTGGCCGTTAGCTTGATGGCACATTAAACATTGGGCCTTATAGACAGTCTCGCCTTTTGTCATCAATTCTTGCATAGTTAAAACCATATCGCTGGTATTTTTTTTAGCCTCCTGTTCAGCTTTCATATCAGCTACCCACATTTTATATTCATCCATGGGAACAGCATTAACTACAATCGGCATATATCCATGTCCTTTACCGCAAATCTCTGTACATTGGCCACGATACACTCCTGGTTTTTCAATTATCGCCCAGTTATCATTTATAAACCCTGGTATTGCGTCCCTCTTCCAACCTAAATCTGGTACCCACCACGCGTGAATTACGTCATTTGCGGTCGTAAGAATCCTGATTTTTGTATTTATCGGTAAAACAATAGGGTTATCCACATTGAGCAAGTAATTCTCTGTTTCCATTGGGTTTAAACCTGAATCTAACTGACTAACTTCTGAGCTCTCCGCATCCAGCGCACTAAAAATAGTTAAATCTTCATCCAAGTAATCGTACTTCCACTTCCACTGATAACCGGTAGCTTTTAGTGTAATCTGTGCTTCTGAAGTATCATGCATCTTGATAAGTAATGTTGTAGCTGGAATAGCCAGCGAAATAATAATTGCCAATGGAATAATTGTCCAAATAACCTCCACTGTAGTGCTGTGGGAAAAAGTTGCTGGCTTAACCCCTTTAGATTTTCTGTGGTGAAATATAGACCAAAACATAATTCCGAATACAACAATTCCAATAACTGTAACTATCCACAAGGAGAGCATATGAAGGTCATATATCTCATTACTGATTGAGGTAGCGCCTTGTCTCAAATTTAAATTCCAATCTGCAGCTGCAGATAATGGGAGTAGAGTTAGGGCAGCTATAATTTTTTTCAAAATTGGTTTCAATTTATAATTTACCTTTCGTGTATTTTAATCTTAAATTTTTATAAGGATAAAAATCTTCTCGGATATTATCAGTATGAATAAATAATTTCAATAGGATTAAACCATTAATGTAACAATTATGTAACAAACTGACAAGCAGTTCACTGAAGGTTTGTTTTAATCTTATAATAAAATATTTAATAAATTTTTATATTCACTTTGTTGACGTCAAAACAACTAAAAAGTTTTCAGTAAATTAAATAAAACCTTTCTATCTTTCTCATTGATTCTTTGTGCTATTTGAATTTTTTTGCCAGATTTTGCGATTGATATTTCTGAATGTTGAGTCTTCGTTGAAGGTTTAAATGAAAATGAAGACCATTCTCGAACAAAATTAAATTGGTTAACTTTTTTTCCATTAACAAACTCAACCTTTATTTCATGCTTATCAACGGTAACTCTCTCAAAATATGAGCTCTTAAGGGCAGTTATATATAAGGCATAGCCTAAAAATAAAACCTCAACACCATAAAAAGGTATCGCAAGATACACATTAAACATACTTAGAAATAAAGCAATTATTAATATAAAGATTGCAAATGCTAAATAAATTTTTTTAATCAACCGCCATGGCATTGCAGGGTTTGGTCTAATTAAGACTTCATGCTCTGCTTTGCTTAATTGTTTATGCTCAACCATATAATATATAATTACGTGTTATAGAATTGGTGCCGAGAGTCGGAATCGAACCGACACGCTATTGCTAGCGCGGGATTTTGAATCCCGTGCGTCTACCAGTTCCGCCATCCCGGCATGAAATGACTAAGCATTATAACCAAGTAAATGCACAATGAGAATTGAAGAATTTAATTATATTTTACCGGATGAACTAATTGCACAGTCCCCCCTTAAAAATAGGGGAGATAGTCGCTTGCTAGTTGCCAATCCTGTAGGTAAAAAAATATCTGATTCCTATTTTAAAAATTTCACAGCGCTACTGAAAAAAAATGATTTGGTTATCTTTAACGATACCAGAGTAATTAAGGCAAGAATATTTGGTACAAAGACGACTGGTGGCAAGGTAGAGCTTCTTATAGAAAGAATTTTAAATAATCATACTGCGACCGCATTAATTAGAACATCTAAACGTATTGACATCGGTCTTACAATAGCGATCGACTGTATTAGCTCTATTAAAGTTATTTCGCGAAATAATAATTTATTCGAAATACAGTTATTAGGCGGTTCGTTTTATGATCTCCTTGAAAAACATGGTCATGTTCCTCTTCCTCCCTATATTGAAAGAAATGATGAAGATGATGATGAAATAAGGTACCAAACTGTATTTGCAAAAGAGGCTGGAGCTGTAGCTGCCCCTACCGCTGGGCTGCATTTTTCCGAACAAGATTTGAGGGGTATGGATAAAAAAGGAATTGCTACGGCTTTTATTACTTTGCATGTAGGGTCTGGAACATTCCAACCCATTAAGACTGAAGATATTAATCAGCACATTATGCACCAAGAAATCTATAATATTCCCAAAAGCATTATTAAGAAAATTGCGGAAACTAAAGCTAAGAATGGAAGAATTGTAGCTATAGGAACAACGGTCTTGCGAGCTCTTGAAAGCGCCTACGAAGAAGATATTATTAAAACAGGTTACAATGAAACGGGTATATTTATTAAACCGGGCTTTAACTTTAAAGTTGTTGATGCATTGTTCACTAACTTTCATCTTCCTAAAAGCACACTTTTAATGCTTGTATCAGCTTTTGCAGGGAGTAAATTTATCAAAGCTATATACCGACATGCTGTACATAATAAATATCGTTTCTTTAGCTATGGTGACGCAATGTTTATTGAACAAAAAGTGAAAAATCAGGACGAACAAGTCTAACCCAGGGAAAACAAATCAAATGAAATTTAAAATTATACTTTTTATTATTCTTAGTGCTCTATCGCATGCGGCTTTCAGTGAAATTCTTATGGAGGCTGAACTTGCAGTCAAAATTTCATTGAAGAAAAAACCTACTACAAGACCCCAAACAATTGCATTTATTGGGGCCGAAAAAAAGTATTATATTGCGGATGGTGGTTTAGCTCCTTTAGGATCAGCCTATGAAGCACCCATATCAAAGTCGCTGATTCATACCTATGACGACCAAGGTAATTATCTTGACTCCACGAGAGCTGGTTTTGATAATCGGTCTATTTATTACAACGAGAAAACATTTCAGCTAGAGACAATTACTTATAATGTTTCAAGCCAAGCAGGATTTGCACCAATGACTGGTATCTTTTCATTAAGCCTTAATGATAAAGGGTTGTTAACTGGAAAATCTGGTGTAATTTCAAATTTTGCACCGGCTTTTGGGAGCGCATCTACAATGCCAACATTTGATGCAAAAAATAATGTGTACTATGCTAAACAAGAAAGAACTAATGAGGTTTTTGTGGTTGATGCTAAAGATTTTCAGTTAAAAAATACCATTAAATTAGATTTTAAAAGCCCCGGCGTTGAGCATCATGATGTTGCTGCAAGCTTTATTGCATTTACGAATAAAAAGGATGCTGAATTTATATTGTTGGATGTAGACCATAAGCGTTTTTTAATCTACGACATTAAAGGTCAGTACAAAGGTGCGTCAACGCTTCCGGCTGGCCTAAAAATTAGATCTAAGAACCACTTCAATGGTTTAGGCTACAGTAATGAGCTATTCTTCATATACATTGACTCTGAAAATGAATTTGGTACCTACCAAGGTTACAAGGTTTTAAACTGATTTTAAATGCCTTATTAGATCATTGCTAGCTATCATTTCCGCATCTGTTTTAGACCTATTTTTATACTCATATTTATTTTCATTAAGGGTGTTTTCACTAACTGTGATGCGATGTGGTATTCCGATGAGCTCTGCCTCGCTAAACATTATCCCAGGCCTCAACCCTCTGTCATCTAAAAGAACATCATATCCCTCTGCAATTAATAATTGATATAAATCGTCTACACCCTCTTTTACCGATGAACTTTTATCGTACCCAATTGGTGTGATAATGACTTCAAAGGGCGCCATAGACTCGGGGAAAATAATACCTTTGTCATCATGATTTTGCTCAATGGCTGCAGCAATTATGCGTGAAACTCCAATACCATAGCAACCCATAATCATAGGTGATGGCTTACCTGATTGATTAATAAATGTTGCTTTCATTGCCTCAGAATACTTAGTTCCTAGCTGAAATATATGGCCTACCTCTATACCTCTGCATGTTTTCAAATTTCTCTTGTCTGGATGATCTTTTGCTACTTCAATGTTTGCAGCAAAGTCAGAATGCTCATCATAAACAATTTCGTCTTCTCCAGAGTCTGCTAAGACATGAAATTCATGAGATCCATCCCCGCCAATAGCCCCGTTATCTGCCTGCACTGCTCGAAAAATTAATCCCAGTTTAGTGAAAATAGCGTTGTAAGCTTTAAACATTAAATCATATGTATGCTTTAGGGACTCAATATCGGCATGAAAGGAATAGGCGTCCTTCATTAAAAACTCCCTAGCTCTCATAACGCCAAATCTTGGCCTAATTTCATCGCGGAATTTCATTTGTATTTGATAGAAATTCATAGGCAGCTGCTTATAGCTATTTAATTCATTTCTTACTAAGTCGGTAATGACCTCCTCATGAGTTGGTCCAAAGCAAAAAGGGCGGTCATGTCTATCACTGATTTTTAACATCTGAGGACCAAACAGTTCCCATCTCCCTGTCTCTTCCCATAATTCTGCTGGCTGGATGGCAGGCATAAGTAGCTCAACCGCTCCTGCTTGCTGCATTTCTTCTCGAATGGTATTTTCAATCTTTTTTAAAACTCTAAGCCCCATGGGCATCCAGGTATAGAGTCCCGATCCGAGTTTTTTTATTAACCCTGCTCGGATCATAAGTTTGTGACTGGTCAGCTCTGCCTCAGCAGGGGCTTCCTTGAAGGTAGAAATATAAAATTTAGATGCTTTCATTGTTTGTCGTCGCTTTTTATTTTTTTTCCAGATTGTGAAATAACACCTGCATATCTTCCCATAAAATCGCCTTCTTCTTTGGGTTTTTAATCATTTCATCCAATGATACTTTGGATTTAATTATAGTTGAAGAATGGTATGTTTCAATAAAACCATTTAAAGAATAAGACAGCTCATCGATTGCCAATAAAATATAGTTAGGGTTGGTCCCAAGGTCAATTGAGCTGGTATTTATATTTCTCGAAATCTTAAAAGTGTCATTTTTCTTTTGGGCAATTGAGCTTATATATTTAGTAATACTCTGAAAGAGATTTTTTTTACCTATAATTTCACTGTCTTCAGTTATAGCCAAGATTAAAAATGAGTTTCTAGTTTGAGTGTGCTCAAACTCTTGGAAAAAAGCCATCGTATTTGTTGGATTATTTTGCTCTTCTCGCTCTTTCCATAGAGGATTTAAACCTAATTCCTCATAAATTAATGCTTTGCTTATCTCGTTGATCATAGCTCCAGCCCCATCAAAATTCCATTCTCTGTTCCATTAAGTGTTTTATAGTAATTATTTCTGACGCCAAGCTCGTTAAATCCATTTTTCTCATAAAGCTTAATAGCTTTTATATTTGAGACTCTAACCTCTAAAAAAATACTAGCGACATAAAGGCTTTTACTTAAATCTTTTAGATGATTTATAAGGTAATGGCCAAGGCCTTTGTTCTGTTCGCATTTCTTAATCGCAATGTTTAAAATCTGGCATTCATCTGAGGCTAACAATGCAATATAGTAGCCAACAATCATGTCATCCAAAAAAAACACTTTAAAAATATTTTTTGCGGCTAATGCATCCTGAAAGTTCTGGATTGTCCATGGACTAAAATGGACATCTTTTTCAATGTTAACAACGATAGCAAGATCGCCAAATTCAGCATCCCTTTCTCCTAATGGATCACTCATCGCTTCTGGTTTTTCTCTCTCTCGACAATAGTATCAGCTACTTTATTTCTGATATACATAGGTTTAGCATTCCGCAAATCAAACTCATCGCCAAATCTATCTTGGGCTAACCTTGCAATTATTCCCGCCAAAGCAAGATCTTCTTCAATAAATTTTGGACTTAACTCACCGTATTTCAATTTTAATGCTTCGCAATAAGTTTTTACGGCTGATCCTATAATTATTGGCTTCTCAAGCCCTGAAAAAGGGAGAGAATGCGGATCATGCACCTCAAATTCATTTAGTTGTTTAAGGATGCCTCCAACAGATTCAAACATTCCCACATACAATTGCTTCATTCTGGCGTCGATACAGCATATTGTATTTTTATTAGGGTGAATAGCTGCTAACGCTTCCAAAGAGCTTACCCCTACAATTGGAATATTTTTGGCAAATGCAATGCCGTAGGCTATTCCTGAGGCCACTCTTACTCCACTAAAAGAACCAGGGCCAGAACAAAAAGCGATGCCTTTAATATCATCAAAAGATAAACCTGAATCTTTAATAAGCAGTTCAATTTCAATGATTATTTTTTCAGAATTCTCCCTGCTCCCCTCAAAGATTTTTTCCTTAAGGTCGCTGTTACACAAAAGTGCTATTGAAAATAAAGGTCCCGATGTGTCTAACGATAGAATCATGTCAATAGTAATTATAAGCTTTTTAAAAAATCCGTAACATCTAATTCATTTCTCGTTCTTTTAAAATCTGGGAGACTTCTCCATATTCTCTTGCCGTAAGGTTTGTCTATGATTCTTGGGTCACATATCATCAACACGCCCTTATCAATCTCATCGCGAATAAGTCTTCCAGCGCCTTGCTTTAACGAAATAATGGCTTGAGGCAATTGAAAGCTCATAAATGGGTTTTCTCCAAGAGCCTTTAAGCGATTAATTCTTGATTCAAAGACCGGGTCGCCGGGTGACTGGAATGGAAGTTTGTCGATAATTACCAATGAAAGCGAAGGTCCCCTGACATCTATACCCTCCCAAAAACTCATAGATCCAATCAGTACAGCATTGCCATATGATTTGAAACGCTCTATCAATGTTCTTTTAGAGTCTTCTCCTTGAGTTAAAATAGGAAAATTAATATCGTGCTCTTCAAATTCAGATTTTAATAGTGCAGATATTTCTCGCATTGATTTTAAACTTGTAGAAAGAATAAAAGTCCTGCCTTTTGCAGCTTGAATTAATGGATAAGTTTTTTTAATTATTGTTAAGTTAAAAATAGAAGAATTAGGATCCGGCATATTGTTTGGAACATACAAGCATGCATTGTTTTTAAAATCAAAAGGGCTATTTAGCTTTTTTGACGTCGCATCCGATAAACCCATTAAATTCTTGAAAAAATCGAAGCTGTCATTAACCGCTAGGGTCGCTGACGTAAAGATCCAGGATATTTTATTTTGCTTTCTAAACCTTCCAAAACCCTCTGCAATTGAAAAGGGAGTCATATTGAACTGGATAGACTTGGAAAAAATATCCAGCCAATAGACATACTGATCATTTTTTTCCTTAAGCCAATGGCTTAATTTTTCTAGAATCCCTTCGTACCTCTCCATAATCTTTTTTTGTTCTGGGCTTTGGTCGTCCAATAAAGAAAAAATTTTTCCCAGTTGCTCGAACGAAGAATGGATGGATTGAAGTTTTTCAGTAAACTCATCAATATTGGTAATTTTCTCAAAAGTTACTCTTTCACTGCTTGACCCAAACTCTAATCTTAAATGCTTAATCTCTTCTTGGACACCTGATGCAATATCAATTAATTTTTTTTGATTTTTCCCTAATTTATCGTAAAGTAATTGTGCGTCTTGCATTAAATAAATTAGTTCATTGGTAGAAAAATTATTGCCAAAAAAGATGGAGGCAATATCCGGAACTTGGTGAGCCTCGTCAAAGATAACAGTATCTGCTTTTGGAAGAATTTCTGAAATATCTTCATCTTTGAGCATAAAGTCAGCAAAGAATAAATGGTGGTTAACAATCACCACTTCTGCATTCAAGGCTTCTTTTCTCGCTTTTAATAAGAAACAGCTCTTTGCGAATTCACAACCTTGACCCAAGCAATTATCTGCAGTTGAAGTAACCATAGGCCATATGGTTGAAAACTCAGGAACATTTTCAACCTCAGATATTTCTCCACTATTAGAGTGATCTGAGAATTGTTTGATTTTCTCAAGATAAGCACCGTCCTCTTTATTTGCAAATTGGCCTCCCTGAATAGAATCGTCCAGTCTTAGCTGGCATACATAGTTAGCTCTGCCTTTTAATAGATTGACCTTGATGGGTATTTTTAGAGCTTCTCGTATTTTTGGTATATCTTTATTGAAGAGTTGGTCTTGCAAATTTTTTGTCGCAGTTGAAATAATAACCTTCCCCCCCGCCGCTAATGCTGGTGCTAAGTAAGCAAAGGTTTTTCCAATTCCTGTGCCAGCTTCGACAACCAAAGGCTCTTGATTCGTAATTGCAGCATCAACCATTTGTGACATTTCGACCTGACTTGGCCTTATATGATAGCCCTCAATTACCTCGCTTAATGGCCCATTTACGTCAAAAAATTCGGTAATTGTAGATTTGACCATTTATTCGGTACCCGGATCATTGTGACCCAAACCTCTTGAAGGGTCTATTAAGTCTCTTATTCGTTTTTTTATATTTTTTATTTCAATAAACCCACCTTCTTCAAGCCTAGAAAAAACTAATTGGTCATTACACCAAATTTCAAACTTTCCTGAATCACTTGGAACTAAATTCAGAGAAAAGATGTCATTAGGGAAAGTATTAATAAGTTCTTGTGCCATCCATGACGCTCGGGCAAGCCACCCGCATTTTGTGCAAAAATAGATTTTAATTATATTTTTCATTGGTTTCATAGGTGAATTTAAATTCTAATTTTACTGAGCCCAGTTATGAGGTATATTCTTACTAATGATTTCTTATATCAAACTTTAAAAAAGAAAAAATATGCGCTCAAAATTTGAAAAAGTAACACTTATTTTTATAGGATTATTTCTTGGCCTATTAATTAGCGTCAATTTACCAGTCTTTGCAGACAAAACCAAATCCTCTGAACTTCCCATCGAGGACCTTAGAACTTTTGCCGAGGTTTTTGGAAAAATTAAAACAGACTATGTAGAGGTTGTTGAAGATAAAAAGTTGTTAAGTGAGGCCTTAAGTGGAATGTTATCTGGACTGGACCCTCATTCTACTTATTTAGATTTAGATCATTTTAAGGATTTACAGCAAGGTACCGCAGGGGAGTTTGGCGGCCTAGGTATCGAAGTCGGCATGGAAGATGGGTTTGTGAAGGTTATATCTCCGATCGAGGATACACCCGCATACGATGCTGGGTTAAAGAGTGGTGATTTAATTACGAAGCTTGATGAAACCCAAGTTAAAGGCTTGGGCCTTAATGATGCTGTTAAATTAATGCGAGGAAAGCCAGGCACCGCAATTAACCTTCAGGTGCTACGAAAAGGAGTTGATACTCCAATTAATATTAAAATTGTAAGAGCACAAATAAAAACTAAAAGTGTTAAGTCCAAAATGATTGAGCCAAATTATGGTTATGTCAGAGTCACTCAATTCCAAGAGAGGACAGGAGAGGATTTGGCGGCAGCCTTGCAGAAGTTGTGGAAAGAAAATAAGCACCCGCTCAATGGTCTAATTCTTGATATGCGCAATAACCCTGGAGGACTTTTAAATTCTGCTGTTGCTGTTTCAGCTGCGTTTCTAAATGAGGGAGATTTAGTAGTGTATACAGAAGGAAGGGCTGCTGATTCTAAGATGCATCTGACTACAATCCCAGAAAATTTCATTAGGAATAACCCGCAAAAAAATAACTATATTAAGAAATTACCAAAAGATTATAAAAATACACCATTGGTGGTTTTGGTCAATAATGGCTCTGCTTCAGCATCAGAAATTGTTGCAGGAGCCCTACAGGATCACAAAAGAGCACTTATAGTAGGGACGAGGAGTTTTGGTAAAGGATCAGTTCAAAGCATATTACCAATGAATAATGGGACAGCTATCAAGCTTACAACAGCTAGATACTTCACTCCTAACGGAAGATCAATTCAAGCAAAGGGTATAGATCCAGACATAATTATCGAGGATGGAAATGAGAGTATTCCTGTTATGCGTGAAGCTGATTTAACTAACCGACTTTCAAATCCCGAAGAAAAAGAACTAGCACCATCTGAGGATCAATCAAAGAATAAACCAACAAGCGATGGGGGTGAAGCATTAAGAAATTACAAGCCCATTGAGTTAGGTGGTGAAGATGATAAGCAATATGCTGAGGCGATAAAAATTCTTAAAGATATTGATCGTTATCAAAAAAATTAATGGGGTCTTTAATCCAATTGTAAAATATTAATTATGATTGATAAAGTATTAATTGAAATTGATAGGGCTCTTAAAACGCTTACACTTGAGCCCACTGAAAAAAGAGTCCGCCCCGATGCCTCTATCCAAGAAAACAGCTCGCTTTCTAATCCCAATAAAAAAATTAACGCACAGTATATGAGAGTAAATCATTCAGGTGAAATATGTGCTCAAGGCCTTTACCGAGGTCAGCTTTTTTTTAATAGGAACACCCTTATTAAAAGTGAATTAGAAAAAGCAGCTGATGAAGAGGCTGATCACCTTGCATGGTGCAACAAAAGAATTGAAGAGTTAGGGGGGAAAACCAGCAAACTTAACCCTGTCCTATATGCTAGTTCTTTTATTATTGGGGCATTTAATAGCTTTGTAGACGAAAAGTCTAATCTTGGATTTCTAGCTGAAACAGAAAAACAGGTAGCATTACATTTAACCCGTCATCTAGGCCGGGTAGACAAAAACGATATAAAAACTATTCATATATTGAAAGCTATGAAAGCTGATGAAGAAGGTCATGAAAGCTCAGCAATAGCAATGGGAGCCAAAGAGCTGAATCCATTAGCAAAAAAAATTATGGGAAAAGCTTCAAAATTGATGACAAAAACTACTTTTTATATATGATGAGAGCATGCAAAAATTTAAAGATATATTAGAAACGCTAGACGATGCAAGTCATGTCAAAAAAATTCAACTATTTGATAAAGAAAAAAATTTAGTATCTACTATTGAAAGTAAGCCCGGTACTCTTGGCTCCATTCGTGTTTACCATCATTTGTGGAAAACTTTTGGCATGATAGATATAAATGCAGCTATTGAAGGAGTTGATCTCTATTCAGAGCATGCTGAAAATGCTCAAGATAACCCTGGAAGACATCCTAATATAGACATCCTAATGAATGTAATTGAAAACGAAGAGGTCTTGTCTGTAAAAATAATTAAGTAGTTTTTTGTTGTTTAGTTATTCTGAAGTCATGGGTTATTTCAACACTTTTACTCAGCATAATAGTTGCAGAACAATATTTTTCGGCTGAAAGTCGAATTGCTCTTTCAACAGAACCTTCATCCAAATCATTGCCCTCTATCATAAATCTTATGTGAATTTTTGTAAAAACCTTAGGTGCCTTGTTTGCTCTTTCAGCACTTATAAGTGCCTCACAACTCTTAATAGATTGCCTAGATTTCTTCAATATGGTGACTACATCGAATGAAGTGCAGCCTGCCATACCTAATAGTATTAATTCCATTGGTCTCATGCCCTTATTTTCACCGCCCAACTCATTTGGCCCATCCATCATTACTTGGTGTCCCGAATCAGATTCGCCGCGAAAATTTACCTGGTCAATCCATTTAACTTTAGCTTCCATTTATTGAATTCCAAGAAGTTCCACATCGAAAATTAGATCTGCATTTGGAGGGATAACATTCCCCGCCCCTCTTGAGCCATAACCCATATCTGATGGAATGATTATAGTTCTTGAACCACCGATCTTCATTCCGGCAAATCCTTGGTCCCAACCCTTAATAACCTGACCAACTCCTAAAACAAAAGTGAATGGCTCGCCCCTATCCTTTGAACTATCAAATTTATTCCCTTTTTTTCCGCTACCATTCACGTCGTATATCCAACCGGTATAGTGAACAGTCACAGTCAGGCCTTTTTCTGCTTCACGCCCTTCTCCAACCTTAATATCATTTATTATGAATTCAGTCATTATATTTTCCTTTTTTTTAATTTCGTCTAGTTTGATTTCGATCGCACTAATCAGACTAGTATTTAGTAGAAATATTACAGTCATTAAAAATTTTATCTTCATAGCTGCTCTCCTATTAATTTCTAATAATTCAACCCTATTAAATCATCAATAAAAGGCTGTGCTTTTTTTGCATTTTTTCCGTTCATAATAAAAACAAAGGAATGCATGTCACCATCATTGTTTAAAAAAAATCCCGCGATACCAACAACATCCTTCAACGAACCTGTTTTAAAGTGTCCTTTTTGCTTGAATTTTTTTGATTGCATTCTATCTCTAAGAGTTCCGTCTATTGAGGCTATTGGAAATGAAGCAATTATTTCTGGCATCAAAGGATCATTGTATATTTTTTGAAGGATTTGCAACAGTTGATTTGGGCTTATTTTTATATCTCTTGACAGTCCCGCTCCATTATCTACATAAAAATTTTCAAATGTCATTTCCTTTTGACTCAACCAACTGTTTACATAGCCATTAACCATGTCTTCAGTTGGTCTTTCGCCGGTCACTTCTTTAATAATAGTCAACATTAAGTTTCTTGCCATTAAATTTAGGCTAAATTTATTGATATCTCTTATAAGCTCACTAACAGGCTTTGAGTGATGCGTGCTTATTACTATTGCATTAGTTGGCTCCTCAAAGTTTTTTTTCATAATCCCGCTATATAATCCACCATTTCTTTGCCATATATCTTTAAAGTTTTCATGGAAATAAACCGAATTGTCGAGCAAGGCTAGATCGATCTCTTTGCCAACACATCGATCGCTAAAGCTGCCCTTAAATTCTATAGTTTCAGAGTCTATTTTATCTACCCCTAGGGTTGACTTCCAGTTAGCGCAGGAGCGATTTGTTTTTTTTAGGTTATTGATAATTGTTAACTTACTTAAATTGGGTTCGGAAATGATTTTAATTATATTTTTATCTATATTAAATTTAAAGTTAATGGTATTGCTTTGTACGCTTATTGGACTTGGGAGAACGTTGTAGGCTCTATAAGGATTATCATCAAAATTTATGTCTTTGGGCATAACTCCAAAAAAACTATAATCTAATACCAAGTTACCAGTAATCTTTTTTATTCCCAATCTTTGTACTTCTCTAATCATTTTTTCAAGATCCGCAATAGAAAAAGATGCGTCACCAGTTCCCCTAAAAATTAAATCCCCTTTCAAAATGTCTTTATCTACTTTTCCAGTATATAAAAATTCAGATCGCCATTTATAACTTGGGCCTAAGTCCTTCAAAGCAATATAAGTAGTAAAAATCTTAACTAATGAGGCTGTATTAAATGATTTTTCTGCGTTATGGATGATAGGTTTTTTTGTTTTATTGGATAAATTTTGAATAGCAAAACCATAATTCGCCTCATTAAAGCGATACTTTTGACTGAGACTTTTAAATTTTTCAGGCAGATCTGCATAAAGATTTGTTGAAAAAAGGATAAAGAGGCCTATCGAAAAAATAACAGTTCTAAGCATGGCGCTTGATTGCTTCTTCAGAAGTTTTTATCATGTGTCGCATTTCTAAATCATTGATTGTATAGGGTGGCATAAAATAAATAGTTCTATTTATTGGTCTAATAAAAAGACCATTATCTACGCAAGACTGAACTACTTTTTGAATGTTAACTTGACTGTTAAGCTCAAAAGCCCAAATCATACCAATGTTTCTAAGCTGGCTGATAGGTAGGTCTTTGTGGTTTTCTATTAGCTTGTTAATTTTTTTTGCCTTAATTGCATTGTTGCCGATCACATCATTATTCTTAAAGATTGATAAGGTTCCGAGTGCGGCGCTACACGCTAAAGGATTGCCTGTATAACTATGAGAATGAAGGAATCCCTTTCTTACATCTCGATGATAAAAAGAATCGTAAATTTTATCTCTTGTTAATGTGACTGAAAGTGGAAGATAACCACCTGTAAGACCCTTTGAAAGACATAAGAAGTCGGGTGTTATATCTGCATATTGATGGGCAAATAACTTCCCCGTTCTCCCAAAACCGACGGCAATTTCATCCACAATCATATGGATGCCATACTCGTCACAAAGCTTTCTAATATCTTGTAAATAATTCTTGTCATAAATGCCCATACCTGAAGCACACTGGACCAAAGGTTCTAAAATAAAACTTGAAATTATATGGGCTTTTTGTTCAAAAAGTTCTCTTACTTTCTCGACTTTGGCCGATGTAAATTCCTTAATAGATTCATTTGGCTCCTTAAGTCTCCAGTCGGGTGAATCAACCTGCAAATGCTTTTGCATTAGCTGGCTATAATGCTCTCTAAAAATAGGCACATCAGTTACCGACAAAGCTCCTAATGTTTCTCCGTGGTAACTGTTTTGCAAATATACAATCTTAGTTTTTTTTATATTGCCTTTTTCTCTCCAATAATGTGAACTCATTTTTAATGCAATCTCAATCGCGTTGGCGCCATCGCTTCCATAAAAACAATGTCCAAGCCCAGTCAGCTCACTGAGCTGCTCAGACAAACTAATCACAGGCTCATGAGTCATGCCAGCAATCATAGAATGTTCAAGCTGATTTAATTGTTTGCTGACAAAGCCTTTTATTGTCGCATTGTTATGTCCAAATAAATTTACCCACCAAGAACTGGTAGCATCAAGATATTTTTTTCCCTCAAAATCTATGAGCCAAGAACCGCGACCTTTTTCAATAGGAATAAGTAGCTGTTCTTCATAATGCTTCATTTGCGAGCATGGATGCCATACAGACTTCAAGCTTCTCTTAATAATTGATTTATTCTTCATGGCTAGGGTGCTGGGTTCATACATCTAAGATGTATATCATCAATTCTTTTTAATACGCTGTCATCAAGCCTGAGTGCATAAGCTTCTATATTTTCTTTAAGTTGTTTTATAGATGTGGCTCCGATAACGGTACTCTTTACAAACCATTGATGATACACAAAAGACAGTGCCAAGGATGTTGGGCTAACCCCCATGTCTGCGGCTAGGGCTGAATAGCTTTCTACTGCTTTCGGCACTCCCGGCTTATCGAACCTTTGAGCATAACCTTTAAACAAATTCACCCTTCCTTTTTCCTCAGGATTTTTTAGGTACTTTCCTGTTAGATGACCAAATCCTAGAGGAGAATATGGGAAAAAGCTTATACCTTCTCGATACATTATTTCTGTCAATCCTAATTCAGCAACGCGATTTAAAAGGCTATAGTTATTTTGTATATTGCAGATGACTGGCAACCCTTTTTCACGAGCAATACGAATAAACTCCATTACACCCCAGGACCATTCATTTGACAATGCAATAAAACGAGCTTTACCTGAAGAAACTAGCTCGCTCAGTGTGTTTAATTGCTCTTCTATGGAAACCCAATTAATCTTCTTACCATCCCTATACTCCATCTCAGGATCAAACTTGTACTGCCCAAACATTGGAACATTTCTCTCTGGCCAATGAAGATATAATAAATCAACATAATCGGTTTGTAGTCTTTGTAATGACTTCTCAACAGACTCAATAATATTTTTTCGATCAAGGGATAAAGGTCCTCCCCTTATCCAAGAGAGATCTCTCCTAGGTCCAGCTACTTTTGTAGAAAGTACTAATTCTTCTCTTTTTTGATATTTCAACCAGTTACCAATAATTATTTCAGTTTTGGTATATGTATTAGCTTTGGGGGGGACTGGATACAACTCTGCTACATCCAAACAATTAATACCTTGATCGATAGCAAAGTCTAATTGATGGAAAGCTTCCTCCTGTGTATTCTGATCCCCAAATGTCATAGTGCCTAAAGTAATAGGGGATACTAATAATGACGAATTTCCAACTAACCTATAATCTTTCTTTTCAAACATTTTTTAGTAAAAACAATAATTTATAAAATAATTTATATCTACGCCCTTGAATTTTAGAACATTCATCCCTATTATTAGCACTCTATCAAGTTGAGTGCTAATTTTGCATTAGACCTTAGATAAATTTAAACAATATTAAGAATACACTACTAGGAGAACTAACAAATGAAAATTCGTCCTTTACATGATCGCGTTATTGTAAAGCGTCTCGAAGAAGAGCGTACAACAGCTTCAGGTATTGTTATACCAGAAAGCGCATCTGCTGAAAAACCAGACCAAGGAACAATAGAGGCTATAGGCAACGGAAAAGTTCTTGAAGATGGATCCATTAGAGCCCTGGATGTAAAAGTAGGTGACAAAGTGCTTTTTGGTAAATATGCTGGGCAAGCAGTTAAGGTTGATGGTGATGAGCTTCTTGTTATGCGAGAAGAAGACATTATGGGCATTGTTGAATAAATCTTTAAGTTAACTCAATTAATTTATGAATATGGAGAAACAATAACATGGCAGCTAAAGACGTAAGGTTTGGTGATGATGTTCGCCAAAAAATGGTTAAAGGAGTAAATACCTTAGCTAATGCAGTAAAAGTAACAATGGGTCCTAAAGGAAAAAATGTAGTCCTAGAAAGATCATTTGGAGCACCGACAATTACTAAAGATGGAGTTTCGGTTGCAAAAGAAATAGAGTTGCAAGACAGATTTGAAAATATGGGCGCTCAAATGGTCAAAGAAGTGGCTTCAAAAACTTCTGATAGCGCAGGAGATGGAACCACTACAGCCACAGTGCTTGCCCAAGCAATCATTCGTGAAGGTATGAAATCTGTTGCTGCTGGAATGAATCCGATGGATCTTAAAAGAGGTATTGATAAGGCCGTTGAGTCTGCAGTAGCTGAGCTTCATAAGCTTAGTAAGCCTTGTAATACAAGCAAAGAAATTGCTCAAGTAGGTTCAATATCAGCAAACTCTGACACATCGGTAGGTCAAATTATTGCTGACGCAATGGATAAGGTTGGAAAAGAAGGAGTAATTACTGTTGAAGACGGGTCTGGTTTGTCTAACGAGCTTGATGTGGTTGAAGGGATGCAATTTGACAGAGGCTACCTATCACCCTACTTTATAAACAATCAAGATCGCCAAATAGCTTTACTTGAAGATCCGTTTATTCTGCTTCATGATAAAAAAATATCAAGCATAAAGGAGCTTCTCCCTGTTTTAGAACAAGTAGCTAAAGCTAGCAAACCCCTATTGATTATTGCTGAAGACATAGAAGGTGAAGCACTTGCTACTCTAGTGGTTAATAATATCAGAGGTATTATTAAGGCAGTTGCTGTTAAAGCCCCTGGTTTTGGTGACCGAAGAAAGGCCATGCTTGAAGACATTGCTATTCTTACTGGTGGTACAGTAATTTCCGATGAGGTTGGATTAACTTTAGAGAATGTGAAAATCGAAGATCTAGGTCAAGCCAAGAAAATTGAGGTAGGAAAAGAAAATACTATAGTAATTGATGGTGCAGGTAGCCAAGAAAATATCAAAACACGTATCGGACAAATTAAAACTCAAATTGAAGAGTCATCAAGCGATTATGACAAAGAAAAACTTCAAGAGCGTGTTGCGAAATTGGCTGGCGGTGTTGCTGTTATTAAAGTTGGCGCGACCACAGAAATTGAAATGAAGGAGAAGAAGGCTAGGGTTGAGGACGCTCTTCATTCTACAAGAGCAGCTGTTGAAGAAGGTATTGTTCCTGGAGGTGGTGTGGCTCTAATTAGAGCTAAAGATGCTATTGCTAAAACTAAAGGAGATAATGCTGATCAAGAAGCTGGTATTAAAATTGTGCTTCGCGCAGTAGAAGATCCCTTAAGGCAAATCGTGTCTAACGCAGGAATTGAGTCATCAGTTGTTGTTAATAATGTTGCTGAAGGGACTGGCAACTACGGATTCAATGCGGCAAATGAAACCTATGGTGACATGGTTGAAATGGGCGTATTGGACCCAACTAAAGTCACAAGATCGGCATTGCAAAATGCAGCATCAATCGCAGGGTTAATGCTTACTACAGAATGCATGATTGCAGACCAACCTAAAGACGACTCTGCAGCACCTGCTATGCCAGATATGGGTGGTATGGGTGGTATGGGTGGTATGGGTGGTATGGGTGGTATGATGTAACCAAATATCATTTGATATTTAAAAAAGGTCTCTTGCGAGGCCTTTTTTTTTGCTACTACAAACCATTTCATAATTTTTATGTTTCAATAGTTTTAGCATTCTAATAAAGAAAATAATTCACAAACTTCCCTCGTTAATAGCAAAATAAAAAATAAATGATGTAGCATATGGGCATGAACGATCTCACTATAAATAAGCAGCAGGGCCAGGAACTAAATCTGAAGCAACAAGAAGCAGTTACCCTCTCGGATCAATCAGCCCTCATTTTAGCTGGGGCTGGAAGTGGAAAAACCAAGGTGTTAACTTCCCGTTTTGCTTGGCTTATACAAAATCAAATTGCTAGTCCTGGTGGAATTCTAGCTGTAACCTTCACGAATAAAGCAGCAAAAGAAATGTTGGTAAGGATATCTGCTCAACTGCCTATAAATCCAAGAGGTATGTGGGTAGGAACGTTTCATGGTCTTTGTAATCGATTTTTAAAAAAACACTACCAAGATGCCAGCCTTCCACAGATATTTCAAATTCTTGATAGTGCAGATCAAAAGTCTGCAATAAAAAGAGTTATGAAGAAAATGAATATTGATGAGGACTTTCTTCCATCAAAAGAAGTGCTGTATTTTATTAATGGCAATAAAGAAGAAGGAGTTAGGTCAAATGCTTATAAGGCTTTTGATGATATTTCTGAAAAAAAAAATGCAATCTATAAAGCCTATGAAGACCAATGTCTGAAGGAAGGTGTGGTAGATTTTGCAGAACTCTTACTGCGTTGTTTAGAATTATTTCAAAATAAACCGATGATACGAGAGCATTATCAATCTATTTTTAAGCATATACTTGTTGATGAGTTTCAAGATACTAGCAAATTACAATATGAATGGCTTAAGCTTCTGACTGCAAAAAATAGCTTTATCTTTGCTGTAGGTGATGATGATCAGTCTATATATGGATTCCGAGGTGCCAGACCAGGCAATATGAAGGATCTTCAAAAAGACTTTAAAATCAATAACATCATCAAGCTTGAGCAAAATTATCGATCAAAAAATAATATTCTAAATGCCGCTAATGCCATTATTGAAAATAATGCTGATCGGTTGGGGAAGAATTTATGGTCCGAAGCTGGAGATGGGGATTTAATTCGTCAATATAATGCGCTTGATGATCGATTTGAAACAAGCTATATTTTAGACGAAATAAAAGGCCTACATCGAGCAGGCTCTCGTTACGATCAAATTGCTATCTTATACAGAAATAATGCTCAATCTCGCGTAATTGAAATGGCAATGGTGTCAAATAATATTCCCTACCGAGTATATGGTGGGCTTCGCTTTTTCGAAAGAGCAGAGATTAAAAGTTCTTTAGCCTACCTTAGGCTGATCACCAATAAAAACGATGATACCGCCTTTCTTAGAATTATTAATTTTCCTCCAAGAGGTATTGGTGCAAAAGCTCTTGAGCTAATTCAGGATATTGCTAATGCTGAGAAAATCTCATTGTGGCAATCAGCGGAAAAAGTCGAGTCAGAAAATAAAAATACCAAGATATCTTTCTTTGTCCATCTCATAAGGCATATTGAAGATCAAATAGAAGGGAATAATATTGACGAATCTATCGACTTTATTAATTCATACTCAACACTCAAGGATCATTACGGAAAGGATAAAGATGGAAGTTCACGGATAGAAAACCTTGACGAATTAGTTTCAGCCGCTAAAGCATACATAAATGAATTTCGTGAAGAGAATACAGAAAATGAGAGTGGGTACAGTAAGGCGTCAATATTATCCGACTTTTTAGACTTTACATCACTTGAAAGTGGAGAATTACAAGCCTCAGCAGGTGATGATGCATTACAGTTGATGACTATACATTCCTCAAAAGGCCTGGAATTTGATACAGTTTTTATAACTGGGTTAGAGGAAGGTTTGTGTCCTCACGAGCGAAGTCTTTCAGAGAACAACGGGCTTGAAGAAGAGCGAAGGCTTATGTATGTGGCCGTAACGAGAGCAAGGAAAAAGTTATATCTAACTCTTGCTCAATCTAGACTAACTTATGGACAAACGATGTATAACTTACCATCACGATTTCTTGATGAAATTCCCAACGAACTCATGAAAAGAATTAATGCTCCAAAAAAATCTTTTGCTATTTCTACCGCAAAAATTGCTACTCATTCTGAAACAAAGCATGCATGGAAAATTGGTGCTGCCGTAGAGCATGCTAAGTTTGGAGTGGGGATTGTTACTGGTTATGAAGGCAACGAAAACGATTTAAGGGTACAAATTAATTTCCATAGTTATGGTGTCAAATGGCTTGCGATGGAATATGCAAAGTTAGCTGAAATCTAAAAAAAGATTACTTAAAAATTTCCTTAAATGTTACACATTGCATTGCAAACGTTAAAGACATAAAGGCAGCCATTGCAATGATAAGGGCAAAGCTCAGTATCAGCGAAATAAATCCGGAAGTAGATGAACCAATAAATGCAAATGCAAATGAAATAAGAAGCATGCTACATAGAAAGCATAAAAAAATAATAATTAATCCAAGTGTAATTGGAACAAAAAACATTAGACAGGCAGCAAAGCTTGACTTAATAGCCTTAAAAAAACCATACCCTTTGAAGGCAATAAGGAGTGGGGCGAACCAAGTCATCATCATGAATGGTATGGCCATAACAATAATTTTATAAATTATTCCTGAAAAATCATCGAGCATAAAATTATAGTCAGGAGTGCCTTTTGAGAGCTCAATAAGTGAAGCTATATCAGCACCGATTAATCCACTTAATATCACCGCGTACATAAATGAAAATAAGCCTACCTTTAAAATATCAGGAATCTTTGGCTTAATTATTTCTAACGGTTTTTGCGAGTCAAATGCCTCTTCTTGAGAAAGTTTTTGGTAATAAAAAATGATGTATATGGTAATAAACGGCCAAATAAAGACTGCAAATAAACCAAGAGATTGCATGCCTGGTATGGCGGGCAATATCATATAAAGAGTCAGATAAAGCATACCAAAAAATAATGATATTTTAAATGAGTGCTTTACAAGATAAACACTCTCAAGAACCCATTTGCTTGCTTTTATGAAAGTGCTTTTCATTTGATATGGAGAGCCTGTCTTTTTAATAAGATACTTTTAAAGTGATTAGGGTCTTTGGTTGTTATATCTTTGCCCTGCCTAATATTAAAAAAATCATAAAGCCTCGAAACCCAAAATCTCAAAGCTGCAAGTCTTAGAAAAATAGGCAGTGCTTCAACCTCTATATTTTCAAGATTTCTTACAGACTCGTATCCTTTTATCAATTCTTCCATATGATTATCTTGAATATCTCCTGCACTGTTTATACACCAATCGTTTGCAGTGATGGCGATATCATAAATATACTTATCGTTACAGGCATAATAGAAGTCAATCATTCCTGAGATTTGATCGTTATCAAAAAGAATATTGTCCTTAAATAGATCGGCATGAATCATTCCTTCAGGCAGTGGGCTCGAACTATATTTTCTCTGGAAAGAGCATTCATCTTCTATAATATCCCTGTCTTCCTTAGGAAGATCCTTTGCCATTAAGAGGCTTGACTCCTCTATCCAATCCAAACCTCTGCTATTAGCTTTTTTTTGAGGAAATTCTGTGGCTTTACTATGAAGATGTGCAAGCGCCCTCCCAACTTGGTAGCAATCCCCTTGCTCTACTATTTTTCTTTCCGAGCCACCCAAAAAAGAAACAAGAAGAGCTGGTTTATTCTTTAGAAATGAAATGCAGGATTGGCTTTTATTCTTAATTGGAAGAGGACACCTCAGTTGTCGATCTGCAAGGTGGGTCATTAAATCTAAATAAAATGGTAGTTCATCTCTAGTTGAATCTTCAAAAATCGTTAAAATGTATTTTGCTGTTTTGGTAGCAACTAAATAATTGGTGTTTGTAACCCCTGAAGATATTCCCTGAAAACTTTCAAGGGCTCCTAGATTATATCCATTCAGCCATACCTTTAACTCATCAAAACTAATCGAAGTAAAAACAGCCATTTAAGTTTTAGTTATCTAGAAAGATAAAATAACCCACTGTGGAACAATGGCAAATTCTAGTGAGTTATAACGAATCCAATCTGCCCCTGATGTATTTTTGTACAAATAATAAGAAGGCATATTATCAGGGGTTACTTTCATCATATATAGCTGGCCGTTAACGCGATACTCTTCAATAAACTCACCATCTTTCTTTTTAATTGTAATTTCTGGCTCACCCTCATAGCCAGATTCATAGTTAATTACTGGTGGTGGTGGAATATCGTCCAATACATCAGTGTCTTCTGCAAAACTTATGTTCGTAATGCTCACGCAAGCCATTAAACAAACTAGCCAAAACAAATTTTTCATGATTATTCCTTGATTGTGTACCCTAGATTCTAACAAAATCAGGCTAACTCAGTAACTTAAATTAATAAAAATTTTAATAGGAAATAATAAATACTATTTACTGTATTAGTTGTTAAAATTTGTTTTATGAAAACTCTTCTTCTAGTAGATGGATCCTCCTACCTTTATAGAGCCTTCCATGCAATGCCTGACTTTAGAAATAAGGATGGCGAACCCACCGGGGTAATTTATGGAGTGCTTAATATGCTTAGAAATATTCATAAACAATACCCTTCCGACTACAGTGTTTGTATCTTCGATGCAAAAGGTAAAACTTTTAGAAATGATATTTATACCGAGTATAAAGCTAATAGACCAAGTATGCCTGATGACTTAGCTTGTCAGATAGAACCTTTAAAGGAGGCTATAAATGCAATGGGTTGGCCTATGCTTATTGAGTCAGGAGTAGAGGCTGACGATGTGATTGGAACATTAACCCAACAAGCAAATAGCCACAATATTAAAGTCGTTATATCTACAGGCGATAAAGATCTTGCTCAGCTAGTAAATGAACATACCGTTCTCATCAACACTATGACTAACGAGCTTTTAGATATTGATGGGGTCAAGAATAAATTCGGTGTTCCTCCACAGCTTATAATTGATTATCTATCCATTATTGGGGATAAAGCAGATAACGTTCCTGGCGTAGAAAAAGTAGGGCCAAAAACTGCATTAAAATGGCTTGAAGAATATGGAGACCTTAAAAGTATCATAGGCAATGCCGATAAGTTTACCGGTGTTGTTGGAAATAATTTGAGGCAAGCTCTAGCCTGGCTCCCAACAGCAAAAGAATTAATTACCATCAAGTGTGATGTAAAAATTAATTACTCCTGGAGTGACTTTGAAAAAAAAGATCAAGATAATATAGCGCTGTCTAATCTTTACCAGAAATACAATTTTTCAAGCTGGCTCAGAGATATGAGCACTCAAATAGAACATTCTTCGGAAGAACATAATTCGCCCCTAGTAAACCCAAAAGCCGATTTTATTAATACAAAAGAATACCAGCTTATAAATACAAAACATGATTTAGCGCTTTGGATCAACAGCATAAAAGAAGAAAAATTTTTCTCAATAGATACAGAAACCAACTCATTGAATACTATGAAAGCAGAGCTTGTTGGCATATCACTTTGCATTAATCCTGGAAGGGCTTGTTACATACCTCTCTGCCACAAAAACAGCTCGGTAGATCAATTGAGTCTGGCGACTGTTCTTGAAGAACTTAAGCCCATACTGGAAGACTCTTCTATCAAAAAGCTTGGCCAAAATCTTAAGTATGATGCTCATATTTTTCTGAACTATGGAATTGAAATTAATGGTATTTCGGATGACACAATGCTTATGAGCTACGTAATCGAAAGCAATCAAAATCATGGTATGGATAAACTAAGCGCTAAATATCTCGGCCATAACTGTAAAAGCTATGAGTCGCTTGTAGGAAAAGGAGTGAATCAGTTAACCTTTGACCAAGTCAGTGTTGAGGATGCTGTACCTTATGCTGCTGAGGATGCCGATGTTACTTTGCAGCTATACCTGGCAATGAAAGAAACGCTTGATAGCAACCCATCTCTTTTACGAGTGTATAAAGATATTGAAATACCAGCTATGAAAGCATTAATTCATATTGAAAGAAATGGTGTCTTAATAGATCCAAAAATATTAGGTCATCAAAGCAAAGTAATTGGGGAAGAATTATTATTGTTAGAGGAGAAGGCTTTTGACTTAGCAGGACAGCCCTTTAATCTTTCGTCACCTAAGCAGCTTCAAGAAATATTATTTGAAAAGCTTGGGATAAAACCCCTCAAAAAAACCCCTAGCGGTACCCCATCAACTAGCGAGGAAGTCCTTAGTGAGCTAGCTCTTAACTACCCTCTTCCTAAGCTTATTCTTGAATATCGTAGTCTGGCTAAACTAAAGTCTACTTACACAGACAAGCTACCAAAAATGATTAACGAAAGTTCAGGGAGAGTTCATACCAGCTATAACCAAGCAATCGCAATAACAGGGAGACTGGCAAGCTCTGATCCAAATTTACAAAATATTCCTATAAGAACAGTAGAAGGAAGAAAGGTAAGGGAAGCTTTTATAGCTCCAGATGGCAGTAAAATATTGTCGGCTGACTACTCGCAAATTGAGTTAAGAATTATGGCGCATCTGTCAAAAGATAAGAGGTTGGTTGCCGCATTCAAAAATAATGAAGATATACATACTATTACCGCAGGAGAGATATTTAATATTAATAATAGTGCAGTAAGCTCAGAACAACGTCGGTACGCTAAAGTCATTAACTTCGGATTGATCTATGGGATGGGAGTTTACGGGTTGGCTAAAAACCTTAATATAGAACGGGCAGCAGCTCAAAATTATATAGAGAGATATTTTTCTAAGTATCCTTCAGTCAGAGAGTATATGGAAGACACCAAACAAGATGCTAGAAAAAATGGATATGTTGAGACACACTTTGGTCGAAGGCTCTGGGTTCCAGAAATAAATGGTTCAAACGGTATGCAAAGAGCTGGAGCAGAGAGAGCTGCTATCAATGGGCCGATGCAGGGTACAGCAGCAGACCTTATAAAGATGGCAATGGTCGGGGTTAAGACCTGGTTAGATGGACAACGTCATCTCAAAGGGAAAATGATTATGCAGGTTCACGATGAACTGGTTTTCGAGGTTCCCGATACCGAAGTAACAGAGTTTAAAGAAAATATAAAAAGGATTATGGAGAATGTGGCGCAAATGGATGTACCTCTTATTGTAGACCTAGGAGAAGGGAAAAACTGGGAGCAGGCGCACTAAATGAAAAAAAAGATTCATGGGATTATTGTCGGGGATGAAATCTTGTCTGGAAAAAGACAGGACAAACATTTGCATTACTTAGCAAAAACATTGAATAGCAAAGGCCTAAGTTTAAATAAAGTAGATTATGTATCGGATGATTTAAGGGATATATCAGAAACAATACAAAAGAAACTAAATTGCATTGTTTTTTGTTTTGGTGGGATTGGGGCAACGCCAGATGACTGCACAAGGCAGGCAGCGGCAAAAGCTCATCAAAGAGAGTTAGCACAACACCCAGAGGCCCTTCAACTAATTATTGATCAATTTGGTGTTGATGCTTATCCAAAGAGAGTGTTAATGTCAGAGATTCCTGTTGGTGCAAATATTATTCCAAATGAGATAAATAACATACCAGGGTTTTCGGTTGGGGAGCACTACTTCATGCCCGGTTTTCCTGAAATGTCATGGCCGATGGTTCAGTGGGTATTGGAAAAGTATTATTCCAATATAACAAAAGACCAACTTATTGACCTATCAATATGGATCGATGATGTTCCTGAAAGCAAATTAATTGATCTAATGAATAATGTAAAAAATGATAATCCAGAAGTAAAAATTTATAGCCTACCCAAGTTAAAACCAAAAATAACCATTGAATTAGGTGTTAAGGGAGATAACGATCATGTTTACAGTGCTATGGAACAGATTAAGCAAGGTTTAGTGGATTTGAATTATCAGTGGAATGTTTAGTAATCAACCCAAATTAAACTATGCCAATTTTACTTTTGATTATAAAATAGGCAGCTATTTAAATAGTTAGTATTTTTTTAATGAAAATAAGCAATCTTAGTATTAAAAACAATCTTTTTTTAGCGCCAATGGCAGGGGTTACGGACCGGCCTTTTAGAATGCTTTGTAAGAGCTTTGGGGCTGGAGTTGCTGTAAGCGAAATGGTGACATCGAACTCACTCTTATATGGTAGTGAGAAAACAAAGAGAAGAGCAAATCACGAAGGTGAAGTAGACCCAATATCGGTTCAGATAGCTGGGGCTGATCCAAAAATGATGGCTGATGCAGCAAAATATAACAGAGATAGAGGCGCTCAAATAATAGATATAAACATGGGATGCCCTGCAAAAAAAATATGCAATGTTATGGCTGGTTCTGCCCTACTAAAACATGAACAATTGGTTGATGATATTTTGCAAGCAGTAGTTGGTGCTGTGGATATTCCAGTTACACTTAAAATTAGAACTGGCTGGGACAGAGAGAATCGAAATGCAATCAAAATTGCTCAAATAGCCGAGGAAGCAGGGATAAAAGCACTCGCTATTCATGGAAGAACCCGAGCATGTCTCTATAGGGGTGATGCCGAGTATGACACCATTGCAGAAGTAAAACAAAATATTAATATTCCTGTTATCGCTAACGGCGATATAATCTCTCCTGAAAAAGCTCAATATGTTCTTAATTATACAAAAGCCGATGCGGTAATGATTGGAAGAGCTGCTCAAGGTAGGCCATGGATTTTTAGAGAGATAGAACATTTCCTAGAAACTGGCTCTCACCACCCCCTCCCTACGATCAACGAAATTCAAAAAACTACTATCAAGCATGTGCTGGATTTGTACGATTTTTATGGAGAAGAAACAGGATTAAGAGTAGCAAGGAAGCATATATCCTGGTACACAAAAGGACTAAAAAAATCGGCTCAATTTAGATCCGACATGAATAGTTTAGAAAATTGTAATGATCAGATAAATGCTATTAATAACTACTTTGAATCCCTGAAAGAGTTCTCTAATTTTATCCCATACGAGGAAGGAAGTAGTGTAAATGAGGCATTACTAGCTTAATGAATAAAGTTAATTTATCTGATAATATTGAAATGCTACTTGATCAATACTTTACTGATCTTGCAGGCGAGTCTCCTGGGAACCTCTATAACCTTGTTGTTTCTAACGTAGAAAAGCCTCTTTTGTTGTATGTAATGAATTATGCAGAAGGCAATCAAAGTAAAGCTGCTGAAATTCTTGGCTTAAACAGAAATACCCTTAGAAAAAAATTGAAAACCCATAATATAGACATCTAAAATAAATGATAAAAATAAAAAGAGCTCTTATCAGCGTTTCTGACAAACGGCATGTATTGGAATTAGCTAAAGTCCTGACACAACTTAACATCGAAATATTATCAACTGGTGGTACAGCCAAACTGATCCGAGATGAGGGTTATGCTGTTATTGAGGTATCTGAGTACACAAAATTTCCAGAAATGTTGAATGGAAGAGTAAAGACTCTTCACCCAATCATTTATGGGGGTATTTTGGCGGTGAGGGATAACCATGACCATGTTCAGACTATGGAAAAACATAATATTCCTGAAATAGATTTGGTGGTAGTCAATTTATATCCGTTTGAGGAGACCATTAAAAATCCAAACTGCACACTTGAAGAGGCAATTGAGAATATTGATATTGGTGGCCCTACAATGGTCAGAGCTGCTGCAAAAAATTATAAGTCCGTGGCAATATTAACAAACCCATCAGATTACTCATTATTAACTGAGCAATTAATTAAAAACAATGGCATGCTAGAAGAGGACTTGCTTTTTACTTTATCAAAAAAAGCATTTTTACATACTGCTCGCTATGATGCGGCTATTAGTGCCTATTTAAACAATAATGTTACGGAAGATTTTCCCGAAACCATGATTCAGGTAATGCATAAGAGCCTAGATATGCGTTATGGTGAAAACCCTCATCAAAAAGCTGCATTTTATAAAGAACAAAATATTAAAGAATCTAGTCTCTCAAATTTCACGCAAATCCAAGGAAAAGAACTTTCTTTCAACAATCTTAACGACTCAGACAACGCATGGGAGTGTGTTAAAAACTTTGTGGATCCAACTTGTGTAATAGTAAAGCATGCTAATCCATGTGGCGTGTGTTCTTCTGAAAGCATTGATAAAGCATATTTAGGGGCTTTTACAACAGACCCCACGTCTGCTTTTGGTGGCATTATTGCATTCAATAAGAGTATAGATGCTATAACTGCATCCTCTATTATAAAGCAATTCGTTGAAGTGATAATTGCCCCTGAGTTTTCCCCAGAGGCCCTCAAAATATTCAAAACAAAAGAAAACGTAAGGCTTTTAAGAGTGCCAATTGGCTCTAACAAAGACTCCCTAGATTTTAAAAAAATTGGAGGGGGGTGGCTTGTACAATCTGAAGACAGCTACGATATTAATATTAATAAGTGCGAGGTGGTATCGAAGAAAAAGCCGACGGAGAAACAATTAATTGATATGGCGTTCGCTTGGAAAATTGCTCAATACGTTAAGTCGAATGCAATAGTTTTTTGTAGAAACAGTCAAACCATAGGCGTTGGAGCGGGACAAATGAGCAGGATAGATAGTACAAAAATAGCTGCTATCAAGGCACAACATGCGGGCTTAAGTATTAAAGGAAGTGTCGTGGCGTCTGACGCATTTTTTCCTTTTCGGGATGGTGTTGATGAGCTTGCAAGCCATGGTGCTCAATGTGTAATACAACCAGGAGGAAGCATGCGAGACCAAGAGGTTATAGATGCTGCTGACGAGCATGGGTTAGTAATGCTTTTTACCAAAATTCGACATTTTAAGCACTAAAATATGATTGCACTTATTATAGGTAATGGTGGAAGAGAACACGCTCTGGCGTGGAAAATTTCTCAAGCGCCGAATGTTTCAAAAGTTTATGTGGCGCCTGGTAATGGAGGCACTGCAACAGCTGACAGTATAATAGAAAATATCGATTTGATTGAATTTGATGACCTAGTTAAGTTTGCCAAGGAAAAGAGGGTTGATTTAACTATAGTTGGCCCAGAAATCCCATTATCGAATGGGCTTGTTGATTACTTTCAAAAAAATGGGCTAAAAATTTTTGGGCCAACTCAAAAAGCAGCTCAACTAGAAAGCTCAAAAGATTTTGCTAAAAAATTTATGGTGAAGCATGGTATTCCGACTGCCGAGCATCAAACTTTTAGTGACATACAATTGGCGCATGATTATGTGGAATTAAAAGGGGCTCCAATTGTTATCAAGGCCGACGGATTGGCTGCTGGAAAAGGGGTAGTGGTTGCCCTAACGTTGAAAGAAGCCCATGATGCTATCGACTCTATGTTAAGTAAGAATATTTTTGGTGATGCTGGTGCACAAGTCGTTATCGAAGAGTTTTTAGATGGGGAAGAAGTCAGTTTTATAGCTATTTGTGATGGCGAGACTGTATTACCATTAGCCTCAAGCCAAGATCATAAAAGACTTCAGGATGATGACTTAGGTCCTAACACAGGTGGCATGGGTGCTTACTCACCTGCCCCAATCGTCACAGATGAAATGCATGAACAGATAATGAAGCAAGTGATCACTCCAACCATCGAAGGTATGAAAAAAGACGGCGTAATCTTTAAAGGGTTTTTATATGCTGGACTAATGATTAATGCAGATAAGCAAATCAAGACTCTTGAATTTAATTGTAGAATGGGTGATCCTGAAACACAACCAATACTTTTTAGGCTTAAAAGTAATTTATATGACATTCTACTTGCTGCTACAGATAATAACTTATCTGATTTTACTGCTGAATGGGAAGATGTCTACTCGATTACTGTAGTTATGGCATCTCATAACTATCCAAGCAAACCAAGACTAAACGATGAAATACATATTCCTTTAATGGTAAACGAAAACTGTTTTATTTTTCATGCAGGCACTAAACTCAAAGATAATAAAACTCTTACTTCTGGAGGTCGTGTCTTAGGAGTAACCGCAAAAGCTAAATCTCTTCAGGAAGCAAAAAATATAGTTTATAAATTTATACAAGATATAAAATTTGATGGGGCGCAATTTCGCAAAGATATAGGCAAAAAAGCCTTAGATAATTATGACTCTATCAAATCCAGTTGATCGGGAGCTAGTAAAACAATATCTTATCGACCTACAAGGTAAGGTAGTAGAAACGATAGAAATCGTTGATGGTACGAATTTCCTTAATGATACGTGGCAAAGAAAAGAAGGTGGTGGTGGTACCACTTGTATTATGGAAAAGGGTAATATCTTCGAAAGAGCAGGCGTGGGATTTTCCCATGTTATTGGCTCAAAGCTTCCAAAATCTGCAACTGATGCTCACCCAGAAGTTGCAAATCGAAGATGGGAGGCGATGGGTGTTTCTTTAGTTTTTCATCCTGATAATCCCTTCATTCCAACGATCCATATGAATATCCGCTTCTTTATTGCCTCAAAAGAAGGCGAAGAGGATATATGGTGGTTTGGTGGTGGTATGGATTTAACTCCATACTATGGTTTTCTAGAAGATGTTACTCACTTCCATCAAACAATAAAAAATGCTATTGATCCTTTTGGCGCAGAATTGTATAAAAAATTCAAAGATCAGTGTGATGATTATTTTTACCTAAAACACAGAGAAGAACCCCGAGGTGTAGGAGGTATATTTTTTGATGACTACAATACTGAAAGTTTTTTTGGTTCATTTGAACTTATCAAAGCCGTTGGGGACAATCTTCTCAATGCCTATTTACCCATTGTACAAAAAAGAAAAAAAAATAACTATAGTGAAAAACAAAAAGACTTCCAATTATATAGGCGGAGTAGGTATGTGGAGTTCAATCTTCTTCAAGATCGAGGAACTCTCTTTGGCATTCAGTCTAAAGGAAGGGTAGAGTCAATCCTAATGTCGATGCCACCGTTGGTCAAATGGTCTTATGACTGGAGTCCAGATTCTGGTAGTGAGGAAGAAAAACTTTATAAGGAATTTTTGGTTAGAAAAAATTGGATTGCTAACTAACTTAACGGTCTAAATTTAGTATCCATTCAACCATTAGGCCGAGGTCTTTCTCTGTAATTTTTGGATGGGAAATCATTGGTATATCTCCCCAATTACCACTTCCCCCATTTTTTATTTTACCCATCAAATTCCTCTTAGTAGCCTCAGATATACGATACTTAGCGGAAATCTCTTTAAATGATGGGCCTAGAACACGAAGCTTGATACTGTGACATGCAAAGCAACCATTTTTTTGAGCTAATTTTTTCCCTTCTTCAGCTGAAATAAAGCCTGGAACACATAGAAAAGTAATTGTAAGTAGTAGAATTAATTTTTTCATTTTTTAAATTATCATGCAGATAATGTATTAGTTAATAAATTTATTTAAAAGTTCATAGCTATTTTTCTTTAACATACAGAAAGCTTAATCTGCTGTTTAAAAAATTTAATGTGACTTAAATGGTAGCTATCTTTTTTTATTATCGCTGAATTTAATATTCTTGTACTGAATACTCTGTGGCAATACTATGGGATAGGGTAGGGTAAATAACAACAGAATTTTCATGTAGGTTTGCAGTTTCAACACAAACCATTCTTCTCCATTCGTCTTTTTCTCCCATATCTCCCATTTTTTTTGCAATTTCTTCCCATGGTGTCCATACCACGGTTGAATTACTATTAGATTTCTTCACAGTAATCACACGATTAAATATCTCATCTTCAATGTAGCAATCATTGCTGGTATTAGAATAAACACGATCAAAAGCACCATCAAAACTTATAGAGCTTTTTTGAATTTCCCTATTAAAATTCTCAAACTTATCGGTATAAACTGCATTCTCGAGCCCGGTAATTTTAATATTTTTAATATCAGAAATATAAAAATAGGTATGGTATCCCTCACTAATTGTAAATGGGTTGTTAGATAGATTTGTCGTCTTAAGGTTTAAATAAAGGGTATCTCCAACAATAATTGTTAGCTCTAGCTCATAATTGTAGGTTAATTGTTTTAGGGCTTCGGGTGTTGGAAGCATTTTTAAAGTTACTTTTGTAGCACCATTCTTAAGTTGAGTGGTTTTCTCTAATTTCCATGGTATGACTCTTGCGAAGCCATGGTTACAGTAAGTGCCATCTGTTGGGTGTTGTCCAAACCAAGGCCAACAAATTGGCACCCCCCCTCTAATTGAACGCCCCTTTTCATACCTACTATTAGAGGATAGCCACAGTACATCTTGGGCTGAAGATTTTGGCCTCCACCATACAACGTGTCCACCTTGAAGTGCAATTTTAGCAATAGCAAAATTATTCTGTATCTCGATAAATTCCAGACCGTTACTATCTTTTGTAACTTTCATTGCCTCAGTGGTCATTGAGCTTCCTTACTTCGATTTGGCTTATATCACGAACAGCTCCTTTTGCAGCACTGGTCGTCGTCATCGCGTAAGCTCTAAGAGCGTCTGTAACCCTTCTTATTCTTGGTTTTGGTTGCCATGCGTTCTCCTTCTTATTCATTTCTTCCCTTCTTTTTAATAGATCTTCATCGCTTAATTCAACATTAATTTTTCTGTTTGGAATATCAATGCTTATTGTGTCACCCTCTTTAACTAGAGCAATGGCTCCACCTTCAGCTGCTTCAGGGGAGACATGGCCTATGCTAAGCCCTGATGTTCCCCCTGAAAATCTTCCGTCTGTTAACAAAGCGCATGACTTACCTAAGCCTTTAGACTTTAAATAAGCTGTGGGATAAAGCATTTCTTGCATACCTGGCCCACCTTTGGGTCCCTCATAAGTAATGAGCACGATGTCACCTTGGACAATCTCATCTCCTAAAATTGACTCCACTGCAGCATCTTGAGACTCAAAGAGCCTAACCCTTCCTTTGAACTTCCAAATCTCCTCATCTACTCCAGCTGTTTTTACAATGCAGCCCTCTTTTGCAATATTACCGTACAAGATAGCTAGCCCACCATCTTGGCTATATGCATTATCTTTGCTTCTAATACAACCGGCCTTCCTATCCAAATCCAAAGATGGCCACAACTTTTCCTGACTAAAAGCTTCAGTTGTACGAATTCCTCCGGGAGCAGCTAAATAAAAATCTTTTACTGAATCTTCTTTGGTTGTCACGATATCCCAATGATCTATAGCTTTGCCAAGTGTTTCATTATGGACACAAAAAACATTTTCGTGAATAATTTTTGCACGTTTTAATTCACCCAAAATACCATAAACACCTCCGGCACGATGAACATCCTCCATATGATATTTTGGTGTGGCTGGTGCAACTTTTGCTAAGCATGGAACATTACGAGATATACGGTCTATGTCTTGCATAGTGAAATCTACTTCCGCTTCTTTTGCAGCTGCCAATAAGTGCAAGACGGTGTTTGTCGAACCTCCCATTGATACGTCTAGACTCATGGCGTTCTCAAAGGCTTGTTTTGTTGCTATATTTCTTGGGAGAAAACGTTCCTCATCATTCTCGTAGTATTTTTTAGTAATTTCAACAATTTTCTTTCCTGCTTCTAAAAACAATGCTTTTCTACTTTTATGGGTTGCGAGTGTGCTTCCGTTTCCAGGTAAACTTAAGCCAAGCGCCTCAGTTAAACAGTTCATGGAGTTCGCCGTAAACATACCAGAACAAGAGCCACAAGTTGGACATGCCGATCCTTCAATCTCTTTTAATTCTTCATCAGACACACTCATATCGCCTGCACTAATCATGGGTGAAACTAGATCAATTTTTTGTACTTTATCTCCCCAATTAACTTTACCCGCTTCCATAGGTCCGCCCGAAACAAAAATTACAGGAATATTTATTCGCATTGCAGCCATTAACATACCTGGTGTGATTTTGTCACAATTAGAAATGCATACCATTGCATCAGCCCAATGAGCGTTAACCATATATTCAACACTATCAGCAATTAAATCTCGGCTGGGAAGACTGTAAAGCATACCATCGTGCCCCATAGCAATTCCATCATCAACAGCTATGGTGTTAAACTCCTTAGCAACACCTCCGCTCCTCTCAATTTCTCTGGCTACTAACTGCCCCATATCTTTTAAGTGGACATGTCCAGGAACAAATTGCGTGAAGGAATTTACAACAGCAATAATAGGTTTATCAAAATCCCCTTCAGTCATACCGGTAGCACGCCAAAGAGCTCTGGCGCCAGCCTGATTTCTTCCATGAGTAGTTGTTCTTGATCTATATATTGGCATTAAGCTATCCTTATTAAAAAAATTGACTATATTTAACTTATAATTCCAGTTATGTTAATTCACCCTCAAATTGATCCAGTTGCTTTAGGTATTGGTCCTTTAAAAATTCATTGGTATGGACTAATGTACTTTGTTGGCTTCCTAAGCTTTATTCACTTAGGTAAAAAACAAATTATCAATAGGCATTGGTTTAACCTAAATGAAAAGATACTAGATGATACCTTTTTCTTTGGGGCAATTGGCGTCATCCTTGGCGGAAGACTTGGTTACGTTTTATTTTATCAGCCTTTGTATTATTTTACACATCCCGATGAAATATTTGCATTTTGGCAGGGTGGGATGTCATTTCATGGTGGGCTGATCGGAGTTCTGCTTGGCATATATTGGACAACGCGAAAACATAACACCAAATGGCTTCATACGATGGATTTTATTGCGCCCTTAGTTCCATTGGGCCTTTTTTTTGGTCGTATTGGTAACTTTATAAACCAAGAATTATGGGGAAGACCAACAGACCTACCTTGGGGAATGATTTTTCCGGTTGTCGATAGTGTACCAAGACATCCTTCACAAATATACGAAGCAATGCTTGAAGGAATCATCCTTTTTACTATCCTATGGATATTTTCTTCTGAGGAGAGGAAGATTGGTCAGACTTCCGGGCTCTTTCTATTGCTTTACGGTGTGTTTAGATTTGGTATTGAGTTTACAAGAGAGCCTGATAGATTTCTAGGACTTTTGATCTTAAACCTAACTATGGGGCAAATTTTATGTTTACCAATGATTGGGATTGGTATTTATATTTTTCTTAAAAGTAAAGGACTCAACAACATCGATTAATCTTAGACCATTTCTCATCTAATTTATTTTTAAAGAATTGTCTTCTAGTTATTAGAGCTTTATTTTTGTGTTTTTTACAGGATAAATAATTTTCTAAATAAATATCATACTCATTATCGCCGCTGATGGTTCGTATTAGGTTCCAGGCTTTAAAAAAGCTAAACATTTGTAACCTTTTTTCCTCTTTGCGTTCTAGATTGAATGGCTATCCTGAAAACATCAAAGATCACTACCCATAAAATAATCACTAGAAATATAGTTATTCCAGCATCTAATTTCAAATTAAAAATAAGTTTTTCTGTAACGTTTAAATCTTTTATTGGAAGATTACCTAAGCTTATCTTTTCTGTCATTACCCGAGCAGCAGATAAAAATCCAATACGTACATCCTCACTAAATACTTTCTGATAAGATGCTGAAGAAGTGACAATCAGAAGCCATACCAAGGGAATAGCAGTAATCCAAGCAAAACGTATTTTTCCTGACTTAATAAGGATTGCTGTTCCTACACTTAAAGCAATTGCTGCTAACATTTGATTTGCAATACCAAATAGTGGCCATAGAATATTTACTCCGCCATTAGGGTCAATGACTCCAATATATAAAAAATACCCCCAGCAAGAAACAACAATTCCACTCGTTATGATTGTCGATGGCAGCCAGGAGGTTTGGCCCAGCTTAGGGTGAAAATTACTTAAAATATCTTGTAACATAAACCTCCCTACCCTTGTACCAGCATCTAAGGTAGTAAGAATAAAAACTGCCTCAAACATAATTGCAAAGTGATACCACATTGCAAGCAAATGCTTACCAAATGCGTTTGCAAAAATAGTAGCCATACCTACAGCCAATGATGGAGCACCGCCAGTCCTAGCAAACAGTGTTTTCTCCCCCACATCATCAGCAAGCTGATTCATTTGCTCTACGGTAACAGCAAATCCCCAAGAATTAATTTTGGTTATTACTTCATGAGCCTCACTACCGACAATACCTATAGGGCTGTTTATTGCAAAAAAGACACCAGGCTCAAGAACACATGCTGCAACCATCGCCATAATTGCAACAAATGATTCGAGCAACATCCCCCCGTATCCAATCATTGGTATATGCTTTTCGTTATCAATTAATTTTGGAGTCGTTCCGGAAGATATTAACGCATGGAAACCAGAGATTGCTCCACAAGCAATGGTTATAAAAACAAATGGGAAAATGCCGCCTCCGAAGATCGGACCTGATCCATCAACAAACTGAGTAATTGCTGGCATCTTAATTTCTGGCTGAAGAATTGCAATAGCTATAGCTAGAAATATAACGGTGCCTAATTTAACGAAAGTGGATAAGTAGTCTCTAGGCGCAAGTAACATCCATATAGGAAGAACTGCTGCGGAAAACCCATAGATAATAATAGCCCAGGCTAAAAATAATCCACTATGATCAAAATAGACTCTGATTGTTTCCGATTGATCAATAATGCTTCCAGCATAAACTGCCATCAGAAGCAAAAAAACGCCAAGCAAGGTAGCTTCAAGGATTCGTCCTGGGCGAATGAACCTCATATAGAATCCTACTATCATAGCTATTGGGATAGTCGCTGCAACCGTTGATGTAGCCCAAGGACTATGTTTCATTGCATTGACAACAATCAATCCAAGAACGGCTATCAATATAATCATAATCATAAAAGTCCCTATCAATGACGCTATGCCAGCAAGAACACCTAACTCCTCCTTAGCCATTTGCCCTAAACTTTTACCATTTCTCCTCACCGAAAAGAAAAGGACAGTCATATCCTGGACAGCACCACCAACAACGGCGCCAACTAAGATCCATATAGTGCCTGGAAGATATCCAAATTGCGCTGCAAGTGTCGGGCCAATCAATGGTCCAGGACCAGCAATAGCGGCAAAATGAGTTGCAAATACNACCCATTTATTAGTGGGGAGAAAATCCCTTCCATTATTCAGTCTAACTGCAGGAGTTTGTCGAAATTCATCTAATACAAAAACTTTGGATGCAATCCAAGCGGAATAAAATCGATAAGAAACCATATAAATGCATACAGCTGCAGTAATGAACCATAACGCATTTATTGACTCCTCTCTTTCAAGCGCAATGAGTGAAAAAGCAAAAGCTCCTAACAAAGAGATACAAAACCAAACTATTTTTTTTATACTATTACTCATTAATAATAAATTTTGCTCTTTAGAGTTTCTGGATTTTTTGGGACATAGGACGCTATTTTATCGAGTATTTTTTGGGTTGACCATAATACAGCTATAGCATCTAAAATATCATCATCATTAACATCTTTTTTTTTAAACTTATCTCTAGTCTTAGAAAAATTAAATGATGGGTAGTATTGCGTAATTAAACTAATACGCTTGATAAATCCCTCTTTAGTCTTTTTTTTCTCATTTATAATTTCCATATTATTCATAGCCATAAAGCTTAGCTCCGGATGTACTTCGTACAATTCTAAATCTAAATTATCAGCACAATAAATTTTCCGGGCCTCTTTAATTTTCTTAAATAAAAACCAAGCTTGTTTGGAGATCTTTTTTTTACATACTTCATAGTTTATCGCACATGCTTCTAAGTAGTTTTTTGCTGATAGGGCCTGAATACATGGTGATGTAAATATAGTAGAGGACCTAAATTTGAGCAACCCTCTTGCTTCATATTCAGCAAGTCTAAAACCATTTTTATGGAGCACAAGAGGGATATCAATTCCAGCTACGATTGGTTGTTTAGTCATACTTGGAAGTTGATCCAGGCTATTGATCAACCAAAGATCAACATTAGTGTTTTCACTTTTTACAGCAACAAGCCAACCATACTTACATCCATCAATCCCAAAAACTGTCTTCATATTTGCTATACTTTCATTCTAATTAAATTACTTCAACTAAGATGTTAACTTAACTATGCTTACAAAAAAAATTTTACTTGGTGTGACCGGAAGCATTGCTGCCTATAAAGCNGCAGAGCTAATCAGGCTGCTTAGGAAAGATGGTTATTTTGTTCAAGTAATAATGACAAAATCAGCTAAAGANTTCATAACGCCTCTTACGCTNCAAGCTCTTTCTGGAAATCCTGTGCTAGAGAACATGTGGGGGCCGGATGAGGGAAACGGTATGGAACATATTAATTTGTCNCGNACTGCTGATCTTATTCTAATTGCTCCTGCCTCGGCAAATTTTATAGCNAAAATTGCTAACGGCTTAGCNGATGATCTTCTTACAAACTTATGCTTAGCCAGAAAGTGTCCTTTATTAATTGCCCCTGCTATGAATATTGAAATGTTTTCTAATAGTTCTACACAACGCAATTTAGCAACCATAAAAAAGGATGGAGTTCATGTTTCTGGTCCAGATCATGGCGACCAAGCCTGTGGTGATTTTGGTTTGGGTAGACTCATAAACTATGAATCACTTATGCTTGATATTAAGAGATCTACCTCAGGTCTTTTATTTAAAGGAAAAAAAATCCTAATCTCTACAGGAGCAACTATTGAAAAAATAGATGATGCTAGAGCTATAACTAATCTAAGCTCTGGGTTTATGGGCTTATGTTTAGCAAATGCAGCATATGAATTTGGTGCAGATGTTACTGTCATAAAAGGGGTTAGCTCACATAGTATTCCATCATGCATAAAATCAATAGATGCTCGAAATCATAATGAAATGCATGAGGCAATTACTAGCAATGTGCGGGGTGTTGATATATATATTAGTGTTGCTGCAATATCCGACTATAAGCCTATTAGCAACGATGGAAAGATTAAAAAAAGTAATAGCAAAATCACTCTGAATTTAATGCCCACGCAAGACATTCTTGGATCTATCGGTCGTGAAAATGGAAATACCTTTTTAGTTGGCTTTGCTGCAGAATCATCTAACCTTATAAGCAATGCAAAAAAGAAGCTTAAATCAAAAAATCTTGACATTGTAATTGGAAACTTAATAAGTCAGTCAATGGGTAAATCATCTGCAGAAATTATTATAGTTGATAATAAAGGTGAAAAGATTTTGCCGGAAGCGCCAAAACCTGAGTTAAGTAAAATTATTCTTAGGCATATACATAAAACTTTTTCAAAAGAGAAGAGCTATGAACCTATCAGTTGATTACAAAATTTTAAACCCCTTAATTACCTCGCATATACCGAATTATGCCTCTAAAGGTGCGGCGGGGCTTGATCTTAGAGCTTGCGTAGAGCAATCATTGTTGATACGTCCTGGAGAAACTGAACTAATACCTACAGGTATTTCAATTTTTATTAAAGACCCTAATTATGCGGCCTTAATACTTCCAAGATCAGGGCTAGGTCATAAACATGGTATTGTTCTGGGCAATCTGGTTGGCTTAATTGACTCAGATTATCAAGGAGAATTGTTAGTATCGTGTTGGAATAGAGGCGATAAGGAGTTTACAATAAATTCCTTGGACAGGATAGCTCAATTAGTTCTCGTTCCTGTACTCCAACCATCATTCAATTTAGTTGAGGAGTATGAGAATACCGAAAGAGGTGAGAGTGGTTTTGGTAGCACTGGAAAAGCTTAAAAAAGACTTGAAAAGACAGTGCTTTATGTGGTTTAATAAGCGTCTTTTTTGAAGAAATATTAGAGGTATTAAAAATGACTCGTGAATGCGAAGTAACTGGTAAAAGACCTGTTTCAGGAAACAATGTCTCTCATGCCAACAATAGAACAAGAAGGCGATTCTTACCTAATCTGCACAACCGCAGAATCTGGGTAGAGACAGAAAATAGATGGGTTTCAATGCGAATATCCAGCGCAGCCCTTCGCACAATTGATAAATTAGGCATTGACGCAGTTATTGCAAAAATGCGATCTGATGGAAAAAAAATCTAAGGGATTAAAATGAGAGAGAAAATACGATTGAATTCAACGGCTGGAACTGGTCATTTTTATACTACAACAAAAAATAAAAGAACAATGACAGAAAAAATGGAAATCATGAAGTTTGACCCAAAAGCCCGAAAGCATGTGCTTTATAAAGAAAATAAGATTAAATAAATTCTAAAAAAAACCAGCTTTGCTGGTTTTTTTTGGCCCTTCTATTTAAAATCTTTAACATTCTCTACATGAATTACTCTTTGTGGAAATGGTATTTCGATACCCTTAGCCTGGAACTCTCTCCATATTTCTTTATTGATATCAGATTTTAATCTATAAGTTCCTTCTTCAGCATCCTCAATGTAAAAAACGAGCTTTAAATCTATTCCACTTTCACCAAAATTCATCAAATACACCGTTGGCTCAGGCTCATCCTTAATAACTCTTTCTTGCTGATTACAACTACTTAGCATTATTTCGGTTGCCAGATCAACAGATGAGCTATATCCGACCTGTATATCAATCCACACCCTTACCTTCCTATCTGATGATGTATGGTTAATTATATTTTCTGCAATTAAAGTTTCGTTCGGAATTATCACTTCAACACCATCTAACTTCCTTAGAACTGTATAACGTGATTTTATTGAATCAACAATTCCATAATGTTCGCCAATAGTTAAAATATCTCCAATTTGCAATGATTTATCAAGTAAAATTGTGAAACCAGATACGTAATTACTCGCAATTTTTTGCATACCAAAAGCCAACCCAACGCCAAATGCACCGCCAAACACTGAAAGAAAAGTCAAATCTAAGCCTATAGTATCTAAGGCCACTACTATCGCAATAACATAAAGGGCTATTCGGACTATTTTATTGATCATTACTCTTCCGCTTAGGCCAATCTGAGTCACTTTCATCAGCCTATTCTCAATAAACCTACTTAATGTCATGGCTGATATGACGGAGAGAAAAATCCCTGCTAAAAGTTGTAGCACTAGGAGTACAGAAAATTCCTTATCNCCGAATCCAAACGTAATAGATTGAAGTGAGCTCGAAATTGGAGCCAGGAACCCAAAAAGATGAAGCACAACAGTTACCCANAGAATAGAGCTTAGNAAATTTTGGTACGCATTTAGCAAAGGATTTGGGTGAAGGATATATTTGACCAAATACACCACTAGTCTTATAACTATTAATGCTATTAATATAGTTTGGATAACGTGCAGCATATTAACGGTTTGGTAAGGCATAAGAATGCAGCCTGATAGCCAGACTACAATTAAAAAAATGAATGGGCTCACAATTTTACCTATGCCTTCGCCTAAGGCCTTCCAATTCCCTTTGCTTCTTTCGACAATCTTCCTCATGATCCATTTATTTGTCAAAAAGACAACAAATCCCGCCACTATTAGAGTGGCGGCTTGCATAAAAAAACTCACTGACAGTAAGTAATCCACATTAAGGTTATTTTTAATAAAATCAAATTTGTTCATATCTGTACTATAACAAAACTAGGGTTGCCAATCCTAAAAATATAAAGAATCCACCACTATCTGTCATTGCTGTTATCAATATACTAGATCCAACAGCTGGGTCTCTTCCAAGCTTTGTCAATATGAGCGGGATCATAACTCCCATTAAAGCCGACAGTAATAAATTTAAAATCATTGCTCCCGTCATGACGTAGCCTAAATAAATGTTGTCATAGAGGATGTATGCAAAAACACCAAGAACTCCACCCCATAAAATCCCATTGAGCAACGCCACGCCAAGTTCTTTGTAAATTAATCTCTGTACATTAGAAAAAGACACCTGGCCAAGTGCAAGGCCCCTTACAATCATTGTTGTGGTTTGATTCCCTGAGTTTCCACCTATACCTGCAACAATAGGCATTAATGCTGCCAAAGCAACCACCTTTTCAATAGACCCCTCAAAGATTCCAATGACACGTGAGGCAATTAGGGCCGTTATTAAATTAATAGCTAACCAAGCCCACCTATTACCAACAGATTTCCAGATTGAAGAAAATAAATCCTCTTCTTCTTTTAATCCAGCCATAGAAAACTTTTCATTTTCTGCATCCTCTTTGATGAAATCCACTACCGCATCAACTGACAGCCTCCCAATAAGCTTCTTATTAGCATCAACTACAGGAGCAGTAACAAGGTCGTACCTTTCAAAAGCATCCGATGCCTCTTCTGCTGAATCGTCAGGGCTAAATAAGACAGTGTCAGATGACATAACATCTTGAACTTTAATTTTTGGACTGTTTACAACTATCACTTTCAGTGGAAGCACCCCAAGGATTGAAGCATCTCCGTCTACGACAAATAATTTGTCAGTGCTGCTTGGTAATTTTTCTAGCTTTCTTAAATAACTCAATACAACCTCAAGGCTGACATTCTCTCGAATTGTAATTACATCGTAATCCATTAAAGCCCCTACTGTATCTTCAGGGTAAGAAAGTGCTGACTCCAACCTTTCCCGATTTTGAACATCAAGGCTGTCTAAAAGCTCCTGTAGGACATCTTCTGGTAAATCTGAGGCTATATCAGCAAGCTCATCAGTGTCTAACTGTTCAGCAGCGGCTAATAGCTCTGTAGAGTCCATATCTGCAATCAGTGTTTGCCTTACGACATCTGATACTTCAACCAAAATATCACCATCGTTCTCGGTTTTAACAAGATCCCAAACAATCAATCTTTGCTCAATAGGTAATGATTCTAGAATATCTGCAATATCGGCGGGGTGGAGGCCTGCTAAAAGACGCTTAAGCGTATTGGTATTCTGCTTATTAACTAAATTCTTGATAAGCTTTTGCTTGGGAACATCTTGTTTTTCTAACAAGCCCTCTACAATCTTGTGCTTTTCGAGTAAATTATTAATTTGCTCAATTATCTCACCTAAACTTTCTTTTCTTTCATTGTCATTTTTCATATAAATATTTTATTCTAGTATTTCCTATTTGAAGAGATTACAATATTTTCATCTTTAATAGGTAAAAAAAAAGCCAGTTAAAACTGACTTTTTTAAACTGAATTACAAAGTTTATTTTTTTATAGCTGGTTTAGTTTCTTTCTTAACAGCGGCTGGTTTAGTTTCTTTCTTAACAGCGGCTGGTTTAGTTTCTTTCTTAACAGCGGCTGGTTTAGTTTCTTTAACCTCTTTAGCTTCGCTAATTTCATCTGTCGAATTTAAAGGGCGATCAACAAGCTCAATGTATGCCATTGGCGCATTATCACCTTTTCTAAACCCACACTTTAAAATTCTTGTATACCCTCCATTTCTGGATATATACCTAGGTCCAATCTCACCAAATAACTTCGAAACAGCATTCTTGTCTCTTAACCTACTAAAAGCTAAACGCTGATTATGAACCGTTGTAACTTTCCCTAGGGTAATGAGAGGCTCTGCAATTTTTCTTAGTTCTTTTGCTTTTGGTAATGTTGTTCTAATAATCTCATGTGTTAATAACGATGTTGCCATATTTTTAAACATGGCTTTTCTATGGCTACTCGTTCTATTTAGCTTTCTATGACTTTTTCCGTGACGCATTATATTACTCCAAATCTATCGGTTATACTTTCTCAACACCAGCTGGTGGCCAATTTTCAACTTTCATACCTAGGGACAAACCTTTTGTAGCAAGAATATCCTTGATCTCGTTAAGAGACTTTCTTCCTAAATTTGGAGCCTTTAATAAATCACTTTCATTTCTTTGAATTAAGTCGCCTATGTAATAAATACTTTCAGCCTTTAAGCAGTTGGCTGATCTAACTGTAAGCTCAAGATCATCTACAGGACGAAGAAGTACAGGATCAATCTGTGGTGCTTGTTGTACCTCAACCTCTGTTAACTCACTCTCAAGGTTTGCAAATACTGAAAGTTGGCCCATAAGGATTCTTGCAGCATCTCGTATTGCCTGTTCTGCATCAACAACCCCGTTTGTCTCTACATCAAGAATTAATCTATCTAAATCTGTTCTTTGTTCAACGCGAGCACTTTCAACAAAATAGCTTACCTTGTTAATGGGGCTAAATGAAGCGTCAATCATAATGTAGCCAATAGTGCTATCTTCTTGCGGGCCTTTTCTTCTTTGCGGTACCGGCTGATAGCCTCTTCCCATTTCCACTTTAGCTTCAATATTTAGTTTTCCACCTTTGTTTAGATGAGCAATTACATGTTCTGGGTTTACAACTTCAACATCATGCCCTACATCAAAATCTGCCACTGTGACTGGGCCTTCTTCAGATTTTGATAATCTTATTGTTGCTTCTGTTCCTTCATGTATTTTTAGAGCAACTTTTTTTAAATTAAGAAGAACATCAACAACATCTTCTTGAACACCTTCAAGGGTTGAATATTCATGAACCACGCCATCAATCTTAACTTCAGTTATTGCGTAACCAGGTATTGATGAAAGTAGAACTCTTCTCAGGGCGTTGCCAAGCGTAAAACCAAAGCCTCTTTCCATTGGCTCTAAAACAACTTTTGCTCTTTGGCTATTTACTATGTCTACATTTACTATTCTTGGTTTTAAATACTCAGTAGGGCTATTTTGCATAGATATCCTTTTATTCAGTGCTTATTTTAATTATTTGGAATAAAGCTCAACAACGAGCGATTCATTAATTGTTGATGGGAGATCGTCTCTTTGTGGCTTGTTTTTAAAGACTCCTTTAAATGCTTTAGAGTCTACTTCTAGCCATTCTGGGAATCCTCTTTCAACAGCAGCTTCAATAGCACCCTTAATTCTTAGTTGACTTTTAGCTGACTCAACAACAGATACTTCATCGCCCGGAGAAACTTGGAATGAAGGAATGTTTACTCTTTTGCCGTTAACTAAAATAGCATTGTGCTTAACTATTTGTCTAGATTCTGTTCTCGAGGCGCCCAGTCCCATCTTGTATACAACATTATCCAGTCTGGATTCAAGTAGCTGTAATAAATTCTCACCGGTAATGCCTTTGCGTCGGTCGGCTTCTGCGTAGTATCCACGGAACTGCTTTTCAAGTACTCCATACATCCGTCTAAGCTTTTGCTTTTCTCTTAACTGAACACCATAATCCGATAGCCTGGACGCTCTTCGTTGTCCATGCTGTCCCGGAGGATAGTTTCTTTTTTCAATTGCACACTTGTCAGTAAAGCACTTCTCTCCCTTGAGGAATAATTTCTCACCCTCTCTTCTACACTGACGACATTTTGGATCAAGATTTCTAGCCAACTTTACTCTCCTAGTTAAATTTTTGACTAATCAAAATTAAATTCTTCTTTTTTTCGGCGGTCTACAGCCGTTATGTGGAACAGGAGTTACGTCCTGAATACTTGTAATTTTTAAACCTACAGCATTTAATGCTCGAACAGATGATTCTCGTCCAGGGCCAGGCCCTTTAATGCGAACCTCAATATTTTTAACACCAAATTCTTGGGCTGCTTTTCCCGCATTTTCTGCAGCAACCTGAGCTGCAAATGGTGTACTTTTTCTTGAGCCTTTGAAACCAGCTCCGCCAGAGGTTGCCCATGAAAGGGCATTACCTTGTCTGTCAGTTATAGTAATAATAGTATTGTTAAAGGATGCGTGGACATGAGCTATGCCTTCGGACACATTTTTCTTAACTTTCTTTTTTATTCTTACGTTTGCTTTTGCCATTACAGTTTTCCCTTAATTATTTCCTAATAGCCCTAACTGGACCCTTCCTTGTTCTAGCATTGTTCTTAGTATTTTGTCCCCGAACTGGAAGTCCTCTTCTATGCCTAAGGCCTCTGTAACATCCTAGGTCCATTAACCTTTTAATGTTCATAGAAACTTCTCTTCGGAGATCACCTTCCACAACAAATTTTTCTATTTCGCCCCTAATTTTTTCAACTGCGGACTCATCAAGGTCTTTTATTTTTGTTGATTGACTTACACCAACCGCAGCACATATTTTTTGTGCTGTAACTTTTCCAATACCAAAAATCGCAGTTAATGCAATTTCCGCATGTTTATTATCTGGTACATTTACGCCTGCAATACGGGCCATAGCTCACTCCAATTAAAACGGCAATTTTTTCAATAAAGCCTTAAATTATAACTATTTTTTACGCAATTCACAATGTTAAAGTTAGTGGCATGCACCTTGTCTTTGTTTGTGTCGAGGATCTTTACAGATCACTCGGACTACACCTTTACGTCTTATAACCTTACAATTTCTGCATAAAGCCTTTACTGATGTTCTAACTCTCATAATAGTTCCTTTTTTTGAGCAAGTTATTTTGCTCTAAATGTTATTCTTGCCTTTGTTAAATCATATGGTGTCATTTCAACTGTCACCTTATCTCCAGGTAAGATCCGAATATAGTTCATTCTCATTTTTCCTGATATATAACCTAAAACTTCATGGCCATTCTCTAATTTCACCTTAAAAGTAGCGTTCGGAAGATTTTCAAGAATTTCGCCTTCCATCTCTATTGTTTCTTCTTTTGCCATTACCTTAAACTCCCGCTTCCACCTTTAAAGTTAGCTTTCTTTAATAATCCTTCATACTGATAAGACATCATTTGTGATTGGACTTGTGTCATGAAGTCCATTGTAACTACAACAATAATCAATAATGAAGTACCTCCAAAATAGAACGGAGTATTAAATTTTAAAATTAAGAACTCAGGCATCAAGCAAACCAGGGTCACGTATATTGCTCCTACAAGAGTAAGGCGGCCAACAATCGTATCTATATACTTTGCTGTTTGCTCTCCAGGCCTAATGCCTGGGACAAATGCTCCGCCTTTTTTAAGATTATCAGCGGTCTCGACCGGATTAAATGTAATTGCTGTATAAAAATAGGCGAAGAATATTATCGCCGCAGCAAATAACAATATATATAAAGGTTGGCCTGGTGAGATTGCCGCTCCAATATCCTTCAACCAGTACAAGCTTTCGCTAGTTCCAAACCATCCAGCAATAGTTGCTGGAAATAGAATCACGCTAGATGCAAAAATCGCAGGAATAACTCCAGCTTGATTTATTTTAAGTGGTAAATGACTTGATTGTCCGCCATATAATTTGTTACCAACTTGCCTTTTAGCATAATTAATAGTTATTCTTCTTTGTCCTCGCTCAACAAATACAACCAATGCAGTCACTAAGATTGCAGCTGTGAGAAGAAAAAACACGAGCGGTATAGAAAAAGCTCCAGTTCTTGTTAACTCTAAAGTGTTTCCAAGAGCGCTTGGAAGGCCTGCAACAATACCTGCGAATATAATCATAGATATACCGTTACCTATACCCCTCTCTGTTATTTGCTCTCCCAACCAAACTAAAAACATTGTTCCACTTACCAAAGTAACCATTGCAGTCAGTCTAAACATTAATCCTGGATCAAGAACCAGTCCAGGCTGTGATTCTAAGGCAACAGTAATGCCTAACGCCTGAAACAAAGCCAAAACCACAGTAAGCTGTCGCGTGTATTTGGTAATTACTCTTTGTCCAGCCTGACCTTCTTTTTTTAACTCTTTAAGCTGTGTCGTCATGGACGTCAATAACGTCATGATTATTGAAGCAGAGATATATGGCATAATTCCTAGGGCAAAAACTGTAAAACGACTTAATGCGCCCCCGGAAAACATGTTAAACATGCCCAGGATTCCTCCGCTCTGAGAATCAAAAAGCTTTTTAAGTTCCATCGGATCTATTCCTGGGACGGGTATATGCGCCCCTAAACGAAATATTACCAAAGCTCCTAGTAGGAATAGTAGGCGACTCTTAAGTTCTCCCATTTTTCCTAATGCGCCAAATGTGCCGTCTTGCGCCAAAATTAAGCCTCTTTAACTTCCTGAACTTTTCCACCCGCTTTCTCAATTGCAACTTTAGCACCTTTTGTAAAAGCAACACCTTCTAGAGTAAATTTCTTAGTAACCTCTCCAGAAAGAAAAACTTTTGCAGTTAAAGAGATTTCTGAGATAAGGTTTGCTGCCTTAAGCGTTAATAAATCCACAACACCTTCATCTAATTTATTTAACTCACTTGTTCTGATCGTTGCATTGTAAACTTTTGTAAGAGAATTGAATCCTCTTTTAGGAAGCCTGCGCTGAATAGGCATTTGACCGCCCTCAAATCCCACCTTATGAAAGCCACCTGCTCTTGAATGTTGACCTTTATGGCCTCTTCCAGCAGTTTTTCCAAAACCGGATCCTATACCTCTACCCACTCTACGTACATTTTTTTTCGAACCATCTGCTGGTTTAATAGTATTTAATCTCATATTAACTCTCTACTTTAAGAAGGTAATTGATAGAATTAATCATTCCTCGAACTTCAGGTGTGTCCTTTAGCTCTACTGTATGGTTAATTTTTCTTAATCCAAGGCCTATCACAGTTGCTTTATGTGAGGCCTTCTTTCCGATTGTACTTTTAATTAACGTAACTTTAACGTTACCTGCTGTATCTTTAGCCATTTAATTATCCTCTAATTTCTTCGACAGATTTGCCACGTTTTGCAGCAATTTCTGATGGGCTATTTACTGCAGCAAGTCCATTTAATGTAGCTCTCACTACGTTATATGGATTTGCAGACCCAATGCATTTAGCCAAAACATCTGTTATACCCATTACTTCGAATATTGCACGCATAGCACCGCCGGCAATAATTCCAGTACCCTCAGAAGCTGGTTGGATAAATACCTTCGCTGCTCCATGTCGTCCTATTACCGAATGGTGAAGCGTTCCATTATTTAGGTTAACTTTTAACATTCCTTTTTTAGCTTCATCCATAGCCTTTTGAACTGCAAGAGGAACTTCTTTAGCTTTTCCTTTACCCATACCTATTGCTCCATCACCGTCACCCACAACAGTTAACGCAGCAAAGCTCATTATTCGTCCGCCTTTAACCACTTTTGTTACTCGGTTAATGGCTATCATTTTTTCTCTAAGTCCATCTTGATTTTGTTCTTGTCTATCTTGTGCCATTTTAAATCCTAATATTTGTTAGAAAGTTAAACCGTTTTCTCTGGCTGAATCTGCTAAAGCCTTGATACGACCATGATACTTGTAACCAGATCGATCAAATGCAATCTCTTTAACCCCTGCTTTCACAGCCTTCTCAGCAATTCTTTTACCAATTGCAATTGCTGCATCTTTGTTGCTTGTATTCTTAAGTGTTTTTTTAACCTCAGCTTCTGTGGTAGATGCTGTAGCAATTACTTTATTATTATTACCATCAATAATTTGTGCATATATATTTGAATTAGATCTATACACTGTTAGACGAGTCACATGTAACTCAGCCATTTTCGCTCTAGATTTTCTAGCTCTTCTTAATCTTGGATTTTCCGTACTCATATTTTATCCTTATGCTTTTTTAGCTTCTTTTATAACAACCTGTTCATCTGAGTATCTCACACCTTTACCTTTGTAAGGTTCTGGTGGTCTGTAAGCTCTTATTTCAGCTGCAACTTGACCTATCACTTGTTTGTTTGAACTTTTCAAAACAATCTCGGTTTGTGTTGGTGTTTCAGCCGTAATTCCATCAGGTAGTTTATGTGTAATAGAATGTGAAAAGCCTAGTTCCAAGTTAATTTTATTTCCTTGGGCTGCAGCTTTGTAACCAACCCCAATAAGGGTTAGTTTTTTTTCAAATCCTTTTGACACACCTTCAACCATATTGTTAACAAGCGCTCTAACAGTCCCAGACATAGCCTTGGAGTGCTTAGTTTCTTTGGTTGCTGCAAAAGTTAAGATTGATTCATTTTGTACGATTTTAACATCACCAGTTAGATGTTGACTAAGGTGACCTAAAGGACCCTTCACGCTAACTAAATCATTTGAAATCGTTATTTCAACATTATCGGGTACATTTATTGGATTATTTGCAACTCTTGACATTTATATTCCCCCTAGGCTACGTAACAAAGCACTTCGCCACCAATACCGGCCGCTCTTGCTTTATTGTCTGTCATAACACCCTTGGAAGTTGTCAGTATAGCTACTCCAAGCCCATTCATTACTTTAGGTAAGTTTTGGCTGTCTTTATAAATTCTTAATCCTGGCTTACTTATTCTCTCAATTTTTTCTATCACTGGCTGACCGGCATAATATTTCAGATTAACTATTAATGATGGTTTACCTGTACTGTCGTTTAAAGCAAAATTTTCAATGTACCCTTCATCTTTAAGCACAGCTGCAATTGCAGATTTTATTTTAGATGCAGGCATTGAAACAGATACTTTATTTCTCATTTGGCCATTCCTGATACGGGTTAACATATCGGCAATCGGATCACTCATACTCATATTTTTTTCTCCTTTACCAACTTGCTTTAGTAACGCCAGGAACTTCACCGAACATCATAAGATCTCGTAGTTTTCCTCTAGCAATACCAAATTTACTATAAACACCTCTGGGGCGACCTGTTAACGCGCATCGATTTCGCAATCTTACTGGGCTAGAATTTCTAGGTAGATTTTGTAACTTTAATCTTGCCTCCATTTTTTGCTCATGAGATGCGGATGAATCCTTTATAACCTCATTCAAGGCAAGTCTTTTAGACTTAAATTTTTCAACCATTTTCCTTCTCTTAATTTCTCTTTCAGTCATGCAAAGTTTAGCCATAGTGTGCCCTAACCTCTAAATGGAAAACTAAAAGCGGCTAGAAGTGCTCTAGCTTCTTCATCAGTTTTCGCTGTAGTTGTGATAGTGATATTCATTCCTCTTAAAGCATCAATTTTGTCGTACTCAATTTCAGGAAAAATAATTTGTTCTGTGATACCCATGTTGTAATTACCTCTTCCATCGAACGATTTAGCAGAAATTCCTCTAAAATCTCTTTCTCTAGGAATAGCAATGTTAATTAAACGATCTAGGAATGTATACATTACTGACTTTCTTAATGTAACCTTGCATCCAACAGGATAATCATCTCGAATTTTGAAGGTTGCAATAGATTTCTTTGCTTTAGTAACAACTGGTTTCTGACCAGCTATTTTTTGCATATCGCCTACTGCATGCTCAATAACTTTCTTGTCAGCAACCGCTTCTCCAAGACCCATATTTAATGTAATTTTTTCAATACGTGGAACTTGCATTGGTGACTTATACTTAAACTGTTCGCTTAACTGTTTAATTATCGTGTCATTATAATATTCTCTAAGTCTAGCCATAATATTTTCCTAAACGTCTATTGCTTCTTGATTAGATTTGTAAATACGAATTTTTTTTCCGTCTTTAAGCTCTTTAAATGTAACTTTGTCAGCTTTCTTTGATGCAGTATTAAAAATAGCTACATTAGAAACCTGCAATGGCATTTCTTTGCTGATTAATCCACCTTGCTCACCTTTTGCTGGATTAGGCTTGGCATGCTTCTTAACCATGTTTAAACCCTCAACAAGAACTTTTCCACCATCGACCAACTTAAGAACGATGCCTTGCTTTCCTTTATCTTTACCAGTATTTATAATTACTGTGTCGCCTTTACGAATTTTATTCATCCGTATACTCCTAAATAACTTCTGGGGCTAATGAAACTATCTTCATAAACCTCTCTGTTCTTAATTCACGAGTTACTGGTCCAAAGATCCTTGTACCAATTGGCTCGTACTTATTATTGAGTAATACTGCAGCATTGCCATCAAATTTAATTAATGAACCATCTGCCCTTCGAACCCCTTTTGCTGTCCTAACAACCACGGCATCATATACCTCACCCTTCTTAACTTTTCCTCGAGGCGCAGCGTCCTTAATAGTTACCTTGATAATATCGCCTACGCTTGCATAACGTCTCTTTGAACCGCCAAGGACCTTTATGCACATAACCGAGCGCGCGCCGGTGTTATCCGCAACTTCTAATCTAGTTTGCATTTGTATCATGAATATATCTCCAACTTAATCCGCTTAATTCTATTTAGACTCAAAATAAGTCTTCCGCAACGGTCAGTATTGGGGCGCTAGCTATAAATTGTAAGAGCGCCAAAAAGAGCAGAATTATATGTTATTTAATAAAATAGCTCAAGTTTTGAACCAATTAAATGGTTCTCGCCTTTGAGACGACCTTTGTTACAACCCATGTTTTATTTTTAGAGATAGGTTTACCTTCAGCAATTTCGACTGTATCCCCTTCATTAATCTCATTTTTTTCATCATGAGCATGGAATTTATTAGACAGCTTAATAACTTTCCCTATTAAAGGATGCTTAACAGTCCTCGGGACTAAAACAGTTACAGTTTTATCCATTTTGTTACTTACTACTTTTCCGGTTAGTGTTCTTGTAATTTTTTGATTATCGCTCATTATGCTTGACTCGCTTTTTCGGCAAGAATTGTTTTTACCCTTGCTATGTCTTTTTGGATTTTTCCCAACTGATCATGTTTGTTTGATTGTTGAGTACTGATTTGCATTCGCGCAGAAAATTGGGCTTTACGCAACTCAACCAATTCCTTACCCAAATCGTCAACACTTTTTGTTCTTAAATCTGTAGCCTTCATAATTATCCTTTAACCACCTATTTGACGAGAAGTAAATGTCGTTAATAACGGCAACTTAGCTGCAGCTAATCTAAAAGCTTCACGAGCTAGAGTTTCTGAAACACCGTCCATTTCATACAACATTTTTCCTGGCTGAATTTCTGCAACATAGAATTCAACACTTCCTTTACCTTTACCCATTCTTACTTCAGCAGGTTTCTTAGAGATTGGTTTATCTGGGAAAATTCTTATCCAAATACGTCCGCCTCTTTTAATATGCCGCGTCATTACTCTTCGAGCTGCCTCAATTTGACGCGCTGTTATTCTTCCCCTCCCAACAGCTTTAAGGCCAAACTCGCCGAAACTAACCTTATTTCCAGTCGAAGCAACACCTCGGTTTCTACCTTTGTGTTCTTTCCTAAATTTTCGTCTAGCTGGTTGTAACATTTTTATGCCTCATCTTTCTTATTTTCTTTTGACACTTCTACATTTTCAGATTTTACTTCTTCTGAATCTGTTTTTGCATCATCTTTAGGTTTAGCTACTTTTTTAACAACAGTCTTTACAGTTGTTTTAGGGGTTTCTGCAGCTGGTTTATTTACTTTTTTCGTTACAGCGTCTTTAACAGTCTTTTTAACTGGGCTAACTTTTTTTTCTACAGCTACCTCTTTATTATCTAAGCTAACAGTTTTAACCGGCTCTTCAAATCTTTCACCTTTAAATATCCATACTTTAATACCAATAATACCGTAAGTTGTTTGAGCTCTCGCCACACCATAATCAATATCAGCCCTTAGTGTATGTAAAGGGACGCGGCCTTCTCTATACCATTCTGATCTTGCTATTTCGATACCATTCAGTCGGCCTGAACTCATAATCTTTACACCCTGCGCCCCTAATCTCATAGCATTTTGCATGGCTCTTTTCATAGCCCTTCTGAACATAACTCGCTTTTCTAGCTGTTGCGCTATACTCTGAGCAATCAAAGTTGCATCAACTTCTGGCTTTCTAATTTCTTCAATATTTAATTGGACAGGTATGCCCATTAAGCTTTGAAGGCTAGATCTTAATGTTTCAATATCTTCACCCTTTTTTCCTATAACAATGCCAGGTCTTGCGGAGTATATGGTTATTTTGGCATTTTTAGCAGGCCTTTCAATCACGATTCTACTTACAGCTGCATTAGCTAGCTTCTTATTTAAAAACTCCCTAACCTTAATATCATTTTGCAGTAAAGAAGCAAAGTTTTTTGAATTTGAATACCATTTGGAGGACCAGTCTTTTGTAACCCCTAAACGGAAACCTATTGGATTGATTTTTTGACCCATAATTTTCTCTAGCTTCCCACTGTCACTGTGATGTGACTTGTTTGTTTTTGAATCTTCCCTGCACGGCCTTTAGCACGAGCACGGATACGTTTTAAAATGGCACCTTTATCTACATAAATAGTCTTTATCTTAAGTTCGTCAATATCAGCACCGTTATTATGTTCTGCATTTGCAATAGCGGACTCCAATACTTTTTTAATGATGTCAGCACCTTTTTTTGGGCTAAATGAAAGTATATTAATAGCATTATCAACTTTCTTACCTCTGATCATATCTGCCACTAATCTCGCTTTTTGCGGAGAAATTCTGACACCTTTTAAAATTGCTGAAACTTCGTTAGCCATAATTTATTTCGCCTTTCTATCGCCAGAGTGGCCTTTAAATGTTCTAGTTGCTGCAAATTCACCAAGTTTATGTCCGACCATGTTCTCAACTATCAATACTGGAACATGCTGTCTACCATTATGAACCGCAATAGTTAGCCCAATAAAGTTTGGTAGTATTGTTGATCTCCTTGACCAAGTTTTTATTGGCTTTCTATCCCTTACTTCAGATGCTTTCTCGACCTTTTTAGCGAGGTGCGAATCAACAAATGGTCCTTTTTTAATCGATCTTGACATATCATTTACCTTTTATTAGATGGTCTACGGCTGATTCTCATATTATCAGTACGCTTATTATTTCTAGTTCTATAACCTTTTGCAGGAGTTCCCCACGGGCTTACTGGATGGCGTCCACCAGAAGTTCGTCCTTCACCACCACCGTGTGGATGATCTACTGGGTTCATAACAACACCCCTAACAGTTGGCCTAATACCTCTCCATCTGTTTGCACCGGCTTTACCTATTGATCTTAGTGAATACTCATCATTTCCCACTTCTCCAAGGGTTGCTTTGCAATCCACATGAATTCTTCTAACCTCACCTGACTTTAATCTTAATTGTGCGTATGCACCTTCACGAGCTAATAACTGAACTGAAGTTCCTGCAGAGCGGGCCATTTGTGCACCTTTACCAGGCTTCATTTCCACACAATGTATTGTGCTTCCAACAGGAATACTTTTTAATGGCAACGTATTCCCATCTTTAAATGGAGCTTCAATTCCACTCATTAATTTATCACCTGCAGCAACGCCTTTAGGCGCTATAATATAAGTTCTTTCCCCATCTGCATAACAAAGCAAAGCAAGGTGCGCCGATCGATTAGGATCATATTCAATTCTTTCAACTGTTGCTGGTATGCCATCTTTTGTTCTCTTAAAATCGACAATCCTTATGTGTTGCTTATGCCCACCGCCCATGTGCCTTACAGTAATGCGCCCATGATGGTTACGGCCTGCATTTTGCTTCTTTTTTATAAGTAAAGGTGCATGAGGCTTGCCTTTATGGAGTCCCTCTGTAACAACTTTTTGTAGACCACGTCTTCCAGGTGAGGTCGGTTTTACTTTAACAATAGCCATTTATTTCTCCTTATTCACCTGTAAAATTAATCTCTTGACCAGCTTTTAAACATACATATGCTTTCTTCCAGTCATGACGTTTACCCATTGAACGTCCAGATCTCTTAATCTTTCCATTCACATTTAAAATATTTACAGATGACACTTCAACCTTGAACATTGTTTCTATTGCCATCTTTACATCTGCTTTAGTAGCTGATTGCGTCACTCTGAATGCAATTTGATTATTTTTATCTGCAATCATGGTTGCTTTTTCAGTTACTTGTGGAGCGAGGATAGCTCGAAGCGATCTATCTGTTTGTTTGATTAGGTTACTCATGCAAACATCTCCTCAAGTTGTTTAACTGCTTCAGTTGTTGCAATCACTTTTGAAAAGTGAACTAGACTTACTGGGTCTGCATATTTAGCTTCTACAACTAAAGCGTTTGTTAAGTTTCTGGATGATAGATATAGATTTTCATCAAAAGAATCAATTAGCACTAAGACATTTTCTGTGATCCCAAGTGTTTTTATCTTCTCAACAAATTGCTTTGTTTTAGGTGAGTCAATCTTGAACTCTTCTATAATTGACAATCTTTCCTGTCTAACTAATTCAGACAAAATAGACTTCATAGCAACTCTGTATGCTTTTTTATTAAATTTTTGAGTATAGTTTTCGTCTGGTCTGTTTGGAAAAGCTCTTCCTCCTCCACGCCATATCGGGCTGGATGTCATTCCGGCACGTGCGTTACCTGTTCCCTTTTGGCGAAATGGTTTTCGTGTACTGTGCTTAACTTCTGCTCTGGTTTTCTGTGCACGAGTCACTGAACGACCGTTGCTCATGTATGAAGTTACTAATTGATGAATCAATGACTCATTAAATTCGCTTGCAAATATATCATCAGAAGCTTTGTGTGTTTTTTTTGAAAGCTTTCCTGATTTATCGAGGATTTTAAATTCCATTACGCATCCCCTTTTATTTTAACCGCAGGCCTAATTAAAACGTCAGATCCCTTAGATCCTGGCACTGCGCCTTTAATTAAAATTAGATTTCGTGGTGAATCTATTCTAACCACCTCTAAATTTTGTGTTGTTCTTTTTTTATCACCTAAATGACCAGCCATTTTTTTACCTGGAAAAACCCGCCCAGGATCTTGACATTGACCTGTTGAGCCGTGTGAGTTATGTGAGATAGAAACACCGTGAGTAGCCCTATTAGAGCTGAAATGATGACGTTTTATTGGTCCTTGAAAACCTTTACCAATAGTAGTACCTGTAACATCAACTTTTTGACCTACTTGGAAAATTTCAACAGATAAACTGGATTCGGTTGTGTAATTACTGATTTCTTCTTCAGATAATCTGAGTTCATGGAGGCCTAGTCCTGCTTCAACAGAAGCTTTAGCATAATGGCCCACTAGTGATTTGTTTAACTTGGTAGATTTAGATCTTCCATAAGCTAATTGAAGGCTGCTATAGCCATCACTATTAATTTTTTTGATCTGTGTCACGCGATTAGGAACTACCTCAAGTACCGTAACTGGAATGCTTGCGCCTTCATCAGTGAATACCCTGGTCATTCCGACCTTGCGACCAATAAGCCCTAAGCTCATGATCTTTATCCTTATTATTAGTTACAAAGCCAATTACAATTGATTGGCTTCTTAAAAGAGCGCTATTATATACAACGCTCGTGTATTTTACAACTTAATTTCAACATCTACCCCAGCAGGCAAATCAAGCTTCATCAATGCATCTACTGTTTTGTCCGTTGGATCTAAAATATCCATCAATCTTTGGTGTGTTCTTATTTCAAACTGATCTCTAGCTTTTTTATAAACATGCGGAGAGCTTAATAAGTCAAACCGTTCAATCCTAGTCGGAAGAGGAACTGGGCCTTTAACTACCGCACCAGTTCTTTTTGCTGTATCAACTATCTCCTGTGCAGATTGATCAATCAGCTTGTAATCGAACGCTTTTAATCTAATTCTTATTTTTTGACTAACCATTATTTATAACCCTCTAAAGAACGAATATCTATTTCAAGATATTTTTTTTAATTTAAATTTACTCAACAATCTTTACAACAACGCCTGAACCAACGGTTCGGCCACCTTCACGAATCGCAAATCTCAAACCTTCTTCCATAGCGATAG
>JGI20157J14317_10000012_pt1 | contig 161587 bp, 157 predicted proteins | sample COG_07_FD_14317 | JGI IMG/M metagenome (IMG submission 14317)
TGCCCCCATTGTCCAATATTCCCCACTGCTGCCTCCCGTAGGAGTCTGGGCCGTGTCTCAGTCCCAGTGTGGCTGATCATCCTCTCAGACCAGCTACCGATCGTCGCCTTGGTAGGCCATTACCCTACCAACAAGCTAATCGGACGCGGGCTCCTCCTTCTGCGGCGGACCTTTCCCCCGAAGGGCGTATCCGGTATTAGCAGTCGTTTCCAACTGTTGTCCCGAACAAAAGGGCAGATTCCCACGTGTTACTCACCCGTGCGCCACTCTATCAAAGATAGCGTTCGACTTGCATGTGTTAAGCATGCCGCCAGCGTTCGTTCTGAGCCAGGATCAAACTCTCAAGTTAGACTGTCCAGATACAAGTATCTGGATGATTGCCCGCCTTAAGTTTTCTATCCATGAGCTAAGTTCAAGACCGAAGTCTTGAAATAGTGATTCATTTCAGGATTCGTTAAGGCGTGCTTTTTATTTTTTGCACAGGACGACATTCATACGAACATCGCCACCCACGAATCCCTTTCATAACATCTTACAATTTCAAACAGCGCGTCCAAAAAACACTTCGTTTCGAAGCCCTCAGACAATAAACGCCGACAAGGTCGTCGGCGAGTTTGGGGGTTATATGCTGGACATCATCCAGTGTCAAACCCTAAAAACAGAAAAATTGAATTTTTATGAACTTTTTTTTGCAACCTCGTTCTGGCATCACTGCCTTACTCCCAGACTGCGCTCATAAAAAACGACTTTTCAAAACATTCTGAAGCAGTTAGCAGCCAATATTACAGCTAAAAAGCCCTTCAAAATGCCCCCTGTTTGCATCTTTTACTAGCCTCAGCTTACGCTGACGTTACCAACCGACCTCAATAATAAGTAATTATGCATTATTGATGCCGCCATCGTTGCAAAAGACAATTCAAAACGGGAAGATTACTATAGCAGGTCGATCACGAAGAGCAAGTTTTATCTTTTGCCTCTGGAGAAGCGGGACAAAGAATTTGACGCCCAAATCAAACAGTTTTATCACTATCTTGTTTTTGGTTAGTTTTAATGACTGTTTTTTGCGAATCGTCATCATGCAGCGTTAATTCTAGTGTTTAAGGCCTATTAGCGTTATGCCTATGTTTTCTGACATAGCGTTACTTCTTAATTATGGGCTCATCGCCTAACGCACTTTATCAATATGCGAGATTTGTTTTGGACCGAATCAACACTGTGTTTACCAGAATCAGACATAATCGGTCTGCCATCTTATCGCTTGCTACAAGCTGTCTTATTATCGCCAGTGCGCATGGATATGCTGCCGGTGTGAACAGTAACGTGCCAGTATCTGCCGATTCGCATGGCGCTCCACTATCAGTATCCCTACAAAGCATTATTCCATCCGACACCTCATCCCTTACAGAGCAATCAGCCTGGCATGAGAAGAGTCGTGACCTTACCCCCCAACCACGACCTGATTTTATCGAAGCATGGGGCGGTGAAATTGTTGATATTGCATTACCGACGAATCGCCCGGCCCTTAGTGCCATTCTACCGGAATCAGCTGCGAGCCTTACAGAGATGGTGCGGCGTGAAACAAACCAAGAGCTGCTGTCTGAAGTAACAGTTACAATGGCTAAGGGTGATACTTTGGCAAAATTGCTCGCACGGGGCGGCGCGCCAGCTCAGGCCCGGTCCGCCATTTCCAAAGCGCTCGCTGTCCAGATGGACCTTCGGCGTCTTCAGATAGGAACAAAATTTACCCTCGGATTCGATAGTGATGAGGCTGTAACAGCCCTTCAAGTGCATGTGCCGCGCCTCAAACGCTCTGGCCTATCGGGACGTGACGGGGCATATCTTGATTTGTTCGCCTTAAAATCCGAGGAATTAGGGGGCTGGATATCCCTCAAGGCGCTTAGGCCCCTGAGCAGCCAGCTTGTACAATCTGGAAATATTATAGATTATTCTCTTTATCGGTCTGCCAGTCAGGTGAAGATACCGCCGACTACTTTGGATGAATTTGTTCGCGTTATGGGCTTTTCTGTCGACTTTCAGCGCCAGATTCGCCCAAATGACCAGTTCGAATTGATTTATGAAAAAACAGTCGATGCGTTAACAGGTACTGAATTATCATCTGGAGAGCTTATTTATGCCGGCATTATTCTGTCTGGCAATAAGATAGAGTTTTTCCGTCATGTGTCAGCGACAGGAAAAACCAGCTGGTATGATCGTAACGGTAACTCAGCCGTCCGCACATTAATGCGCACGCCCGTAAACGGTGCCCGCTTAAGCTCAGGGTTTGGCGTGCGCAGACACCCTGTAACAGGGTTTAGTGCCATGCATCGCGGTATCGATTTCGCCGTGCCAAAAGGAACGCCAATACTGGCAGCTGGTTCGGGTGTTGTCGAATCATCGGGCTGGAACGGGAATTATGGCAAATATATCCGGATTCGGCATAACAGTACTTACAAAACCGCATATGCTCATATGTCACGTATAGCGTCTCGTGCTGTTGTTGGACGTTATGTGGAACAGGGCGATGTTATTGGCTTTGTTGGCAGCACCGGGCGCTCCACAGGGCCGCATCTTCATTATGAAATCATGGTGAATAACCGGCAGCTCAATCCTCTGACAGTGCAATTGCCGACCGCAGAGGGGCTTCCTGACTCTGAACGTGATGACTTCTTGGCCAGCATCGCCTTGCTTGAAAGCCAAATTAGCGACACGCCTTTCCGATCCCATTCAAAAAAGGCTGTTGAACAAGCAGCTCTGGACAAATAATGACGCATGAGCTCACCAGAACGCTTCAGTCAATCTGGCGCTTTCCGGTAAAGGGTTTCGCTGGAGAAACGCTTGAATCCTGCGCTCTTTTGGCTAATGCCTGCCTGCCGGGTGACCGCGAATATGCCATTACAACCGGCTCACCCATCACCCATAAAAAGCTTGGCACTGGCTGGATGAATAAGCGTCATTTTATTCAGCTTTGCGCTGCCAGCGGCGTTGCTGGATGGCAGCTTTTGCCGGATGAGGGCCATGAGCAGTTGATATTGCTGCATTACGGCATAGAAATCATGCGGGCGCCTGCTAACGCTGCCACACCTCTTATGGAAGCACTTTATGAACGCCAGCCAGAAATCTTTCTGGGCCAGCCCCGTCTTTGCCGGCTTAGCGGTGAGGCTTATACAGATACACCCGCACCTTGGATTTCACTTGGTGGCAGTGCTTCCCTTACAGATTTTGGGGCACTTACTTCTACGCCACCTGATAACCGGCGATTCCGTTTGAACCTCGTGCTTGAAACAGAAACGCCCTTCGAAGAGCTGGACTGGGCGGGACGTATCATAACAATAGGGTCAGTTACCCTAGAGATAATAGAGCCTGTTGGGCGCTGCGCTGCTATCAGCGTAGACCCGGACACAGCCACATCAGATACAGATTTACTAGGCATGATGCGCACCCACTATAATCATAGTGACCTTGGCATGTTTGCGCGCATCACCACGCCCGGTACGATCCGGTGCGGCGACAGCTATCAGCTCACAGAATAAACCTTCTAAACGCTTATCAGGCGACAGCTTCAGACGAGTCTTCGTCTTCTGGCCCTTTAGCTGGCTTCCTTCTGGCAGCTACCTTGCGAGGTGGCTTTTCGCCTGATGGCTTCTCATTTGATGACGTTTTATTTGATGAGGGCTCGTCCGATGAAGACTCGTCAGATGAGGATGCCTCTGATGATTGCTCATCTGGTGCAGGTGCATCGCCAGCACTGCTATCATCTGATGCGTCGTCAGCAGATGCGTGCACTGGCCGGCGGCTAGCACGCTGCTCGTCTTGCGTGCGACGTTGCTGTTCAGCTGCCATAACAATCGTCTGATTGATTCGGTAATAATGATCAGCAAACTGGCTACAAGCTTCTGCAGAAATGCGCTCGCCTGCTGTGTTCGCATCATTGGCAAGAGCTGTATATTTTTCATAAAGCTGTTGAGCGTTCCCTCTTAACCGTCCTTCTGGACCGTTTGATTCGAACGTGGTGTTACGGTTGATATTTGTCTGACCGTACCCACCGGTACGGCGACCTCTTCCGCGTGACCGCTTCTGATTCTGCGCTTGATTTTGTCTCATTAAGAATTCACTGCCATAATTTCAGTCAGGGCTGCACAATTTCCACAAAAATATGTCGGTATGTGTCTGGGGCTTCAGGGGTTAAACCCGAAGCGCTATGTTTCTTTTGACCATGTTGTAAAAGTAATTTCAAGGAAATAATTACTCATGGGTGAGAATGAGACATCGGTCTCGTCCAGAAAAATCCAATTCAATGCCACAAACAGCCAAACCGCTCTCTATAGCAAGCGCGCTGACCGCGTCTTTCTGGGTTGATCCTATCTCAATAAAGGCCCGGGGCATGTCGATGCATAAGAGCCGGCAGGCGCGGTAATAATGTCCGGTAGTCATCAAGGCCATCAGCACCCGCAAAAAGGGCGTGATGCGGGTCATAATCAGCAACATCTGCCGATAGCAAGGCCTGCGACTCTATATAAGGCGGGTTGGATGTTATGATATCAAACAGGCCCGGCATAAACACGCCTGCGATAGGGTCGCACCAGCTCGTCTGATGAAAGGCGGCACGCGGTCGCCACCCCCAACATAGCGGCATTTGCCCGTGCTTGTGCAATAGCAAGCGCAGCTATATCGGTTCCGACACCCTTCGCATCTGGCTGTTCTAGGAGGAGCGAGAGCAGAATGCATCCTGAACCTGTACCTAAATCCAGTATCTGAGCAGGCCGTGCACCCTGCGGTTTTAGGGCAGCAAACGCGCAGGCCGCAGCAACCAGACATTCAGTGTCTGCGCGGGGGTCAAGAGTAGCCTCATTCAGATAAAAATCATGTGACCAGAATTCTCGCTTGCCACGCAACCGCGAAACAGGCTCACCCTTCATGCGGCGCGCCATAAGAGCGCCAAGGCGCGCGCACGCATCCACATCAAGACAGATATCCTCGTGACCCTGAACAGCTATATCCCGGCCAAGTGACAGGCCAAGCAGCCAGCTTGCATCCAGCCTGGGGCTTGCGCTTTGTGTCAGCCTACCAGCAAGCAGGCTTATCAAAGGCCGTGCCGAGCGGATGTCTGATGATGGTGTAATCTGGAGGCTCATTATTTCACCTCTGGGGTGGCCCGTCGCTATTTTCCGGCCTATCCATCTGCCAGACGGGCTGCCTGATCTTCTGATGCAAGGGCATCAATCACCTCATCAATAGCTTCTCCGGCGAGCACCTTATCAAGCTTATAAAGGGTGAAATTGATACGGTGATCTGTGACGCGGCCTTGCGGAAAATTATAGGTCCGAATGCGCTCTGACCTGTCACCAGACCCTACCTGTCCTTTGCGTGATGCTGCGCGTTCTGCCTGCTGGCGGGCGCGCTCTGCATCATAAATACGGGCACGCAGGATTTTCATCGCTTTGGCACGGTTTTTATGCTGCGATTTTTCATCCTGCTGACTAACAACTATGCCGGTGGGAAGATGGGTAATCCGAACAGCTGAATCAGTTGTGTTTACTGACTGTCCGCCTGGACCTGAGGCACGGAATACATCAACACGCAAATCTGATTCAGAAACCTCAATATCAACATCCTGAGCTTCTGGCAGAACAGCAACTGTTGCGGCCGAGGTATGAATTCTGCCCCCTGTTTCAGTTTCAGGAACACGCTGAACCCGGTGCACACCTGATTCAAACTTCAGCCGCGCAAACACATCCTGTCCAGAAATATTCGCTGTCGCTTCTTTATAACCGCCAATCCCTGTCTCAGAGATTTCCATGACCTCAAATTTCCAGCCATAACGCGATGCTGTGCGTTGATACATGCCAAATAAGTCAGCCGCAAATAAAGCAGCTTCATCACCGCCGGTTCCGGCGCGCACTTCTAAAATGGCATTTCGCGAATCATCGGTATCTTTAGGTAGAAGCAGAAGTTTTAGGTCATGTTCAGCTTCGGTGAGTTGCGGGCCAAGCTCTGAAATTTCAGCTTCGGCCATTTCAGCCATCTCAGGATCAGCGCCCTCTTCTTCTATCATCTGCCGTGCATCAGCAAGTGCCTGGGCCAAGTGGCGCACAACAACAACCTGCTCAGCGACAGGCCGAACTTCTGCTAATTCACGCGATAATTTTGTTAACTCATCTGATGAAAGTGAGCCAGACTGTGATAATTGTGATTCAATTTCTTCACGTCGTGCCAGTACTTTTTCCATATTCTGGTCAAGGCTCATTCGGAGATTGTCCCTTTCATCATTTGCGTAATCGCATCACTTAGCAAAGCGCGCGCAATGTCGCTTTGTGTTCCAGTTTGCATATCCTTTACGATAGCAACATCGCGGGCAAGCTCATCAGCGCCAAGGATAACCACAAACCGGCATCCCATCTTATGCGCCTGCTTCATCTTCTTACCCATCGCGCCAGACATCAGCTGAACAGCTGATAGGCCGGCATGTCGCAATGATTGTGCTATCCCAAAACTAGCTGCCTCTGCTGTCTCATCAGCAGCCAAAACAGCGATGTCAGAGCCAGGCAAGTGCAGCTGTTCAATTAGGAGCGCCAAGCGTTCAACGCCTGCAGCAAATCCAACAGCCGGCAAAACAGGCCCGCCCAATGTTTCGGACAGACCATCATAACGCCCACCGCCAAGCACAGTGCCTTGCGCCCCGAGCGCGTCTGTTACAAATTCGAACGCCGTATGAGCGTAATAATCAAGCCCCCGGACAAGCAAAGGGTCATGCGTCCAGCCAATAGAGGCAGCATCAAGAGCGGCTGTCACACCGTCAAAATGGCGGCGCGCTTCATCACTGAGATAATCAGGCAAGCGCGGTGCATCATCAAGAAGGGCACGGTCACCATCATCCTTTGAATCAAGAATACGCAAAGGGTTTGTTTCAAGGCGGCGGCGGCTATCTTCGGATAAATCGTCTGAAAAGCGGCTAAAATACGTAATAAGCGCTTCCCGAAAATTCTGCCGGCTCTGGGTATCACCAAGCGAATTCAGATGCAGAACACATTTATCAAGAACCCCAAGCTCCTCTAAAATCTGAGCACCACAGCCAATAATTTCAGCATCTGCCAACGCAGAGTGAGGCCCGATAAGCTCGCAGCCGAATTGATGAAACTGGCGCATTCTGCCCTTTTGTGGCCGTTCATACCGGAACATCGGGCCGGCATAGAACCAGCGATGCGGCAGGGCTTGCGTCAGACCATTACTNATAACAGCCCGCATTGCAGCCGCCGTACCTTCGGGGCGTAATGTAAGGCTAGTGCCGCCCCTATCTTCGAACGTATAGGTTTCTTTGGAGACAACATCAGAACTTGCCCCAAGCGGGCGAGAAAATACTTCTGTAAACTCAAAAATGGGCGTTGCCATATCACGAAAGCCATATCGTTCAGCAACATTTAGGGCTGTTGAAATAACATGGTTCTGGCGCGCTTTTTCCTCTGGGATAAGATCGCTCGTCCCTCTGACAGGTTGCATCTGTTTCATCATATTATCCTTCTGGCGCGGCGCATTGTTAGCTGGTCAGCTCTGCGCTGTCTTCTTCGCTCTCAATGCGGGCGACATGCTCTTCGACAAGTGAGACAACATGCTCGACAATATCATCATTCTGGAGACGATGATGAGCAAGTCCTGAAATATAGACCTGATGGGTATCCTTACCGCCGCCGGTAAGGCCAATATCTGTCTCGCGCGCCTCGCCCGGACCATTTACAACACAGCCAATAATTGAGACCGTAAGAGGCTTGTTAATATGTTCAAGCCGCTCTTCGATTTCCTGAACTGTGCTAATCACATCAAATTGCTGGCGGGCACATGATGGGCAGGAAATTACCGTTACACCGCGCCTGCGTAACCCAAGAGATTTGAGCATTTCATATGCGACCCGCACTTCTTCTGTGGGGTCTGCAGATAATGAAACACGGATTGTATCCCCAATACCTGCCCAGAGAAGATTGCCGAGCCCGATCGCCGATTTAACGGTGCCAGCGCGCAAACCGCCAGCTTCGGTAATGCCAATATGAAGCGGACAATCCAGAACCTCGGAGAGCTGCTGATATGCAGCTACTGCCATAAACACATCTGAGGCTTTGACCGAAATCTTATATTCGTGAAAATCATTATCCTGCAGCAATCTTGCATGCTCGAGCGCTGATTCTACTAGCGCCTCAGGACAAGGCTCTCCGTATTTTTCAAGCAGATGTTTCTCAAGTGAACCACCATTTACCCCGATACGCATGGAACAGCCATTAGCCCGCGCAGCCCTAACAACTTCTGCCACTCTGTCAGCAGAGCCGATATTTCCAGGATTAATACGAAGACATGCCGCGCCTGCATCCGCTGCTTCAAGCGCGCGGCGGTAATGAAAATGAATATCGGCAATAATCGGAACCGGGCTATTTTTGCAAATTTCCTTCAATGCAACCGTACTTGCCTCATCAGGACAGGATACCCTTACAATATCTGCGCCAGCAACAGCCGCTGCCTCAATCTGGGCAAGTGTTGCGGCAACATCAGTTGTTAATGTATTTGTCATCGTCTGGACAGAAATAGGCGCATCGCCGCCCACAGCAACCGATCCAACCTGAATTTTCCGGCTTTTGCGCCTGTCTATCTGGCGATAAGGACGATATGCCTGACCATTCATTTATCACGTCCTCACTTGGTTACACTACCGTTATACAGATATAGTCCGGACCCATCTGAAAGGCTAGCCGAAACCAGCAAAACAGAGTTCAGGGCTATGGCTAACCCTTATTGCCATAAAACGCTAATAGGTGGAGAGATCACGCCGTGAAACAATAGCGTCGAAATTAAGCGGTAAATCACGCAGAATTTCACCAACATTGCCAGCCGAAAACGGCTCGATAGTAGAGGTCTGCAACGTAAGACCGCCTGCATTTCCCGTACTCAAAAATAAATTTTTACCGATGGTGGCAACCAGACTATCGCCTGAACGCATCAATTTAGAGACTGAAACTTCGCCATCAGCACGCACTATCTCAACCCAAGATGTCGAGGTTGCCTTAATAATAAGTTCGCTGGAGATTTGCCGCGATGTTGCCTGCGCACCGGCAACTGCTACAGGCGTATCGATAGTGCTATCTTGGCTTTCAGCAATAGATTGCGTCGCCAGATTGGTATCAATAGTCGCTGTCGTTTCTGTTTTAGGTTCGCTTAGTAAAGGTTGCGGAATAGCCACAGGCGTCTCAGCCTGCGCCACATCATCCTGAACCGGCATCTCTACAGGGATGGTCGCATCACTTTCAGCAGTCTGTTTCTCAAGATAAAGCGTTTCTTCTGCTACATTTTCAGGCGCACCAGCAATAGGTGCTGCACTATCATCAATTATGGATGCTACCGGAGCTAATGCCATTTGCTGCTCGCCCAGCTTTTGCGCAACTTCATCTGCCGGCATCAGCGATGATTGTGCGACAATAACAGGGTCGCTTATTTCCTCAGAATCAATGAGTGTCCAGCCGACATAGCCTGAAAGAGCCGCTGCCACGACTATCATTGCAACAACACTACCAGCCATTTTCGGCACCAGAGCCTGCACATGAAATTTATATTCAGGCTTCGCTTCTGTTTCAGTCAGAGATGTTTTGAACACCTCAATATAAGGAGCGGGATCAACTGAAATGGCTGTGCAGTAATTTCGGATGAAGCCTGGGATATACCCAACACCGGGAAGCTTATCGAACTGGTTTAATTCAATAAATTCAAGAAAGCTTTTGGAAATTCGGGTGCGACGAGCCACATCCTCAAGCGTAATGCCTGCGATTGTTCGAGCATCGCGAAGCGCAGAGCCAATATCGGCATTCACTGTGCTTGCGGCCTTCTGTTCGCCTTCGGAAAGCATTTTGCCTACCACCTTTTAGTCAAACGAACACTAATCCTACCGAATTAATACCCTAAGTTGCAATGTTTTACCAAGAAAAATATTTAATTTATACTGGACACGTCTTTTTTTATTATCTGCAAGCGTCTGTTTAGCCTGCTAGATATTAGGCTTCATCTAACTGAAAAGCATCATGAAGCGAGCGCACCGCAAGCTCTGTATAGTTCGTATCAACAAGCACCGATATCTTAATTTCTGATGTTGAAATGACATGCAGGTTAATACCCTTTTCTGCCAGCACCGAAAACATCGTCTTTGCAATTCCGGGTTGTGTTCGCATTGCTGTACCAATGATAGAAATCTTGGCAACATCTACATCGCCTACGATATCTTTATATTCAAGTTTCTGTTCTTCGGCCTTCAGCACGCCAATGGCTTTTTCAACGTCAAGGCTGCCAAGCGAGAAGGTAATATCTGTCTGTGTCTTATCGGCTGAGGCACTCTGCACAATCATATCGACATTGATATGATTATCAGCAAGCACACCGAAAATATAAGCAGCGATACCTGGCCGATCAGGTAAGCCAACCAGTGTAATTTTTGCTTCATCACGGCTATAGGCAATACCGCTAATTTTCTGCTGTTCCATATTCTGTTCCTCATTTACGACCAGTGTTCCCGGCTGATCTGAAAAGCTCGACAGGACCTGAAGGTTAACATCATAGCGCATCGCCATTGCAACAGAGCGGGTTTCCAAGACTTTTGCCCCGGCTGACGCCATCTCCAGCATTTCTTCAAAGGTGATACGTTCTAACTTGCGTGCCTTTGGCATCATGCGCGGATCGGTAGTATAGACACCGTCAACATCTGTGTAGATATCACATCTATCTGCATTTAGCGCAGCAGCAAGCGCAACAGCGGATGTATCAGACCCGCCGCGGCCAAGGGTAGAGATACGCCCATCAGGCCCAATCCCCTGAAAACCAGCAACAACAGCAACCTGACCTGATGATAGGCGCTCATCTAGCTTGTCTGTGTCAATTGATTCAATGCGGGCAGACCCATGAACGTCATTTGTATGCAGAGCTATCTGCCAGCCAAGCCATGAACGGGCATCAATCCCGATATTTTGCAAAGCTATTGCAAGCAAGCCAACGGTGACCTGCTCGCCGGTAGAAACAACAACGTCATATTCACGGGCATCATGGACAGGACCGATTTCACGGCTCCACTCCACAAGCTGGTTTGTTGTACCCGACATCGCAGACACCACCACAGCCACTTCGTTTCCGGCATCAACTTCCGCCTTTACACGCTGTGCAACAGCGCGGATACGGTCAAGATCAGCAACCGAAGTGCCCCCGAATTTTTGAACGATACGTGCCATTTTACTCCAACTGATCTATAGTCATCGCGAGGACAAAGCAGGGCATATGCAAACCTGAATGGCGCCTCACATAATAAATGAGCCCACTTCTACACCTTTTGCTTCGGACAGGAAAGACCTGCAGTAAAAACAACGGGCCATAAGACAAATAAGAAAGAGCAATAATGACAGCCCCAAAGACACCTGCTGGCACCATCGACCAAAGTGATATTAACAGGTTTAACGCACTCGCAAATAGCTGGTGGGATGAAACAGGGCCGATGAAGCCACTGCATCTCTTCACGCCTATCCGGCTAGATTATATTCGCAAATCCATTCAAAATCGTGGGCTTGTTCCTGCAGAGACATCCTCAGACCTGCCTTTTGCGCATCTTAACATACTTGATATTGGCTGTGGCGGCGGGCTATTGGCAGAACCTATTGCGCGGCTTGGCGCAACCGTAACTGCCATTGATGCTTCTGATGGCGCTATTGCCGCCGCCACAGCGCATGCAACAGATCACAATATTGCTATTGATTATCGCTGCATGGCATCAGAAGAGCTTGCCGCTATAGCTGACTACCAGCACCATTTCGACGTTATTTATGCCTCAGAGGTCATCGAACATGTTTCTGATATTAAGGCCTTTACAGAGACCATTGCACAACTGTTAGCACCAGATGGCGTCGTAGTCATAACAACAATTAACCGGACGATGCCGGCCCTGTTATTTGCAAAATTCGCGGCAGAATATGTCTTGAAAATTGTTCCAGCTGGCACGCACCAGTTTGAAAAATTCGTTCGTCCAGCAGAATTACGCGCCGTGTTTCAGGAGTGCGGTATTCTGATTGATGATGTAACAGGCTTTGTGCCAACGCCAATGGGCACGTTCAAAATGTCACCCATAACAGCGGTAAATTATGGCGCGGCTGGAAGCTTTACCTAGCGCCTAATTATCCGGCGGCAACCATGGCAGAACACCAACCGTAATGCCTTCTTCTTCAAGTTCTGCCTGCTCATCTGGCGTGCACTGCCCGTAGATACTTTCAGCTTCAGCTTCTCCTGAATGGATTTTACGCGCCTCTGCTGCGAAATTATCCCCGACATGGGTGAAATCGCGCTCAACAAGTTTTTGCATATCACGCAACATGCTCCGCATGACATCGCTTGGTGGCGGCACAGCAACACCAGATGTTACAGGCCCCCTGACCTGTTTCGTCTGCTGGCGCTGTCTTTCATCTGCGTCTGTTTGGCCTGAATCCATTTGGCCTGAATTTATGTGACCTGAATCTATTTGGCTTGGGTCTATGTGGTCTGGCGTGGCCGAACGTGACCGCGTCTTGGGTGTCGACAAATTAGGGGCAGAAAGTGGCCGGATAACGTCCACCGAGCCACATATCGGACAACCAACTAGCTTTAAGCCAAGCTGACGAGACAGGCTGTCAGAATTAGGAAACCAGCACTCAAAAACATGCTGGTCAGCACAATTGAGTGTAAATTTTATCATCTGTGTACGTTGCTCATGTTAATCACCATCCTAACCTTCGGCGCTCGTGATGAGCTTACTACCGGCTATAATTTACCATGACAATATTTGTATTTCTTGCCCGAACCGCAAGGGCATGGCGCATTACGCGAAATCTTCTGATCTATTAATCCCGCCTGGCGCTGGCTCGGTTGCGCGGCGGGCCGCTCTTCCTGCGACGCATCTGGAGCGCGAATTTCAACATGGGATAAGGCCATTGTTACTGTCTGGCGCATACTATTAAGCATGCTGTCAAACATCATGAAGGCTTCACGTTTATATTCGTTTAACGGATCTTTCTGGGCATAGGCACGCAGACTAATGCCCTGACGAAGCTGTTCCAACTGCAGTAAATGTTCTTTCCATTGCTGGTCAAGCACCTGCAAAAGCAAAGACTTTTCAGCCATTCGCATGGTTTCTGAGCCAAATCTTACTGCTTTTTCAGCCATATAGCGGTCAGAGAGCTGTTGAAGACGTTCGATTATTTCTGCCTCAGCAATGCCATCTTCAGCAATCCAGTCTGCTGCAGGCACCTCGACCCCCAAAACATTGCGGGCTGAGTTATCCAGCTTTTCTGCGTCCCACTGGTCAGCATAGCTTCCCTGCGGGATAGCTTCTGTGACCATATTATCAATTGTATCATGGCGCATATCACGCACAGTTTCATGCACATCTTCTGCCTGCATGATTTCCCGGCGCTGACCAAAAACAACATGGCGCTGGTCATTCATTACATCATCATATTTCAGAAGCTGTTTTCTAATTTCGAAATTATGGGCTTCGACTTTTGACTGGGCTTTTTCAACAGCTTTATTGATCCAGGGGTGGGTAATGGCTTCACCCTCTTCAAGACCTAATTTCTGTAGCATACCATCCAGTTTTTCAGACCCAAAAATACGCATCAGATCGTCTTCTAGTGATAAAAAGAATTTCGAGGCGCCCGGATCACCCTGACGACCTGTACGGCCCCGCAGCTGGTTATCAATCCTGCGCGATTCATGACGCTCCGTGCCGATGACATAAAGGCCGCCTTCGGCCAGTGCCTGTTCCTTCAACACTGCAATTTCATCAGAAATCGCCGTGGCTTTTGCCTGTTTGATAGACCCATCGGCTGCTGTAGCTTCCTGAGCAACGCGCATATCTAGATTGCCGCCTAGCTGAATATCTGTGCCGCGGCCGGCCATATTGGTTGCGATTGTTACGCTGCCCGGCACACCGGCAAGCGCAATAATCTTTGCTTCTTCTTCATGAAACCGTGCATTGAGCACCTGATGCGAAATGTTAGCTGCCGAAAGCGCCGCTGATAGATGCTCAGATTTTTCGATCGTAACAGTACCAACCAGCATGGGCTGGCCACGTTTCTGGCAGTCAGCAATCAAATCAATAACAGCCTGATCGCGCTCTTTTGAGGTGCGGTAGACTTCATCATCATGGTCTATCCGCTGCACAGGCCGATTGGTCGGCATGGCAACAACTTCAAGGCTGTAGATTTCCGAAAATTCGCCGGCTTCGGTCATGGCTGTACCTGTCATACCAGCCAGCTTTTCATAAAGCCTGAAATAATTCTGGAAGGTAACAGACGCTAATGTCTGGTTCTCAGCCTGAATTTCTACATTTTCTTTGGCTTCAATCGCCTGATGAAGCCCCTCAGAATAGCGGCGCCCATCCATTGCGCGGCCGGTAAATTCATCAATAATGACAACCAGCCCCTGTTTCACCATATAACTAGTATCACGCTGGAACATTTTATGTGCGCGCAAGGCCTGCATAACATGATGCAAAAGCCCAACATGATTAATATCATACAGGCTACCGTCACTCATCAGGCCAGCTTGCTGCAAGGCGTTCTCGCAATGAGCAACCCCCTCTTCAGTAAGCGTCACATTGCGGCCCTTCTCATCGAGGTCGAAATCTTCTGCGGTAAGAAGCGGAATGATTTTATCAACAGCGTTATAGAGTTCAGGCGATGTTTCTGCTGGTCCTGAAATAATCAGCGGCGTACGAGCTTCATCAATAAGAATAGAATCAACTTCATCAACGATTGCGAAATGATGTTCGCGCTGAACCATATCGCCAAGAGCGAATTTCAGATTATCGCGCAGATAGTCAAAGCCAAATTCATTATTGGTGCCGTAGGTTACATCGCACTGATAAGCTGCCCGCCGTTCTGCATCATCAATGCCTGCGATGATACAGCCAACGCTCAACCCAAGGAAATTATAAACCTGCCCCATCCAGCCAGCATCTCGGCTTGCCAGATAATCATTCACGGTTACAACATGAACGCCTTTACCCGATAATGCGTTCAGATAAACAGCAAGTGTTGCAACAAGGGTTTTTCCCTCGCCTGTTTTCATTTCCGCAATACAGCCCTGTTGCAGGACCATGCCGCCCATCAACTGCACATCAAAATGACGCTGTGATAACGTCCGGCGCGCTGCTTCACGAACAACTGCGAATGCTTCTTCAAGCAGGTTATCTTCTGTTTCTCCTGCAGCAAGGCGGTCACGAAAGACCTGCGTCATGCCGGCAAGCTCTTCATCTGACTTTGCCTCCATCTGTTCTTCATGCGCTGTTATTGCCGCCACTCTCGCATCAAGCTTTTTGAGCTCTTTGTCGTTTGAGTCCCCAAACAGGCTTTTCGCGAGTGATGAAAACATACTTCTTTCCTTTTGGATCCTTACCGACGTGCCCTAGCCAAAATAACTGACAATAGGGAAGGCATGGTTTTATTGATAGTAAACCACTACCTGCAGATAGGGTCTCCCCCTAATTTTGTCAATTGATAAGCCTTCTGCGTTGCAGTTGAAGCACTGTACCAAGATATGTTACGCAGAAGGGACTAAGAAGGCGATCTTCGAATCAAACTGAATTGAATGAGAGATTTCTTGGGTATTACTTCATCTCTAGACCGTTAAGGATCCATTACTAATGTCATTCATTCGTTCATTTTGCTGTGCTGCGCTTCTGGTAAGCTCACCAATTATTTTTGCAACAACATCTTCTGCCCAAGAAAATAAGCCAGAAAATAAAATAACTGTCGCTGACGTAAATGGTGAGGCAATTTATTTAGAAGAAGTCATGCGTCTTGCTGAAAAGTTGCCGGCTGAATATCGCCAGCGCCCGCTTGAAAGCTATTTTGGCGGTCTTGTGGATGATGTTATTGATTCGCGCCTTGCCGCTGTTGCCGGCGCAGAAAGTGGCTTGTCAGAAAATCCTGACGTGTCCCGTCTGATGGAAGTTGCCGCTATGCGAGTGCTTGCCGAAGCATGGATAGCCGAGCAGGTTAATGAAGCTATTACCGAGGATGCCTTGACAGCAACTTATAAATTATTCATCGCCGATAATGGGTCGCGTGAAGAAGTAAAGGCCCGCCATATTCTGGTTCCCGAAGAAGCAACAGCACGTGCCATTATTGAAAAACTTACTGGCGGGGCGGATTTTGCTGAAATTGCAAAAACTGATTCAACTGGCCCAAGTGGTCCAAATGGCGGCGACCTTGGCTATTTTGCGCGCGGCGCTATGGTTCCAACATTCGAAGCAGCTGCCTTTGAGCTAGAGCCCGGCAGCTTTACGCCTGAGCCCGTTCAAACTCAGTTTGGCTGGCATATCATCAAGGTTGAAGATAAGCGGGTTGCAACACCCCCCTCATTCGAAGAGATGGTCCCTCAGCTTCGCCAGAATCTGCTGAACCAGACGTTAGGCCAGATTCTAGAAAAATTGCGCGCCTCAGCGCAAATTAACAGACGTAGCTTTGAAGATATCCGCACCGAAGCCCAAGCGGCTCAGGCGCAATAGCTATCATGTCTAAGCTTCCGCTCTCCCCCCTTGCCCCAGACAGCTTTCCGCACCTGTCTGATATTGCCGGAATCCGTCTATCTGTTGGCCGGTCGGGTATGAAATATAAAGACCGGGATGATGTTATGGTGCTGTTGGCCCAAGAGGGGTCAACAGTAGCAGGCATCTTTACTCAATCTGCAACCGCAGCAGCGCCTGTTGACTGGTCCCGCGCCGGCATCGCATCCGGAAACCCGCGCGCCATTATTACCAATGCCGGCAACGCAAATGCCTTTACCGGCATGCGCGGCACAACAGCAATGCGTCATTATCTCTCAAAACTAGCCGATACGCTTAGTCTGGCAGATACGCAAATACTTGTTGCCTCTACAGGGGTTATTGGGGAGCCGATTAATGGCGAGGCTATGGCAGCTATCTGCGAGGGCCTTGTTGCTGATATCGGGCAGGCATCATGGCAGGATGCAGCAGGGGCTATCCGCACCACAGATACGTTTGCCAAAGGCGCAACAATATCCTGCACCATTGGGGGGGCAGTGATTACCATTAACGGGATTGCCAAAGGTTCAGGCATGATTGCCCCTGACATGGCAACAATGCTCGCTTATCTTGGCACTGACGCCTCAATAAGCGCAGACTGCCTTGAAATTCTGCTACGTCGATGTGCTGATAAAAGCTTTAATGCCATCACAGTAGATAGTGATACATCAACCTCAGATAGCGTTTATCTCGTGGCAACAGGCGCCGCTGATATGCCAGCTATCACAGAGGCAGACAGCCCTGAGGCACAGCAGGTTCAAGCCGCTCTTCAAGTGGTAATGACAGATCTTGCACATCAAATCGTAAAAGACGGCGAAGGCGCGCAGAAATTTATTACTGTTACTGTAACAGGCGCCCTTAGCGATGCTGATGCTAAAAAAGCAGCCAGCGCCATTGCTAACTCGCCTCTGGTAAAAACGGCAATTGCAGGAGAGGATGCAAATTGGGGCCGTATTATTATGGCGGTTGGAAAATCAGGTGCTGCTGCGAGCCGCGATGAGCTTAGCATTGCCATAGGTGGTACGATTATCGCCGAGCAAGGCGAGCGGGTCGAAGACTATGATGAGGCGCCGGTTACAGCCCATATGACAGGCGAGAATATTGATATCACGGTTGATGTTGGCATGAGAGGGGCAGGACAGGCGACGATCTGGACCTGCGATTTGACCCATGGCTATATCAGCATAAATGCTGATTACCGCAGTTAGCGCTGAGCGTAGAAGATGCCAGAAATCAAACTTATCCCTGCGGTCTGCCTTGTTGATGCTGATGGACGTGTTCTGTTATCACAGCGCCCCGAGGGTAAGGTTATGGCAGGAAAATGGGAATTTCCAGGCGGTAAAATCGAAGCAGGAGAAACGCCAGAAGCAGCCCTTATTCGCGAGTTGGGCGAAGAGCTGGGCATTGATACCCATTCCTCATGCCTTGCCCCTCTCTGCTTTGTCTCGCATGCCTATGATGACTGGCATATGGTGCTGATGCTATATGTCTGTCGCCGCTGGAAAGGCACACCAGCACCGCAGGAAGGCAATGATGTTATCTGGGTTCGCCCTCAGAGGCTACGTGACCATGACATGCCAGATGCCAACCGAGAGCTCATCTCTGCTATTCAGGACTTGCTCGGCTAATCTGATTCTTGATCTGGTTTTTGCGGGTCGTTTTGTTCAATCTCAAATGCCTCTAGCAGACTATGGGTTGCTGAACCGCGTGCAAGTGGTTTTTGCTGAGAGGCATGCGGCGCCCATCCTGTTAGGGTAATAAGCTCAAAACTAGCCTTAATCTGCCCGTCGGCTGTGCTAAAGCGTTCTTGATATAATTCTGCCGCACGCAAAAAAATATCACGGCGTGCCATATGCTGTTCTTTTCCGAACAGGGCATTCTGCTCTCCCATGCCTTTCAGATCAGCCATCAGACGAAACATATTCGGGTATGTTACAGTGATTAGGTCAGCATCAGCTACTGGAAGCGCAAGTCCTGCACGCTGTAACAAGCCGCCAATATCACGAATATCAGCCATTGGGGCACATCTCCCAGACATCCCGCCGCTCACCTCTGTTTCGGCTTCGGCAAGGCATTGCCTAAGCTCATTCAAGGTCCGCCCCCCAAATAGGCATACAAGCAATAACCCGTCAGGGCGCAAGGCAAGCCGCATCTGGGTTAGCAATCCCGGCACATCATTCACCCAATGCAAGAACAGGGCTGATACAACAGCATCATAACTTGCTGGCTCTACGGGAAGCGTCTCGGCAGGGCTGACCATGGCCGGCGCTCGCCTGCCTGCAATATCACAAAAACGCGGCGAAATATCTGTCTGAAGAAGGCTATGGCTGGATGTTAGTTTGCCACTAGCACGAAGCATCTGTGCCACTTGTCCTGAATGGCATCCAACATCAAGTACATCACTAAAACTGCGCCGCACCAGCATCAGCTTGTCTTCAAGACGCTCAACTGCAGCCTGTTTCAGAAAGGCAAATGCCTCAAAATTCTCTGCGGCACGATTTCGATTGCGCGCAAGCTGCTCCATATCAAAAATCTGTGGTGGCATTTCTGTCATTTAAAACAAACCCATCTGGGACAAAATCAATCGGGACTAGCTCATGAAATAAAGAGATAGGGCTGACTTCAGCCTTTGTTAACCCCTTCTATACTAGGATATGGTGCATGCGCAAATCTCCACCGCCCCGTATTCTGCCTGGCTCTATCAATCAGCTTTTCCGGTATGGGCTAGATATTCTGCTCCCGAACGGATGTGCTCTATGCGCAGAGCATGTTGCAGCGCGCGGATTATGCTCAGACTGCTGGCTCGGCCTTACCCATATATCAGCGCCATTTTGTGCGCGATGCGGGCGTCCTCTTGCCCATGCACTCCCCGAATCGCTTTGTGGAAAATGTCATATAAAAGATCCTATTTTAACGCAGGTGCGCAGTGTGCTGATTTATGATGATGTCTCAAAAGGTCTCATCCTGCCGTTCAAACATGGCGATAGATTATCACTTACACCGCTGCTCGTTCAGCTTTTGCGGCCACTATTTGATGCTATGGCATCAGACGGGATGATAATTATGCCCGTCCCACTTCATAAAGCGCGGTATTTTTCGCGTCGGTATAATCAGTCAGCAGAACTTGCAAGAAACCTGAGTGCTAGCAGCCGGCATAATGTCCATTTCACGCCGAATATTCTGCTGCGTCATCGCAACACCCGCTCGATGGGCGGCCTTACAAGCAAAAAGCGGCTTCAGAACGTATCCGGCGCCTTTCTGCTGAAACATAACAGTCTTGATGCACTCAACGGCAAAAATATCCTCCTCATAGATGATGTACTGACAACTGGCGCAACAATGGAAAGCTGTGCTCGTCTGCTGATGACCCGCGGCAAGGCTGCCTCCGTCAGCGCTCTTGTACTCTTGCGTGTTATGTAACGCTCGGGCTCTGGAAATAACAGGCCGGCCATCCTATGTTAGAGTCTCAATGTTCGTTTTAGATAAAAGGTAGCACTATGGCAGACGCAGCAGCAGTCGAAATTTATACCAGTAAGTTCTGTGGTTTTTGTGTCCGCGCAAAAAAACTACTCACCCAAAAAGGTGTTAGCTTTACTGAACGGGATGTGAGCGCTGATAGAGACGGGCGCACGCTTATGACATCGCGGGCGGGCGGGCGCACATCAGTGCCACAGATATTTATTAATGACGACCATATTGGCGGCTGTGACGAATTATTCGCATTGGAGCGAACAGGCACGCTTGATAAATTATTATCGCTTAGCGCCTGATAACTCACCCCGTCTTGCCAAAAAGGTACAGCAGAATATGACAATGCAGCTCAAAGCTTCTGTTCTTCAATATTGTGCTGCTGCTAGCGCGTCAGAGACCTTGCCTATCATCGAAGAACTTGTCGCTGAAAGTGCCGCCGAAGGCGCGTCTTTTGTATGTTTGCCAGAATGTGCAACCTTCCTAAGCCCCAACAGACAGGCGCTCTATGACCAGGCTGAAGATGAGGCAACAAGCCCCAGCTTGGCACGCCTATGTTTGCTTGCAAAAACCCATCAGGTGTTTTTGTCGGTTGGCTCACTTTTGATGCGCGATAGTGGCGCAGATAAATGTACTAATCGCGGATATCTTCTCAACCCGCAGGGTGAAATTTCTGCACGCTATGATAAAATCCACATGTTTGATGCGACTGTTGGTGATGGTCGGACTTATCGCGAGTCCGAACGCTTCCAGCGAGGCTATGAGCCTGTGCTTGCCCAAACAGCCATTGGCAATATTGGCCTGTCTATCTGTTATGATATCCGGTTTCCTGAACTCTATCAGGGGCTGTCAGAAGCCGGCGCAGATCTTCTGGTTATTCCGTCTGCCTTCACAGCTGTAACAGGGGCGGCGCATTGGCATATTCTACAACGCGCCCGCGCCATTGAAACAGGCTGTTTCGTGCTATCGGCTGCTCAATATGGCACTCATGCAGATGGCCGGCAGACATATGGTCATGCGCTGATTGTAGCGCCATGGGGAGAGGTACTAGCTGATGCAGGCTCATCTGATAAGGGGTTTGTGACAGCAGATATTGACCTTGCAGCCTGCGGCGCTGCCCAGAAGCGCCACGGCACAGCAGATAACAGGCAGAAACTGATGCCTGTTAGAATTATCAGCTAAAGAGTCTTAATAGTGCGCGCTGTCTCTATGATAGTTAGCCAACTGGCTAGGCCAGAGACTTTTCACCCATAGCAACATATTTATCGCGCCGGTTTGCCCGCAATTCATCAGGACTGAGAGCATCAAGTGCGACGAGTTCCTGCTCGATGGCATCAGACATGTTGAGTAATGCTGCTGCAACATCGCGGTGCGCCCCGCCTACAGGCTCATCTACAATCTGATCAATGATCCCAAGCTGCATCATATCAGCGGCCGTAAGGCGCAACGCCTCAGACGCTGTCTCGGCCTTATCAGAGCTACGCCATAAAATAGATGCACAGCCCTCTGGCGAGATAACCGAATAGACAGCATGTTCGAACATGATGACTTTATTCCCGGTAGCCAGCGCAATGGCGCCGCCTGAACCGCCTTCACCAATAATCGCAGAAATAAGCGGTGTTTTTAGGTTCAGACAGGCCTGAATAGACCGCGCAATAGCTTCTGCCTGGCCGCGTTCCTCAGCGCCGCGTCCTGGATAGGCGCCAGCTGTATCAACAAAACTAATAACCGGCAGGCCGAACTGATCGGCAAGCTGCATTAGCCGGATTGCTTTACGGTAACCTTCGGGGCGAACCATGCCAAAATTGCGCTTGATACGCTCTTCGGTTGTACTGCCTTTTTCGGTTCCCATAATAATAACCGGACGGCCGCGAAACCGCGCCAACCCGCCAATAATGGCAAAATCTTCTTTAAAATTCCGGTCACCTGAAAGTTCTGTAAACTCGGTGAAAAGCTGGTCAATAATCTGTACGAGTTTCGGGCGCTCTGGGTGGCGGGCAACCTGCACCTTCTGCCACGGGCCCAGCTTTGTATAAGTCTGCTTCAACTCTTTATCGATGCGGGACTGTAGCTTGCCGATTTCATCCGCGATATTCAGGCCTGAATCACTACCAAGGTGGCGAAGCTCTTGAATTTTACCTTCAAGAGCGGCAATTGGTTTTTCAAAATCGAGAAAATGACGCATGTTTGCCCATCCCTGTCACAAATTCGTTATTCGGCCGCTTAATTCAGCTAACGTACTCAAATTGAGCCATTAACTTACTCTTTCCTATCAGATTCTGCAAGCGGGTGCGCATCACTCACCAGCCCTGCCAGTCTATCTTGGCGGGTACGGGTATAAATCTGCGTAGTTGCAATATCGGCATGACCCAGCAGCATCTGGAGGCTGCGTAAATCAGCCCCCCTATTCAATAGATGGGTTGCAAAACTGTGGCGCAGAACATGTGCACTGACCTTACGCTCATCGAGATCAGCATGCCGGGCAACCTGTTTTAGCAAGAGGCTGAATTTTTGACGGGTCATTTCTTGTGAGCGATAACCAAGCAATTGGTCAGTTTCTGCATCAGGACCATCAGCATCCCGCGCATCCCGCCAGCGTCTGGCTGTTGCGATTGCAATGGCTGTGAGCGGCACCATACGTTCCCGGCCGCCTTTTCCGCGTATCAGCAGCATATCTTTATCTGCTGTGAAATCCTGAAGCCTTAAACTAAGCAACTCAGAGATACGCAAACCCGCTGAATACATCAGCTCCAATCCAGCTTGCATCAGCAAATCATAAGGCGGCTCAAGCTTGCTGCAAGCAGTAATAAGGGATGAGACGTCAGCTTCATTGAGGCTTTTTGGCAGCGGGTCTGGTAATTTAGGATTATCGAGGAACAAGCTCGGATTATCCTGCCTTATGTGATCAGATACCATCCAGCCTGCAAATTGTCGTACCGCACTCAGGCGGCGTGAGACGGTACGGGCAGCAAGACCTTCAATATGGAACTTCTGCACTGACTGCCTGATATCATCAGCCGTCATCACCACAAACGAAACAGCCATACTATCATGCAGCGCCATCAGGTCATTTTTATAGCCAAATAGGGTATTTTCAGACACGCCCCTCTCTGCGGCTAGCGCAGATAAAAAATGGGTAATCAGCGTCTCATTTGATATTGTGGCCATGGCCTCGCACTAGTTTTCCTGAGCCTGATAGCGGCGTTCTAGCTGTCCGATAATCAGCTCCCTGCCAAAATTACGGGCAGCATCTTCAAGCCCTATCATGTTAAGGGCTTGTATCATAACTGCGCCATCTTCGGGCCGGATATAACCAAGATGGGCGCCCTGCACCAGATGGGCGATTAACAGAATTGTCTCACCGACCCGCCCAGAACGTGATGCCTCCTCCAGTGCCAGCATTCTATCTGCTGGCACGCTAAGGTAAGGTCTACCCAGAGTAAGACTTGTTGCTACAGTATTAGATGCGCGGGCAAGCCACTCTTCTTCTGGGCGCTGCACATCAAGTGCATCAAGTAGCGGCAACACATGCCATAAATCCAGCCCTTCAAGAGCATCCGCATCCCAAACATCGCCTGATGCAACATTCAATATTTGTGATAAATATTCAGCAACGCCTGCTTGATCAGACAAGCCGGCGGGAAGCTCCTGCGCTGGGTCATGTGCCTGCATAACAAAAGCATAAAGTTCTGCTGTTGCCCTATCCAGTGTACCAGCATTGCCCATCTTAACGCGGTGCCTCACAAGGCTATCATAAAGCGGCAGAAGGAGAGAGAGGCGACCTGTGCTGGCCTCTGCTTCAAGGGCCGCACGCACCAGAGAATCTGCGGATAGCTCGGTTCTATTCACCAGCGCAACCCATAAAAAGGGACTGGAAGAGCCATGTGATGAGCGCATGCCAGCCGCCGGAAGTACGACAGTACTAAGTTCGGACAAGGCTGCTTCGGCAGGAACTGGCGCTGTTTTTAACGATCGCCAGATTTGTTCTGTATCGCTGCTACTTTGCAAGCCTCGCTCATACAGCCTGTAACTAACTGTCACGCTGGCGTCAGCGTCCAAATATCGGAAGGATGGCAATGCCTGTATCATCGAAGATGGCATGTTATCGAGCGCATCAAGCGATATCGTCTCATGAGCGGCATCCATCAGCATCAGATGAACAAGACTGAGGTCATTCATATCTAGTGAAATTTCAGTCCGGCGGCCCAGCAGCTTATCAACGAGCTGAAAGAAATTATCATCATCATCACCACTAGCATTCAAAACATCAGCGGCAAAAGAAGCAGGGGCATTCTGTCCCGATAACAACAGGCAGATGATATTGGCCTTATGCCAAAACCCATCCAAGGTTTCAGCTGACCGCCGGCTTGCTTCATTACAGGCTGTATCATCAGCTCGGCGCATCAGGTCATACTGTACCTGCCAGCGCTTCCAGTCATTCCAGTCTTCATCATCCGGCAATTTGCGCACCAACGCAGATAAGCTGTCCGACTGACCAGCGCCAGCAAGCCACTCCAGCCGAGCTGAAACCAGCGCATTTATGTCTTGTTGAGCGTTCAGAGGCGGAACCGCAGGCTGCACCATAATCTGGCGCGACAGGGTCGATAATGTTTGTGAAGACCCATAAGACGGCGTTGCTAAAATAAGAGGTATGATGTTAGCAGTTTCGCTCTGCCGCCAGATAAAGCTATTTAGCTGGGCTGGCGCATCTCCCTGCTGCAAGCCAATGGATGCAAGACCGATATTGGAGACAGACCGAAGTCCGATGCGGTTAGCAGGCTGAGGCGCGCGCGCAGCACTTACGCTCGCATTATCCTCTGTAGGGGTTATGCTGTCTAACTCTTCTAAGACCTGCCTAGTAGCTTCTGGTGCCTTAGCCGACATATTATCTGCTGCATCACTAATGGTAATGAGCGATGTTGGCTGGGCGATATCAGTTTCTGCTGTTTCCGGCTCTTCAGGCGCGCGTCTCGCATTATAAATGATGGCTTCACTACCATTTGAGGCGGTTGCCTCTGCTTCACTATCAGAAAGCGGCTCGGCGGCGCCATTTATAAGGCCAGTAAGTGAAATAGGACCTGCTGGTTGCAGCGCATCTCCTGCCTCCTGAGCGATAACGTCAGAGCTCGCAAGCATTAACAGGCTTGCCACAATAAAAGAGAAAAAAGAGCGATTAATAAACATCAAGACATGTCCCTTACTATTTGAACCTGTCATCTGCGATTATTTTAGTCACTATTTTTGTTGGCGCTGGAATATGCCAGTTCGATAGAAAAACTCCGCCCGCAAGCCCTACGCAAAGGAGAATGACAAAGATAATACTCGACTGTTTCATTGATGCCTCATTTTAATCATTATTGTGCTTTATCACCCGAGCAATCCGTCATCTTTCACTAAGGTCTGAATATATCTGGCCTTCTATATCATAATTACCTCACTTAGCGCTAAGTAATGCGGGTATATTATGGCTGATTTACGGCAATTTTGGAAGTAACATGCTTGAATTCTGCCACATTTGCCATTCGAGGGTAGCATTGCCATATGTTATGAAAGGGCTTTTACCTCTTCGCCTAAATCGGATATATGAAGATCATGTCACAGCACCCTCACCAAAACGATTCTGCTTCATCGCGCACAGCCGATAGATCTCAGCACGATAAATCATATCACAAATCTGTTGTTCTTGTTGGGTTGATGGGGGCAGGCAAGACATCACTTGGCAGCAAGCTAGCGCGCCATATGGGTCGGCCTTTTATTGATAGCGATACAGAAATTGAACGTGTCACAAATGTGCGTATTCGTGATATTTTTGAGCTAGGTGGCGAATCTCATTTCCGCGAAATAGAAGCCCGCACAATAGAGACAATTCTTGACGGACCGCCGGTTATTCTGTCAACAGGGGGCGGCGCGTTCTGCCAGCCGGGCGTGCGTGACTTAATCAAGCAGAAGGCACTTAGTGTGTGGCTTGATGCTCCCCCAGAAATTTTACTGGCCCGTATTGGAAATACCGCATCGCGGCCTCTGCTGCATGGTGATAACCCGCTCAAGATACTGAAGTCACTGGCTGAAGACCGAAATCCGCATTATGCTAAAGCAGATTTAACCCTGAAAACTGATGCGATCGGGCTTTCACATTCCGTTACAAAACTTGCCGCATTAGTAACCGCAGCCATCCAGCAGTCAGAAAGTATCGATGAAACAGAATAATACCGCCATTTCTGTTGGCCTTGCTGAAAGGTCCTATGACATCCATATCGGCAGTGGCCTGATAGATAATGCAGATACATATGCCGCGCCGTTCACGGCCGACAGGCACCTTGTGATCATTACTGATGATAATGTTGGCGCAGCCCATGGCGAACGCCTAAAAGCAGGGCTCGTTAACTCTGCTCGTAAGATAGATAGTCTTCATGTGCCGGCAGGAGAGGCGAGCAAGTCGCTCCTAGTCTATGGACGCCTACTGGATGATATTCTGGCGCTTGGGGTTGATAGAAGCACTGTCATTATTGCGTTTGGCGGCGGGGTGATTGGCGACCTGGCTGGTTATGTTGCTGCCAGCCTTTTGCGCGGTGTTGATTTCATTCAAGTACCAACCAGTCTTCTGGCGCAGGTAGATAGTTCTGTTGGCGGCAAGACAGGGATTAATATGTCAGCGGGGAAAAACCTTGTTGGCGCCTTTCATCAGCCAAAGCTTGTGCTGGCAGATACTGATATTCTGGCAACATTGCCGGAACGCGAATTACGCGCTGGATATGCCGAAATCGTTAAATACGGACTTCTTGGCGATGCTGAGTTTTTCGAATGGCTGGAAGCGCATGGGCAGAATGTTCTTGCGCGCGATGAGACCGCTATTGCTTATGCTGTGCACGCCTCATGCCGCGCAAAAGCAGATATTGTTGCTGCTGATGAACGCGAGGGTGGCGTGCGGGCCCTGCTTAATCTTGGTCATACATTTGCTCACGCCTTCGAAGCCGAGGCAGGGTATGATGGTCGCCTGCTACATGGCGAAGCCGTCGGCGCAGGCATTGGCATGGCGTTTGGGTTTTCACGCCATCTCGGCCTTATTTCGGGGCAGGATGAAATGCGTGTCAAAGCCCATCTCAAAGCCATGAACTTACCTTTCGATAGGGCAAGCCTGCCAGCTGGAAATGCAGACCCTGCACGGCTTATTCAGCATATGTACAAAGATAAAAAGACTCATAAAGGAGCCTTAACCTTTATATTGCTGAACGCTATCGGCACAGCGTTCGTAAAACGCAATGTTGATGAAGATAGTTTAACCGCCTTTCTGGAGACCTGATGAGCGACCCTCTTTCTGCTATTATTCTTGGTGGCGTAATTATTTTGCTGATTATTGCCTCAGCATTCTTCTCCAGTGCCGAGACAGCCCTTACAGCTGCCTCCGAGCCACGGATACGCCAGCTTGCCAAAACAGGTAACAAACAGGCCATTCGGGTTGAACAGTTGCGCCATGACCGCGAGAAGCTCATCAGCACCATTCTTATTGGCAATAATGCGGTGAATGTTCTTGCCTCAGCGATTGCCACATCAGCTGCGATTGCCCTGACAGGCGATTCAGGCGTGGTACTAGCAACCTTATTCATGACTGTGGTACTTGTGCTTTGTGCTGAAGTGCTTCCGAAAAGCTATGCGTTTAATCATGCCGATAAGTTTTCCCTGAAAATTGCGTTGACTGTGCAGATTCTGGTGTTTCTGCTAACCCCCCTTTCCTGGGCTGTTAGGTCTATTGTGGTATTTATGCTTGGNACGCCGGATAGTGATACTGACAAGCGCGAAGAAGAGCTGCGTGGACTGATTGATTTACATGTGAATGAAACAGATGAAGAAGGCNGAGAGACAGGGGCAATGCTGGCGTCTGTTCTTGATTTAGGCGAAGTCACGGTCGAAGAAATCATGACTCACAGAGCGTCTGTGTCATCACTGAGCGTTGATGATGACCCTGAACAAATCCTGCGCTTTGTGCTGACATCGCCGCATACACGCCACCCCGTCTATTCCGGAAAGCCTGAAAATATTATTGGCGTTCTGCACGTAAAGGCCCTGCTGCGTGCGATTGGTGAAAATGACGACCGAGAGCTTGGAAAGTTAAAAATTTCTGATATTGCGACAGAACCCTATTTCATTCCTGAAACAACCCAGCTTTTTGACCAGCTACAGGCCTTCAGAAGCCGGCGAGAGCATTTTGCCATCGTGGTAGATGAATATGGCGACCTGCGGGGCATTGTAACATTAGAAGATATTCTTGAAGAGATTGTCGGCGACATTGATGATGAACATGATATTGACCTTGATGGGTGCCGGGCCCAGCCAGACGGCTCATTCATTGTTGACGGCAATGTTACCATTCGCGACTTGAACCGGACAATTGGGCTTGAATTACCTGATGAGCAAGCCGCAACCATTGCTGGCCTTATTATCTATGAAAGTCGGCATATCCCTTTTATCGGTCAGGAATTTAAATTTCATAATATGCATTTCAGGGTGCGTAACCGTGTTGGAAATCAAATAACCTCTCTTAGGCTGTGGCAAGCGGCCCGTTAAAACGAACTATACTCTTGGAGCATGCGGGCAGTTACTGTCCTATTTGAGCGTAAAAAGGATAAAATCATGGGATTATCAGAGCCAGTTGACCGCTCATTGAGCCATATCAGGCGGATTAAATGCGAGGGGTATGCCCGCGCAGATGGGATGCTGGATATCGAAGGAGAGTTGCGTGACACGAAGAGTTATGATTTCCCGTCATCCACGCATGGCACCTTAAAGGCAGGCGAGCATATTCATCATATGCAGGTTCGCATCACTATTGATTTTTCGCTGACCATTCGCGATGCAGAAGCTGTTACGCTATCAGGTCCCTACCAAATTTGCCCAAAAGGCGCTGAAAATATTAAAGGCCTTATCGGACTAACAATTGGACCGGGCTGGAAACGCAAAGTCCAGCAAGCGATTGGCGGGCCAAAAGGCTGTACCCACATCACCGAATTAATGGGCCCTATGGCAACAACAGCTTTTCAGACCCTGTATGGCGAGAAAGCCAAAGCAAATCGGGAGTCAGGGGAGGACACATCCCTTGGACAGTCAAATATCAGCACACCGCTACCAAGCCTGACAAATAGTTGCATTGCCTATGCAGAAGAAGAAGAGCCGGCACAACAGTAATTAGGCTGATTTTGTGCTTAATTGCAGGGCGTGAATAGGACCCGCTAGAAGGTCTGCAAGCTCGGCCGTTACCAATCTGTGACACATAACCCGGTTTTTACCGGCAAAAGCCGCTGATACGATATCAACATTAAAATGTGATTCGCCGCCACTAGGGGCAGCAGCATGACCAGCATGTTGCCAACTAACATCTTCAACACTCAGATGGGTTGGCTGAAAAGCTGCACTGAGGCGGCGGGAAATTTCATCTGCGACTGACATATTACGGGCTCGTCCTTACCTATCTGCTATTCATTACCTGTTTTATCAAAAGAAGTGACAAAAACTGGTAAATTTTCGCGAGGCCAGCTTGATATAAGGCCTGTCAGCCTTATACTCCCTGCCTATGGGACGAAAAGCAATGCCAGAACTAAATCTTCGTAATAAAGACGGGCAGCAAGAAATGCGCGCTGATGGTACGCGCCTATGCATGTCGCAAGGCTGTGCTGAAGACGGCTATTATCCTGCGCCGAAAAACAGACAGGAGTTGCGCAGCCATATCTGGTTTTGCCTTGACCATGTGCGCGCCTATAATAGTCACTGGAATTATTATGATGGGCTTGAAGGCGACGCACTAGAAGCAGAAATCAGGCGCGCTACGACATGGGAGCGCCCAAGCTGGAAGTTTGGATCTGGGCCGGGCTTTACAGCAGAAGGGTCTCTAAAAGATCCCTTCGGTTTCTTTGATGGTGGCTCAGCTGAAACGCATGCAAAGCTCAAAGAGATGGATAGTGAAGAGCGAGAGGCATGGGCACTTTTTGATATTTCACCCGATTCTGACCCCACATCTGTTAAGCAAAGATACAATGAACTCGCCAAACAATATCACCCAGATCATAATAAGTCTGACCCAAAGGCAGAGGAACGTTTCAAGGAAATCAATCTAGCCTATTCCGTTTTGCGCAAAAAAGCGATAAATCTGAAACCAACAATTGCCTAATATGCGTAAAACAGTTCTTTAACTGCACTTGCAAAACAGCAAAAAAGACCGACGTTACTTACGTGCCTACCTTATGAGCGTACCTATTTTCCGGAGAAGAAATAAATGTCTGATCAAATGACCCATGGCCGTCCAGCACATAGCCTGTCCGCCCCTGACACTGAAGTAAATGTTCGCCAGACATTTGGTATCGATCTCGATATGATGGTCCCGGCCTTCTCAACGACATCAGAATATGTGCCAGCAATCGACCCTGACTACCAGTTTGACAAAGACACGACGCTCGCTATTCTGGCCGGCTTTAGCCATAACCGCCGGGTAATGGTGCAAGGTTATCATGGAACGGGCAAGTCAACCCATATCGAACAGGTCGCCGCGCGGCTAAACTGGCCTTGCATGCGGGTCAATCTTGATAGCCATGTCAGCCGGATTGATCTGATCGGTAAAGACGCCATCATCCTGAAAGAAGGCAAACAGGTAACCGAATTCCGCGAGGGAATCCTGCCATGGGCGCTGCAGAACTGTGTGGCACTGGTTTTTGATGAATATGATGCAGGACGCGCTGATGTGATGTTTGTGATTCAGCGTATTTTAGAAGTCGATGGCAAGCTGACATTGCTCGACACTAGCCGCGTCATCACGCCAAACCCTTATTTCCGGTTATTTGCGACAGCTAACACTGTTGGTCTTGGCGATACAACAGGCCTTTATCACGGCACCCAACAAATCAATCAGGGTCAGATGGATAGATGGTCTATCGTCACAACATTGAATTATCTGCCGCATCAGGATGAAGTGAATATCATTCTGGCAAAACAAAAAAGCTATAACACTCCAGAAGGTCAGAAACAGATAGACCAGATGGTACGGATGGCAGATATGACCCGCAAAGGATTTATGGCAGGCGATCTATCAACTGTTATGTCACCGCGGACAGTGCTTACATGGGCTGAAAACGCCCGTATCTTCGATGATATCACACTTGCCTTCCGGTTGAGCTTCCTGAATAAATGTGATGAAATTGAGCGCCCTGTTCTAGCTGAATATTATCAGCGTGTGTTTGATATTGAACTGCCCGAAGCGCCCTCACTCGCGCAAAAAGCATCCTAGGCCTCATGGTATAATTTTGTGAGCAACCCAAAAGAGCCAAGTGAATTTCAGAAAGCCAACGCTGCCAGCCTTCGTGCGCTTGCGGGCGGTGTAGAAGCGCCTGTGCGTTATGCCGGAACTGATACTCATATCGGTAAAACTGAAATCAGACTCCCCGCCCTGCCGCGTGAACATTCCACAGCCGCAAAAGCAGATAGCCGCGGAGCAGCAGATTCAGCCGGTCTCTGGCTTGCCCATCATAATGAGCGTACCCATAAGCGGCGGTGCCCAACAGCGCCTGCTGCCAAAGCCATTTTCGAAGCCGCTGAAGGCGCCCGCGTAGAAGCCATCGGCGCTAATAATATGGCAGGAGTGAAAGGCAATCTTACCAAGCGCCTTGAGCAACGTTATGCCCACACAACCATTGGCGCTCCTGATAGCGGTGATGATGGCGCTGTCGCCGAAGCTGTCAGGCTGATGATACGTGAAGCGCTGACCGGCCAGAAGCCACCGCCAAGTACCGAAATGGTGATGGATTTGTGGCGGCCATGGATTACCAATCGGGCCGGCGATATTATCGAAGAAATGCGAAAGTGCGAAGATGACCAAACGCGCTTTGCAGATGCTGCCCGTAAACTTATCGGAAAGCTCCAGTCAGATCTTGGTGATGCTACGAATGATGGTCAGGACGCTGATGATGAAGATGAAAACGGCTCTGATGACCCCTCTACAGATGATGGTAGCTCTGATGAAGCCCAGTCTGCTTCTGGTGACGATGAAAGTGGCGGCGATGATAGTCAGAGCATGGACCAAGACGGAGAAGCTGCTGGCATGGCAGCTGATGATAGCACTGAGATAGATGCTGATTCAGAAATGGATGGGATGACCGACGGCGAATCGCCCGGCGGCGACCCCGGACAGCAGCAGAATTACCCTGCCTTTGACCCAGACGCCTACCGTATTTATACCGCGCAATATGATGAAATTGTAAATGCGCAAGACCTGTGCGATCCCGAAGAACTCGATAGGCTCAGAGCCCTTCTGGACCGTCATATGGATAATCTCACTCATGCCATTGGCAAGCTGGCAAACCGGCTCCAAAGAAAGCTGATGGCTTATCAGAACCGCTCATGGGAATTCGACCTTGAAGAGGGAATGCTGGATGCCGGCAAACTGCACAGGGTTGTCACACAGCCCCTCAGCGCGCTGTCATACAAGCAGGAGCAGGATACTAAATTCCGCGATACTATCGTTACTCTTCTGCTTGATAATTCAGGATCTATGCGCGGCCGGCCAATCACGATTGCGGCTGTAACAGCTGATATTCTCGCGCGTACGCTTGAGCGGTGCGGTGTGAAAGTCGAAATTCTCGGCTTTACAACACGCGCGTGGAAAGGCGGCAAGTCGCGTGAAGCATGGCAAGGAGCTGGCAAGCCAGCAGCCCCTGGCAGGCTAAATGATTTACGGCATATCATCTATAAATCAGCTGATCAGCCATGGCGGCGGTCACGCAAAGCGCTCGGCCTGATGCTTCGTGAGGGCATCTTGAAGGAAAATATCGATGGTGAAGCCCTTGTCTGGGCGCATGACAGGCTAATATCACGGCCAGAAGATAGACGAATCATGATGGTGATTTCAGATGGCGCGCCTGTTGATGATTCGACCCTGTCATCAAATAGCGGCAATTATCTTGAAAAACACTTACGCTCAACCATCGAGATGATTGAGACACGGTCTCCTGTGCAGTTGCTGGCAATTGGTATTGGCCATGATGTGACCCGATATTATCAGCGCGCTGTTACCATTACAGATGTTGACCAGCTCGGGGGCACAGTCATGTCAGAACTTGCTGACCTGTTTGATGAAACACCCAAAAAAGGGATGCGCCGCAAAAAAGCCGGTTAATCCCCCCATCTTCAGCACATAAAAAAACACCTCCTTTTCACTAAAAAGAGGTGTTTTAACCTGTAAAATCAGGGAATTAGTTAGGCTGACGCGACAGCCAGAATTTCACGCTTAAGGGCACGGGCTTCATCAGCGAGCTCTGAGTTACGAGCCTGAAGCAGGAATGTATCTAACCCGCCATGCTTTTCAACTGTCCGGATTGCACTGGTGCTTACCCGCATGCTGATAGTACGACCCAGAATCTCAGATGACATGGAAGTCTGCTGAAGGTTTGGGAGGAACCGACGACGTGTGCGGTTTTTCGCATGACTGACATTGTTGCCAGACATTACGCCTTTTCCGGTAATTTGACACCGCTTTGACATCACCACACTCCTTATTTGTGTATTTCGATGTGTTAGGATCTTACGGTGCGCGCCCTTAAATACCAATAAGCACGCGCCACACGCATCTCCGCTGATTGAGGGCTGGTTTATAGTCTAAAGCATATGCAAGGTCAAGGGGCCAGATAGCAGAAGCATCGCAGGAGAGTTGATATGCTTGTGCTAGAATTTCTCTGCACACAATTCTAAATATTTACGATTTATTAAGGTGTATATTATACCTTTGGTCTATGTCACCTTTACCCATTTCGATGCAGAAACGCAATGTTAGCCTACCGCGTAGACGCACCACAATTAAACTAGAATCCTACGAGTGGCGCTCTGTTGATGCGCTTCTCGCCTTGGAAAATATTACGCTTTCACTTCTCTGCACAGAACTTGATAGCCGGCGCGGCGACCTGCGTCTGGTTCAGGCTATCAGGATGTTCTTGTTACTTTATTTTCGAACCATGGCAGATAACTCGCTAACAATAGCATCTCAGACTGTCCAGTCACCTAACCTTATGCATCATCCCCCGGCACCAGCCTTTAACTGCCTACTTATTGCGCTGATGCAATTTTCCACACATGTTCAGCATGGGCTTCCGCCGCATCGGCCTTCTTTATCTGACCTTTAGCCTCAGCAAGGCTTGTTAGCCCGTCCGCCGTCAGGCAGGCACGCAAACCCGTTAGCACATGATGCGCGGCATAGGGCCCGTTTAAGCTAAGAGAGGTATAAAGCTGGATGAGGTCTGCGCCGGCGAGAATACGGGCATAAGCCTGCCTGCCATTTGCAATACCGCCCACGCCGATCAGCGCCATATCGGTGAGGCCAGAATCGTCAAGATGACGGGCAGCACAGGCAAGCATTGATAGCGATTTATGGGTTAACGGCGCGCCTGACAGCCCGCCAGCCTCACCCTTTGCAGTGCTTTTCAGGCTGTCCGGGCGGGCAATCGTTGTATTTGTGAGCACAAAGCCATTCACCGCGCGCCCGCTTGCCCAGTCAAGCGTACGGCAAAGCTCTTCTTCGCTCAGGTCCGGCGCAAGCTTCACGAAGACAGGCAAACTCACCCGCGCGTCCCTACATCCCTGAAACACAGCATCCAGCGTTCGCACCAGAGCATCTTCGTGCTGAAGGTCGCGCAAACCGGGCGTATTCGGAGAGGATAGATTAACAGTCAGGTAATCAGCATATTCTGCCAGCTTTTTTGCGGTGCTGTAATAATCCTGCACCTTATCCTGACTAAGTTTATTCGCGCCGATATTCACGCCAAGGATACCAGGCGAGCGACCATCTTGTTTTCGGGGCGCAAGCTGACCAGCAGCATAGCTCATCCCTTTGGAATTAAACCCATATCTGTTAATGACAGCCTTATCATCTGGCAGCCGAAAAACCCGTGGGCGCGGATTACCGGGCTGAGGTTGAGGCGTGATAGTCCCTACCTCAACAGCCCCAAAACCAAGCCGAAACGCGCCATCATAGCATTCTGCATTTTTATCAAATCCGGCCGCAAGGCCAAGCGGATTGTCAAATGATAGGCCAGAACAAGATACAGGCAACAGCACCGTATCGGGCACCGGCGCAAGACCGGCCCGCAAGGATTTTACCGCAATCTTATGCGCTGTCTCTGCAGGCAGAGCTTGAACAAGGTTGGCAATCGTGCCCCACATTACATAACGCCTCCCCTATTGACCGTCTGTTGCGCTGACAAGCTTGTCCTGTAGCACATCATCACAGAGCTGAAGAGCATTGACACGGCCATAGAGCTTGAAAAATCCGCCCATACGTGGCCCCTGCGACTGGCCCAGCATTGTCTCATAAAGACACCCAAACCAGTCCCGCAAATTTTCATATTCAGCGTCTTTGCCTGTGCGATAGACAGCTGACTGAATTTCATCACCATCGGCTGCATCATCAAGCGCTTCAAGCGCTGTTTTCAATGCCGTAATATGCTGTTTTTCATCTGCTGTTGCCATACGGTAGCGTTTATGTGGTCGCACCTTATCTTGATAGAATGTCACTGCATATCCAGCGAGCTTATCAAGATGGGGATGTGTCTGAGGGCTTGCCCCTGGGGCATATTCGCTCAGATACCCCCAGATGACATCTGTGGTTTCAGCCGAACAGACCGCCGCCAGATTAAGCAATAAAGAGAAGCTTACCGGCATATCACTAGCAGAAGGGTCATCGGAGATACGAATATGCCATGCTGGGTTTTCAAGCTGTTGCGCCTCATCCATCTCAGCCAGCTTACCCGCATGAGCAAAATACTCATCAACTGTCTTCGGGATAGAATCAAAATAGAGCCGCTTTGCCCGCTTTGGCTGGCTATACATGAACAGCGCCAGTGATTCAGGGCTGCCATAGCGCAACCAGTCTTCAACAGACAGGCCATTACCTTTTGATTTCGAAATTTTCTCGCCATTCTGGTCCAGAAAGAGCTCATACGAAAAACCAGCCGGCGGCGTGCCTCTCAGCACCCTGACAATTTTTGATGATAGCGTGACTGAGTCAATCAGATCCTTTCCGCTCATCTCATAATCAACCCCAAGCGCAAACCAGCGCATGGCCCAATCTGCTTTCCACTGCAATTTACACGCGCCGCCCGTCACCGGCACTGTTACCGCCTCACTTGTCTCAGGGTCCTGATAGGTGATGGTCCCTGCCGCAGTGTCATGCGATAAAACCTTAGCCTGCAACACCATTCCTGTGCGGGGGCAAACAGGCAGAAACGGGCTGTAGGTTTCACGCCGTTCTGCCCCTAATGTTGGCAGGATAACATCTATGACCGCGTCATAATGTGACAGCATATGCAACAGAGCAGCGTCAAATGCACCAGATTTATACATCTGGGTTGCGCTGATAAATTCATAAGAAAAGCCAAAGCTATCCAGAAACGACTGCAAGCGCGCATTATTGTGAGCGCCGAAACTATCATGTGTCCCAAAAGGGTCGGGCACTTGGGTGAGAGGCATATTAAGATAAGGCTGCAGCAGATCAGCGTCTGGAATATTATCTGGCACTTTGCGCAGCCCATCCATATCATCTGAGAAACAAATCAGCCTTGTTGTGCGGCCAGTGAGTGTTTCAAATGCCTGTCGCACCATTGAGGTTCTCACAACCTCACCGAATGTGCCAATATGAGGCAAGCCACTTGGACCATAGCCCGTCTCAAACAAAACAGGACGGTCTGGTGTATCATCCTTCATTTTTTCAAGTCGGCTTACAAGAGCGCGCGCTTCTGCGAACGGCCATGCTTTTGCCTCAAGGGCACGGGCTGAAACAGGCAGGGAGCCAACTTTATCAGACATAGATTTTCCTTATTTAGCGCATTGCATAATCTGCCAGAAAGCTAGGCACTTCATCCCTGCCGGTCAAGGTGAATTAGCGCTGGTGCGCCCTGTTGCCACTGTTCTATAGTGCTGACCATGACAGCGTTTTTTGACCTTTCAAGCAGTAGCATCATCTTTCCTGAACTCGCAGGCGCTATCATGATCGGGCCCGATGGTNCGATCGCAAAATGCGGCCTATCTGCGGCCGCACGCGCTGCTGCAACAAAACCACCCCTTATCTGTCATCGGCGCTGGACCGAAGCGCGGCTTAATACCACTATTGAGCGCGCCTTTGATGTACTTGAGCTTTTTGCCTTTGTCCGGCCAGCCCGCTTCTGCCTTCCAACACCTGCCGGCCTTGCTGTCCGGCTTGGCTTGCCGCGCCCCCAAACAAACCAAGACCGCGCTGTGATGATCGGTACAGCTGCGCAACTATTACTGGATGAGCTAACAGACAAACCACAACATGAACAGGACCGTATTGCCGGCATTGCTGAGATGATGCGCCGCGGCGGCTGGGCATGGGGGCCTGAAATCCTGCTCCGGCTGGGCAAATCGGAGATGAAGAACCTGCCCCCCGATGGCCGGGATAGTGCTATCTGGCATCAGCTTGAGGAAAGCGGCGATAATATCGCTCGTGGCACGCCTGGCGCGCTCCCCGTAATGCCTGACAAAGCGCGAGGGCGCTTATCTGATATGCTTGGTACGCTATCAGAAGAGCGCACAACCCAGTCAGATTATGCCGCTGCCCTATCCAGTATTTTTGCCTCTCCTGATGCCGGACCAACCCCGGCATTGCTGCTTGCTGAAGCAGGGACTGGCACTGGTAAAACGCTGGGTTATCTGGCACCTGCCAGCTTATGGGCTGAAATGAATGATGCTTCTGTGTGGGTATCAACCTATACCCGTACCTTGCAACAGCAGATAGCAGACGAGCTTTCGCGGCTCTATCCTGATGCAGCTGAGCGGGCCAAGAAAGTTGTTATTCGCAAAGGGCGGGAGAATTATCTGTGTCTCCTCAATCTCGAAGAAGCGCTGGGGCGCATGCCGGGACAACCAGCTGATGCAGTAGCACTTGGTCTGATGGCGCGCTGGGCATCTGCAAGTTCTGATGGCGATCTAACCGGCGCCAGTTTTCCGGCGTGGCTGGTTGACCTTATCGGCACCCGCCTGTCGATTGGTCTTGCTGATAGGCGGGGGGAATGTATCCATTCTGCCTGCCTGCACTATCATAAATGTTTTGGTGAAAAATCTATCCGTGCGGCACGACAGGCCGATATCGTCATCGCAAATCATGCGCTAGTGATGATACAAGCTGCCATTGGCGGGCCTGAAGGAAGCCGCCCGACACGTTATATTTTTGATGAGGGGCATCATGTCTTTGATGCCTCTGACAGCGCATTCTCAGCAGCTCTTACCGCGAGCGAGGCGACCGAATTACGCCGCTGGCTGCGCGGCGCTGAAGAAGCACGCCGTGGCCGGGCGCGCGGCCTCACAAAGCGACTCTCAGACCTAGTTGCAGATAGCGAGACAGCCCTTGCAGCGCTTGAGGAGGTGGTTGAGGCTGCCCGTATTCTGCCTGCAACGGGATGGCGAAAACGTTTGTCCGAAAATAGTCCCGCAGGTCCGGCTGAAGCCTTTTTTGCCAGTGTTCGCGTCGCTCTTTATCAACGCTCGGATAATACATCTATCTATGATTTACAGGCTGAACTCTATCCATGCCCTGCTGACGTACTCACCACAGCACGCGCCTTTCGTGAGGGATTATTGCGGATATCAGCGCCTCTCATGCAGCTTGCAACACATCTAGAGACTGTTCTTGATAGCGAAGCAGAAACCCTTGATACACAAACACGCCATCGCCTTGAAGGCGCAGCACGCGGTCTTCGCAGGCGGGCATCTGGACCAGTTGCGGCATGGCTGTTGATGCTATCGGACCTTGCTGGCGAAGGCAGGGACGGATTTGTTGACTGGATGCAGATTGATAGAAGTGATGGCGCCGATAGAGATGTTGGGCTCTTGCGCCACTGGCTAGACCCGTCGATACCCTTTGCTGAGCAGGTTCTTGCGCCTGCGCACGGCGTTGCCATTACGTCTGCTACCCTGCGGGATGAAGTTATCACCACGCCCGGAACATCAGCAGATAGCGAGCCTGCAAATGATACCACCCCTAAAACGGGGACTTTGCCGGCAGACTGGCTATCGGCCAGCGCATTGACGGGGGCTGCCCATTTACCGCACCCTGCGCTGATGTCCCATCATAGCTCGCCGTTTGATTATGCGCGGCAATCACGGATATTTGTTGTTAACGACCTTGATAGGGACAGACCAGACGGCGTTGCAGCGGCTATGGCAGGACTTATCTCGGCAGCAGATGGCGGCGCTCTTGGTCTATTTACCTCCATTCAGAGACTGCGTGCGACATGGCCTGCGCTTGCGCCGCGTTGTGCAGAGCTGGATATACCGCTCTATGCCCAGCATGTTGACAGGATGAACCTGCAGACACTTCTACAGCTGTTCAGAGAAGAAACCCGGTCTGTACTTCTGGGAACAGATGCTGTGCGTGACGGGGTTGATGTACCGGGCAATGCGTTGCAGATGATGATCTATGACCGGGTGCCTTGGCCGCGCCCAGACATGCTGTTCAAGGCACGTGCAGCATGGCAGGGCCGAACAGAATGGACCGAACGCGTGACCCGCATGAAACTAAGACAAGCCTTTGGCAGACTAATTCGCAGATCTGATGATAAAGGTGTTTTTGTGATGCTGGATAGCCGCCTGCCAACACGCCTGACATCAGCCTTTCCAGCAGATGTGGAGGTGGTGCGCGCAGGACTCTCAGAGGTAATCAGTGAAAGCCGAAAGTTTCTAAAAAGCGAATAGGATATGAAAAAAGGCGACCGGGATATCCGGCCGCCTTTGATATTTCAGTAGCGTTGGGCAGAGCGTCTTAGAAGCCCATACCGCCCATGCCGCCCATACCGCCCATATCAGGGGCAGCAGGCATGGCTGACTTTGGATCGTCCTTTTCAGCAACCATTGCTTCGGTTGTGATAAGCAGGCCAGCAACAGATGCTGCATTCTGCAACGCTGAGCGAACAACTTTTGTTGGGTCGATAACACCAGCTTTGATGAGGTCTGTGAACTCACCAGTCTGAGCGTTATAGCCAGTTGTCTTGTCTGTTAATTCAAGCAACTTGCCAACAATAACAGATCCTTCAACACCAGCATTATTCGCAATCTGACGTGCAGGAGCCTGCAAAGCCTGACGGATAATGTTGATGCCGACTTTCTGATCGTCATTCTCAACTTTCAGTCCATCAAGAGCTGCAATTGATTTAACGAGTGCTACGCCGCCACCAGGAACAATACCTTCCTGAACAGCTGCGCGTGTTGCATGCATTGCATCATCAACGCGATCTTTACGCTCTTTCACTTCAACTTCTGTTGCACCACCAACGCGGATAACAGCAACACCGCCTGCAAGCTTAGCAAGACGTTCCTGAAGCTTTTCACGGTCATAGTCAGATGATGTTTCATCAGCCTGTGCGCGAATCTGATTGCAACGTGCTTCGATTTCTTCTTTGGCGCCTGTACCATCAATGATAGTAGTTTCTTCCTTTGTGATTTCGATGCGCTTTGCTGAGCCAAGCATTTCTAATGTTACGCTGTCCAGCTTGATGCCGATTTCATCTGAAATCACTGAACCGTTTGTCAGAATAGCAATATCTTCCATCATCGCTTTACGACGGTCACCAAAACCAGGTGCCTTTACAGCAGCGACCTTCAGACCACCACGCAGACGGTTAACAACTAATGTTGCTAATGCTTCGCCTTCGATGTCTTCAGCAATAATCAGAAGCGGACGGCCAGACTGTACAACCTTCTCAAGGATAGGCAGCATATCTTGCAGGTTTGATAGCTTCTTTTCGTGCAGAAGAATGTATGGGTCTTCTAGTGTTGCCCGCATTTTTTCTGCATCTGTTACGAAGTAAGGTGACAGATAACCACGGTCAAACTGCATACCTTCAACAACATCAAGCTCAGTGTTCAGGCTTTTTGCTTCTTCAACAGTGATAACGCCCTCATTGCCGACACGTTCCATTGCTTCAGCAATCATCTTGCCAATTTCAACTTCGCCGTTTGATGAAATTGTACCAACCTGGGCAACTTCGTCTGATGTTGTGATTTTCTGAGAAAGGCCTTCGAGTGAGGCAACAACAGAATCAACAGCAAGGTCGATACCGCGCTTAAGATCCATCGGGTTCATGCCAGCAGCAACTGATTTTGCGCCTTCCTGTGCAATTGCTTGCGCCAGAACGGTTGCAGTTGTTGTGCCATCGCCAGCTGTGTCGTTTGCTTTTGAAGCAACTTCACGAACCATCTGAGCGCCCATATTTTGGAACTTATCAGCAAGTTCGATATCTTTTGCCACTGTTACACCATCTTTGGTGATGCGTGGTGCACCGAATGCTTTATCCAGAACAACGTTACGACCTTTGGGGCCGAGCGTCACCTTCACAGCATTTGCCAGAATATCCACACCTTCCATCATGCGGGTACGGGCATCTGAGCCGAATTTTACGTCTTTAGCAGCCATAGTTTATTTTCCTTCTTATCTTTTTTAGGAGGATTCTGCACGCTATAGAGAAGGCTATCCCCTAGCGCTATCCGAAATGGACCGCAGGTGAATTACCCTACGATACCCATGATGTCTGATTCCTTCATGATCAAGTAATCCTGACCGTCCAGCTTGATCTCAGTGCCTGACCATTTGCCAAACAGGATCACATCGCCTTCTTTCACGTCGAGCGGAACAAGTTTACCCTGCTCATCGCGTGCACCAGCGCCAGTTGCTTTTACTGTGCCCTGCATTGGCTTTTCTTTTGCTGTATCGGGAATAATAATCCCGCCAGCTGATTTTTCTTCTGATTCTTCGCGCTGTACAAGTACGCGGTCGTGAAGCGGCCGAAAGTTCATAACCTTCATCTCCAAATCTGTTGTATTTTCCCTAAGTTAACGGGCTATTGGCACTCTGATATTGGGAGTGCTAGCCCGACCTGATGCATAGGTGGGGAAGAGGGCGTGTTCTGTCAAGAAGGAAGCGGAAAAAAAGATGTAAAAGAAGTGCCTTCCTCGCCACAAAAAGGTGCGGCAGCATGTCTCGGTTGGCAGAAAGAGGCTTTTTCTTTTCGCTTTGGGTCATATATCTGTGCAAAGACATCAAAAGACATTCTACAAATCTGCCACGGTGATAGCGATGCCCTCAACACACAAAGCCGAACCCTCTTCATCCACGCTGCCTATTTCTATGCCTATTTCTATGCCGGTTGCCATCTGGCTCGGCATCATGGCGGTGCTTGTTGCGATGATGGTTGTCATTGGCGGCGTCACGCGCCTTACCGGCAGCGGGTTATCGATGGTTGAGTGGCGGCCATTAATGGGCTTGCTGCCCCCGTTGAGCGAGCCAGAATGGAGCCGTGTTTTTGGCTTGTATCAGTCATCACCAGAATTTCGTGAAATTAACATAGATATGGACCTGTCAGGATTCAAAACGATTTTTTTCTGGGAATATGTCCACCGGGTTTGGGGCCGGCTTCTTGGCCTCGCCTTTGGCCTGCCGCTGTTATTTTTCTGGGTGCGGGGCATGATACCTGCTGGGTTAAAGCCTGTCCTGCTCGCCCTCCTTTTCTTAGGCGGCATGCAAGGTGTAATTGGCTGGTGGATGGTCACCTCAGGTCTTGTGGATAATCCGGCTGTGTCTCAATATAGGCTGGCAACCCATCTCAGTGTGGCGTTATTTATCTACGGTCTGCTGGTTTGGACATCGCTTACGGCGTCTGCTGGAAAGGCTCTGCACCCCCGCGGTCATGGGCTAGCGACACTAATACTGGTTGCGATCACAATACTCGCTGGCGCTTTTGTTGCCGGCATGGATGCGGGCTTACTTTATAATGAGTACCCGTTGATGGGTGAGACGCTGGTTCCGGTGGAATATGGCGAAAAAGGTCTGGCAGATGCGTTCGAAAACCCTGCATCAGCTCAGTTTCATCACCGCTGGATAGCGGTTCTGGCTGTTCTTGCGGTTTGTGGTTTATGGATGCGGGCGCGCAAATCAGCACAAGCAGCTATGCGCGGGCATCTGATGGCCGGGTTGGTTGCTTGCCAGTTTGCTCTTGGCATCACAACCCTGCTGCTTGGCGTTCCTGTCTGGGCAGGCGCGCTGCACCAGCTTGGCGCTGTGCTTCTGCTAGGCGCTGTGCTGGCAACATTACATGCCCTTGGCCNGGCACGCGCCTAACCATCTAACCCTAACTGTCTTACACGCAAACGCAGCATCTCATGCTGGCATATTAGGCTGGCGTATTAGGCTGGTTTTTTTGGTAGTGATTTGCGAATATGTAATTCCCGCAGGGCCGAATCATCGACCTCTGATGGAGCGCCCATCATAAGGTCTTCAGCCTTGCCGTTCATCGGGAACAGGATAACTTCTCTGATATTCGGCTCATCGGCGATCAGCATCACCATTCTATCAATACCAGGGGCAATGCCGCCATGCGGTGGAGCGCCAAATTTAAAGGCGTTAATCATACCAGAGAACTGCTCATCAACAACTTCAGGCCCGTAACCAGCAATATCAAATGCCCGATACATTACTTCTGGCAGATGGTTCCGGATAGCCCCGCTTGAAAGCTCAATACCATTACACACAAGGTCATACTGCCATGCTTTGATGGTCAGAGGATCTTGATTATTCAGAGCATCTAGCCCGCCTTGTGGCATTGAGAAGGGGTTATGAGAAAACTCGACCTTGCCAGACGTTTCATCCAGTTCAAACATCGGGAAATCAACAATCCAGCAGAATTTAAACAGGTTGTCATCAATAAGGCCCTGCTCAGCACCAATGCGCAGGCGGGCACGACCAGCAAGTGACGCCGCCTCTCCTGCTGGCGCGCAGGCAAAAAACGCTGCATCGCCATCAGACAGGCCAAGACGTGTTTTAATCTCTTCGGCTTTTTCAGCACCCAGCGCTTTGGCAACAGGGCCACGGGCTTCACCTTCGCCAAAAATAATATAGCCCATTCCAGGTGCGCCTTCACCTTGCGCCCAGCTATTCATCCGGTCGGCAATCGCGCGGCTTCCACATTTTGGACCTGGGACAGCCCGGACAACCGCGCCTTTTTCAATTGATTTGGCAAAAATTGCAAAATCAGACCCGGTAAAGATGTCTGTTACATCACTAATTTCAAACGGCACCCGCAAGTCAGGCTTATCAGAGCCGTATTTCAGCATGGCTTCATCAAACGGAATATGGACGAAATCATCATCGATTTTCTTATTTGAAAACTCTTCAAAGATGCCGCGCACAACAGGCTCAACAGCGGCAAACACATCTGCCTGCTCAACAAAGCTCATCTCTAAATCGAGCTGGTAGAATTCACCCGGGCTACGGTCAGCACGGCTATCTTCATCACGAAAACAGGGGGCTATCTGAAAATATTTATCAAAGCCAGAGACCATAATCAGCTGTTTGAACTGCTGGGGCGCCTGCGGCAGCGCATAGAATTTACCCGGATGCATTCTGGCAGGCACAAGAAAGTCGCGGGCGCCTTCAGGTGAAGATGCTGTGAGGATCGGCGTTTGAAATTCCGTGAAATCCTGTGCGATCATCCGTTGGCGGATTGACTGAATAATCCGGGACCGAAGCATGATATTGTCGTGCGGCCGCTGCCGGCGCAAATCAAGATAGCGGTAACGAAGCCGGATATCTTCACCGGAATCTTCATCAGAATTCACCTGAATAGGAAGTGTATCTGCTGCCGATTGAAGCACAAGCTCATCAATATGAACTTCAATGCCACCCGTTGGCAGAGAGGTGTTGACGGTTTCTTCAGAGCGCGCCCGCACAGTCCCGGTAATTGTGATAACCGATTCATTCCTGACCGTCTCAACAGCTGGAAACGCAGCGTCCGTGCTATCAACAACACATTGTGTCAGCCCGTAATGATCCCGCAGGTCAATAAAAACCACACCGCCATGGTCACGTTTACGATGGACCCAGCCAGACAGGCGAATTGTATCGCCAATATTTTCAGGGGTCAGCTCAGCGCAATGATGGGAACGGTAGGGATGCATCTGATAATCTTTCTTTTCATCAATTCTAGGACCAAAAACGCGCCATGATTCAGGCAGGCGCAGTATGCATTAAAACAGCTAATGTGCAAGCATTCGACACTTCACATCACCGCCGAGCCGCACGCCTTCTCTGCCGTCGCTCTGACATGCCGCCAGTTGCCCCGCCCTCAGTAGGGGGCGTTGGCAAATCTTTCCATGGCTTGCCAAGCCCTGCTGTCAGCCGCGCCATATCAACATCGCCCTCAGATGGACGCTCTGCTAAGGCTTTATGCATAGCAGCAACATGCTCAGGGCTTGTGCCGCAACATCCGCCAATAATTTTAACGCCAGCATCACGGGCAAGAACGGCATATTCTGCCATAAGTTCTGGCGTGCCATGATAATGAATCGCCCCATCTTGATAAACCGGAATGCCACAATTTCCCTTTGCGATCAGAAAGGGGGCATCAGCTTTTTTGAGCCCCAGCACTGCATCCATAAGCTCGGCAGGGCCAATGCCGCAATTTGCTCCATATCCCTGAAGCCCGTGCTCTGTAGCGAACTGCGCGTAATCTTTAGGCAGAATACCCATCATAGAGCGGCCGGCTGTATCAAACGTCATTGTTGCCATCACAGGAAGCCCTGTTGTCTTAGCAGCTACCGTTGCGGCTTCGACTTCTTCCAGAGCTGACATTGTTTCGATCCACAGGATATCAGCGCCGCCATCTGCCAGAGCTTCAGCCTGTTCAGTAAAAGCAGCAATAGCACTGTCACGCTCAAGAGCGCCGAGCGGTGTGAATAATTCGCCTGTTGGTCCAATGGAGCCAGCAACTATCACCCTGCGACCCGCCTTATCAGCAATCTCTCTTGCAAGCGTTGCGGCGGCCTTATTCAGCTCCACTACGCGGGTTTCAGACTGATGGAGTTTCAAACGGAAGCTTGTCCCCCCAAAAGAGTTTGTCAGGATGAGGTCAGAGCCAGCATCGATAAAAGACTGATGAAGCTGGCGAATTTTTTCTGGCTGTTCAACATTCCATAATTCTGGAGGGTAGCCAGTCTCAAGGCCAACCTGAAACAGGTTCGTGCCTGTAGCGCCGTCGGCAATAACGTAAGGCTGCGATGAAATCCATGATAAAGCATCATTAGACGTAGTCATTCTGTGCCTCCAATTTTGTCATGCCCGAGCTTAAGAAGAGGTTGGTTGTCTGCGCGCAGGCCGCCTCGGCACACCTGTTGCCTCAGCTCTACGCGTTTTCAAATCCTCAAGAAGCGCCATCTGTTCTGGGCCGCTCATTGCTTGCCACCGGCCGATTTCTTTACGGTTTCGGTAACATCCAAGGCACGCCCCCGAGACAGGGTCGATTTGGCAAATACTGATACAAGGTGACGGAACGATGCTCGACATTATATAATTTTAAACCAGATTGGCCTACATCTGTCCAGAATCAGAGCAAATGCGGCAGTTTAATTAAGCAGCTGCACTGCCATCTTCTGCTTCAACCGTGGTTGGCCGCAGGCATGTTGACACAAAAGCCCGCGATACTTCGCCCATATTTGCCTCTAACGATGCCCAGACGATGTTTTCATGACTAGCAACCGGAGCGCCTGCCCGTAAGGCATCGCCATCAATCTCATTATTAATCTCGCAGATAACATCAAGAGCATCATCCTGCACAAACACTGGCATACCTTCACGCAAAAATGCGCGAATGATACGAATAGCATGAAGCTCATCTTTGAGAGAGGCTGTATGTATCTTACCTGACGGGATAACAAGAGCATCATAATCAATAGCAAGTGTGTCTGATAGGAGCGAATCGACTGGATAGCTGATACCGGCTTGATCGCCATTGCGGCCATTTACCAGACCAGAATTCGGCGACACGACCTTAAGTCCAACATTCTGAGTCATCAGCATCTTCTGAATCTCAACAAAGTTCTTTTCATCGAACCCATTGGCAACCATGATAGCAATTTTCTGACCTGAAAGTGTTGTCCGTGTCATGCGCGAAACTCCTGAAATAATGTCATAATAATGTTAAATGATACGACAGCCTATTATGGCTGAACCTAGTATTACGTTCTCCCCTTTTGCAGCATCAAACAAAAATCAGATGCGCTGGTAGGCGTAAAATAATACATGATTATTGGGTAAGAACGACCCCTTAGAGAGGCACCCTTCTTGAATTTACTTGGCGGGTTCTACTCAATTTTATGACTAAATGCAAGATAGCTTTCGCAAATGCTCCAAAAGAAGGACCTTTATGTTCTTTTGGGACGCATATTTCATACGACGGGGTAATGATATCTAAACGGCTATCGCGCGCACTATCAGGGCATGACTTGTTTAGCTTATATTTTTAAAGTCCGCCTACTGGCACGTTTTGCCATTATTTTTTTGTTAGGCGTGCTTTCTGGCTGCGGCGGCGGCGGGTCTGGCTCTGCTGAGCAGCGCTTTTCAGCCCAGCCACGCATATCGCTTGCTGACTTTGATAATTCGCTCTTTGGGCAGGCATCCTCCTCTCCGCTCATCGTAGCTGGGTTTGTTATGGCAACAGACACCTACCAAGCCCGCCGGCTCACNGGACGAGACGCGCTTGAGAGTTATATCAACAAATTACCGTCGCAAGAGCATTTGAAGAAAATCAGCGCGGATACGCAGTGGGTTAGTGCAGCATGGATTCCGGGCCGCAACGTAGCAGCCGGCGTGACTGAAACTGTGTTTGAACATCCATCCCTGAATGGCGAATTTTTTGTCTGGGGGCAGCAAACGCCCTCTGTTTCCCCCTCTTTTAGCGCTGATTTTGATCTTAACGCTGTGTGGCATTGCGGCGGCTGCACAGAAATACATGGCGAGGCAACAGGCACGCTATCCTTTTCTGCGCCATTATCCGAGGCAAATTATCTCTTACGGGACCTGCCTTCATCCTTCGAACCAAACTGTCACTAACAAATAACGCAGATTTTTCCCAGAGCAGTGTTGTATCATCACAGCTTTCGATAAATGATCAGTCCCTGACTGTTGGCGGCTCGCAGGTATCGGGAGGATTATTCGGGCCTACTGGCACAGAAATTGGCGTTTTGCTTGGTTATGAAACAGCTTCGGGCGGTGTTGGGATTATGGCTATTGGAAAACAAACCGCCAACTAACTCACTATTAAATCTATCTGGTAAATCAATCTGGCCAATCCAGTCTCTCATGTCCCCATAATACGGGCATAAGCAAGGGATAGTGAATGAGCGCCCGCACGCACGAAATTTCTGCCCCGTGAGCTAGCTCTTATTTCTCTCAGGCAATTTTGATGTTTTCTTGAGTGATCTCAAAAAGAAGGGTAAACGTAAAGATGAGTGAGAAGCACGTTTCACTGGCAGTGCTTTATTGGTTTTTTTTACATGACTGACGACGAGGCGGCAATGACACCCTATGATGAAGTATCCTACTCAAAGGATACAGATGAATCAGCTTCACTACAGCGCCCAAGCCGCGATGAAGCTGAAGCCGCTGTAAAGGTATTGCTAAAATGGGCTGGCGATGACCCATCCCGCGAAGGTCTGGTTGATACTCCAGCGCGTGTTGTCCGCTCCTATGAAGAATTTTTCGCGGGCTATGCCGAAAACCCAGAAGAAATGCTGACCCGTACCTTTGAAGAAATCGAAGGTTATGACGATATGGTCATGTTGCGTGATATCTCACTTCAGTCCCATTGTGAGCATCATATGGTGCCTATCCTTGGTAAAGCACATATTGCTTATATGCCTGATAAGCGTGTTGTTGGCATCTCGAAGCTAGCGCGTGTGCTAGATATTTTTGCCAAGCGCTTACAGACCCAAGAAACGATGACATCTCAGATAGCAGATACAATCCAGAATGCGCTAAAGCCGCGCGGGGTTGCTCTTCTGATAGATGCAAACCATGAATGNATGTCCACCAGAGGNGTCTGTAAGACAGACGTATCAATGATTACAACTCGCTTTACCGGTGTATTTGAAACTGATCCTGACTTACGGGCGCGTTTTTACGAACATATGAAACTCGGTAAATAATCACCATCAGTGTCTGATAACCAGCACCCCCTTAACCGGGATGCTGGACAGTTTGTTTGGTTCATATTATATACAAGCACTGCTTTTTAGCCGGACTATCGACTAAAAGAGACCGGATGAACCGATGCATGCAACGCCTGTTTTAAGCATTCTTGGCCTATTACTAACAATCCTTGCTGGTACGATGATGGTGCCAATGATGGTTGATGTGGTAATGGGTGACCCTAACTGGCAGGCTTTTGCCGGTGCGGCGCTGGTCACAGGTTTTGTCGGTGTAAGCTTATGGCTTTCAAACCAGCATAAAAATGACCGCGAACTTGGCCTGAAAGAAGCCTTCCTGCTGACCAATGGTGCATGGATGCTCATTGGCATTTTTGGCGCCTTTCCGCTTTATTTCTCGTCTCTTTCACTGTCTTTTACCGATGCGTTATTTGAATCTGTTTCAGGCATTACCACCACCGGTTCTACGATATTGACAGACATTGAACAGGCCTCTTATGGCGTTCTTATCTGGCGCGCTTTGCTTCAGTGGCTTGGCGGAGTTGGCATTATTGTTATGGCACTGGCTGTTTTGCCAATGCTGTCTGTTGGTGGGATGCAGCTATTTCGGACAGAAAGTTATGAGACAGCTGACAAAGTGATCCCGCGTGCAACCCAGCTCGCCGGCGGCATTTTTGCTGTCTATACATTATTAACAGGCCTGTGGTGGTTGATGCTTAGTCTTGCTGGCATGCCCGCATTTGATGCGCTTGCGCATGCAATGACAACACTTGCAACCGGCGGTTATTCTACAAAGACAAGCTCAGTTGGCGCTTTTTCATCACATACAATTGAGCTCATTATCATTGCCGGTATGATTGTTGGCAGCTTGCCCTTTATTCATTATCTGTCGCTGGCGCGTGGCGGCTGGCAGGCCTTGTTACGAGACCCACAAGTCCGCTGGTTTATGATGCTTGTTCTGATTGTAATCAGTTTTATCGCGTTTGATTTATTCCGCGATGGTGTGCCGCTCTATGATGCAATACGTCTGTCTAGCTTCAACGCCATTTCCATTCTGACAGGAACAGGCTATGGCACTGCAAACTTTGCGCTATGGGGCGATTCGTCTCTGACAATTCTGCTTATCTGCATGTTTATTGGCGGCTGTGCCGGGTCAACAACATGCGGCATCAAGATGTTTAGACTTCAGGTCCTTGCCGCGAATATAAAAGTACAGCTTGCGCGCCTGCTCCGCCCACATGCGGTGGTTCTTGCCTATTATAATGACCGGACAGTCCCAGACAGCGTGATGGATGCTGTGATGGGGTTTTTCTATCTCTATATTGTGTGTTTTGTGATTCTAGCAACATTCCTTGGACTGATCGGGCTAGATTTCCAGACAGCCCTTTCCGGGGCCGCCACGTCACTTTCAAATGTCGGGCCTGGTTTAGGAGATGTAATTGGGCCTGCGGGTGATTTCAGCTCACTGCCCTATGCTGCTAAATGGCTGATGTGCTTTGGCATGTTGCTTGGTAGACTTGAATTATTCACTGTCCTTGTGATTTTGAACCCGCTCTTCTGGCGCCGCTAAATCACTACTAGGGCAATACAAGCCTTGGGATTTCACCGGTTTTCATGCGGACCTGATCATCCATTTGGGTAATCGCATCAAGCATCGCCTGCCTTACGGCAACATCGTAATCATTTGGCGTTGCTGTTTCCGGCACTGTTCTGGAGGCAGATGCATCAATTTCAATGGTCCCATGCCTATCACCAATAGGCTGTATCCACATCAGCCGTGCTTTTACCTCAGCCCGGACTTTGCTTTCCTGCTGGTTTTTAAACAGGCTCGCTAAATCTGCTGATTTAGGCAGCTCGCTCACCGTAACTGAGGCTTTTGAAATATTCAGGATAAGCTCACCTGACCCGCCGACCGGAATAAGGACACGGCTGGCCCATTCTACAATAAAACCAGACATGGTTGGCTCAAGCGTATGCTCGATATATGGCGGCTCCATTGGCATTTGCCAATTTTCGATAATCTGTAGCTTCCGGGCATCAATGCGAAGCGTCTTATAGCCTGCAGGGTCAAAACCGGGGGGCGTTATCTGAGGTTGCTGTGATGTCACACACCCCGAAAACAGCGAAACGGAGATAAAAATCATGCACAAAAGCGACGCTTTTTTCATGGCAGATATCAAAAGAAGTCTCATCAGAAGCCACCTTATCCTTAGAATATTGTTACATAACCATCAGCTAGGCCACTCAGAAAATCTAGGGAAATGATAACGGAGTGCGTTGAAAATGCAAAAGGTAAAGACGCTTACAACAAAATTGACCGTTAGGCTTGTAAAATATCACCAAGGCTATGAATGCGTTTGCGTTTGCAAAATTCACACTCAACAGAGAGATTCTGCGTCTCATCCACGAGATCGCGAAGCTGCTCTTCACTCAGGCTTTTCAGCATTGAGTATACCTTATCATCAGAACAACGACAGCTATCGGTAAGCGGCCGGCTCTCCTGAATATGAAGGGCTTGGGCATTAAAAAGACGGAAGAGAAGGTCTGTATCAGGCAAATCAGGGTCAAGCATTTCTGTCCGCTTCACGGAGGACATTAACATCAAAGCTGTGTGCCACGCATCTTCAAGGTCAACATCATCATTCCGATTGCCCCCATCTACTGCAATTTGTTGCAGGAACAGCGCAGATGATACCCATCCTGCGTCTGTTTTTTGCGCAGCAGCAATAAGTTTTGTTGCCATTTGCTCTGAATTCCGGAACCAGGTTTCTGCTGCATCGCCAAGATGTGGTCCATCAAGCTCCACAATACCCTGATAACGCTGGTCGGTATCTGACTGGTCAATCGTAAAGGCCATATAGCCGCCGCCCATCAGACGCGGCAGCACTGAGGGCTCAGCCGGCGCAACATCTGCAAGCGCCGCTTCATCGAACGCCGCATAACAACGTACATGCCCCTCTGAGGTCACATCAGAAAATAAGGTTCTGACAGCGCCGTCACCTTTTGCCTGCAGGGTAAACACCCCATCAAATTTTAGCGTTGCAGACAGACAAGCTGCTAGTGCCATACTTTCGGCACAGAGCTCACCAACGGCATCTGGATAATCATGGCGGTTCAGAATATCTGATGCTGGGGTGAAAAGCCGTGCGAACCTGCCACGAATAATCGGAATTGTGCTTGCCTCAGTGCCCGTTAGATAAAATGGCACTATTCCTGAGCGAACGATTTCCTGCGGCGCATCCGTCGTTACTGTCACTGTCTACCTATCCTGTCATCACCGTCATTTGACATCAGCAATAAGGCCTATGCCACGACATACCGTGTTGTAACGCTTAAAAATTCTTATCAAAAAGACATGCAAGAATTGCTTTCTGTGCATGAAGCCTGTTTTCAGCTTCATCAAAGACAGCTGATTGCGGACCATCAATAACGTCAGCCGTTACTTCCATACCGCGAATAGCCGGAAGGCAATGCATAAAAATAGCATCTGGCGCGGCACGGCTCATCAGGTTCTGATTGACCTGATAAGGATGCAAATCTGCAACCCGCGTTCCTTCTTCATCACCCATCGAAATCCAAACGTCTGTGACCAGCACAGTAGCGTTGCGGGCGGCTTCTTCGCTATCCTCCATTAACAGGATGTTGGCGCCCTTCTTGCGGGCCCACGCAATCAGCTCAGCTGGCGAATGATAGGCTTCTGGTCCGGCAAGACGAAGTTCGAACCCAAACAGAGCTGCGGCCTCAATCCAGCTATTAGCGACATTATTGCCATCACCAAACCAGGTAACAATCTGATTTTCAAGAGGACCAAGACGTTCTCTTATGGTCTGCATATCAGCCATTAACTGACAGGGGTGAGATAAATCTGTTAGCCCATTGATCACAGGGATTGTCGCGTTTTCAGCTAGTTCAGTTAGGGTTTTATGCGATAATGCCCTGATCATGATGGCATCCAAGTAACGCGATAGCACTTTGGCTGTATCCGAGATTTCTTCGCCACGGCCAATTTGCAAATCACTAGAGGAGAGCATCAACGCTGTTCCGCCAAGCTGGGTGATCCCTACTTCAAATGAAACACGGGTGCGTGTTGATGGTTTCTCAAAAATCATGCCCACTGTTTTTCCCGCAAGCGGTTTGGGGGCGTCTGCACCTGATTTCAATGCCGCTGCCATATCCAGAATAGCGGTAAGCCGTTCAGCGTCAAAATCTCTTAACTCTAAAAAATGTCTCATTATCTACTCGCTGAGAAGCTGTCAAAACACGTAATAAGATGTGCTTCAGCTTGGGCAATTTCATCTTCGGTAATGGTAAGGGGTGGCAGCAATCTGATAACATTATCAGCGGCTGGCACGATAAGAAGCTGTTGTTCGCGCAACGCGGCTGTTACCTCACCAGCAACAATATCATCATGCAGCCTCATCCCGCGCAAAAATCCTGCACCGCGTACCTCGATAATGATATCAGGATAGCGTGTTTTAAGGCGCGAGACCACATCATCAAGCAGGCTGATTCTATGCCGTACGCCTGCCATAAAACCTTCTTCTTCAAGGCCATCAAGAACAGCATTGCCGCAGGCCGTGGAAAGCGGGTTACCGCCAAAGGTCGAACCATGACTGCCCGGCCCCATAGCCTCACCAATATCAGCGCGCGCAATGACAGCCCCAATCGGAATACCGCCACCAAGCCCCTTGGCCAGCACAACGACATCTGGTTGAATTGAGCTATGCTGGTAGGCAAACATTTTGCCTGTCCGGCCAAGCCCGCACTGAACTTCATCAGCAATAATAAGTGCGCCAAATTCTTCGGCAGCAGCAGCCAGACCATCAAGATAGCCCTCTGGTGCAGCACGTGCGCCGCCTTCACCTTGAACCGGCTCGACCATAATGGCGGCTACGTCATCAGACATCATATCGCGTAGCGCGTTCAGATTGCCAAACGGGACATGCACAAACCCTTCCGGCATTGGGCCAAAGCCTTCTCGGAATAGCTCTTTATCTGTTGCAGCAAGCATGGCAAGTGTCCGGCCATGAAAGGCACCACCGGCACAAATGATTTTTATTCTTTCCGGATGACCTGAGCGATATTGGAACCGGCGCGCCACTTTCACTGCAGCTTCATTTGCCTCAGCGCCTGAATTACAGAAGAAGGTATGGTCAAGCTTGGCATGTTGGGCAAGGCGGTAAGCCAGCTTTTCCTGCTGCGGAATCTGGTACAGGTTTGATGTATGCCATAACTGGCCAGCCTGACTTGTCAGCGCCTCAACAAGACGCGGGTGGCTATGCCCAAAAATATTCACCGCTATGCCAGAGGCAAAATCAAGGTAAGCATCACCCTCAGCTGTATAGAGCCAACTGCCAGCGCCGCGCACAAACGAAACGGGTGCCCGACCATAGGTTGGCATAACAGCTTTTCTCATTATCTCATCTGGTGCGCCCATGATGCGCTGTTCCTTTTTAAGTCAACGATCAGAAGAACAGAATTGTATGACTGGTTATCGTATAATGAGTCAAGCAGGACATGCAAAACTAGCAGAAATGCTTGGCAAGTTTTAGCCCCTGAGATTGATAGTTAGAACCCGACCCTTGTGCGCCATAGAGCGCTTCTGGAACATCAGCCATTGGCTCATAAACAAGCCGGCAGACGATTTGCCCGTGCTCAATGAGGAACGGCACATCATGCGAGCGCACCTCAAGCACAGCGCGCGTCGGCGCTGCACCAATATCTGACATTCCAAAGCCGGGGTCAAAAAACCCAGCATAATGAGCTCTGAATTCACCGACCCGCGTATCATATGCCCGCATCTCTGCTGCGTAGGATGACGGAACACAAACAAATTCACGGCTTGCAAGGATATAGAATTCATCTGGATTAAGAACCAGACCACCGCCTGTTAAATCATCTGTGCGTACCGCTTCCCAAAACCGGCTAATCGGCTGACTGGCCGGCTTATCAATATCAATAAGCCCGGCATGCTTTCGGGCACGCCAGCCAATAATGCCATCCGGCCCATCGGCATGCAGGTTAACAGACAAGCCAATCCCATCATTGATGCTGGCTAAAAAGTCCGAATTATCTTTACCGCCAGCATCTGGATTAGCAGTGGCACTGACAAGACCATGACTTTGCTGCAATTCTGCAAGCTGGGCATCATCTAGACGCGATGCACCGCGGCGCAGGCGAAGCTGCGATAGCCGGCTACCCTGACGGGCTAAAATAGAAAATGTACGCGGCGATATTTCTGCATAAAGCGGGCCTTCATAACCAGCAGCAACAGATTCGAATTCCTGCGCACCGTCACTAATCAGGCGGGTGAAAACATCTAGCCGGCCAGTTGAACTTTTCGGGTTAGCGATGGCTGACAGATTTTCTGGCAAGGCAAGCCGTTCCATCAACTCAACCAGATAAACACATCCTTTTTCCAGAACCGCGCCATCTGAGAGATCAAGTTCATGCATCGCAAATCTATCAATTTTCTCTTGCACCTTCTGACCTGCTCCAGGCAGGAAAGAAGCTTGCAGGCGCCACGCGCGCGGGCCAAGACGCAAATCAAGGCTGGCGGGCTGAAGCTGGCCATCTGCGAGCGGCGCTGATGCTATCAGCTGGCCTGCGGCAACGGCCTGATGAAGTTGCTGAACAGGTAAAATCCCGTCATAGCGCGCATCTGTCTTTGTATTTTCAGTCATCAGCATGTGTCTTTCGGCCAGTCATACGAAGGAGATGTTATATTTTGCGGAAACCGGTAACGATATGCCGCATAGTGTGCCAGAGCGTAGGTTAGCTTTTCAAGCGATAACCACTTTTTAAAATGTAAAAACAAACTATCGCGAGCGTAATATTGAGCGCAAGCAAGATGCTGCCCCCAAACAGCAGAGAGCCATCAGCCTGTCCTATCATACCATAGCGAAACCCATCAATCACCATAAAGACAGGGTTTGATGCGGCGATAACATCAAAAGGCGCTGGCAGGGCATGCACTGAATAAAATGTTCCTGACAGGAAGGCGAGTGGCTGAATAATAAAATTAGTGATTGCGGCAAGCGAATCAAATTTCTGCGCCCAAATCCCGGCTAGAACACCGGCAAAGGACATCAATACCGCACCAAGAACAAGAAAGATAACAGCAATGAAGGGCGCGGCTGGCATGCCAAGCCCGCCCAGAAAAATAAGCGTTATAGCACAGGCGCAACCAACAAGAACGCCGCGGGTAATGCCTGCACATACCATTGCTGTCAGCACTTCACCCGGCCCGAGAGGCGGCATCAAAATATCGACAATATTGCCTTGAACTTTTCCGATGACGAATGATGAGGATGTATTGGCAAACGCATTTTGCAGAACTGCCATCATAATGAGACCCGGCGCAAGAAAGGCTGCAAACCGGATCCCTTCATAGGGCGCAGCGCGGTCGCCAAGCGCAACCGAAAAAACCATCATAAACAGCATCGCTGTTACAACAGGCGCACATAAGGCCTGCATCGCGACCTTCATGAACCGTTGAACTTCTTTCTGATATAACGTTGTAATCCCGATTACATTCAATGACTTTATCTGGATGGGGCGTAGAAGCGTCGCCGCGCTATCCGTCTGTTCGGTATGTTTTGTCATCTGTGTCTGGCTACCCTGATATGTTCTTCTGCATCTCAGAAATAAGGCTGTGCGCCCACAATAGCAACTGCTAGACTAACGGACATGAACGAGCCGTCTAAAACTCGCCGTCCTGCCGACAGGTCCGATGCACGCCCCCCTCCTTCAGATAGCCGTATTCAGGCACGGCTTCGCAATAAGGCACTGCATTATCTTGGGCGCTATGCAACCACAACCCATCGGTTAAAACAGGTTCTGATCCGGTTTGCCGCCCGCAAACTTGAAACAGTACCCGAAGACAGGCTGCTGCCAGCTATTGCAATAACTATCGAAGACTGTCAGCGCCTCGGCTATGTCGATGACCAGCAATTTGCCCTTTCAAAAATACGCAGTGGTCGGGCACAAGGCCAGTCACGCGCCGCCCTTACGCATAAACTCATGCAGTCAGGTATTAAGAGCGACCTCATCTCTGAGCTTATGTCACGCCCTCCGTCTGATACTGGCCGTCATGACCCACACGCCATAGAACTTGCCGCTTGCATTATCAGTGCCCGCAAAAAACGCATCGGGCCTTATAGTCGAAATTTTCCGATAGAACTGGATGAGCGGCAGAAACAGCTTGGAAAACTAGCGCGCGCTGGTTTTTCTCATGAACATGCCCGCCGCGTGCTGTCTCTTGAAAGCCAGCAAGAGGCAGAAGACCTGCTTTATGAGGTGACTGAAGCCGGCGAAAACTAAGCCAGTGTCAGATGCCCATACTTGCTCTTGGCGCGTCTTTATAATATCACGGAGCATCAAGGTGGCGGCTCACAAAAGACATATAATTTTGAAGTTTGCGGAGGATTTTTACAGATGACTGAAACACGCATTTTCGCGCCAAGCGCAAAGCAGGCAGAACAGGCTCATATTGATGAGGCCGGTTATCAGACATTATATCAGGCATCCCTCGAGAATAATGATAGCTTCTGGGCCGAACATGGAAAACGCATTACATGGAAAACGCCCTTTAGCACGGTGTCGGATGTATCCTATGATAAAGCAGATGTTCGGATTAAATGGTTTGAAGATGGCACGTTAAACGCCTCAGAAAATTGCCTCGACAGACATCTTNCCACCCGCGGTGACCAGACAGCCATCATCTGGGAAGGTGATGATCCGGCTGATGCGCTTCATATTACCTATAAAGAGTTGCATGAGCAGGTCTGCCGGTTTGCCAATGCGCTGAAAGAGCGCGGTATTACCAAAGGCGACCGCGTTACAATTTATATGCCTATGGTGCCTGAAGCTGCTGTTGCTATGCTGGCATGTACGCGCATTGGGGCAATCCATTCTGTGGTGTTTGGTGGCTTCTCTCCTGAAGCGCTGGCAGGCAGAATTCAAGATTGCCAGTCAAACTGTGTTATCACCTCCGATGAAGGCGTCCGCGGCGGCAAAGCTATCCCGCTTAAGGCAAATACTGATAAAGCGCTTGAAACCTGCCCAGATTGCACAACCTGCTTTGTTGTTAAACGCACAGGCAGCGACATTCACTGGGTCGACGGGCGTGATGTCTGGTATCATGACGCCACTGCTGCTGTATCGGCTGACTGCCCCGCAGAAGACATGAGCGCTGAGGACCCGATGTTTATCCTGTACACATCAGGCTCGACGGGCAAGCCTAAGGGTGTTTTGCATACAACGGGCGGCTACATGGTCTATGCCTCTATGACCCATCATTATGTATTCGATTATCAAGATGGTGATGTTTATTGGTGTACGGCTGATGTTGGCTGGGTAACGGGGCATAGTTATATTGTTTATGGCCCCCTTGCGAATGGGGCCGTAACGCTGATGTTTGAGGGCGTTCCCACCTACCCTGATTCTGGCAGGTTCTGGCAGGTTATCGAAAAGCATAAGGTTAGCCTGTTCTATACTGCGCCAACAGCCATCAGGGCGTTGATGCGTGAAGGAGATGGGCCAGTCAAAAAATGGGACAGATCGTCTTTACGTTTACTTGGCTCGGTTGGAGAGCCGATTAATCCAGAAGCGTGGATGTGGTATCGCGACGTTGTAGGTGATAGCCGTTGTCCCATAGTCGATACCTGGTGGCAGACTGAAACAGGCGGCATTCTGATTACCCCCCTGCCCGGCGCTACACCAACTAAACCTGGCTCTGCAACGCGCCCCTTCTTTGGCATTGAGCCTGTGCTTGTTGATAATGAAAATAATATTATCGAGGGTGTTGGCGAAGGCAATCTCTGTATCAATCGGTCATGGCCCGGTCAGATGCGGACTGTGTATGGCGATCATCAGCGGTTTATCGAAACCTATTTTTCAGCATTTGAAGGACGCTATTTTTCGGGCGATGGGGCACGCCGCGATGAAGATGGTTATTTCTGGATTACGGGGCGGGTTGATGATGTGCTGAATGTGTCTGGTCATCGCATGGGAACAGCCGAAATTGAATCAGCCCTTGTAGCGCACCCACATGTAGCTGAAGCAGCGATCGTTGGGTATCCGCATGACATTAAGGGGCAGGGTATCTATGCCTATGTCACACTCAATCTCGGACAAGAGCCGTCTGACGAATTGCGGGCAAATTTACGAAAATGGGTGCGGGCTGAAATTGGTGCTATTGCAACCCCTGATTTATTACAATGGGCACCGGGGCTGCCAAAAACACGGTCAGGCAAAATTATGCGCCGGATTTTGCGCAAGATTGCTGCTGATGATTTTTCCAATCTTGGGGATACATCAACACTAGCAGACCCATCGGTTGTAGAAGAGCTTATTGAAAACCGGCAAAATAAAACATAACGAGCCCGCCGTGACATAGAATCCAGCAGGCAATCAGCAGAGCGTTATCACTGATTGCCTACCGGCTAATAACGGTTTTTTTGCAAAGGCATCTTATCAGGTATTCTTAAAATTATATAACAAAGCAACTACCAGTCTTACGCAACAACCTGACTATCTTCTGCAACACCTAATTCAATGGCGCGGCAGACAGCATGGGTGCGATTTCGGGCTCCTAGCTTTGAGCGCAAGCTCTTGAGGTGATGCTTTATTGTCACCTCACTTAACCCATGTTTGCGGGCAATTTCTTTATTTGATTGACCAGAAAGCAACCCATTTAAGACATCGCGTTCACGCCCCGTTAGCCATCCCTGACTGCGCGGCGTAATCGGACTATCAGCTGCCATCATCTCTACCGGAACATAAACCTCACCAGCCGCGACCATCTGTAAGGCCGCTAGCAAGGCATCAGTGCCAAGCGAATAGGGTAGATACCCCGATGCGCCTGCCGCAAGATAATCCCGTAAATCTGACCCACCGCGAAGCGGGCCTATCAAAGCAACCGGAACCAGCCCAGCACATTGGGCAATCATCTGACGTAATCCTGTTACGCCATCCATATCGAGCATTTCTGTATCAAGCCCAACAACAGATAGTTGTGAAGATTCAGCAGCAAGCTGAAGGCACTCACGATTCGTGCCCGCAACCATGATATGCATCTCGGGAGCCATAACCGTTAAATGGTCCCGAATGAAATCACGGCATAGACTATTTTCATATCCAAGCAACGTTTTCATTTCTTCCTCTCCTTCCTTACATTCTAATAATATACACTTTATGAGTGTTATTCTACTCATATTTTTCTTGTTATAAACGTATCATAAATTGAGCTATATTTTTAATAATAACTAGAAGTTGTAATTAACGTAATTTCGTCAAAATTTGAGAGAGATACCGATTTCGAAATTTATACTTTCATTCCGTTCACTCTGGTTTTCAGACCGTATTTTCAGATGCGTTATTGCAGAAGATATAGTCCATTTTGGCTCAGGCAAAGAAATGGTAAACACCATATTCGAACGCTGGGTTTTCCGCGTATGGGGAGCGGTAAGCCACGCAAGGGGACGTGAAAAGGCTTCGCTGGTTTCTGTTAATTCAAGCAATATGCCGGTAAGGCCAAAATTCCTTAGACTTATCACAGCATCCTTTTGAAACTGTTTGCGCAACGAGACTGACCTGCCGATAAGAAGGCTATCGCCCTGCACGTATGATGAAGGGTAATCCCGATAAATAGTAGATAAATGAGCCCGCAAGCTCAGGCTGGGCGACAGAAACCAAGTGCCAGACGCAGCATATTGGCTATCATTAATAGCTCCTGACGAGCTATTAACCTGCCCCCGTGAGATCACCAGAAGTGATTGCTGCGGCATAAGCGGATTAATCTGCTTTTGACGTGTCTCCTTGATACCGAGACGAAGCTGAGGCCTTGTTTGATAATAACGAGCATGACTATCTGTCGTTGCAAGATCATCCAGCCCCACTTCGCCAATCACAAAGACTGTGCGGTTGGACGATAAACGGCGCTCCAAACTGCCCGTCAACATCATACTATCTTGGTAAATATTTGCTGAGTGGGTCGCACTATGGCGCCATGATATATTGAGGGTTCGATTGATGCGGGCATTTAGTTGTTGCTGTGCGCTAACGCCTACCGCGCTTTGCATAACAAGATAGGAGGCTGGCTCATGAGTAACCTGAAACTGCAAATTACGCGGGCAGAGCGCAGGATATACTTCGCAAAAATTAGACAGCACAGAACCATCAGATGGGGTGATACTCGATGCCTTGATATGTGTATTGGAAAACCCTGAATTGCTCAGCTGTGCCTGATAGAAAGATAGGCCTAAATTATAGGTCTGATGGGTAGTGCGGTCACAATACTGGGTTAAATAGTCAATCAGGTAAGCGTCATTTATGGCTTGTTGTGTTTGCTGTATAGGAAAGAGCCGCGCCGGACTAAGGTGGGTAAACATACTGCATGAATGACGGGCATAGGCGTAGATGAGAAAGGCCCGCTGAACTCTTTTATCATCTGGATAGAATGTGGCAGCTGTTCGCAGAATACTTTTTGCCTCTTCTGGCGCGCCTGCTTCATCAGCAAGCCGAACATAAAGCAAAATCAGGTCAAGCGGCGCATAGAGAAAATCAAGCTGAGAGCGATATTCTTGCCATGCTGCCTTGGCCTCACCCTTTTCAAGAGCGGTTGAAATCTGAGTATGAAGGGTGTGAATATCAGGAACAGTTGTCGGTATGGTTTCAGCCAACACTATATGAGATGCCAAGCAGATAAGCAGAATGAGGATATACTTCGCTCGCCAAGGAACGGTGGGCCCTATCACAACATAGATGCCTGTCAGAAATGTCATAATAGAAATTTCTTGAGGAAAAGATATCTGAGGCGGTGGGGAAATCTAAAATACATTGCTTCAGGTTACGCCGGTTCACTTAAAAAACTGTTAATCAGAAGTAAAGCAAAACTCTGCCGTAAATAAACTGCTCTGAAACCTTATCAGTTGAGAGGTCGTACTCCGCCTGATAGCTCAGCTGAGCCGACATATTAGAGGCAATGATATGTTGCCACCCACCTCCGATACGCAGCTTGCGGTTCACACTATCAAGGCTGATATCTTGCGGAGATGAAGACCCCATAAGCCCCGATACAATAATACGCCCTGCCTCCAGATGAAGCGGCTGAAACAGACTAATGGTTAGCCTATCTTTAGGCGTTACTTTATGATGAACTGACGTACCAACAGAGGATAGAACAGCTGATGCCTCTGTGATAATCGACCTATCTGATGACATGTGGGATGTTGCGATAAGCGCTTCTATCTGTAGTTCAATTTGCCGGAACTTCCTCAATAGTCCACCAAAGATCCAGACATCATCTGATGTACCGAGTATCAGCCCGCCTGCCCCTTGACTATCGAGCCAGCGGTTTTCTGCGCGGGCCGCCCCAAGACCAATCCAGTGCTGGCCCTGTCTGGAGGAAACACGTTTTAGAAGCGAGGCAGACTGACGCGATGCATCAAGATTAAAGCGGGCCAGAAAACCTGCCGGAGCCGAAACAGACGCGTGTATTTGTGATGGCAGAACAGACATCTCCGTTAGTTGTTCTGGATAGCTATGTAGCGCGTTTGTGAGCTGTCGTTTATGCCAAGGATTTACCGCCTCATCGCGCAAAGAGGCACTGGCAAGCTGTCTGGCAGGCGCAAAGCTATTCTGTGCTGCCAAAGACGCTGTTCGCATATCAAGCCGCGCTTGCGAACTCTCTATCAAGCTTTGCACTGGTACCGAAAAATGAGCGCCATCGAAGGTATCATAAAGACGCAAGTTCCGACCCTGCAGGCTGCGCGGCACCGCATCAAATAAAACAGGTCCTAACGCAAGACGCGACGCAGAAAGCAGCGAGCGTCCGCGGGCTGTTTGAATCTGAAGCCCGGAAACGGGGCGCAAGGCAGCTTCAATATTCATCATGCCTTGTCCAAACACAGCCCGCATCTGGCTGACCGAACAATTAGATATAGTACAGCCATCTGCTGTACGAAGTCCGGTGTAAGTGGCTGTTTCAAGAAGACGCGCCGCTGCTGTTTGTGTTGTCAGAGACGGAAACGCACCCATCAGCAGGGCAAGGCCGCCAGCAACATGCGGCGCTGCCATGGATGTGCCTGATTTTCGGGTGAAGCCGCCGCCTGTCTGCGCCGCCAAGATACCCTCTGATGCTGAATTATCGCCGCCGCCAGGCGCTGTAACACACCACTCAGATGAGACGCCGCACCGGTTCGTATAGGATGGCTCAGAGCCATCAGGGCCAACAGCAACAACAGCGAGCCAGCCCGGCTTTAGATTTTCAAAATAAGCCGGTAATCCTGCTCTAATCGAAACATTATTATCGCGGTCATTCCCTGCCGCCCAAACGATCACCATGCCATCAGCCACCGCTTCCTGCCATGCCGCTAGCTCTTGTGCGAGCCGTGTTTCAATTTGTGCTTTTGATAAATCATTGATTTCAGTATGAGACCCCCAGCTATTATTGAGAATGGTAACATTGTGACGCTGGGATGCTTGCACAACATCTGGCACCATCTGGTTTCCTGTCTTGCCACCAAAATACCCTAGCGCGTTTAGGATTCTGTATGAGTAAAGCGACGCGTTCGGCGCAACACCATGCATGCCTGCACCATCGCGGGCACCGCCCAGAATACTCGCAACATGCGTTCCATGTCCAAAGGGATCGAAAAGACCATTCGAAGCGCTTTGCCAATCTCCGCCGCCAGTGGCATGGCCCGCTAATTCGCTATGACTGGCATCAATGCCCGAATCAACAACACCAACCTTCACAGACTGACCATCATGCCCTCCATGGTAAGCACTAGCTGCCGAGACCAACGCTAAGCCTGATTGCGCCCTAAATTCCGACACAGCGCCGACACCAGAAATACCAGTATTGCCGCCGCCCGTGATACTACTGCCGCCGCCACCGCACGCTGTCAAAGTGATACAGAAACTGACCAGCAAACAGGCACAAAACGCAAAAGCATAATCGCCACAAGAATAACCAAACAAGCTCACATAAGAAATGATTTGATTAGCCTTTTGGGTTTTCATGACATATTCCTGACAGGTTGTTATGCCATCAGGAATATTAGAATTAACTCAATTATGTCATTGAACTTAAGGTGAATGACCAACTCTTTTGAATTATCCTTCTGCCTCATTTTAGCTGGCGCTATTCAAAGGAACTAATACTCAGTAGAAATTATGCCGCACCTTTTTTAGCCCTCAATATGCGGGCTGATATTGTCATTTTGAGCATGTGGGATTACAGTGCGGTCGGAAAGAATAGGAGTTGGTCGTATAAAGACGCGCTAACTCACGCCGCAAAAATGTGGCATTTCACCTGACAACGCCGGGCGGTCAACATGAATGCAGTCATAATTCTTATTAATAGCATTATTGATATCTATATTTTCTCACTGCTTGCTTATGTCATTGCAAGCTGGCTGGTATCGTTCAAAATCATTAATCCGTGGCAGCCTTTTGTGCGTGTGATTCTCCAGTCGCTGAGCCGCCTTCATGAGCCTTTGCTGTCTCGCATTCGGTCTGTGCTTCCTGAATTAGGGGGCATCGATTTAAGCCCCATTATTGTTTTTTTAGCGGTCCAGTTTCTGCGCAATCTTATGCTCGAATACACACAGTAAAATATCCATTATTATACCGGGTAATATGGCCCATAGTTTTTTCGTTTTGGTCCCCAAGAAGAAGGATGAATTATGACAGCAGCGCGCATTGATGGAAAAGCCTTTTCAGAGAAACTAGTCGCAAGCATCACAGTAAGAGTTGCTCAACTGAAAGAGGCTCATGATATTGTACCGGGGCTTGCTGTTATCCTTGTTGGAGAAGATGCCGCTTCAGAAGTTTATGTGCGGAACAAGGGTGAGCGTACGACCCAGTCTGGTATGCGGTCTATCGAGCACCGGCTGCCCGCAGAAACAACCCAAGCCGACCTGCTCTCCTTGATAGAGGAGATGAATGCTGATGATGCCATTGACGGTATTCTGGTTCAGCTTCCCCTACCGAAGCAAATTGATTCGCACGCTGTCATTCAAGCCATTAACCCGGCAAAGGATGTTGATGGCTTTCATGTTGTAAATGCAGGTCTCCTAGCAACGGGTCAGGATGCCCTTATCCCCTGCACACCTTATGGCTGTCTGATGCTGCTGATTGACCATATTGGCGATCTGGCCGGCAAACATGCTGTTATTCTTGGCCGGTCTAATATTGTTGGCAAACCAATGGCCCAACTTCTGCTAGCCGCCAATGCAACAGTGACTATCGCACATTCACGCACCCCCGACATCCCGGCCATCTGCCGTGAAGCTGATATTATTATTGCCGCGGTGGGGCGTCCAGAAATGGTGCGTGGTGACTGGATCAAAAAAGGCGCTATCGTCATTGATGTTGGCATTAACCGCATTCCGGCTCCTGAGCGCGGTGAGGGAAAATTTAGATTAACAGGTGATGTTCATTATGCTGAAGCAGAGCAGGTTGCCAGCGCGATAACGCCTGTACCAGGCGGCGTTGGGCCAATGACAATTGCCTGTCTTTTGCGCAACACGCTAGTTGCTGCCTGCCGCAGACGTGGTCTTTCATCTGACGTTTAAGGAAAGTAGCAACAGAGCCCCCCCTTGAGAATAAACACGGCTAGGCCATGTTAAGAGGGGAGAGTATATTTCAGATCAGTTTTTTTACAGGATTTTTTCATCATGACAGTTCTTTCAAGCGGATGGCAGGATGTCATAATGGGCATCGCCCTGCTAAGCGTCGCAGGCATTTTATTTTGGGGCGTGATTACAATGGGCCGCGGCGGCGCCTACAATAAAAGTAAATCAAATACGATTATGCGCTACCGGATTGTCGTCCAAGCTCTTGCCCTCCTCGTATTTGTTGTACTTTTGTGGCTGCGTCGATCTTAGGCCATAACCAGCCAAAGCTGACACGCCGGTGAAAGAGTTTAACGACAGAAAGCCGGACATAGACCAGGGATAAAACAATGGTAAAACTAAATAAAATCTACACCCGGACAGGTGATGATGGCAAAACCAGCCTTGTTGGTGGTGCCCGTGTATCAAAACATGGGTTACGGCCCTCAGCCTTTGGTGAAGTAGATGAGCTTAACTCTGTTATGGGCCTAGCCCGCCGATTTTGCACCGGTCAGATGGATGACATTCTTGGCCGCATTCAAAATGACCTTTTTGACCTTGGCGCTGACCTTGCAACACCTGAAACTGATGCCGAAAAGCGCAAAGATGGTGAGCTGAGGATCACAGCTAGTCAGGTCACACGCCTCGAATCAGAGATTGATGCAATCAATGCTGATCTTAATCCTCTGACATCCTTTATCCTGCCGGGGGGAAGCGAGTTATCGGCTTGGCTTCATCTGGCACGGACTGTGGCACGCAGAGCCGAGCGCCACATGACGGAATTAGCTGTCGAAGAGTCTGTTAATGAACATGCAATGCGGTTTATTAATAGAGTATCTGATTTGCTGTTTGTGCTTGCACGTGCAGCAAATGATAAGGGGAAAGCTGATATATTATGGGTGCCGGGCGGTAATATTTAAGGCAAAATATTCTCAGCAGGACGCGTCTAATGGCTTGAATAATAGCCATGTTCATGTTCCTGTCTGCCAATAAGATAAAAAAGAGGAAGACTATAATGAAAATTCTTGTCCCTGTGAAACGCGTCATCGACTATAATGTCAAAGTGCGTGTGAAGCCTGACCAGTCAGGTGTTGAGCTGGCAAACGTCAAAATGGCGATGAACCCGTTTGACGAAATCGCGGTTGAGCAAGCCTTGCGGATCAAAGAAGCCGGGCAGGCAGATGAAATCATTCTTGTCTCGGTTGGCCCAACACAATCCCAAGAAACCATTCGGACAGGTCTGGCAATGGGCGCCGATCGCGGCATCCATATCGAAGCCGATCAGGAAACCGAGCCCCTGTCAGTGGCAAAATGCCTGAAAGCGGTTGTTGATAAAGAACAGCCTGGTCTCGTGCTATGCGGCAAGCAGGCGATTGATGATGACAGCAATCAAACCGGTCAGATGCTGTCTGCGTTGCTTGGCTGGGCGCAAGCCACGTTTGCCTCCGGTGTTGAGCTGGCAGGTGATAATGCTGCAATCATCCGTGAAGTTGATGGCGGGCTTGAGCATATTTCGGTGAAGATGCCAGCGGTGATAACCGTTGATTTGCGTCTGAATGAGCCGCGCTATGCCTCACTCCCAAATATCATGAAAGCGAAGAAAAAGCCGATTGACCAGATGAGTGCTGCTGATTTAGGCGTTGATACAACACCCCGCCTTACAACAGTAAAGGTTGAAGAACCTGCTGCTCGTCAGGCTGGCATAAAAGTCGGCTCTGTATCCGAACTCGTCGATAAACTCAAAAACGAAGCAAAGGTGATATAATGAGTATCCTTGTCATTGCTGATCATAATAATGAAACAATTCTGCCTGCCACGCTAAATGCAGTTGCTGCTGCTGGTGAAATTGGTGGCGATATCTCAGTTCTTATTGCTGGTTCAGGCTGCNATGCNGCTGCGAATGCAGCTGCTGAGATTGCTGGTGTTTCAACTGTCCTCGTCGCTGATGCAGATGAATATACATACGGGCTTGCTGAAAATGTTGCGCCGCTTATTTCTGGCATTGCCAGCAACTATAGCCATATTCTGGCGCCGGCAACGACTTACGGTAAAAATATTATGCCGCGCGTTGCAGCCCTGATTGATACAGTTCAGATTTCTGACATTATCAAAGTTGTTGATGTTGCTACATTTCAGCGCCCTATTTACGCCGGTAACGCACTGGCAACAGTGTCATCTAACGAAGCTGTGAAAATTATCACAGTGCGCAGTACAGCCTTTGAGCCTGCCGCTGCATCAGGGGGAACGGCAAAGATTGAAGCTGTTCCTGTAACGGGTGAAGCTGGCCTTTCCCGCTTTGAGAAATCCGAGCTGTCAAAGTCTGAGCGCCCTGAGCTTACATCAGCTGGTATTGTTGTGTCAGGTGGACGCGGTATGCAGGATGGTGCGAATTTTGTCATGCTGGAAAAAGTAGCTGATAAACTAGGCGCTGCTGTTGGCGCATCACGCGCCGCCGTTGATGCTGGGTTTGTGCCAAATGATTATCAAGTTGGCCAGACAGGCAAGGTGGTTGCACCAGACCTCTATATGGCTGTTGGTATTTCCGGTGCTATCCAGCATCTAGCCGGCATGAAAGATAGTAAAGTTATCGTTGCTATCAATAAAGATGATGAAGCACCAATATTTCAGGTTGCTGATTATGGTCTTGTTGCCGATTTGTTTGATGCGGTCCCAGAACTAGATAAAGAACTCGGCTAATAGCCGCTTCGTTCATCCGAATATCAAGAGGCCAGATAGCTTTTTATCTGGCCTTTTATTTTGTCATCATCCCAGTCTGCCGGACCTGTATGAACCTGATAGGATTCGCTATTTTTCTTGATAAGAAGCGTTGTTGGCAAACCCTTTAGCGCCAAGGCGCGCGCCCAGCTAGCAGACGGATCATACAAAGACAGAGGCGCTGTAATATTCCGCTCACTCAGAAATGGACCTGCCATAGCCGCCCCGCCTCTATCCATACTAACAAGAATAACTTTGATTCCGTCGGCACTCAGCTCAGTAGCTATCGTATTTAACTGCGGTAATTCATGAACGCATGGCGGACACCATGTCGCCCAGAAATTAATGATAAGGTCAAATTCGCGAACCTCAGATAGAACAAAGTCAGCACCTGATGCCGTGCTGATTGGCGCCTCAGGAAGCGGTTTTTCACCAGCTTCGAGCGACAGAGAAAGAGGGGCGGCACACAGGGGTGATGCGAGCAAAGACGCAAAACCAGTTGCACAAGACAGCTGCGTGAACCGCCGACGCGTGATTTCATGCTGATTCTTTTGTATTTCTGTCTTATAACTCACCACAGGACATCCTTTTTAAAGCGTTAATAGAGTAACAGCAGAATTAACCATGACGGACAAGACAACCCCACCTTCACAAAATTCAGCTTCTTCAATATGGGGCGGGCGGTTCGCCGGTGGCCCCTCACAGCTTATGCTCGATATAAATGCCTCTATCTCTTATGACAAGGCGTTGTTCCGGCAAGATATCGCAGGCTCACGCGCACATGCAACCATGCTGCAAGCAGCCGGCATCCTCACAGCTGATGATTTAGCGGCCATCACGACAGGCCTTGCTCAGATAGAGACCGAAATTGCTGATGGCATTTTTACCTTCTCTGAGGCATTAGAAGATATTCATATGAATGTCGAGGCGCGGCTCGCAGAGCTTATTGGCGACCCNGCCCGCAGATTACATACCGCACGCTCACGTAATGATCAGGTTGCTACAGACATCAGACTATGGCTCCGCGATGCTATTGATGGTCTGGACGACCAATTGCGGGCGCTTCAGTCGGCCTTGCTAACACAAGCAGATGCGCATGCTGAAACCGTAATGCCAGGCTATACCCATCTGCAGACAGCTCAGCCAATTACCTTTGGGTTTCATCTCATGGCCTATGTCCAGATGATGGGCCGCGATCGCAGCCGGCTTGCTGATTGCCGCAAACGGATGAACGAATCACCTCTGGGCGCCGCAGCCCTTGCCGGCACATCCCATCCGATTGACCGGCATCAGACAGCTACGTTGCTTGGCTTTGATCGGCCTATGGAAAATGCGATGGATGCTGTCTCGGCGCGTGATTTTGCTGTTGAATTCATGGCAGCTGCCGCAATTTGTGCAACCCATCTCTCACGATTGGCAGAAGAAATTGTTATCTGGTCAACAGACAGGTTCACCTTTATCAGCCTGTCAGATGCCTTCACAACCGGCTCATCCATTATGCCGCAGAAACGCAATCCGGATGCTGCTGAGCTTATTCGTGCAAAGCCGGGAAGAATCATTGGTGACCTTGTTTCCTTGCTAACCGTTCTGAAAGGTCTGCCGCTTGCCTATGGCAAGGATATGCAGGAAGACAAGGAGCCCGTCTTTGATGCTGAAGCATCCTTAGCAGTCTGTCTTGCGGCTATGACAGGTATGATTGATGATATGAGCGTTAATCAGCANGCAATGCGGGCAGCGCTAGCCTCTGGTCATCCAGCAGCAACAGACCTTGCAGACTATCTGGTCAGCGCTCTTAAAATGCCGTTCCGTGATGCGCATCATATTACAGGCCGTATTGTATCACTGGCCGATACGCATCACTGTGCGCTTGATGAATTACCACTTAGCGCTATGCAGGAAATTGAACCACGCCTTGATGAAGCGGTGCAGACGGTGTTGTCGATTGACCATTGTGTGGCCGCCCGGAACAGTTTTGGCGGGACAGCACCAGATGAAGTGCGGGCGCGGATTGCAGCTGCACGAAAAGCCTTCCTTGAAGGCTAGCCTCCTATAATATGACGTTAAGAAAAAGGGCACGAGACATGACGATATCGCATAATGTGAAAAGTTTTTTATCACGGCTGATTATATCAGGAATACTTGTTATGGGTCTTGGTATCAGTCTGTCTGCCTGCGGCAAGCGCGGAGAGCCACTGCGCCCCTCAGAGGTAGCAGCAGAACAGGCAAATAGCTAAGCCCTCCCTTACGTAAGACAGAAGTGATAATATGATGAATGATATCCTAAGAGATGCATCAGGCCACCTTACCATTTCAGGCATGCGGGCTGATGAGCTTGCTGCACAGTATGGAACCCCGCTTTATGTTTATTCTGGTGAGGGGTTTGTAAGGTCATTCACAACCTTCACAAAGTCGCTGTCAGAAGTTGATGCGCGCGTTCATTATGCTGTCAAAGCAAATTCTGCTATTGGCATTCTCTCGCTGCTGGCATCGTGCGGTGCGGGCGCTGATATTGTGTCTGGCGGCGAGATGCGGCGCGCTCTTGCTGCGGGCATTCCAGCTGATAAGATTGTATTTTCCGGTGTTGGTAAGACAGATGATGAAATTCGCGCCGCCCTTGGTGAAGGTGTCGGTCAGATTAATGCTGAATCAGCAGCTGAAATTGCCCATATCTCTGCCATTGCTAACGCTATGAACTTACAAGCGCCTGTTGCGTTGCGGGTCAATGTGAATGTTGATCCCGGGAGCCACAAGAAAATTTCGACAGGTCAGCGTTCTACAAAATTTGGTATTCCTGTAGAGGATGGCGAAGCAGCCCATCTCTATCGTGAGATTTGCGCCAACCCCCATATTATACCACGNGGCCTTGCGGTTCATATTGGCTCGCAANTGCGTAACCTTGCCCCCTTCGAGATGGCCTATCAGGCGCTACTGGAAATTGCCGACAGCTTGCGCGCCGAAGGATTGGATGTGCCCATTCTTGATCTGGGTGGCGGGCTTGGAATTGACTATGAGGGCGATAGTGATCCTGATTTTGCGGCCTATGGTGCGTTGGTTACACGTATTTTTGCGAATCGTGGATATCAGCTCGGGTTTGAACCAGGCCGATGCATTGCTGCTGATAATGGTGTCCTGCTTGTCACCAATCTTTATACAAAGCAGGGCGAAGATAAACGCTTCATCATCACAGATGGTGCGATGAATGACCTTATCCGCCCAACTTTGTATGAATCCTATCACCGTATTGAGCCAGTTGGCCCGCAGCAGACAGCAACTGGTATTGCAGATATCGTTGGTCCCGTCTGCGAAACAGGTGACTATCTTGGCACTGACCGGATGATGCCTGATGTTCCGGAAGGAAGCTGTCTTGCTGTCATGTCAGCTGGCGCTTATGGGGCTGTTATGATGTCTAATTACAATACCCGCCCCGAAGCAGCTGAAATCATTATCTATCAGGGACAAGCGCATATATTGCGCCCCCGCAGAACGGTTGATGACCTTATTGCACTTGAAGATAATCCATTCTGATAGGAACCGGGCTGATAGGAACCGGGCTGATAGAAATCTGGCTGTTAGAAAAAGGAGCGTTGCAGACGCTCTGCTACCGGGACGACACGCACATCAGCGGCGGCGGCGTTCTCAACCTCGACTTGTAGAAAAAACTCTGTCATCCCGCCAGCATCAATGAACCTGTCATCGGGCAGGATCCGTTGTGTTGCCAGCATTATTTTATCCTCGCCAATAACAGTGACCTGAAGCGGGGCGGCATGCGCACGAAAACTAGCTGTATTTATAACAGAGCCCCGAATACGCAGCAGATTACCGTGATAGTCCGCTTTTAAATTCTGCACTGACAATGATGAGATATCAGGCCCGACATCCAGACCAAAAAATTCGAACGGTGCAATCAATTCTGGCACCTGTGCTGTTACCGTCCCCCGGAACATGTAAAGACCGGACGTAAAAAGCATCATCACAATAAGAATAAGGGTTGGCGTTCGCAACCGAGAGGCTGTTTCGGTAATAAGTTCATTATCGGATATTATCGGCTTATTACGCGGTGGCTCCCATACATGAGAACAAACCGAACATCGCACACGCTGCTGTTCTTCTGTAAGCACCGTCTCTTCAATTCTGAAAATAGTCTCACACTTTTCACACGTCAGCAGCATATTACTGGACACCCTTCTTTAGCTTGACCATATCATAACGAAATCACGGCATCAGTGGCTAGTTGTTTTATGAAATCTGAGATAAGCTTTCTTTAACATGACACTTCACGTTAGCCGGCGATGGCTCTGCCTTTTGCCAAACCAGTATCCTCGCCTTACGAGCCCTATTATGACAACAGATAACCTATCTATGCTGAAAGCCCTGCTTCGCTCGACAGCTGTGTTGTGTGTTTTCCTTACATTATCGCTTATTGCCATGCTGCAGCATTTTATTCTGACACTGCCAAAACCAGCACCAGATGATATCAGCATAACAGACGGCATTGTTGTTGCGACGGGCGGGCAGGCGCGCATTGAAGAAGGGTTGCGTCTTTTGTCTGAGGGACGGGCATCCCAAATGCTAGTCACCGGTGTTGGCGAGGGTATTTCGCGAACAAGTCTGAAGCGCACACTTAGCTTGAGCGCGCCGCAGATACGCGCCCTTGAATGCTGTGTTGATTTGGATGCAGCCGCACGTGACACTATTGGAAATGCGCATTCTGCGGCTCTTTGGGCTGAGGCTAATGGAGTAACCAGTCTACGCCTTGTGACTGCGAATTATCATCTACCGCGGGCAAAAAAAGAATTTCAGCGGGCTCTTCGCGCAACATCGTTGCACGTGTTCGCGGTTATTCCCCCTGATCTAAAGCTCAACACATGGTATCGCCATTGGCCGTCTGCAAAATTACTAGCCCGGGAATATGGTAAATACCTTGTCTCGCTTGTTCGGATTTAGGTGCCTAGCTATCCTGTCCGGCGTCAATAATAGAGCGTCTTATATCGCGGGTTCGGCTAAATAATTCAAACAGCTTATCACCCTCTTTCCAGCGAATCGCCCGCTGCAAATAGCTTAAATCTTCATTGAAGCGCTGAAGCATCTCAAGGATAGCTTCATCATTATTGATAAAGACATCACGCCACATCACGGGGTCAGAGGCAGCAATACGGGTAAAATCGCGAAACCCTGACGCAGAAAACCGAATCACATCATTTTTTAAATCCTGCTCAAGGTCAGTTGCTGTGCCAACAATTGTATAAGCAATGAGGTGGGGAAGGTGCGATGTAAGCGCGAGAACCCTGTCATGATACTCTGCATCCATTTGCTCTGTCATAGCGCCGAGGGCGCTCAGGAATTGCTCAAGCTGGGATACTTTTTCCTGCGGCGCCTCACCTGGAATAATCAGCCAGTACCGGCCCTCAAACAGACTTGGAAACCCAGCTTCTGGTCCTGAAAATTCTGTTCCGGCAAGAGGATGTCCGGCAATCAGATGACAATTATCAGGAATAAGCGGCCCAATATCACGAATAACAGACCGTTTGGTTGATCCTGTATCAGTGATAATAGCGCCCTGTTTGAGATGAGACTTAATCTTGCTCATCACAGCTTTCATCGCGCCAACCGGCACCGCAAGAATAACAAGGTCAGCATCAGCAACACATGCCGCACTATCAGCACAGATTTCATCCCCAATATTAAGGCCCTGCGCTGTCTTACGAACTGCCTCATCACGGTCATAGAGCGCAATGTGGCAATCACTTTTGCGGTGGCGGGCCGCAAGCGCAACAGAGGCGCCAATCAGACCTATACCGATAATGGCTACTTTTGATAACGCAGTATCTGTCATTTTAATGTTCCACTTTTCTGAGCACCTGCAAAAAAGTCTGACAATGTCTGCTTTACTATCTGCATTTCCTCATCAGTCCCGATAGACATCCGCAGATACTGATCAAGCCCATAGGGCGCCATCTCTCTGAACAGAATATTTTTCGACGCAAGATAGCGTGCTGTTTCACTCGCTGTTGGGCCATTATGACCATCAAACCCTATCAGGATGAAGTTTGTTGCACTCGGCACAACAGACAGGCCTGCACTGGTAAAAAAGCGGCACATTTCATCCATCCATTTTTGTGAATGACGCAGGCTCTTTTCCTGAAATTCGACATCACCTACAGCAATGATGCCAGCATCTGCTGCTATCTGGTTGACCGAAAACGGTCCCCGAATAGAGCCAAGTGTTGTCAAGATATCAGGCGCGCAATAGGCCCAGCCCAGCCGAAAAGCAGCAAGACCATGTAATTTGGAGAAGGTGCGTGTCATGATAATATTATCATGCGCTTCAACCATTCGTGCTGCCTCGTCTGAAAAACTATCTGGCTGATATTCAGCATAGGCCCAATCTAGAACCAGCAAGATATCACGCCGCAATCCGGCATGTAGTCGCTGCACCTCATCCATCGGAATGATGGTGCTGGTTGGGTTATTAGGATTAACCAGAAAGACGACTTTTGTCCGCGCGGTTACTGCAGCAAGAATAGCATCAACGTCACAGATAAAATCCTTATCCTGTGCAACCACCGGCGTTGCACCGGCAATTTGAATCACTTGCGGGATAACAAGGAACGCATATTGAGTATGAATTGCTTCATCCCCGGCTTCCAGATAGGCCATCGCAATCAGGCTAAGCAATTCATCAGACCCATTGGCGGTGAGAATCTGGCCTGGCTCAAGCGTGTAACGTGACGCAATAGCCTCACAAAGACGTCTGTCCTGAACTTCAGGATACCGGCTTGGTGTACCTTGGTCAGCTTTCAGATGTGCCAATACTTTTGGGGAGGTGCCAAGAGCGCCCTCATTTGCCGAAAGGCGGATAACAGACCCCTGCTCTACCTTGCCAAATGACGGACGGTAAGACAAAAGTGATTTAATGGCGTCACGCGGCTGTGGTCCCTTCATTTTATGGCTTCCTTATGATGAAAAAGAGGTTGGAATAAGAACAAAGTCACGTTTCAGCAAGCTGGCTAGGACAGAGGAATACTGGTTGTAAAAGCGGCACCTGCGACATACCCAGCAAAGATGAAGGCCTTGTCGGGATGAATAGGAATATCTTGATACTCCGAAACCTGAATCAGAGCAATTCTGCCTGTTTTTGCCGCTACAAAAAGAGCATTATCCTGAGCGCTCCTATCGGGAAGCGATGATGCAAGACACCACACCGATACCGGCGCGCCCTCATCACGCACCATGGGCAGGATGGCTGTAATATAAACTGAGGCGTCTGGCCCAAGACGATGAAGTACCCCGCCAAGCCCGTTATCATCCAGCAGCATGACATCCACTGCCCCAGAGGCAAGAGCNTCACATCCTGCTTCTGCATTATCGCATGGCTGAAGCAGCATCATACCGGCAGAAAATTGGGCAGCAGCACCGGCAGAAGCCGTAATATGCCCCACCGTAAAATTTGGGTTCTGGGTGGTAATACTAGCAGACATTAACGCGCGCCATAATGCGGCGACCAGCGGCACAGGAATCGTTTCTGCCAGCCCGGCAAGCCGCGTTAATAGACTATGCTCTCGTCCGGGACGAAAAACAGGAGACCCTTTTGGTTTAGCTTGTGCAACGTCAGCAGAAAGCTGTTGGCGTTTTTTGACAAGGGCAAGCAGATGCTGGTCGACATCATCAATCTGGGACCTCAACTGCAGTAACCATTCTGTTTCTGTCGGCTTACTCTCACTCACATCTTCATCCGTCATTTTTGTCCATCATCTATCGTGTCATCCAGCGAACTGAACCCTGCTGGGCGTGCAACAATAAAGGGACGAGCTGGTTTTGCCAAACTTTTTACCTGCATTGTTGATGGTGCATAAACAACCTTTACAGCCTCTACCATGAGAACGCCGCCAAGAACACCCCAGAGGATACGACCAAGCGAATCAATACGCATCTGAAGGCGGCGGGGAAGGGAGTCGGCAAAAGGCGGAACAAAAAGAGCATAGCGGCGCTGTACAGGCTGAAACCCTGCCTGCTCTAGCAAACGGCAGAGCTGGCGCCGGGAAAAGGGTGTTCCATGTCCAAAAGGGTTCCGCTCACTGCGGGCCCAGAAGCCGCGCCGATTAGGAACAATGATGATAACCCGTCCATTTCCAGCAAGCACACGGTGAGCTTCAGTTAATAATCCCAGCGCATCCCCGCTATGCTCCAACGCATGACAGATAAGCAACCGGTCCGCAAACTCACTTTCGATTGGCCACTGCCCCTCATCTATGCACGCCACACTTGCACCATCTTCTTCTGGCCAAGACAATGCGCCTACCTCAGCAGGCATCAATGTGGCAGATACTGGCCCCAAGCCTTTAATGCAAAACGGATAGCCAATCGCCAGCCTAACAAGAGAGGCTGCCGGTGCCATCCATTCTCTATCACATAATTCTATCTCGCGTGAGAGAAGGCCTGAAATATGCTGCCCAAAAGCGCTCTGGTAAAAATTATCTGTGTCTGTGACATGCCACATATTATCGTGATGCTCCTGACAAGACGTCTCGCCTGCTCACCTGTCTGAACAAGCCGTCTTAGATATCAATAATAACATTATTTTTGAGCGTCTGTCCTGTCTGGTATTCATCAACATATTGTGCATTGCATTAGGTATATTTGCCGTAAAATTAACCGTTTTAGGAATTTATATTGCAGTGCACAATGACTTGTGGTTAAACCGCCCAACATTCTTTTCATTGACTGCAGGCGGAGACACCCTCAGTGCCCAATCAGAATAATGCAGCCGCAGATGCACTAACACCCGCTATCCTTATCAAAAAATATGCGAATAGACGGCTCTATGATACGGCAACATCACGCTATATTACATTGAGCGAGCTGTCCTTCATGATTCGCGATAGGAATCATGTTCGCATTGAAGATGCAAAGACAGGTGAAGACCTGACGCGCCTGACATTTCTACAAATCATTCAAGAATTTGAGCAGGACGGTCAGCAACTATTACCCGTTGAGGCACTGCGCCAGATAATCCTTGCCTATGGCAGCGGTAATGCGCCTCTCCTCTCCCGCTACCTTGAGCGCACAATGGCGTCTTTTGCGCGTCATCATATGCTGGCACATGATGCCCTTGAAACAGCAATGGATGTGATTCGTGACACCGATAGTGCTGATGATGCGCCGCAACCACAAACACCCAATGATACAAGCCTGTCTGCGCTCAGCAGTGAAATAGCGGCGTTACGCAATAGGCTTGATACTCTTGAAGGTGACGAGAGCTAATCGCCTGTTAATGCGGCAGATTTGACAGCTGATAAGCGACCGATTTTACATCTTCATAAACATCTGGCTTGGCGGTGCGTACCATTAATGCGTCAACAGTAGAGAGTGCCAAGACAGCATCAAAAATAGTGCGTGCCAGTGTTTCCTGCAGATCAAAATGCCGCGAGGTCGCAATCTCAATGACCATTTCACGAATCGTGTCATAATTCAGCGCCTGTTCAATGGTATCGGCTTGTGGCTCTTTGTCTGTCGATAGCAGGACTTCTAAATCGACTGTAATTCGCTGCTTTTTTGCCCGCTCAAAATCATGAATGCCAATGGAGCAGATAACATTTATCTGGCTAATGACAAATCGGCGGGTAAGGGGATAGGACATAAGCTTAATCTTTCAAAAAGGCGACATCACGAGCTGCGGGATGCAGATGCGCGCCCCCATCTAGCACAATTACCTCTCCAGTGATAGATTTTGCAGATAAAAGCAACCGCATGGCGGCGACAACTTCTGGTATCTCAGCGCCTTGCCCGAGCAAATTGCGCTTATGTGACGCCTGAAACTCTGCCTCGCTCTGACCGCCAGACGGCAACAGGATGCCTGGTGCAATCGCATTAACCCGTAGCCGGGGCGCATAAGCCTGTGCGGCCATGATGGTCAGTGTGTGTAACGCCGACTTGGATAAGGTATAACTATAATAGTCAGGGTTCATGCCGAACAGCTTTGCATCCAGCATATTAATCACACAGCCCGATACGCCCTGCGGGAGGCGTTCGGCCATATCCTTAATGAGAAGCGTCGGTGCGATGAGATTAACTGCCATATGCTGCGTTATTTTTTCAGCTGATACCGTTTTTGAATCATCATAGTCAAAGAGCGATGCATTATTGATAAGGGCTGTGACAGGTCCTGTCTTGCTTGCAGCCGCCATCATGGTGCTAACAGACGCGCTATCACCAAGATCTGCATGGACAAGTTCCATCAGCGCACCGGTTTCCCGAAGCTCGCCTGCAAGAGCCTCTGCGGCCGCTTTATTTTGATTGTAGTGCAACACAACTGTATGCGCATCAGCAGCACAAGCGCGTGCAAGCTCTGCCCCTACCCTTTTTGCTGCCCCGGTAATCAGTATTTTTGACATGGTGAATGACTTCTATTGTTGCGGTATAAAGCTATCTCTTTGCTCTTTTACCATTTTACAGGCCCCTTGGATTGCTGATCGCGTAAATTGGCTGACAACAGGCCTATAATGCCCGTACCATCCAGTGCGGCATAATACCGAGGCGCGCGCATTCTGCTTCTGCATCAGAATCCCTCAAAAGCCCAAAGGATGTAACCAGGACAGAACAAATTCCGGCGCCAATACCACCCAGAATATCTGTGTGCAGCGAATCGCCAACCATTGCAATGCGGCTCCGGTCCACAGAATATCCAGCAAGCGTATCAACCTTACAAAGGGCTGCTGTAAAAGCAGTGCTATGCGGCTTACCGCCCCAGATAGGCTCAACACCAGTGGCTTGCATGGCGCGCGCAGCATAATATCCTGCTTCAGGCGAAAACTGCCCCGGCTGAGGCGCTGAAACATCTGGATTTGCAACGTAAAGCGGCCGCATCCGCTTTGATAAAGCAGCTTCCAGACGTTGCTGATCCTCTTCATCCCACTCAGATGTGCCAAGCAAGACAAAGCTCTCAGCGGCATCATAATCATCTGTTGCTACCAGCTCTCCTTCATAGCCAAACGGCGTTACATTATGACCAAGCGCCATCACCGGCTGTGGCGGCGGAGTGTCTTTCAAAATAACTTCAATGACATCCCGGCTAGAAACAATGTTTGCGCCATCAATCGGTAAATTCCAGCCCTTATATTTTGCAGCAGCCTGAGATGATGGATGGCTAGCAGCGTTTGTTAGAACAACAATAATAATGCCGCGTTCCAGCGCTGCGCTGAGCAGCTCATCAATACCCTCAATTTTTTCTGGTCCAATATTAATAACACCAAAGCCATCCAGAATAAGCGCATCAAATTGATCCAGAATATCACTAAGCTTATCTGCTTTTTGTGTCTGTGGCATCACAGCCTGAGGCAAAATGGGCTGCAATGCATGATAAACTGCTAATGTGGATGCAGCATCAATCTGCTGGACATCTGGCATCGTAAATGACTGTAGGGACTCTTGAATTGTGGAGACATTTTTCATGATTCTATCATCCTGCTATTTATCAGCTTCACCGAAGTGGTTATGTCAGGTGAGGGTAAATATGACAAGTCGGGCAGTAATGATGGTCCGCTGACCAAAGGAGTCACGAAAATGGGCAAACAGATAGTCATTATCGGCGCCGGACTAGCCGGGCTTGCGGCGGCAAGACTGCTCCGCAAGGAAGGTCATAATCCTATTTTGCTTGATAAGGGGCGACGTATTGGCGGGCGATGTGGCACCCGCCGCTCAGGCGGCCATTTGTTTAATCATGGCGCCCAGTTCATTACGGCTGTCAGTACTGAATTTTCAGCACTATGCCAGCAGGCGGCAGCCAGCGGGGCTATTGCTGAATGGGATATCGGGCGCCGGCGCGCAAGCTATGCAGGCCAGCCTGCAATGCGTGATTTGCCAAGCTGGATGGCTGAAGACTTAGATGTGCGCCAGCAGGTTGAAATTGCCCATATCACCAAACAGGCACATAACCAGCTTCAGCTCACCACCACACAACAAGACCATTTTGTTGCAGACAGGCTGATTATTACAGCGCCGGCACCGCAAACAACCCGGCTTTTAGCAGAGGTGGCACCTGCCTTATCTTCAGCCGCAGCAACCGCGCGCTATGCGCCTTGCTGGACCGTAATGGCAGGGTTTGATGCGCCTATCTCAGGCATCCCTGCATTTAGCGCTGACGTGAGCGATATCATAAGTTGGTATGCGGCTGAGAGTGCGCGCCCCGGCTCATCCCAAGAGGCACGCTCCCTGACAATACAGGCATCTGGCACATGGTCTGAGGCCCATCTTGAAGAAGAGGCTGACCTTATCGCATCCCTCATTTTCAGTGATTTTCGACAAATTACTGGCCTTAAAATATCCCCTGAACTGCTTCAGGCACATCGCTGGCGCTATGCAAAAGTAACAGTCCCTGCGATATCCGAGCATAGCCGAGATGAGGTGATTTTCACGGCAGGAGACTGGTGCCCACCAGAGACCGCAGATACCGCCGGTGGTACCAGCTATAGGCCAACAGGAAGCCGGGCAGAAGATGCGTTTCTGTCTGGTGTATCAGCGGCGCGTGCGGTGCTCACATCGCTATAACACTAATATAGTGCTGCGCGCGCATCATCACAGCGTTCGGGAAATTTCAGCTGCCGTAATAAAGGCAGAAAACGCCTCACACCAAATAAGAACAGCGCCGAAGTCCGAAATATTAATACCGTCTGGTATCTCCAGCGAGAAATTTTCAAATGCTTTTATCGGGCCAACCTGAACAGCGCTCGCACGTGCTGCCTCAAACCCCTCTTTGGTCTTAACAAGGTGCTTGGTAAGATACAGTCTATAATCTGGCCCGGGCGATACAGAACCATCCAGCCAGGCGCGGTCCTTGGTCAGGTGAATGCGCCCCTCACCCCAGTGAAACGCGTCTGATGCAGGAAGGTCGCGCGTGAATGTCCCGCCCCAGACCTGCTGGCGAGCCGTGGCAGCAGATAATGCGGTAAGCTCTGAGTCTGACAGGCCTTTTTCGGCTGTTAGAATCGGCAGAAAATACACCCCAAGACCAAACCCGATTACCAGACCAGCGCAGAATTTGACCAGTCCGAACAAAATTATATACCGGCGCGCAATCCCCAAAAGACTAGATATCATATATCAACCCTCCTCCCCTTCAATGATAGTGAACAGGGCGCAATTTCCCCATCCCGCCCTATCTTTAGCAAGTTCACGCTCAAGGTCAATTACTCCAAATAGGCCTCTTCTACTGATTTAGGAGCCTTCCTAACCTGATGCCTGAAGCGCCCATTCCCGCCAACAGCGCTATGATTGACAGGCAAGAGAAAAGCTCGGCAAGGTGGGGCAAAGCGGTCACGCAACATGATAGAGGAGTTGTGCCATGAAGCTTGCAGATATTGAAACATTCGTTGTTGGCACCCCGCCGCCGGGGTTTGGTGGCAGATATTTTATCTTTGTTGCGCTGCGTACGGCGTGCGGCATCACCGGTTATGGTGAAATTTATTCTGCCAGCTTTAGCCCGCACCTAACTGCCAAGATGGCAGAAGATATGTTTGCCCGCTATCTGGAAGGAACAGATCCGCATAATATTGAAATGTTTATTCGCCGGGCTCACGGAAGTGGGTTCTCGCACCGACCTGACCCGACTGTCTGGGGGGTCGCAAGCGGGCTTGAAATCGCCATGATGGATATTCTTGGCAAAGCACATGATATGCCGTGTTATGATTTGTTGGGCGGCAAGGTTCAGGAACGCCTGCGGACCTATACCTATCTCTACCCCGAATCAGGTCAGGATGCTGGGACGTTTTATAGTGACCCTCTTTTATCTGCTGAATGCGCCGCACGAAACGTTGCTGACGGATTTACCGCTGTAAAGTTTGACCCGGCCGGACAATATACTGTGTGCGACGGTAGACTTGCTGACAGGGCGGCTCTTAGCCGGTCACGTGATTTCTGCCGTCATATCCGTGATGCCGTTGGTGATAAGGCAGATATGCTTTTTGGCACCCACGGTCAGTTTACCGCAGCAGGCGCTCTGCAACTGGCTGATGCCATTGCTCCGTTCGGCCCATTATGGTTTGAAGAGCCAGTGCCGCCAGACAATCCAGCAGAAATGGCAAAAGTTGCGCGCGCAAGCTCTATTCCCATCGCGGCAGGAGAACGATTATGCGGCGCCTCTGAATTTGCAGCTTTTATTGATGCAGGAGCTGTTGCTATCGTTCAGCCTAATCTGGGGCGTGCTGGCGGCATGCGTGAAGCCGTAAAAATCGCAGCTTTGGCAGCTGTTCGTCATGTGATGGTTGCACCGCACCTTTATTGCGGCCCAATTGTTGCTGCTGCAAATATCCAGTTCGCTACCGCCATTCCGAACTTTCTCATTCTGGAATCAATTCAGAAAATGGACGGGTTCCACAGCACGCTACTGACAACACCGCTCACCTGGGAAGATGGCTATATTCTGCCATCGGACAAACCGGGGCTGGGTGTTGAGCTTAACGAGGACGTGGCCCGGGCCCATCCTTATGACGGGCATCAGCTTCACCTTGAAATGGGCCAAAACCCCTATAATCCGCGTATCGACCAGCCATTTGCTGGGGGCTAGAAAAATACCGCAGTGGGGAGCAGAGTCTAAATCAGGCGAAACACTCGTTCAGGCTTGACATTCTAATGGCTGTGAGTATAGTCCGGACGCTCATGCTAACGGAATAAGAGATATGTCTTTGGCACACCTCTTATGGCTGAGATTAGGTTTCAACTTTTTTGAGTTAAGGATATCGCCATGTATGCTGTGGTGAAAACAGGCGGAAAGCAGTACCGCGTTGCCAAGGATGACACCATCCTGGTTGAAAAATTAGAGGCAGACGAAGGCGCACAGATCACACTGGATGAAGTGATGATGCTGGGCGACGGCGAAACTGTTACAGTTGGTCGTCCAACTGTTGCAAACGCCTCTGTGGAAGCACAGGTCGTAAGCCAGACACGTGGACCTAAGATTTTGATTTTCCGCCGGAAGCGCCGGAAAAATCATCGTCGTCTTCAGGGCCATCGTCAGGACCTCACATTGCTGAAGATCACAGATATCAGCACATCTGGTAAGCCTGCGGCTAAAGCTGCTGCAAAAAAGGCACCTGCAGCAAAAAAACAAGCAGCGACCAAAGAGGCAGCCCCGAAAGCGGCCGCAGCTAAGAAGCCTGCAGCAAAAAAAGCAGCGGCTAAAAAAGACGCTTAAGAGACGATTTTCAAGAACGGAGAGTAACCCATGGCACATAAAAAGGCAGGCGGTAGTTCCAGAAACGGACGCGACTCAGCTGGTCGCCGTTTAGGCGTGAAAAAATTTGGTGGCGAAGCTGTTATTGCGGGCAACATTATTGTGCGCCAGCGTGGCACTAAGGTGAACCCGGGCGATAATGTTGGCATGGGCAAGGATCATACCCTTTTTGCACTTACCGATGGTAAGGTCGCGTTTCGTCAGAGATCAGGCGGAAAGATGTTTGTGTCTATTGTAGACGGTGCTGCAGCGGCTGAATAACGCCAGCGTATCACTGATTTTACATAATAGACGTTAAATTTGTACAAAAGGGATGACCNGCTAACAGCCGGTCGTCCCTTTTTCTTTATGCCCTCTTTAAATAAGTATGACCGCTACAGAGCGCCGAAAACATAAGGCAAGATAGTTCAGATGAAGTTTCTCGATCAGGCTAAAATCTTTGTGAAGTCCGGAAATGGTGGCCCAGGCGCTGTCAGTTTTCGCCGTGAAGCAAATGAGCCTCTGGGCGGGCCTGATGGCGGTAATGGCGGCAGGGGCGGTGATATTATTGCCCGTTGTGTTAGCGGCTTAAACACGCTCATCGATTATCGGTATCAGCAGCATTTCAAAGCCAAGGCCGGCGTTCCAGGTGCGGGACGCGATAGGTCAGGCCCAAAGGGCGGTGATGTCATCTTACGGCTACCTGCTGGCACCCAAATCCTAGCCGAAGACGGCGAAACCGTTCTTGTCGATCTTACCAAAGAAGGTCAGGAAATCACCCTGCTTAATGGCGGTATTGGTGGTAAGGGAAATGCGTTTTTTAAATCAGCAACGAATCGGTCACCCCGAAAACACCAAACTGGTGAACTTGGCATTGAGATGTGGGTATGGCTCCGGCTGAAGCTGATAGCTGATGCCGGTCTTGTTGGCATGCCGAATGCCGGCAAATCGACCTTTTTGTCTGTTGTGTCTGCGGCCCGGCCTAAGATTGCCGACTACCCCTTTACCACATTGCATCCTAATCTAGGTGTTGTGGGTATTGATGATCATGAATTTGTTATGGCAGATATTCCCGGCCTTATTGAAGGCGCGCATCATGGAGCTGGAATTGGTCACCGCTTTCTCGGTCATGTAGAACGGTGCCGGGTATTAATGCATCTGATTGATTCGACAGCATCAGACCCATTGCAGAATTGGCGCACGATTCGCTCGGAACTTGCTGCCTATGATGAGGGGCTTGCCCGCAAACCAGAACTTATCGTGCTCTCAAAGAGTGATTCGGCACCAGATGACTATCTAACAGACTTATCAGATGCCTTGCGTGCTGAGGGCGTAGAGCACATTATGTCCATGTCGTCTGTTTCGGGGACTGGTGTAAAAGATGTTTTACGCGCACTTTTCAACACGATTACTGCCGAAGCAGAAGCTGAACGTCGCGCCACTATGCCAGAAACAGAATGGCAGCCACATGATGATGCGTAAGGAAAGAAACCGTGATGAGCGATACATCTCTGGGCGTATCTGATAACAGCGTTTTTGCGTCTCTTCTTAACAAAGCAGACCGGATTGTTATTAAAATCGGCTCCGCATTAGTGTTTGATCCAAAGGCAGGACAGGCCAATGCATCTTGGATGGCCGGTCTTGGTGATGATATCGCCATGCTTCGTGCGCGCGGCAAACAAGTCATTCTTGTCTCGTCTGGCGCGATCGCTCTTGGCCGTGAAAAGCTCAATCTTGGACGCGGCGCCATCCAGCTCGCAGAAAAGCAGGCAGCTGCTGCAACAGGACAGGTTGAGCTGGTGCAGAAATGGCAGGCAGCTCTGGGGGTTCATGATATTCAAACAGCCCAGATACTTCTGGCACCAGATGATACCGAAACCCGCCGTCGTCACATTAATGCCCGCGCAACAACATCTACCCTCCTTGAGCTGGGCGCTGTACCTGTGGTGAACGAAAATGACACCATCACTACCTATGAAATCCGATTCGGAGATAATGACCGGCTAGCAGCGCGCGTGGCGGCGATGATTTCGGCTGACTTGCTTATCCTGCTATCAGATGTGGACGGGCTTTATACAGCCAACCCCCATCATGACACAGCAGCAGAACATATCTCGGAAATTCATGATATTTCTGATGAGATTCTAGCAATGGGAGGCACATCGCATCAAGATTTTGCCTCTGGCGGTATGGCAACCAAACTGGCTGCTGCAAAGATTGCAACACAGGCAGGTGTCGCCATGCTGATTTGTGATGGCCAGCATAACCGGCCCGTCTCTGCGCTGATGAATGGGGGACGATATAGCCTGTTCCATGCACAAACTAGCCCAACAACAGCGCGCAAAAACTGGATTGCAGGCGCGCTTGATCCAAAAGGGGCTATTACCCTTGATGCTGGCGCGGTTACAGCCCTTACAGCAGGAAAATCACTTTTGCCAGTTGGCGTCACCTCCCTTACAGGGCCTTTTGAGCGCGGCGATCTTGTTACCCTGCTTGGACCAGATAGTAGTGTGCTTGGTCATGGTCTTGCCGGTTATTCCTTCTCAGAGGCTACTCTGCTCAAGGGTCAAAAAAGCGCTCATTTTGAAGAGCTTGTCGGATATGAAGGCCGCGCTGAGCTTATACATGCAGATGATTTAGTCCTCACAACAGCATCAGCAAAATCAGCAAGGAGTTTGTCAGATGACTAATGATAACCAGCAAATAGCGCCCCTAACAGAACAAGCAGCCGCTAGCCTTATTACGACTATGGCAGCAGAGGCTAGGGCTGCTCAACATAGTCTTGGTCAGTCTGACAATGCAGCGCGTAATGCCGCCCTTATTGCAGCAGCAGCAGCACTCCGCGCGTCTGAGGCTGATATTCTGAGCGCCAACCAGCGCGATAGGGCGCGCGGCGCCGATACAGGGCTAACAGCTGCTTTTATTGACCGGCTTACCTTAACGCCGGACAGCATTGAGGCAATGGCACAAGGACTTGAGGTCATTGCACAGCTTGACGACCCGCTTGGCGCCGAGCTAGCCCGCTGGACTGTTCCTACTGGCCTTGATATTGCGCGGGTTGCCACAGCCCTTGGGGTCATTGGTGTGATTTACGAATCGCGCCCAAATGTTACTGTAGATGCTGCCGGTCTCTGTATTAAATCAGGAAATGCGGCGCTTTTGCGGTGCGGAAGTGATTCGCAAAATACCAGCAGCCTGCTTGCATCACTGATGCAGTCAGGCCTTAGAGAGGCGGGCCTGCCGCATGCCTCTATTCAGATCATGCCGACAACTGACAGGCGTGCCGTGGGGGCAATGCTTGCCGCGGCTGGTGAGATTGACGTGATTATTCCGCGCGGTGGCAAAGGTCTGGTTGGGCGCGTTCAACAAGAAGCCAGAGTTCCAGTCTTTGCCCATCTTGAGGGTATCTGCCACCTTTATATTGCACCGGGGGCTGAGCGCCAGATGGCTGTGGATATCGCCGTAAATGCGAAGATGCGGCGGGTTGGTATTTGCGGTGCTGCAGAAACCATTTTAATCGATAAAGCAGTGGCTGATAGTCATGCTATGCCGATTGTATCAGCCCTCCTTGATGCCGGGTGCGAGGTGCGCGGCGATGCGGTGATAACAGCCTGTGATGCGCGCGTAATTGCAGCAGCAGATGATGATTTTGGCCAGGAATTTCTGGCGCCCATAATCGCTATAAAAATTGTTGATGATATGGAACATGCGATGTGGCATATCAGCCAGTTCGGGTCTGGTCATACAGAATCAATTATCACCTCCGATGATAAAGAAGCAGCAGAGTTCCTCACCCATGTTGATAGCGCGATTGTAATGCATAATGCGTCAACCCAGTTCGCAGATGGCGGCGAATTCGGCATGGGGGCTGAAATCGGTATCGCAACTGGCAGGCTACATGCGCGTGGTCCTGTCGGCGTAACACAACTTACCAGTTTTAAATATATTGTCCGCGGCAATGGTCAAAAACGCGCCTAACAAGCCGCATCGGCGGCACCTATTTTCAGCTGTACCAAGCTTCCGATATCACAGACGTATCGGGCTTATGGGCGGCTCGTTTAATCCAGCGCATGACGGTCATCTGTATATTGCAGAACAAGCGCGCGTTGCAGCTGGGCTCGATGAGGTCTGGTGGCTTGTTAGCCCACAAAACCCGTTAAAGACATCGGATGGAATGGCGAAGTTTGAAGACCGACTTGATTATGCACGGATGCTTGCACAGCCCAGATGGCTCCGCGTTCTGGACTTTGAGCGCCGTCATCATACAACAAAGACGGCTGATACACTTCGTAAGCTAGGCCAGCTTTTTGCCCATCCCCAGTTTTTCTGGATAATGGGCGCTGATAATCTTGAACAATTTTCAGCGTGGGACAGAGCAGCTCTTATTGCCGGCACGGTTCCGATTCTTGTTATGAACCGGCCAGGTTATACCTATCGCGCATTAGGCTCGGCAGGCGCAGCTCTTCTAGGGCATAAACGCCGCATCATGTCACCGCGTCGCCTTGGGCGCGAGAAGCAACCTGTTAGGCACAGACGCCAGAAATATGGCTGGTCATTTATTCATCAGACCAGAAATCCCCTCTCAGCAACGCTCCTACGCGCCGGCGCACGCTAGCTTATGAGGGCGCTTACTTGCCCAGTTTGCAAAAACAGGCTATTAAGGGCACTCAGCTATAGACCTTAGTAGATTTGCTTTAGGAGAGTTCATCATTACCAATGATACTCAGCAGCTAACCCCTAATCAGGTAAAAGACCTGGTGTTGCAGTCGCTTGACGATGATAAGGGTTTAAATATCGTGTCTATCCCGCTTGCCGGGAAGTCATCCATTGCAGACTTTATGGTGATTGCCTCTGGCGGTTCATCACGTCAGGTTGCGGCTATGGCTGAACATATCGATACGCGTCTTAAAAAAGCTGGCGTTGAAGTGCTGGGCAAAGAAGGTGCGCAGCAAGCCGATTGGGTGTTACTCGATACTGCAGAAGTCGTTGTTCATCTGTTCCGCCCAGAAGTCCGTGATTTTTACGCTCTTGAGCGCATGTGGCAGCCTGATAGTGTGGATGAGGTTGTACATATCACGGCCGATGCCTGATTATGTCCAATAGCGGTATACGTCTCGCCAATATGTTGTCTATGGCGAGATGAAGCTTGGCATTCTGGCGATAGGCAAGGCAAAGGATGGCCCTGAAAAGCAGCTATGGGAGATGTATCTCTCACGTTTGCCACAGCGTGGCTCGCTCATTGAATTTGATACAAAATTGCCTGCTGGACCGCAGCGCACCAAAGATGAATCTTCTAAAATTATGTCGTGGTTTGATGAAAAAGCACCAAAAGGTGCCCGTCTTGTCTGCCTTGACCCGTATGGCAAGGATACCAGTTCTGAAGGTTTAGCAAAGCTTCTTGTGCGCTGGCGCGATGATAGCATTCCNGCAACTTACTTTGCGATTGGCGGCGCAGACGGCCATCATCCAGATTTACTGGCACGCGCTGACCAGAAGCTCGCATTCGGCAGCGCAACATGGCCGCATATGCTGTTTCGCGCCATGCTGGCAGAGCAGCTCTATCGGGCAGAGATGATTTCTACCGGCCATCCCTATCACCGGAGCTGATTCGCTATCACGCTTGCCTCCTTTTCAAACAAGCCTATATTACGACCATCATGTCACAGTCCAAAAATTCTATCGCTCCGATAAGACCTGTTACCCTCTGCATCATGGATGGCTGGGGATTATCTGATGAGCCTGCCCATAATGCCGTCAGCAAGGCACAGACGCCGGTCTTTGATAAATTGCGAGATACCTGCCCCTATAGTCAGCTTGCGGCATCTGAGGAGGCTGTGGGGCTGCCAAAGGGGCAACCAGGAAATTCAGAGGTAGGGCATCTCACTATTGGTTCCGGCCGGCTTATCGAGCAGGATTTACCGCGTATCTCCAGAGCCTGCAAGACAGGTGAGCTAGCGCAGCTGCCAGCCTTAATTGCCTTTATCACTGACATGAAGCAGTCCGGCGCCACGGCTCACCTTACGGGCCTTACATCACATGGCGGCGTTCATGCGCATATAGACCATATTGTTGCGTTAGCACACGCTCTTTGTGATGCAGATATCCCTGTCTGCCTGCATCTTATCTCAGATGGGCGTGATACCCTGCCGCAGACCGCCTTACATGATATGCCTGATATATTGGCACGCCTGCCAGACAAGGTTATGATTGCCAGCCTGACGGGCCGGTATTTTGCAATGGACAGAGATAAACGCTGGGAACGCACCCAGCAGTTCCTTGACGTGCTTGTTGGCGCAAAGGCACCCAATCATGCACAGGACGCCATCAGCGCCCTTGAGGCAGCTTATCGCCGCGGCGAAACAGATGAATTTATTACCCCAACTAGTCTTGGCAGCTATGACGGGTTCNCGCCGGGCGATGCTATTATCATGGCGAATTTCAGAGTTGATCGTGCACGCCAGATTATGAGCGCCTTGTTTCTGCCGGAAACAACAGACTGTGCCTTTGGCCATCTTGATAATAGGGTGCCTCTAACAGGGCCAGGGCTTGCCATGACACCATTGTCAGACACGCTTGATGGAATGGTACCGCATCTGTTTAGCCCGCCAGATCTCTCTAATGGACTAGGCGAAATTGTGGCACGGGCAGGACTTCGCCAGCTCAGGCTGGCTGAAACCGAAAAATATCCGCATGTGACTTTTTTCTTTAATGGCGGACAAGAAAATCGGTTTCCTGATGAAGAGCGAACTGTTGTACCCTCACCCAAGGTAGCGACATATGATTTGCAACCTGAAATGTCTGCTGCAGACCTGCGCGATGTTGCCGTTGCAGCTGTCCAAAACAGAACACATCACCTCATTATCGTGAATTTTGCCAATCCTGACATGGTGGGTCATACAGGCGACTTATCTGCAGCAATTACGGCTGTTGAAACAGTTGACCGGGCTGTGGGCGAGCTGGTGGCAGCAACGCTGGCTGTTGGTGGCCAGATGATTGTGACTGCTGACCATGGTAATTGCGAGGTAATGTGGGATAGCACGGCGCAATCTGTGCACACAGCCCATACAACCAACCCTGTCCCTTGTCTTCTTGTTGGCGCAGATGAGAGCGCCACAGTTCGGGATGGCACATTAGCCGATTTGGCACCATCATTGCTCAGCTTATTAACCCTTGAGGTGCCAGATGAGATGACCGGCACATCGCTCATTTCACATAAGGTGACTTGAAATATATAGTCAGGAAGTGGCACTGTGCAGACCTGACCTTTTTTGAACGTAATACCAGAAGGCGAGTATTATTATGCGAGAGTTCCAGAAGTATTATCAGACCTATGCCTCAGCCTTGTTTCGGTTTGTCAGTATAGGCTCAGCCGCTCTATTAATGGCGATGGCTGTGCCGAGCCTCACCACAGCGCAATCTGATGACAAAGAAGAGACTTATCGCCAGCTCTCGCTGTTTGGAGATGTTTTTGAGCGGGTGCGCTCTGACTATGTCGAAGAGGTGACTGACCAAGACCTTGTCGAAGCCGCGATAAATGGGATGCTGACCTCGCTTGATCCGCATTCAGGCTACTTGCCTGATGATAATTTTAAAAAAATGCAGGTTCAGACAACCGGCCGGTTTGGCGGACTTGGCATTGAAGTCACAATGGAAAATGGGTTTGTAAAAGTTGTCTCGCCGATTGATGACACCCCGGCTGCAAAAGCAGGACTTCAGCCAGAAGATCTGATTGTAACAGTTGATGATGTTAGTCTTGTCGGACTGACCTTGGCCGAAGCTGTTGAAAAGCTCCGCGGCCCGGTAGGGTCTGAGATTCGTATTATGGTGCAACGCGCTCAGGATGAGCCTTTCGAAGTCAGCATCATTCGCGATGAAATTAAAATCAAATCTGTGCGCTCCCGCCTGTATGATACAATTGGCTATGTGCGGATTACTACTTTTTCCGAACAGACGACGCCCGGCCTGATGAATGCCGTTGATGATCTATATGCTGAGACGGACGGAAACCTCAGTGGCATTGTACTTGATTTACGCAATAATCCGGGCGGCTTACTCAATGAAGCGATTAGAGTATCGGATGCCTTTCTTGAGGAAGGCGAGATAGTTTCAACCCGTGGCCGTGATGACAGCGACATTCAGCACGCTTATGCGCGCGCAGGAGATATCACCCGCGGTCTGCCAATTGTTATTCTCATCAATTCCGGTTCTGCCTCTGCATCAGAAATTGTTGCAGGCGCGTTAAAAGATCATCGCAGAGCTATCCTGATGGGAACACGCTCCTTTGGCAAAGGCTCTGTTCAGACTATCGTGCCATTGCCGGGGCATGGCGCCATGCGGCTGACAACAGCTCGTTATTTCACACCGTCTGGTGTTTCTATTCAAGCACGTGGCATTGAACCTGACATTGAAGTAGTTCTGGCCCGGATTGAAAAAGTCGAGGGCGGGCCAGTGCGTGAAGAAGATTTACGCGGTGCACTTGATAAGGGCAAAGCCGATAGTAAAACAGCAGATGATGACGCGGCAGATGACGATCCAGCTGATATTGATTACCAGCTTGCCCGCGCCCTTGACCTGCTTCGCGGCTTATCAGTATTTGACCGATTGACTGGCGAAGGCCGCTCGTAAAACTATCCCTTAATAAGGAAATGCTGCTGTTAGAAAGGCTTGCAAATGCTCCCTCTTAACGAACGACCCTACCGGCCTTGTGTTGGCATTATGTTGCTTAATAATGACGGCAAGGTCTTTGTTGGCAAGCGCATTGATAATGTGACTGAAGCCTGGCAAATGCCACAAGGGGGGATTGATGAAGGTGAGGATGTTATCACGGCTTGTATGCGTGAGTTGGGCGAGGAAACTGGCACCCGGAAAGCTGAGCTTATCGCCGAGCACCCTGATTGGCTAAATTATGATATTCCCCAGCCCCTGTCTGACAGGTTATGGCAGGGAACATATCGCGGGCAACAGCAGAAATGGATGCTATTGCGGTTTACCGGAACAGATGCCGATATCAATATTGAAACAGAAGAGCCTGAATTTATTGAATGGCGCTGGGCCTCGCCCGACCAGCTTATTGACCTTGCTGTGCCGTTTAAACGAGATGTTTACGAGCGTGTGCTGAGCGTCTTCAGCCCGCTTATCTAACCGGCTCCTATTTTACCAGACACCTCATTGCAGGCATAAAAAAAACGCTCAGCCTCATTTAGCAGAGGATGAGCGTTCTATGAAAGATAATGTAGCGGCAGTCTTAAAGCGCTTCTGCGACAATAGTTAAGAATTCTGCATCGGCACCTGTTGATGCCAAAGCCCGCTCGCGCACTTCCTGCGATGAGGCCGTATCCAGATTTTCTGCACGTTCAGCCAGAATGGTCACGCCGTTTTCTGTTACGTCAGCAACGCCGCCATCAATCATGATGCGGTCAATGATTTTCCCGCCCTCATGCACTTCAACAACACCGCGCTGCAGATTAGCAAGCACAGGCGCATGATGAGCAAGCACACCAAACAAGCCTTCGCTGCCCGGTATAACAACCATCTCAACGGACTTTGACAGCATCACGCGCGCTGGCGTGACAAGTTCAAGCTGTGTTGTTTCTGCCATTGGTTAACATCCTTTTACAGGCCCTTTACTGGCCATTTCTCAGCGCCAGAATTAAGCAGCTTCAGCTGCTAGTTTCTTACCCTTTTCAATGGCCTCGTCGATCGTACCAACCATGTAGAATGCTGCTTCTGGAAGGTAATCATAGTCACCATTCACGATACCCTTGAACCCTTTGATGCTATCTTCAAGGCCAACAAACACGCCAGGTGAGCCAGTAAAGACTTCAGCAACATGGAAAGGCTGTGACAAGAAGCGCTGAATTTTACGCGCACGCGAAACAGTCAACTTATCTTCTTCTGACAACTCGTCCATTCCCAGAATAGCAATGATATCCTGCAAGGACTTATATTGCTGAAGTACTTCTTGGACTTCACGGGCAGTATTATAATGCTCGTCGCCAACAATCCGTGGGTCAAGAACACGTGATGTTGAATCAAGTGGGTCAACCGCAGGATAAATGCCGATTTCAGCAATCTGACGTGACAGAACAGTTGTCGCATCAAGGTGCGCAAACGATGCAGCAGGTGCAGGGTCAGTCAAGTCATCGGCAGGAACATAAATCGCCTGAACAGATGTAATTGACCCTTTTGTTGTTGAAGTAATACGTTCCTGCAATGCACCCATATCAGTTGCCAATGTAGGCTGATAGCCCACAGCAGACGGGATACGACCAAGCAACGCAGACACTTCTGAGCCAGCTTGTGTAAAGCGGAAGATGTTATCAACAAAGAACAGAACGTCCTGACCTTCTTCATCACGGAAATATTCAGCCAATGTAAGACCTGTTAGGGCAACACGTGAACGCGCTCCTGGAGGCTCATTCATCTGTCCGTAAACAAGTGCGGCTTTAGAGCCCGGCCCATCAGTTTTGATAACGCCAGATTCAACCATCTCATGATACAGATCGTTGCCCTCTCGTGTCCGCTCACCAACACCAGCAAACACTGAATATCCACCATGTGCTTTCGCAACATTGTTGATTAATTCCATGATTGTGACTGTCTTACCAACACCCGCACCGCCGAATAGTCCAACCTTACCACCTTTTGCATAGGGTGCGAGAAGGTCGATAACTTTGATGCCTGTAACAAGAATTTCTGATTCTGTTGACTGGTCAACATAGGCAGGGGCTGCGCGGTGGATTGCTGCCGTTTTCTTCGATTTAATCGGCGCACCTTCATCAACCGGCTCACCAATCACGTTCAGGATACGGCCGAGTGTTTCCGGGCCAACCGGCACAGTAATCGGTGCGCCTGAATCAACTGCTTCAGCGCCGCGAACCAAACCTTCAGTTGCGTCCATCGCAATGGTACGAACAGTTGATTCGCCGAGATGCTGGGCAACCTCAAGAACAAGGCGCTGACCATTATTATTAACTTCAAGCGCGTTCAGAATATCTGGAATTGCTCCATCAAATTCCACATCAACGACAGCTCCAATGATCTGGCTGACTTTTCCGACTGCATTTTTGGCCATAGTATTATACTCCAGGCTACGTTGCGTGAACGAGATACCGTTACAGGGCTTCAGCACCAGAGATGATTTCGATCAACTCATTGGTGATGTTTGCCTGACGGGTTCGATTATAAACAAGTGTTAAACGATCGATCATATCGCCCGCATTACGGGTCGCATTATCCATCGCTGTCATCCGGGCTGCTAGTTCAGCTGCGGAGGATTCCAACAAAGCACTAAAAATCTGCGTTGCAAGATTGCGCGGCAGCAAAGCACTCAGAATTTCAGCTTCATCAGGCTCATATTCGTATGAGGCTGTAAGGCCGTCTGCTATTGTCTCTTCTGTTGCCTCTACTTCAGCAGGAATGAGCGAAGTATGGGTAACAGTTTGTGTAATCGCATTAACAAAACGATTATACAGAAGCGAGACAGAATCAAATGTTTCAGCTTCAAAACCATCAATGATTTTTTGGCCTATTTCAGATGCGTTTCCAAAGGTCATATGTGAGCCTTGGACGCCTTCAATGCGGGAAAAAACGATATCCGCAATCTCAGAGCCCAGCGCAACGCCAGCCTTGCGGCCAACAACATAGACCAGAACCTTGTGACCAGATGCCTGCTTTTCAGCAATTAATTTTCGGGCTGTGCGAGCAATAGAGCCGTTAAAGCCGCCACATAGACCTTTATCAGCTGACATAATCACCAGCAAATGTGTTTTATCATCAGCACGGCCAACCAGAAGCGGGCTCGCTGAGCTACGATCTGTCTTTGTGGCAAGACTGGCAATCACTGCGCTCATACGGGCAGCGTAAGGGCGGCCTGATTCAGCTGCTTCTTGCGCACGACGCAATTTTGCAGCCGCCACCATCTTCATCGCAGAGGTAATTTTCTGCGTTGACTTGACGCTGTTAATCCGTGTTTTCAGATCCTTCAGATTAGGCATCTGCAGAACTCCTCACCCGTCGGCTTACTTATGCGAAGCTTTTCGCAAATGACTCAATCACTGCACGCAGCTTTGCATCAGTTTCATCTGAGATTTTCTGCTCATCACGAATGGTGTTCAGAATATCCTTACCAGACCCCCGAAGCATATCTAGAAGACCTGCTTCAAAACGGCCAATATCTATAAGAGCAATCTTATCAAGATAACCCTTCACACCCGCAAAAATCACGGCCACCTGTTCTTCAACAAGCATTGGTGAATATTGTGGCTGCTTTAGCAATTCAGTTAGACGGGCGCCGCGCTCAAGCAGTTGGCGTGTAGAGGCATCCATGTCTGAGGCAAACTGCGCAAAGGCAGCCATTTCACGATACTGAGCAAGCTCAAGCTTAATGGAACCAGCAACCTGTTTCATCGCCTTAATCTGCGCTGCAGAACCAACACGTGATACAGAAAGACCTACATTCACCGCAGGACGAATTCCTCTGTAGAACAAGTCGGTTTCTAGGAAAATCTGGCCATCTGTAATCGAAATCACATTGGTTGGGATATAGGCTGACACATCACCGGCCTGTGTTTCAATCACAGGAAGCGCTGTTAGAGACCCTGAACCATTTGCGGCATTCAGCTTGGCGGCACGCTCAAGAAGGCGTGAGTGAAGATAGAAAACATCACCTGGATATGCTTCACGGCCCGGCGGGCGACGAAGCAGTAGGCTCATCTGACGATAAGCAACAGCTTGCTTTGATAAATCATCATAAACAACCAGAGCATGCATACCGTTATCACGGAAGAATTCGCCCATTGCACAAGCAGTATACGGCGCAAGGAACTGCATCGGAGCTGGGTCAGACGCTGTTGCGGCAACCACAATCGAATATTCCATCGCACCATTTTCTTCAAGCGCGCGGACAATCTGAGCAACTGTTGAACGCTTCTGGCCAACAGCAACATAGATACAGAATAGTCTCTTACTATCATCTTTGCCAGCGGCGGCATTTTCAGCCTTCTGGTTGATGAAGGCATCAATTGCGATGGCAGTCTTACCTGTCTGACGGTCACCAATGATAAGCTCACGCTGGCCTCGGCCAACAGGGATAAGGCTATCAATCGCCTTCAGGCCTGTCTGCATAGGCTCATTCACTGACTGGCGCGGCATAATGCCCGGCGCTTTGACTTCCACACGGGTGCGGGTCACATCTTCAAGCGGGCCTTTGCCATCGATTGGATTACCAAGAGCGTCAACAACGCGCCCCAGCAATCCTTTACCAACGGGCGCATCCACGATTGATGCTGTGCGGCGCACTGTATCGCCTTCACGAATACCGCGGTCATCACCAAAAATAACGATACCGACATTGTCAGTCTCAAGGTTAAGAGCCATGCCCTTAACACCACCGTCAAATTCGACAAGTTCACCTGCCTGCACCTGGTCAAGGCCATGGGCACGGGCAATGCCATCACCGACAGACAGCACACGGCCGACCTCGGCAACTTCTGCCTCGCTTCCGAAATTGGAAATCTGGTCTTTGAGGATCGCTGATATTTCAGCTGCACGAATATCCATCACGCAACACCCTTCATCGCGGCTTCAAGCCGGTTAAGTTTTGTTTTGAGTGACGTATCAATAAGGCGTGAGCCGATACGCACGACGAGACCACCTATCAAGCTCGGGTCAACCCGAAGTGACAGTGATATATTTTCGCTTCCCGCAATTTGGGAAACTGTTTCTTTAACAGATTTCTGACGCGCTTCATCAAGCGCGACGGCAGAAACGACTTCAGCAGATACCTGACCATTGCGACGTGCAACTTCATCAATAAATGCTTGAATGATTTGGGGTAGCACAAACAATCTACCATTTTCAGCAATAGCGCCAACAAACTTGATTGTCAGCGGGTTTGCCTTCGCAGCTGCAAGCACAGCCTGAATAGCCCTTGACTGCTCAGTGCGCGAGTAAGCAGGAGAAGATACGAGCATCGCCATATCATCATTTTCGGCAATAAGAGATTTAACGGCTGCAAGGTCAGCTGACACGGCATCCGTAGATTTAGCCTCAACAGTGAGGTCGTATAATGCGCCAGCGTAACGACCAGCAAGACCTTTTGCGTTTGAACTCACTTTGTCTGCCCTCAGAAAAAGACGTTACCACCAGCCCGTCGGGCTGGCCAGGGCGGCATCAGGGTTGTTGGTAGCAAAACGCTTCACAAACAAACGGCCGACTTCAGGTCTAATACGACCTATTTGCGGCTACCCAAATTCCACCAGTTCGGGTGCTATCATACCCCCATCATAAAGACAAGCATTGCAGAGGCAAAAAAGTGCTTTCCGCGTGAAAATGTCGCAAAAATTCTGCCTTATAGGCCGACTACATAAAACTATAGGGATCAATGTCACAATTAATCCGTATCTGCGGCGGCAACTTTACCCCATCAAGCCAGTCTTTCAAGATTTTCTGTAAATGGACATCTTTATCGGCGCGGATGAGGTAGCGTACCCGAAACTGGCCCCGAATTCGCCCGAGGGGTGGTTGTGCCGGGCCAAATACATCAACCTTGGCAAAAGACGGCTTTGTCGCCCCTAGCGCCGCCGCCGCCGCGTCCAGACGGGTAATATCAGGGCCTGTCAGGGTCACAGAGGCAAGCCGGCCAAAAGGCGGCATGCCAGCCTCCCGCCGCGCAGTGGCTTCAGCTGTCATAAAGATATCACGCGCCCCAATCGCTTTTTCGGCAGCACCTGCTGTCGGAGCAGACTGCGCACTAAGTGCCTGCATGACAGGATTATCTGGCTGAAAAGTCTGAATCAGAACCTCGCCTGGCAATGTGCCGCGCCCTGCCCGCCCTGCAACCTGCCATAATAGCTGGTAGGTGCGCTCTGCTGCGCGTAAATCACCGCCATCAAGACCTAAATCAGCATCGATAACAGCGGCAAGTGTAAGTAACGGGAAATGGTGCCCTTTTGCTGCCATCTGCGTGCCGATGATAATATCAATCTCGCCAGCTTCTACAGCAGCAAAAAACACAGCAGCAGCTTCTGGGCTAGCCACCATATCACTAGACAGGACAGCAACACGGGCATCCGGAAATGATAAGCTTACTTCTTCAGCAAGTCGCTCGACACCCGGGCCAATGCTTTTTATCTCACCTTCAACGCCGCATGCCTCGCAAGCCGCCAAGAGCGGCTGGCTGATGCCGCAAATATGACATTGCACCTTGCCTCTCTGTTTATGGGTAACAAGCAAACTGTCACATTGATGACACGCGCGCCGATGCCCGCATGCATTACACAGGCTCATCGGGGCATAACCCCGCCTATTCAGAAATAAAAGCGACTGTTCTTGGGCCTTTAGCCGTTCTGATATTGCTGTTATCAGCGGATCAGACAGCCATTTTCCAGCAGGCGTGCGGTTCAAACGCATATCAATAAGCGATACCTTCGGCAGGGTTGCCGAACCATAACGGGCTGTTAATTGCCAGTAATGCCAGTGCGGCAATGGTTCTAGCACTGGCAGTGTTGATGCCGCATTAGCCCTTTTATGCGCGCCTGCATTCACCCAGCTCTCCAATGACGGTGTCGCGCTGGCAAGTACAATTGGGATATTTTGAGTTTTTGCCCGCAGAATCGCCATATCCCGCCCGTGATAGGCAACATAATCTTCCTGTTTGAAGCTACCATCATGTTCTTCATCCACAATGATAAGGCCTAAATCTGAGAAGGGCAGAAATAAGGCTGAGCGCGCGCCTGCTACGATAAGGGGTTGGCCGGACACTGCTGCCCGCCATAGACCGCGCCGGCGCGCTGGCGTGACCGAAGAATGCCAAATAGCGGGCTGAAACCCAAACCAGCGCTCAAAGCGTTCCTGCCAGCCTCTGGTAAGCGCAATTTCGGGCAGCAGAATAAGACATTGTTTCGATGCCGCCACACAACGTGCCACCAGGTCAAAATAAACTTCTGTTTTCCCCGACCCTGTCACCCCATCCAAAAGATGCGCCTGGAACCCCTCAAATCCGGTTTCTGCAATACCTTGTGCAATCTTGCCTTGCGCCTCGGAGAGAACAAGGTTTTCCCGGGCTGCTGCCATACGCTCAGGACTAACCGCATGCACGAGCTCGGCGCGTGGTAGCTCTGTGGTCTGCAACTGACCAGCTGCTGCCATCGCCCGAATAATAGCAGGAGATACCGCCGCCTCACGCGCCAAATCTGATGCGAGCAAGGGTGGCAGGTCTGCTGCAACTTGGTGAACACGTTTGCGTTGCTGGCTTAAGTTGCGAGCCTCATCTGGCCCACGCCCTTGCCAGAAAAAATGCGTCTGAAGCGCCTGCGGCTCAAGCGCAGAAGGCGTATTTAAGACCAGCTTCATCGCCGCCCCAAAAGGCGCCAACGTCCAACGTGATACATGGGTAAGAAAGCTGAGAACATCATCTGCAAGAGGCGGGCTATCGGCACAGCACAGAGCATGTTTTAGCTTGTCTGGCGGTGTCTGCGGCGTCTGTGTAAACCCCATGACAATACCCCAGACAGACCGGCTGCCAAGCGGGACTTTGATAATTGTCCCCCTTTGGACAGGTGGAGGGGCTGTCTGATGCGCTTGTTCATTCACNGCAGGCTGCGGCGGATAATAGTCATAGACAAGCACATCGCCGCGCCCCAGAGGCACAGGAACAGCCACCTGAAGAACAGTATCTACCGGACCATCTGCAAAAAAAGCGGGGGCGTCAGTGCTAGCCATTATCTCTCTTGCCATAACATCAACACCTCCAAAAGGCGCACTATCATGGCTTTTCTCGTTGCCTGAACCTCTTTCTAACCAGTAGAGTGATGCGCAGGAAGTTAAAAATAGCTGTTTGCATCAAAAAGCGAACTCGTTACCCCTATTCATTTTGTCTGAGGTCTTTTAATGAAAATTTTTCTTGATACAGCTGACTTAGCTGAAATCGAACAGCTTCTGCCAACTGGTATGATTGATGGCGTGACAACAAACCCCTCTCTGATTGCCAAAAGCGGGGCTGATATCAAAAAGACAATTGCTGCGATTTGCGAAATGGTTAGCGGTCCTGTAAGCGCTGAAGTAACAGCAACAGATGTTGAAACCATGCGGAAAGAAGCTGATGTTCTTGCGGCAATTGCACCGAACGTAACGGTAAAATTACCGCTTACCCAAGCAGGCCTGACGGTCTGTAAACAGCTGTCGGCTCAGGATGTTATGACTAATGTCACCTTGTGCTTTTCACCGGTGCAGGCTTTGATGGCAGCAAAGGCCGGCGCAAGCTTTATCTCGCCTTTTGTTGGACGCCTTGATGATTTAGGTCAAGACGGCATGAACTTGATTCGCGATATTTACGATGTCTATGCAAATTACGCCTTTGAAACTGAAATTCTGGTTGCCTCTATACGCGGGCCACAGCATGTAACAGATGCCGCCTTGATTGGCGCAGATGTTGTCACGATCCCGCCAAAAATCTTGGCTCAACTTTATAAACACCCCCTGACGGACAAAGGCCTAGCGGACTTTCTGGCTGACTGGGACAAAACAGGTCAGTCCATATTATAATGATCTTAGCAATGAAACAGGACGGATATTATTATGGCTGACACAGATTTTTCGTTTTCCGAAGAAGATGTGATTGCCTATTTAAAGGCACGACCTGATATCTTAGAGAAGCTCAGCAAAGAAGATGAAAAGACCAACAGCGTCAGCAATGCTGGCGCCACTATCGTTGATCTTACCGGCACGATTGCGGCAAAGGCCCGCACAGAAGCCCGCAGGCTTGCTGCTAGAAATCAGTCGCTTATGGATGCTGCTGCATCAAACATGCTTCATTGGCAGGAACTTCATCATGCCACATTAGGATTTCTTGCCTGTACTAATCTTACGGGCTTTGCCCAGATGGTTGATGAAGAGCTCCCTATTATCTTCTCGCTTGCCGGTGCGCGGCTCATCATGCCGGCAGAAACAGCCCTTGATAACGCCGAAGAATTAGGGTTTTTGGTGCTTCCGGCGGCAGAAATTAACCAAATACTAGCCGCGCAGTCTATTTATCTGGGGCCAGCTGAAAAAACGGGTCCTGTTCTGTTCTCAACACCTGCTGCTAGCATGGCGGCGATTGCACTGCCCGACCAGCTTCCAGCGCCAATATGTGGCTCGGCGCTGATTCTTGCTGGCCGAACCGAAGAAAGCTTTCAGCCCGGTCATGGCAAAACACTTCTCACCAATCTGGCTGAAATTATAGGGGTCTGTCTGCTGGCCCGTCTTGAGGCACGATGACAGAACCCGCTATGCGTTCAGATGCGGGGCCACCCTCAGATACAGCGCCGTGGCTTGCTGACTGGCAGAGCTGGCTGAGCGCCGAGAAACGGTTTTCAGACCATACGTGCGATGCTTATGGACGGGACTTATCCTTTTATCTCAGCTTTCTTTCAGAACAGAAAGCGCGCGTTTATCCGCCAAACCGTCTGATGTTCCGGCAATGGCTTGCAACCCAGCAAAGCGCCCATTCACACGCTACCATCGCCCGCAGAATATCTGCGATTCGCAGCTTCTATCGTTTCTATCATCGTCGGAGCCCTGAGCATCTTCCTGATATTTCATGGATGAAAGCACCCAAACGGCCTCACACCATTCCCAAAGCTCCGACGAAACAAGAAATGAGTAGCCTGTTGGACGCTGTTTTCAAACGCCCGTTAGCTGACTGGCAGAATAAACGCGACTTTGCGGTATTAATGCTGATGTATGGCTGTGGTCTGCGTATTTCAGAAGTGCTCTCCATTACTGTATCCCAGACGCCGCTTATAGACTGGCTTCGTATTACTGGAAAAGGTGATAAGGCCCGCGATGTTCCTGTCCTGCCAGCGGTTGCCCGTGCTGTTGAGGCGGCACGCGAGAGCTGTCCGTTCCGGCCTGAACGAGATGATGTGCTGTTTCGCTCATCGCGCGGCAGCGCACTGAATGCACGCGCTGTTCAGCGCATGACAGAACAATTGCGGCTATCACTTGGCCTTGATGAGACAACAACACCCCACGCCCTGCGGCATGCTTTTGCAACACACCTGCTCGGCAATGGCGGCGATTTGCGCGCTATTCAGGAGTTACTCGGCCATGCAAGCCTCTCCACAACACAGCGCTATACAAGTGTTGATGTTGAACATCTGCGCGAATTACACCGCCAGATACATCCCCGTTCTGCAAAAAAAGGCTGAACCAGATATCNGGTTCAGCCCATTATCATATGCCTTAGGGTATCTTTGANTAGATATGAATTGCGCGGCCATCAACAGCAAGAGCGGCTTCTTTAACAGCCTCATTCATTGTTGGATGCCCATGACAGGTGCGGGCGATATCTTCAGACGACGCACCGAATGCCATTGCTGTTGCCACTTCATGGATAAGCGTACCAGCTTCATGCGCGATGATGTGACAGCCCAAAACCTTGTCTGTTTTTGCATCAGCCAGAATCTTCACAAACCCCTCAGTATGACCTGTCGCTTTGGCGCGCGAGTTAGCAAGGAAGGGGAAAACACCTTTTTTATAGTCAGTGCCAGCCTCTTTCAGCATCTCTTCGGTTGCGCCTAATGTTGCAATTTCAGGAGCGGTATACACAATGCCCGGCACAAGGTCATAATCAACATGGCCGGCCTGCCCTGCCATGATTTCCACCGCTGCGACAGCATCTTCTTCGGCCTTATGGGCCAGCATTGGTCCTGGAATGACGTCACCAACAGCAAAGATACCTTCGATATTCGTTTCAAAATCTGCATCAACAGCTATCTGACCCCTGTCGGTCATTTCAACACCAAGCGCTTCAAGCCCAAGATTATCTGTGTTCGGCTTGCGCCCAACAGAGACAAGCGCGATGTCACAGCTTATATCCTGCTCTTCGCCCGTTTTTGCATCAGCAACTGTTAAGGTCACACCCGAACGCGAGGATTTTGCTGATTTCACAGCTGTACCAAGATGGAATTTCAGACCCTGCTTCGTCAGCATCGCCTTGAATTTATTTGCGACCTCTAAATCCATGCCAGGCAGGATACGCGGCAGATACTCAACCACCTCAACCTCAGTGCCAAGCCGTGACCACACCGTCCCCATTTCAAGTCCGATATAGCCAGCCCCAATAACAACCAGTTTCTTTGGCAATTTTTCAAGCGCCAGAGCGCCTGTTGATGAAACGATTTTCTTCTCGTCAATCTCAATTCCGGGCAGAGATGTTGGAACAGACCCTGTTGCAATCAGAATGCGCTCAGCACTGAACACCCCTTTATCTGGCCCGTCGGTAAGCTCAACCGTCCCTGGCGCGGTAATCGTGGCACTACCTGTCAAACGAGTGATTTTGTTCTTTTTGAAGAGATGAGCAATACCTGATGTTAGCCCTGATACAATATTGTCTTTACTCTCCATCATGGCATCAAGATCAAGTTTGACGGAGGAGATTTTAACGCCTAACCCCTCCAATGCACCTGATGAAGCTTCAGCAAACTTCTCAGAGGCATTCAAAAGTGCCTTCGAGGGAATACAGCCAACATTAAGGCAGGTGCCGCCAAGAGTGTCGCGTTTATCAATACAAGCAACAGTCATTCCTAACTGGGAGGCCCGAATCGCTGCAACATATCCAGCCGGACCACCGCCAATAACAATCAGATCAAAAGAAGCTTCAGACATTGTGTAAGTGTCTCCTGTCAGAGAGTTAGCAGAACTGTTTGGGGCTTATACACCCAGAAGTAACCGGCGCGGATCTTCAATTGAATCCTTTACCCGAACAAGGAATGACACAGCTTCGCGTCCATCAATAATGCGGTGATCATAAGACAGAGCAAGATACATCATCGGGCGGATTTCGACATTATTACCAATTGCCACCGGACGTTTCTGAATTTTATGCATTCCCAGAATAGCGCTTTGTGGTGGGTTTAGAATGGGCGTTGACATCAATGAGCCATACACACCACCGTTCGAGATAGTAAAGGTACCGCCAGACATATCAGCAGGGCCAAGCTTGCCATCACGAGCCCGCAAGCCAAAATCTGTTACAGTCTTTTCAATCCCAGCCAGTGTCATTTCCTGCGCATCTTTAATCACAGGAACAACCAGACCTTGCGGTGTTCCAACAGCAACACCGATATTTGAAAAGTTCTTATAAATAATTTCATCGCCATAAATTTCAGCATTAACGGCCGGAAATTCGTTTAAGGCATTGATAACAGCCCGAACAAAAAAGCCCATAAAGCCAAGCCGTACGCCGTGATTCTTCTCAAAATCATCTTTATAAGCAGCCCGTAGCTTCATGACTTCTGTCATATCTACTTCATTAAAGGTGGTCAGCATGGCTGCGGTATTTTGTGCCTCTTTCAGGCGCTGGGCAATAATCCGACGCAAGCGTGACATTGGCACACGTTCTTCGCGAACATCACTTGAACGCGGTCCAAGAGCTGCCGGAGCTGATGCGGCAGGCGCTGAGGCTTTGCCAATACCTTTGGTAATCGCATCCTGAACATCGGCTTTTGTCAGGCGGCCATCCTTGCCGGTCGCCGGAATAGCGCTTGGGTTCAGATTATTTTCTTCGACAAGCTTCCGCACAGCAGGTGAAAGCGTGTGCGACGTTGCAGCCACTGGCGCAGGAGCGGCAGGTGCCGCTGCTTTTGGCGCAGCAGGTGTAGCAGCAGGTTTTGGCTGCGGCGGCTTTGCACTTGCAACAGCGCCTTCAGTGACAAGTCCCAGAAGGGCGTCAACACCAACAACAGCGCCTTCTGCTGCAACAATGTCTTCGATAACACCTGCGACCGGTGACGGCACTTCCAGTGTTACCTTGTCTGTTTCCAGCTCAACAATAGCTTCGTCAGCGGCGACGGCATCGCCTTTTTGCTTTATCCAGCGTGCGATTGTTGCTTCGACAACTGATTCGCCCAAAACAGGGACTTTAATTTCGATAGCCATGATGTTCGATATCTCCTTTTGATATCACTTTGGTAATGATGCACCAGATGGTGCATGGGGGCTAGTAGCGTTATTCTGCTGCTATATTCTGCTTCTGTAGGTCAAGTGCGGCATCCACAAGGGCTGCCTGTTCTGCTGCATGCCGGCTAGCACTACCCGTTGCAGGAGAGGCGGCTGCCTTTCGGCCTGCATAAGCTGGGCGTGACTGGCTCATGCCAGCAGCGCTCATTGCATCTTCTAGGTAGTCACGAACAAATGTCCAGCTTCCCATATTTTGCGGCTCTTCCTGACACCAGACAACATCTGCTTGCGGCGTTTCTGCCAAAATAGATGCCATCCTTTTTGCCGGGAAGGGATAAATTTGCTCTAGGCGAACAATCTTTACATCTTCACTTTTGCGGGTTTGACGCTCTTCAAGGATATCATAATAGACTTTACCACTACAGATCACGACCCGGCGGACATTCTTGGCCTTGATAGAGCCATCTGCTTCATCAAGCACCCGGTGGAAGCTTGTTCCCTCAGCCATGTCTGACAATGACGAAATACACTTCTTATGACGGAGCAGGCTTTTGGGTGTCATGACGATCAGCGGCTTCCGGAAATCCCGGTTGAGCTGGCGGCGTAGAACATGGAAATAATTCGCAGGTGTTGTACAATTTACAACCTGCATATTATCTTCAGCACAGAGTTGAAGATAGCGTTCCAGACGAGCAGATGAATGTTCTGGTCCTTGGCCTTCATAGCCATGCGGCAGAAGCAGAACCAAACCGTTCATCCGAAGCCATTTTGCTTCGCCCGAGCTAATGAATTGGTCAATAACAACCTGAGCGCCGTTGGCAAAATCACCAAACTGAGCTTCCCACATGACAAGCGCATTTGGCTCTGCCATTGCATAGCCATATTCAAACCCCATGACGGCAACTTCTGACAGTGGCGAGTCAATAACTTCAAATCGCGCCTGTTCATCATTGATATTTGCCAGTGGGATGAACCGCTCTTCAGAATTCTGGTCAACAAACACAGAATGCCTCTGACTGAATGTTCCTCTGCCACTATCCTGCCCAGACAAGCGTACCGCATATCCTTCCAGCAGGAGTGTGCCAAAAGCCAGATGCTCAGCTGTTGCCCAGTCAAGGCCCTCACCTGATTCGATCGCTTTTTTCCGGTTATCAACAACCCGTTGGAGTTTGCCATTCACCTGCATATTTGCAGGAATCGTTGTCATGACATCACCAATTTTTTTCAAATCTTCGAGCGCACTAGATGTCTCACCGCGCCAGTCATCACCATGCGCTTTGTTAAGGCCGGTCCATTTCCCTTCGAGCCAATCAGCTTTATTTTGCTTAAAGGTTGTGCCAGCTTCAAATTCTTCATCTAGGAATTTAAGATGTTCCTCGACAATATTATTGGCTTGGTCGGCTGTAAAAACACCTTCTGAGACCAGCTGTTGTGCATAGATTTCTCTGGTCGTTGGGTGCTCCTTGATTTTTTTATACATTAAGGGCTGCGTAAAGGACGGCTCATCGCCTTCATTATGACCAAACCGCCGATAACAGAACATGTCGATAATGACGTCAGCATGGAATTGCTGTTTGAATTCCACTGCAATTCGCGCCGCATGAACAACGGCCTCAGGATCGTCACCATTCACGTGGAAAATAGGCGCCATGACCATTTTTGCCACATCAGTCGGATAGGGTGATGAACGTGAATAGGCTGGGCTTGTTGTAAAGCCAATCTGATTATTCACGATGATATGGATCGTACCGCCCGTGCGATAGCCGCGCAACGCCGAGAAATCAAATGTTTCAGCAACAACGCCCTGACCAGCAAAAGCAGCATCACCATGGAGCAGAATACCAAGAACTTCTGTGCGTTCTATATCGCCAAGCTGATCCTGTTTTGCCCGCACACGGCCGATTACAATAGGGTCAACAATTTCAAGGTGAGAAGGATTTGGCGCAAGCGAAAGATGAATTTCATTATCATCAAAAACGCGGTCTGAAGACACGCCCATATGATATTTTACATCGCCAGAACCACCTGCTTCTTCTGGATTAGCAGGATTGCCTAAAAATTCTGATATAATAGCTCTAAACGGCTTGTCCATAACGTTATTAAGCACGTTTAACCGGCCTCTATGGGGCATGCCGATAACAACTTCTTTTAGGCCAAGCTGACCACCTCTTTTTAGAATCTGCTCGATTCCCGGAATCAGTGCTTCACCGCCATCAAGACCGAAGCGCTTTGTGCCAACATATTTTTTATGCAGGAACCGCTCGAAATTCTCGGTTGCAACAAGCTTCTCATAAATTGCGGCCTTACCGCGTTCGGTAAATTCGGTGCGGTTGCCAATGGCTTCAATACGCTCCTGAACCCAGGCTTTCTGGGCCGGATCCTGAATATGCATAAATTCAACACCAATGGTCGAACAATAGGTGTTACGCACGACTTCCAGAATTTCATTCAGTGTCGCTGTTTCAAGGCCCAGCACATGATTAATAAAAATCGGGCGGTCCATATCTTCATCAGTAAAACCATAACTGGCGGGATCCAGTTCTGGATGGATTTCTTTTTCCTGTAAATCAAGTGGGTCCAGATGAGCCAGCAGATGGCCTCTTATCCGGTAGGCCCTTATCAACATGATAGCCCTCAGACTATCAAGAGTTGCTGAACGGACATCATCTGCCATCAGGTCACGATTGCCAGCTATACCCTTGGCCACAGCCTTAATAGAGGCTTGCACATCATGAGCACCAACCACTTGCGTGGGCGCGTTACCCCAATCTGGGCGAACTTCTATCTGGTCAGACAGCACGCCGATTGATGAGAACCATTCTGCCCATTCAGGCGCGACCGAGTGGGGGTTTTGTATCCATTCACGCTGCATGTCAGCGATAAAGGTTGCATTAGCCCCCGACAGAAAGCTTGTATCCACCACACTCTCCTTATTTGACCTACGCGCACAAAGTTTTGCTACGCGCAAATACACACTTACCTAATCTTTAATATCACCCGAAAAACATATACAGAGCAAGCATCACCTGCATCATTCCTCAGATATTAGGGCAGCTTGATAATCAACGGACACTAAAACGAGCCAATATCCGAAAATACGCTGCCCCACTCAACATGGTATTCTTTTAAGACCGCGAAATAGCTTCCTGAATCGCTTCTCCCAGCATAGATGGTGATGCCGCCATTACAAAACCAGCAGCTTCCATTGCTATAATTTTGTCTGACGCAGCGCCACTTCCGCCAGCAACAATAGCGCCAGCATGGCCCATCCGCCGGCCAGGAGGTGCTGTTTGACCAGCGATAAATCCAGCGATTGGCTTTCTGTTTGCCTGCGCCGCATAAAAGGCAGCTGCCTCTTCTTCGGCTGAGCCACCAATTTCACCAATCATCACGATTGCTTCTGTCTGATCATCACCCAGAAACAGTTCTAAACAATCAATAAAGTTGGTCCCATTGACGGGGTCACCGCCAATGCCAATACAAGTAGACTGGCCAAGACCTGCAGCAGATGTTTGCGCAACTGCTTCATAGGTGAGCGTTCCTGAACGCGAGACAATACCTATCTTGCCGACCTGATGAATATGGCCTGGCATAATCCCGATCTTACATCCGCCAGGCGTAATAACACCCGGGCAGTTTGGTCCGATAAGCCGGCTTTTTGAGCCAGACAAAGCCCGTTTTACCGCTACCATATCCATTACCGGAATACCTTCGGTGATACAGACAATGAGCGGAATTTCAGCTTCAATCGCTTCCAGAATAGAATCAGCTGCAAATGGAGGCGGCACATAGATAACAGACGCATCTGCATCTGTTTCCTGCTTGGCTTCGGCAACAGTATCAAAAACAGGCAGATCAAGATGTGTCTGTCCGCCCTTGCCCGGTGTAACACCACCGACCATTTTCGTGCCATAGGCAATTGCCTGTTCTGAGTGGAATGTGCCTTGTGAGCCTGTAAAGCCCTGACAGATTACCTTTGTTTGTGCATCGATAAGTACAGACATGCGTTAAGCTCCTTTCACGGCCGCAACGATTTTACGTGCCGCGTCACCCAAATTATCAGCAGGAATAATGGCAAGACCGGACTCGGCCATAATCTTTTTGCCTTCTTCAACATTTGTTCCTTCAAGGCGCACAACAAGAGGCTTGGTTAGACCAAGAACTTTCGCTGCTTCAACAACACCTTGGGCAATCACATCACAGCGCATGATGCCGCCAAAGATATTCACAAGAATACCTTCCACATTGTCATCCGACAGAATGATTTTAAAAGCCTCTGTCACACGCTCGGTCGTTGCACTGCCACCAACATCAAGGAAGTTTGCTGGCTCAGCACCTTCCAGCTTGATGATGTCCATAGTTGCCATCGCAAGACCAGCACCATTCACCATACAGCCAATTGTGCCATCTAGTTTGATGTAGTTTAGCTCAAATTCAGAGGCGCGCACTTCAGCTGGATCTTCTTCGGATAAATCACGTAACGCCAGAATATCCTTCTGACGGAACAGCGCATTATCATCAAAGCCCATCTTAGCATCTAGTGCGATAAGCGCGCCATCACCTGTTACAACAAGCGGGTTCACTTCAAGCAGAGCAGCATCGGTTGAAACAAACGCATCATAAAGACTTTTCAAGAATGGTCCGGCCTGCTTGGCAGTTGCGCCTTCGAGCATTAATGCCTTGGCAACGCGGCGTGCATGATGCGGCTTCAAGCCTGTTGCCGGGTCAATGGATACCGTTATAATTTTTTCCGGTGTTTCCGCAGCAACAGCTTCGATATCCATCCCGCCTTCGGTTGAGGCAATGATCGTTACAGTAGATGTGCCTCTATCAACCAACATTGAAAGATAGAGCTCGCTGCCAATATCACAGCCTTCTTCGATATAAAGACGCTGGACTTCTTTGCCAGATGGTCCTGTCTGATGCGTTACCAGAACAGAACCAAAAAGACGCGTTGCTTCTTCTTTGACTGCCTCAATAGAGGTTACAACCTTGACACCGCCTGCTTTGCCGCGGCCACCTGCGTGGATTTGGGCTTTGACAACTTTGACATTACCCTCGATTTTGCCGGCTGCCTCAACAGCTTCCTCCACACTGAAAACAGCATAGCCGGTTGGCACCGGTACACCATAGTCTTTCAGTAGGCTCTTTGCTTGATGTTCATGGATATTCACAACCGTCTACCCCCTTATTAAAATCTATTATGTGTAGTTTATGCCCCACCATATAATTCGGCGAACAATAAACCCTCGTGCCATACCCGGCCAAAAAAAACGGGTCTATTCGACCCGTTCTACAATTTCATTGAGTGCTTTTACCGCATTGACTGAATGCGTGAACATGGCTTGTTCTTCTTCGTTCAGTGTGATTTCAACGATCCGTTCCACACCGCCTGCACCAAGAATAACAGGCACACCAACATACATGCCGTCAAGACCATAGGCATTTTCAACATAAGCAGCGCATGGCAGCAGGCGTTTTTTATCTTTAAGATAGGCATCCGCCATTTCAATCGCTGATGATGCTGGTGCATAAAAGGCTGAGCCCGTTTTCAACAAGCCAACAATCTCAGCGCCACCATCACGGGTGCGCTGAACAATTTCAGCAATTTTTTCTTCGGTTGACCAGCCCATAGCAATCAGATCTGGCACAGGAATGCCGGCCACAGCCGAGTAGCGAACAAGTGGCACCATGGTATCGCCATGTCCGCCAAGAACGAACGCTGTTACATCCTCAACAGATACATTGAATTCTTCGGCAAGGAAGTAGCGGAAACGGGCACTATCCAGTACGCCAGCCATTCCCACAACACGGGCAGCAGGCAGGCCAGAGGCGCGCTGAAGCACACCAACCATCGCATCAAGCGGGTTTGTAATACAGATAACAAAGGCGCCCGGACAATTATGTTTAATGCCTTCGCCAACTTGCGTCATAACTTTGGTATTAATGCCAACAAGATCGTCGCGGCTCATGCCAGGCTTACGGGCTACACCAGCGGTTACAATCACCACATCAGCATCAGCAAGCGCATCATAAGAATTCGCTCCCGTCACAGATGCATCAAAGCCTTCAATCGGCGTGGCTTGCGCAATATCAAGCGCCTTACCTTGCGGAATACCTTCTTGAATATCAAACAATACAATGTCGCCAAGTTCTTTTAGTCCAGCCAGAAGAGCGAGCGTGCCGCCAATATTACCAGAACCAATAAGTGCGATTTTATTGCGTGCCATGTTAGAGCGTCCCCATTTTATCATATCATTTTGTAGAAGAGGCTATCTGTGCTGCGATAGGTGACGTAACAAGCGCCAGAGTGAATGGCTGTTACCTACTGAAAAAAGATGACCCCGTTGGGTGATAGGTAGCCAATTTTGCAGGCAGGTGCAAGACATAACGTCATGATGAGCACACCGCCCTCTTTGTTATCAAATTTGCTGAGACGCTTCCTTTTTGCCTGCTGGGCTCACAAAATCGGCTCTATTGCGTATCACTGCCGAAACGGGCACGCGCCATCTCTTCCAGGCGTGAACATGTGCGGTCAAACTCGAACGCCCACTGGCTTCCGGTATAGAGTGATTCTACAGGTTTCTCGGCACTCGCAATAAGAAAGCGTCCCCGGTCATAAAACGCATCAATAAGCCACATAAACCGGCGGGCTTCATTCTGTTCAGCATCCCCTAATACAGGAATNTCGCGGATCACAAGGCCTGCTAGACGGTCTGCCAAGGCAAGATAATCACGGGCACCCAACGGCACACCACACAAGGCAGCAAACGGCGTATCTGCCACATCGCCTGCAACTTTTGCAAGCAGCACATCGCGCGCCGCAATTGTAACTGTTTCAGGGCCAGCTGGCTCATTGTCTGTAAGCCGGGCAAAAATAGCATCAAGGCTTACTGTGCAATCATCATCTAGCGTTTTCACATGCCAGTTTGAAATCTCTGCGAGATATTGCTGGCGCCAATCCGGGCCGCGCGCAATTTCATGGATTGTCAGACGGCTATTAATCTGTTCGATAAATGGCAGGAACCTGTCACGATGTAACCCGTTCAGATAAAGCTGGTCCGGCGCACGGTTTGATGTCGCAATCAGCACCATTCCTTTATTCCAGAGCGCTGCAAAAAGCCGCTGAACAATCATTGCGTCTGCAATGTCGCGCACTTCCATTTCATCAAAACAGATAATATGTCCTGCTTTTATCAACTGCTCTGCTGCATGGGTAAAGGGGTCTGCGGCGTCCGCATTGCGCGCGGCCTGCACAGCGTTATGTGCCATCACCATAAAATCATGAAAATGAAGACGCTGATAGCTGCCTGTCTCAAGGCAGGAGGCAAACATATCCATCAGCATGGTTTTGCCGCGGCCAACACCGCCATAAAGATACAACCCTGAAATAGTGGCTGATACATCAGAAGAAGCGCGGCCAAATAATTTCTGCCAGCGCCCCTTTCCGGGCTGTGTTTTTGTGTTTGCTAGCTCCTGAAACAACGTGTTCAGCAGCGTGACAGCCTGAGCTTGCCCCTCATCAGCTTTGAGACGGCCCTGCGCTACGAACTGCTGATAGCGGCTCAGCGGAGATGATGCGTCGCTGGACTGACTGATAGCGACCATCTCTATTAACTAGCCCTGACGCTGAACCATCAGTTTTTTAATCTCGCCGATGGCCTTGCCCGGGTTAAGACCTTTGGGACATGTCTTGGCGCAGTTCATAATTGTATGACAGCGATAGAGGCGGAAGGGATCTTCAAGCGCATCAAGTCGCTCACCTGTATACTCATCACGGCTGTCAGCTATCCAGCGATAGGCCTGCAACAAGACCGCGGGGCCGAGATATTTATCACCATTCCACCAGTAAGACGGACATGATGTTGTGCAACTAAAGCACAGCACGCATTCCCACAAACCGTCAACTGCTTCACGCTCATCCGGAGATTGCTTGCGCTCGCGGCCCTCTGGGGCAGGTGTATCAGCCTTGAGCCACGGCTCAACAGATGTTAGCTGCGCGTAGGCATGTGTTAAATCAGGCACAAGGTCTTTTACCACAGGCATATGCGGCAGCGGGTAGATTGCAACTTCGCCTTTAACGTCATCAATTGGCTTAAGGCAGGCGAGTGTATTGCCGCCGTCAATGTTCATTGAGCAAGAGCCGCAGATACCCTCACGACAAGACCGACGGAATGTAAGGCTGGAATCAACTTCGTTCTTAATCTTGATAAGGGCATCAAGTACCATTGGCCCACAATCATCAAGGTCAATCTCAAAACTATCAAGACGGGGATTGGCATCATCATCAGGCGACCAGCGATAAATCTCGAAGGTCTTTGTATTGGTTGCCCCTTCAGGAGCCGGATAATGATTACCTGAGGTAACCTTAGAGTTGGTCGGCAATGTAAATTGAGCCATTTTTCTCTTTTCCCCGAAAGTACGAATGCGACACTAGCATCGTTATTCTGATAGCAGGCTCGCCCGAGCCTTATCCCTATTTAGTAAACGCGTGCAACAGGCGGTATTGGCTGCACTTCATTTGTCATAGTTGACATGGTGACATCACGATATCCGGTTTTTGACCGGTTTTCATCATCAAGCCACATCACTGTATGCTTCATCCAGTTTTCATCATCGCGATCAGGGAAATCTTCGTGCGCATGTGCGCCACGTGATTCTGTGCGCTGATGTGCAGACCGGATAGTGACCAGCGCTTGGCCCATGAGGTTTTCAAGCTCGAGCGCTTCAATAAGGTCTGTATTCCAGATAAGCGAGCGATCCTGAATACCGACATCAGACATCTGGGCAACAATATCATCCATTGTCTTAACACCTTCATCAAGCGTTGCACCGGACCGGAACACAGCCGCATATTGCTGCATGGCACGCTGCATATCCAGGCGAAGGGCCCCGACCTGTGTCTTGCCTTTTGCATGACGCATTCTGTCCAGACGCGCTAGCGCACGGTCTGTTGATTCTGTTGATGGCGGCGGCAAAGTTGCCCCCGGCGTTACAACTTCAGCAGCACGGTGAGCCGCAGCCCGCCCAAACACAACAATATCAAGAAGCGAGTTCGTTCCGAGACGGTTTGCCCCATGAACAGAGACACAAGCTGCCTCACCAATTGCCATCAGACCCTGAGCAACACGCGTTGGGTCATCTGCTGTTGGAGAGAGAACCTCACCATGATAATTGGTTGGAATGCCGCCCATATTATAGTGTACGGTTGGCAGAACCGGAACAGGCTCTCTTGTTACGTCGACGCCGCAGAAAATACGGGCTGTTTCTGTAATGCCCGGCAAGCGGGTATGAAGTGTTTCGGGGTCAATATGCTCCAGATGCAGCATGATATGGTCTTTTTTCGGACCAACGCCCCTGCCTTCATTGATTTCCATCGTCATAGCGCGGCTCACAACATCCCGGCTGGCAAGATCTTTGGCAGTTGGCGCATAGCGCTCCATAAACCGCTCGCCTTCTGAGTTTGTGAGATACCCGCCTTCACCGCGCGCGCCTTCTGTAATCAGAACGCCAGCGCCATAAACCCCTGTTGGGTGGAACTGAACAAATTCCATATCCTGAAGCGGCAAACCAGCGCGCAACGCCATCGCATTACCATCACCTGTGCAGGTATGAGCTGATGTGCATGAGAAATAGACACGGCCATAACCGCCTGTTGCCAGAACTGTGCGCTGACCAAGGAAGCGGTGAATAGAGCCATCTTCCATTGATAGTGCAATGATGCCCTGACAAGCACCATTATCATCCATCAGCAGATCGATGGCGTAATATTCGACAAAAAATTCAGCCTTGTGGCGCAGACATTGCTGATAAAGCGTATGCAAAATCGCATGGCCTGTCCGGTCAGCAGCAGCACAAGCACGCCGCGCCATTGATTTACCAAAATCAAGAGTGTGGCCACCAAACGGGCGCTGATAGATATTTCCTTCATCTGTGCGTGAGAACGGAACACCAAAATGTTCCAGCTCAACAACCGACGGAATAGCATTTCGGCACATATATTCAATCGCGTCCTGATCGCCCAGCCAGTCTGACCCTTTAACAGTGTCATACATATGGAAGCGCCAGTTATCGCCTTCACCCATATTATTCAGCGCCGCACCAATACCGCCTTGTGCTGCAACAGTGTGCGAACGGGTCGGGAATACCTTGGTGATACATGCCGTGCGAAGGCCGGATGTTGCCATTCCAAGTGTGGCTCGCAATCCTGCTCCCCCCGCTCCAACAACAACGACATCATAATGATGATCTGTGATTTCATACGCGCTCATGGACATGGTCTCCAATGACTTAAAATAACTTTAACTTAATGATTAAGAACTATGCTTAAACGATAGCTCAAATACCTAGCGTTTTATCTAGGTCAGATAATGATTTTTTACAGTGCGACACGCAAAATACTTAAAATTGACAAAGCCGCCAGCGCAATCGCAAACATGCGGATGACTACGATAAGGACAAGACGCAGNCCTTCGGCCGCCACATAGTCTTCCAGAATCACCTGCAAACCTAGTATTGCATGCCAAAATCCCACCGCTACAAATAGTATCAGCACAGTCGCATTCGCAGGATGGCTGGCAATAGCAAGAGCGTCTTGATAACTTGCGCCGGTCATCAAAATACATAAACTTACCATCCAGATTACCAGCGGCACCATCGCAACCGCGGTCATCCGCTGGTTCCACCAGTGATGCAAGCCTGACTTCGCAGACCCCAATCCGCGAACAGCTGCTAATGGTGTCTGCATTGAGCGTGACTTATTCATGACAAACTCCCCTTAGACTACAAAATAGATGACAGACCAGAGCGCTGCTGTCAGGCATAATGCCATCACAATCGCTACCTGACCGGATTTATAAACAGCCGGAATTGACAGGCCGATAACAGCATCCCAGAATAAATGCCTGATGCCGTTACAGGCATGATAAAATAGCGCCAGCGAATAGCCGAATAAGGCAATCTGGCCGAGCGGATGCGATACGCATAATTGCGCAATAGCAAAAGCTTCAGGGCCTGACGCAAGCGCAATCAAAAAGCCTGCCATCAGCACAGTGCCTGTTGATAGAATAACACCTGTCAGTCTGTGCGTAATTGACATCAGCGCCGGAAGCGGCAGCTTATAGACCTGCAAATGCGGTGAAAGAGGACGGCTCGAGCTCATCGGATACTTTCTTCTGTTTCTAGTCAAACAATAGTGGTTTATGTTTGAACCCCCAATAGGGAGGCTTTTAATCTTACCTACTCTTAATAGAAAGATAGGCGTCAATCAATGAAGAGGCTGATCTTTTTCATCCGGCTCCATATCATCACCCAGCCCAGCAGTTGCTGTTCTGGCCTATTATGCGCATATTTAGTCTCGTTTTGGCCTGACCATCATCTATTTTGCGCTTAACCTTCATCTTAAGTAATAAGAAATACCCTTTGGAGTCCTTCTCATATGCCGTCTTCCTCACCCGCCGAACAACTTGATGTTTTATCTATTCAGTCAGGTGTTATGGCAGGCGCTGTTGGCAATGATGCTGCTGGCCCTATTTATGCCCAAAGAGATCTAAAGGCAGCCCGGCTTGATACTGTGCGGCTGGCAGCCCATCCAGGTCATGGCGTCATGCGCGCCCACACCACTCCAGCAAACACATTATCAGAATTATTAGCAGATTTTTTCAGCCTGCCACAGGCTGATAACCTTAAACTTATCCAGACCGGATATTTTGGCGCCGCCAAACAGGTTAGCATTGTTGCTGGCCATATTCGCAGCTACCGTGACACCCACCCCAGCTGTCAATTTTTGTGCGATCCCGTGCTCGGAGATAGCGGGCGGCTCTATGTAGATAGCGCGATACGGGACGAGATTAACACGCACCTCCTGCCGCTAGCAGATTACCTTACCCCAAATTTGTTTGAGCTTAGTAATCTGACCGGAACCCTCATTGAGACTTGTGATGATGCCTTCAGAAGCGCTGGCGCGTTGCTGTCTGAGACGCGGCTGTCACGGTGCCGCGCAATACTGGTTACCGGCGTGCCGCATTCAAATGGTACTATGACAGATTGTCTGGTAACCCGCACATCGCAGGACATCATCCATGCATCAGCATCCACTGGTGGTATATCGGGGAGCGGCGATACATTAGCGGCCCTCATGATAGCGCATCTTTTATCCTATCCAGATGATGATATCGCCAGCGCGGCCAAGGCCGCCTGCTCGGTTACATCCAGATTGATGGCGAATGCGCCCTCACCTCTGACCATGTCGGTAGATTTATCCTAACGCCCAGCAACAGGTCTGGCGCAGGCTAGCGGCCTGAGAGGCCGCGTGCTGCAATAAGTTCAGCAATTTGAACTGAGTTCAATGCCGCCCCTTTGCGCAGATTATCAGACACACACCAGAATGAAAGACCATGCGGGACTGTAGGGTCGGTGCGCACACGGCTGATATAAACAGCATCCTCGCCTGCTGCTTCAACCGGCGTCACATAGCCCTCATCAGCACGGTGATCGATGACAATAATCCCGTCAGCTTTGCGCATTAATTCGCGTGCTTTATTTTCAGCCATTGGCTTTTCTGTTTCAACAAAGACAGCTTCTGAATGACCAACAAAAACAGGAATGCGAACGCATGTCGCAATTAGTTCAATCGCTGGGCCCAATATTTTCTTGGTCTCAACAGTCATCTTCCATTCTTCTTTGGTAGAGCCGTCATCCATGAAAACATCAATATGCGGAATAGCATTAAAGGCTATCTGCTTTGTGAACTGCTCCGTCTGCACAGCATCATTCACAAAAATACCTTTGGTCTGGTTGAAGAGTTCATCCATACCCGCACGGCCTGCTCCTGATGTTGCCTGATAGGTTGCAACCACAACGCGCTTAATCTTAAACGCATCATGAAGCGGCTTCAGGGCAACAACAAGCTGGGCTGTTGAACAATTAGGATTCGCAATAATATTTCGGCCACCCTGTTCGGTGCGAAAGCCTGTGATCGCGTCTGGATTTACCTCAGGGACAATCAATGGCACATCATCTGCCATCCGGAAGGCTGATGAATTATCAATAACAATACATCCCGCTGCCCCCGCCTTGGGAGCATAGGCTTCAGAGATAGCCCCACCGGCTGAGAATAGTGCGATATCGGCTTTGCTAAAATCAAAGGTCTCCAAAGACTGAACTTTTAAAACCTTATCATCGCCATATGAAATTTCACGGCCCGATGAATTAGTGGATGCCAGCGCAAACACTTCATCAGCTGGAAAATTTCTTTCAGCCAGCGTTTGCAGCATTTCGCGGCCAACAGCGCCTGTAGCGCCTGCAACAACTACACGATATCCCATAATATTCTCTTTCATTTCCGATCTATACCGGTCCGATCTATATCGGAGGATTATGTCTTGTCTGCTGACTAGCGCGCCAGCTTGTCCATTTCAGCCAAAACTGCCTGAGCCATGCCTTCTGTGCCAACCTGCTCACAGCCAGGCGCCATGATATCACCGGTGCGTTTGCCTGATGCAAGTGCGCCAGCGACCGCTGCTTCGACCAGATCTGCTTCTTCTGACTGACCAAAGGAATAACGCAACATCATAGCAAAGCTGAGGAATTGGGCTAATGGGTTTGCAAGATCCTGACCGGCAATATCAGGTGCCGAGCCGTGAACTGGTTCATACATTGCCTTTGGCAGACCTGTTTCAGCATCCGGCAGTCCAAGCGAGGCAGACGGAAGCATACCAAGAGAGCCTGTCAGCATCGCTGCACAATCAGACAGTAAATCACCAAACAGATTATCTGTTACAATCACGTCAAACTGGCGTGGATTACGAACCAGTTGCATGGCGCAATTATCCGCATACATATGGCCCATTTCAATATCGCTACCTTCGGCTTGATGCAGCTCAGTCATAACCTCGCGCCACAGAATGCCGGAATACATCACATTTGATTTCTCAACAGAGGTCACTTTGCCGTTACGCTTGCGCGCTAGATCAAATGCAACCCTGCCAATACGCTCAATCTCCGGTGTTGAATAAGCATTGGTATCATAGCCTTTGCGCGTACCATCGGCTTGGTCATCAATACCACGTGGCTCGGCGAAATAAGACCCACCGCATAATTCGCGCAAGATCATAATATTCAGGCCTTCAACAACCTCGCGCTTCAAAGTCGAGGAATCAACAAGAGCGTCAAACACAATTGCCGGGCGTAGATTAGCAAACAGGTCCATTTCTTTACGTAACGTCAGAAGACCGCGTTCAGGCTTGAGTGAGAAATCCAGCGCGTCATATTGAGGGCCACCAACAGCGCCAAAAAGAATAGCGTCACTGGCAACAGAATCAGCAAGCGTTTCATCGGTCAAAGGCGTGCCATGCGCATCATAAGATGTACCACCAACAAGCCCTTCGCTCATATCGAAATCCAACGATTTATGCTTTGCCAGCCAATCGATGACTTTCATATTCGCAGCCATCACCTCAACACCAATGCCATCACCGGGCAACACCATAACCTTGCGATTAGACGCCATTTTCGTTTCTCCTCTTGAAATAACTCAGCCAGAAAAGGCCTGCAAAAGTACCTAGCCTAGAGCCACGGCATATCGCTTGCGCGCTTTGCTTCATAATCTGCGATAGCTGGCTTCTTTTCCAGTGTCAGACCAATATCATCAAGCCCATCTAGCAGACATTGCTTGCGGAACGGATCTACATCAAAGCTGATGCTCACCCCGTTTGGCCGCGAAATAGTCTGATCAGCAAGGTTAATGGTCAGCTCTGGATTTTCTGTATCGGACGCATCAGCCATAAGAGCATCACGCTCCTCGGCTGTTACCGTGATAGGCAGAATGCCATTCTTGAAACAGTTATTGAAAAAGATGTCTGCAAAACTGGTTGAAATCACGCACCGGATACCAAAATCAAGCAAGGCCCACGGCGCATGCTCACGGCTGGAACCACAACCAAAATTATCGCCGGCTACCAGTATCTCACTGCTTCTATATGGCTCTTTATTCAGCACAAAATCTGGTTTATCGCTGCCATCATCTTCAAACCGCATTTCATGAAACAGATTCGCGCCCAAACCGGACCGCTTAATTGTTTTCAGGAACTGCTTCGGGATAATCATGTCAGTATCGATATTCAGAAAATTCATAGGTGCTGCGACACCTGTCAGTTTATCAAATTTCTGCATTTCATTTCCCCTTATGACGCAAAGTCACGGACATCACACAGATGTCCCCGAATAGCAGCAGCAACTGCCATTTGCGGGCTGACCAGGTGGGTTCTACCACCACGACCTTGCCGGCCTTCAAAATTACGGTTGGATGTTGACGCGCAGCGCTCGCCTGGCTCAAGCCGGTCAGCGTTCATCGCAAGACACATAGAACAGCCCGGCTCACGCCATTCAAAACCTGCTTCTATGAAAATTTTATCAAGGCCTTCTTCCTCAGCCTGAATTTTAACCAGACCCGAGCCCGGTACAACAAGGGCCCGAACAGACTCTTGAACCTGATGACCGTCCGCCAGAGACGCTGCTGCACGTAAATCTTCAATACGGCTATTTGTGCATGACCCAATAAAGACCGTATCAATTTTGATATCCGTCAGTTTCTGACCCGCTGTTAGACCCATATAATTAATGGCGCGTTCCAGCTTGTCACGAATAGCCATATCCTGTTCTTTATTTGGGTAGGGCACAGCTGATGTAATCGGCAAAGCATCTTCTGGGCTCGTACCCCATGTGACTGTTGGCACAATATCTTCAGCTTTCAGCGTCACTTCTTTATCATAAGATGCACCAGCATCAGATGGCAGTGATGACCACCAAGCAACAGCCTTGTTCCAATTATCACCTGTCGGCGCCATCGGGCGGCCTTCAAGGTAGGCAAATGTCTTTTCATCAGGTGCAATCATGCCAGCACGTGCACCAGCTTCGATTGCCATGTTACAGACCGTCATCCGGCCTTCCATAGACAGTGCTGCAATGGCATCACCAGCAAATTCGATGACATGACCTGTGCCGCCAGCAGTCCCAATCTCACCAATGATAGCAAGGATGATATCCTTTGCTGTCACATGCTCTGAGACGGTGCCATCAACAGTGATTCGCATATTTTTTGCTGGTTTTTGGATTAATGTCTGTGTTGCCAGAACATGCTCAACTTCAGATGTGCCAATCCCAAAAGCAAGCGCACCAAACGCGCCATGTGTTGCTGTATGTGAATCACCGCACACAATTGTCATACCCGGCTGGGTAAATCCCTGTTCGGGCCCAATCACATGCACAATACCTTGGCGCACATCATTCATGCCAAAATAAGGGATTTCGAATTCTGCTGCATTCGCATCGAGGGTTTCGACCTGAATGCGCGATTCGTCATCAGCAATACCAACAGACCTATCGGTTGTTGGCACATTGTGATCAGCAACAGCAAGCGTTCGCGCAGGCGAATGCACCGGACGGCCGGTGTTACGCAATCCTTCAAAAGCCTGCGGGCTTGTCACTTCATGGACAAGATGTCTGTCGATATAGATAAGGCACATGCCATCGGAGGATTCATCCACCACGTGCGATGCCCAAATTTTGTCAAAAAGTGTTCTCGGTGCCGACATCACTGCCCCCCCTGTTTTCTACCAGAATTGATCCTGCACTTATTATTTAGCAGAAGCGGCCCGGAAGCAATCAGGAAGCAGACGTGCGAACCGTCTTTTCGGCGATACGAGCTGCTTTACCTGTGCGACCGCGCAAATAGTAAAGCTTTGCACGGCGAACTGCACCGCGACGGATAACTTCGATTGACTGGATCCGAGGCGAATAAAGCGGGAATACACGCTCAACACCTTCACCATATGAAATTTTACGTACGGTGAAAGATGAATTGATTCCGCCACTCTTGCGGCTGATGCATACACCTTCGAATGCCTGAATACGCTCGCGCGTACCTTCAACGACTTTTGCACTGATTTTCAGTGTGTCGCCTGGGCCAAATTCAGGGATCGCGCGCTCTGCAAGAGAGGCGTCCATTTGTTTCTTACCGATCTGATCAAGGATATTCATCATCGTCTCCATAATGCGTGCGACACTAAAACAGTATTCGCATCAAATTGTCAATCTTTATCATCCACTCTGCTGTGCTTTTCAGGCGGGCCTCAGGACAGTTTTTTTCCCGTACTCTGGTCTTTCTGTCCGCTTGCGTCTGAGACCACATCATCTTGTGTATCTGCAGCCTTATTATTATCTGTGTAACGGGCCCATAAATCAGGGCGCCGCGCTCGTGTAATGGCCTCAGACTGGGCCATACGCCAAGCCTTAATATTGGCATGATGACCTGACAGCAAAACGTCAGGAGGCTCTATGCCATCGAAATAACGGGGCTGGGTGTAATGAGGATATTCCAGCAATCCGTTCTCAAAACTTTCATCATAATGGCCAATTTCCTTGCCCATCACTCCGGGTAGAAGCCGTACAATACTGTCCAGCAAAACAAGCGCGGCAAGTTCACCGCCAGAAAGAATATAATCACCAACCGAAACTTCGAGCAGGTTATGCTTATCAATCGCCCGCTGATCAAGCCCCTCATAACGACCNCAAACCATGACAAGCCCCGGCTCTTGGCTAAAGTCTCTGACCATGGACTGGGTCAGCTTTTTGCCCCGTGGGCTCAGATAAATCCGCGGCCCTGGTGCCTCTTCAAGACTATTAAGCGCTGCTGACATCACATCTGGGCGCATCACCATGCCGTGGCCACCACCAAATGGTGGGTCATCGACATCATTATGTTTGCCAACAGCAAATGAACGCGGCGTTATCACATCAAGTGACCAGATATTATCCTGCAATGCCCGCCCGGCAAGCGAGTGACCAAGCGGCCCTGGAAACATATCTGGAAACAGGCTGATAACAGAGGCCTGAAACGCTGGTGCGGAATCAGATGGCGCAATATAGCTCATGCCGCCCCGTCCTCTTCTGCCTCATCATCTCCTTCTAGCGCTGCAAACTGCATCTGAATTGAGCGCGCTTCCAGATTAACATCCATCAGAAAAGGTGCAACAAACGGCAGCATCTCATTCTGTTTTTTGCCCTCAATCTGAATATCAGCAACTTCGCCAGCACCAAAATCAAACAGCCCCACTAATGTGCCACGCCGCAGATTTTCTTCATCAACCACAGCGCACCCTATCAAGTCTGTATGATAGAGCTCGCTGTCATCTGTTTCCGGAAGCGCTGATCGGGCAATTTGTAACTCACGCCCTCTCAGCTCTTCTGCTGCTGTCCTATCACCGACTTCACCTGCCTGACAGATAAGAAGCCCTTTGGCATGCCCCACAATTTTTAGCGATAATTGCCTGCCATCAGCAAGCTGAAGCGGGCCATAATCTGTGAGGGCATCAGGAGATGCCGTAAAGCTTTTGACCTTGAACTGGCCGCGCACACCATGAGCTGACGCAATGGCGCCAATCGTTATCATATGTGCCCGGCTGTCTGTCATCTACTAACGGCTTTCCATTTTGCTTATTCAGCAGGCTTTTCGTCTTCAGCAGGCGCCTCAGCGGCAGCTTCTTCAGCAGGAGCCTGTTCGGCAACAGCTTCTTCAGCAGGAGCCTCTTCAGCAGGAGCTGCTTTAGCAGCAGCTTCAGCTTCAGCAGCGGCGGCGGCTTCAGCAGCGGCGGCTTCTTTAGCAGCAGCTTCAGCGGCGGCAGCTTCTTCTTCACGCTCAGCACGCTTTTTGCCAACAGCAGATTTCTTTGGCTGTTCGCGAAGCTTCACAGGCGCCATAAGCTCTAGACTTGCTAGAAGTTTCTGAACACGCTCAGTTGGCTGTGCGCCAAGACCAAGCCAGTAAGCGACCCGCTCACCATTTACCACAAGGCGCTGTTCATTATCTTTGGCTGTCATTGGGTTATAATGCCCAAGACGCTCTACATAACGCCCATCGCGCGGAGATGCTGCTTCGGCAACAACAATTCTGTAAAACGGTCTCTTTTTGGATCCGCCACGTGACAGTCTGATTTTTAAAGCCATTCTCTTGTCCTTTTTTACGTCATCTAATTACTAAGGTTAGGTCATTATACTGCATTATCATTTGTTTCGGGACTGACTGAAGACCCTGTTTTCCGGCCCCGAAATTCTTATAAAACTCTGTTTATTTCTTCTTTTTGCCACCAAATCCACCAAGGCCCGGCAACCCGCCACTAAAAGGAGATTTGCTGCCTAAACCTGGCAGGCCGGGCATAGAGCCTCCGCCCATTTTCTGGCTTAATTTTGCCATATCAGCCGCAGACGGCGCATTACCGCCCATGCCGCCCATATTGCCTGGCATACCGCCACCCATCAGAGCTTTCAGGCCAGCGGCTCCTGCCTTGCCACCCATTTTTTTCATCATTTTGGCCATGTCTTGATATTGTTTGACCACCCGGTTTACATCCTGAACGCTGGTGCCTGAACCTGCAGCAATCCGCTTTCGGCGCGAGGCGTTTAACAACCCAACCTGAACCCGTTCTTTTTTCGACATGGACAGAATTATGGCTTCTTGGCGTTTCATCATCGAATCATCAATACCAGCAGCAGCAATCTGCTTTTTCATCTTGCCAATGCCTGGCAACATACCCAGAAGACCGCCAAGACCACCCATTTTTTGAAGCTGGCGTAATTGAGACAGGAAGTCGTTCATGTCAAACTTACCTGCCGCCATGCGTTGCGCCATGCGCATTGCTTCTTCTTCTTCAATGGCTTCGGCAGCTTTTTCAACCAGCGCAACCACATCACCCATATCAAGGATGCGGCCTGCCATCCGCGCCGGATCAAATTCTTCCAGCGCTTCCAGTTTTTCACCAGTACCAACAAGCTTGATAGGACAGCCAGTGACCTGTGACATTGATAGTGCCGCGCCACCGCGCGCATCACCATCCAGCCGCGTTAAGACAATTCCAGTAACACCAACAGCATCATGGAAAGCCTTTGCAGTTGTGACGGCATCCTGACCGGTTAGGCTATCTGCCACCAGAAGCACTTCATCAGGATTTGTAAGCGACTTTATTTCGGCAAGCTCACCCATTAGGGCATCATCAACTGACAGACGCCCTGCTGTATCAAGGATAAGCACATCATAAGCCTGCAAGCTAGCAGCTTGAAGGGCGCGCTTTGCAAGCTGAACAGCTGTTTCATTATCCGATTCGGGCAGGATGCCTGCCTCTATCTGCTCACCAAGGGCACGCAGCTGTTCACGCGCGGCCGGCCGAACCAAATCGAGGCTGGCGAGCATAACTTTCTTTTTCTGCCGGGTTTGTAATCGCAAGGCCAGCTTACCAGCTGTGGTTGTTTTACCAGACCCTTGAAGACCTGCCATCAGAATCACAGCTGGCGGCGTTACATCAATGCGCAGCGGTGCGGCATCGCCGCCAAGCACATCAACCAACCCGTCATGAACAAGTTTAATAACCTGCTGGTCAGGACGAACAGCTTTCAGGACAGCCGCACCAACAGCTTTCTCACGAATGCGTTCCATAAACTGGCGGACAACTGGCAGGGCGACATCAGCTTCAAGAAGGGCGAGGCGAACCTCACGCAAAGCGGCATCAACATCGCCCTCAGAAAGCGCACCACGCTTACCAAGGCCGGAGAAGACCGACTGCAACCTATCTTTTAAACTGTCAAACATCTGACCAGCTTTCTCATCGTCACATCACCGCAAAAATGCCCATAGCAAAACGGCATCTGTGCTCGAAAACTTCAAGGACAGATGGGACCCGCTAAGGTCTGGCGTTCAAAGATGCCAGAGATGAGGTCAATTCTTTAAGGAGATATCACAGCAATGTCAAGGTAGGGCGTAGCTCTCGGGCAGGCTGGTTTAAGAGGTTAAGGCCTTTTATGCCGGCCATTCTCTTTTTGTATTTGGCAGCAAAAGTAGCGTATGACTATCAGCAAGCGTCTCGCGGCCGTTAAGAATGATAATAAAGGGTGGTTATGTTCTTTATCCTGACAAAAATTGTAGGCNTGCTTATCGAACCTATTCTACATAGCCTCTATCTTGGTAGCGCTGCCTTTATCTTGCATCTTTTCAGGCAGCGCCAGACCGCTACCTTTTTGTTTTGCGCTTCTATTTTGCTGCCTGTTTTATATAGCATCACACCGATAGGCGCGGCCTTTCTGCGGCCCCTTGAAAATCATGTCCCGCAGATATCATCTGCACAGCTAGGCCCAGTAGATGGCATTATCATCTTAGGCGGTCATACAAAATCAGGGCTGCTCCCACAAGAACGCGGGCAAGGTCAAGTTAGCGGGTCAGCTGAGCGGTTTATCACAGCCCTTGCGCTTGCAGATAGNTACCCAGATGCCGANGTCTGGTTTAGCGGCTTATCGGGTGCTCTCCAGCATAAAGGATGGAGTGAAGCTCAATCAATCCGCGCTCTTCTTGGCGAGCTTGGCAAAGATATCAGGCGCTTTCAGTTTGAAGAGGCGTCACGAAATACTGCACAGAATAGCTCACTAATGTTTGAAGAAGCGCAGCCCTTACCTGGCCAGCGTTGGGTGCTCGTAACATCAGCATCACATATGCGGCGTGCTGCTGCCAGCTTTGCCAAAGCAGGCTGGACCGAACTTATTCTCTATCCGGTAGATTATCAGACCCGCCCCTCAACAGAAGAATTTCGGTTTAATCCCTCACGAGGATTTGGGTTAATCCGTACAGCGTTACATGAATATATCGGAATGGCCGGCTACTGGCTGACGGGTAAAGTTTAGCCGCCCACACAGCTATTCTTGTTCCTGCGGCTCACCGCCAACCAGCGCTGATACAAATTCACGCGCGCGGAACACATCAAGATCCTCAGCTGTCTCACCAACACCAATTAGATGCACCGGCAGGCTGAATTCACGCGCAAGCGCAACCAGCACGCCGCCCTTGGCTGTCCCGTCAAGCTTGGTAATAATCATCCCCGTTAACCCGGCATGCGCTTCAAAGGCTTTGACTTGTGCAAGCGCATTCTGTCCCACAGTACCATCAAGAACGATTACCGTATCATGGGGGGCATCCGGCATTTGTTTTTTAATAACCCGTATAATTTTCGATAGCTCATCCATCAATTCTACGCGGTTCTGTAGTCGCCCTGCTGTATCAATTATCAGCACATCACTATTCTGGCTTCGCGCTTTTTCTATTGCCTGAAACGCCAGAGCTGCCGCATCCCCGCCCCGTTCACCTGAGATGACAGGCGTGTCCGTGCGCGCGCCCCATCCGGCCAGCTGTTCAATCGCTGCTGCCCTGAATGTATCTGCTGCTGCCAGCATCACAGACTGCCCATCACGCTGAAATTTAGCGGCAAGCTTACCAGCCGTCGTTGTCTTGCCAGACCCATTTACCCCGACAAGCAGAATAACATGCGGCTGATGCGCCGTATTTATAGTAAGAGGCGCTTCAACGGGCGTTAGAATAGTGGTTAATTGTTCTGCCAAAACAGACCGCAGGCCGTCTTCGCTCACAGGTCCATCCCAGCGATGCGCTTTGATAGCCTCAATAATCGCAAGCGTCGCTGGCATCCCTAGATCAGCAGAAATCAACGCATCTTCGATATCTTCTATCGAGCTTGCATCAATTTTTTCTTTCCCGAAAAGAGCAGAAAGCCCTGATGTTAACTTAGATGAGGATGATTTAAGTCCTGCTGTTAATCTGGATAGCCACTTCATGAGAGACTCCGGTTTTCGGGATCAGAAATAAGCGGGACAACCTGCATTACACCTTGGTCTGCACCCTGTAATTCAACAGGCAATAATGTACCTGCTTCTACAGCTAGTTCGGGCGGTAATGCTGCTTTTTCAAAGCCACTTAGATAACCTGTTTTCCCGCGTTCAACGAGCATCATATCAACCCCGCCAGACCGAGTTTTCAGGTGCGCATCACGCTGTTGGTCGCCAAGTGCCCGGACCTCAGCTACGCGGGTTTTAATAACAGCTTTTTCAAGTTGCGGCATCTGGGCTGCTGGTGTGCCTTCACGCGCTGAATAGCCGAATACATGCAGATGCGTAAGGCCCGCCTCTCTGATTAATGACAAGCTTGCCTGATGCGCTGCGTCTGATTCGGTTGGAAAGCCTGCAATAAAATCAGCGCCAAATACAACATCAGGCCGCCGCCGCCGGGCCTCGGCAACAAAGCGCAGAATATCACGCCGCAAATGGCGCCGCTTCATCCGTTTTAAAATGATATCATCACCATGCTGAATAGATAAATGCAAATGCGGCATCAGGCGCGCCTCTTTTTCAAGGCACTCCATAAGCGGGGCATCCAGCTCAGCAGGGTCAATGGATGAAAGCCGCAAACGGGCAAGTTCTGGCACGCCGTCAAGCAGCTGACGCACGAGCGTTCCCAGCTTAGGCCTGCCAGGCAGATCATCTCCCCAGCTGGTGATATCAACACCTGTCAGCACAATCTCAACACTGCCCGCCGCAATCAGAGCGCGGGCACTTTCAATCACTGTTTGAACCGGCACCGAGCGAGAGGGGCCGCGACCAAACGGAATAATACAGAATGTACAACGATGATCGCATCCTTGCTGAATTTGCAAAAATGCCCGGGTATGATCATCAAAGCTGTCAAACATATGATGCGGTATATCGCGGCGATCCATAATATCGGATAGTTGCATGGGCGGCAGCGATTTTTCAGCCAGTTGCTGCCACGGCGCGGCTGTTAGCTTATCAGCATTACCGACAACATAATCTGTTTCTGCCATATCAGCCCAGCTATCGGGGTCAATCTGGGCGGCACAGCCGGTCACAACAATCTGAGTATCGGGGCGTTCACGGCGCAGTTTGCGAATCGCCTGACGCGCCTGTTTTTCAGCCTCACTCGTAACAGCACAGGTATTGATAATCACAACATCATTCAAGCCTGCTGCCTCGGCCTGCTTGCGCATAACTTCAGATTCCCAGATATTCAGACGACACCCGAATGTCTTGATTGTTGGACGATTTGTCGACATTAACCGTCACCGTCAATGCTGAAATCAGGGCCGAAAAGCGTCGGGTCAATAATGCCGGCAGCAACATGAGTGGTTGGTCCTGTCATAATGACATGGCCATTTCGCCCCTCACCTGCCTGCCACGTAATAAAAAGTGAGCCACCATCCAGCACTACTTCGACATCTTCTGATGCTGTAAGGCCGCGCCGGATAGCTGCCACCGCTGCGGCACACGCACCAGACCCACAAGCCATCGTAATGCCAGCACCGCGTTCCCAAACCCGCATTCGAAGCTTGTTCTGGCTTAACACTGTAACAATTTCAATATTGGCTCTGTCAGGAAAGAGCGGGTGATGTTCTAATTGCGGGCCAATATCCAACAGGTCAATTGCCGCAACATCGTCAACAAACATCACAGCATGAGGATTGCCAACCGACTGGCAGGTAGCCTTATCAGGTGCAACAGGACCAAGTTCGAGCTCAGCGGTATTTGCAGCTTCGGCAAGCGGAATATCACGCCAGCCCGTTCGTACCATTCCCATATCAACAGAAATCAGCGGTACATCGCCCTCTCTTCTGTGATGCCATGCAGATAAGGTGCCCGAAATTGTCTCAATCGTAATGTCTGATTTATGCATTTCATGCATGATGATATCTGCAACGCAGCGCGTGCCATTACCGCAAGCGCCCGCAACAGACCCATCTGCATTCAGCATATCCAGCCGCACATCGGCTCCCGTTGCTGAGGTCTGTAGAATCATTATCTGGTCACAGCCAATGCCGGTATGCCGATTCGCAAGAAGGCGCATGCCATCAGTGTCCGGCAGATGCTTTCCATCGCGGGCATCCAGAATGATAAAATCATTTCCCAGCCCATGCATTTTGATAAAGGGCAGCGGGCGGCTAAATCCAGCACTCATTATATTACATCCACAACCTAAATGGTGAGCCTATGGTCTATACAGGAAAGCCTGCTAGTCAGCCAGTTCAATTGTCATAGGCACATGATCGGATGGTTTTTCAAACCCGCGGGCTTCTGCCATAATATCAACATGCCGCACTTTATCTTTTAAGTCCGCACTCACCCAGATATGGTCAAGCCGCCGCCCTCTATTTGAGGCCTGCCAGTCGCGTGCCCGATACGACCACCAGCTATAAAGAACCTCGTCAGGGCCATAAAAATTACGCACAGCATCAACCCAGCCACCATCATGAATAGCAGAGGTTAGCTTTTCACGCTCAATATCAGTGTGGCTTACAACTTTACGAAGCTGGCGTGTTGACCACACATCTTCGGCAAGAGGCGCAATATTCAAATCACCCACCAAAACAGATGAGCGCGGCGGATTGGCAGCAAACCAGTCTCGCATTTCGTCAACAAAATCTATTTTGTGACCAAATTTCGGATTTTCATTCCTATCAGCTATATCGCCGCCAGCTGGTATATAAAAATCATGGATATCAACACCATTAATCCGCGCACAAATATGCCGACAGTCATCTTTACCTGCCCATAATTTATGGTGCTGCGTTTCAATGGGGAGCCGAGAGATAATCGCAACCCCATTATAGGATTTCTCGCCCCGAAATGCGATATGTCCCCATCCAGCATCTGCCAATGCTTCATGCGGGAAAAACTCATCTTGCGTTTTTGTTTCCTGTAGACACAGCACATCTGTCTGAAGCGTCTTCAATACCTCAAGAACCATAGGCAGGCGAAGGCGAACTGAATTAATATTCCACGTTGTAATTTTCATTGAATTTTAGGTATCTCCACAATCGCCCAAACCACGCTGTGATGGGAGTGTGGCCCTAGCGCACTTTACTTCGCAAAGAGTCCCATCGCTTGGAGAGCATTATTGCCATAAACTAACATCTCACGCTTTGATTCTAGCATGGCAAGTTTGTTAAGAATACCTTCTGCATCCAAATTTGACGGCCGAAATAGCGCAAATTGCCTTTTTCTTGTTATCGGCTTTTGCGGGATGCGGCGGTCTAATGCGTCATTCATCCATTCCTCAAGCAAGATTAAGTCACTGCCGAGAACAGCAATCTCATTCCTCATGCTTTCTGGCAGGTCGGCCTGAATTCTTTCGAGTTGAAACTTGATATCATCAACATCAAGAGGCTGGTTGGAGGGAACGTCAAATACGTCCATACGCGCAAATTCTGATCGCCATTTTCTGACCAGCCTATTCCGGCGCTTGGAACGCTGTGCCCAGACAGCCGGGCTACTTGCCCCATCATTAACGATATCAGACCCACCTGAAACAGAAGCATCTTGACTGACATCGCGATCATTTTGCATGTCGACTGATACAGTAGCGCTCTCACTTTCATCGGATATATCTGGGGTAGCATCGTCAGCCTCATCTGATGAGACAGACACGGAAATAGATACTGATCTATCTTGGCCACTATCATAGCAACAGGCGGACGTATCTGCCGCAAAAAGCACGAATACGCCAAAAAAGACAATACTCTTCAGCATAAGCGCTGCCTTTAGCGCCGGATAGGAAAGATGATGACTATGACTTAATTTTAGCATTATTTTTGGCGCTCGGGGCTCTTCTATAGTAGGGCATGCATTAGATCTTCATAGCGTTAACGTCGCTAACTTCGATCACATTAGCAAATACCTGCCGCAGAATCACTTTTATCAAAAGCGTTTCGATTGCCCTTGCTTTTGAAATCAGACTTAACTGATGCTATAGACAGAATATCTTGGTTCAACAGGGTTATAAAAATATGCCACGCACACCTCCACCTTCACGCTTCGATTATCAACGCTTTGCAGAGATAGGAACGCGGTGGGATGATAATGATATTTACGGGCATCTGAATAATACGGTGCATTACCGGATATTTGATACTGTGATTAATAGCTTTCTTCTGGAACAGGGCATACTGGATTTCCGCGATGGGGAACAGGTATTCCTGATTATAGAAACGGGCTGTCAGTATTTTGCCGAGCTTGCCTATCCTGACAAGATTGACGCCGGATACCGCGTCGCTCATCTTGGCACATCATCTGTTCGATATGAGATAGGCCTGTTCCGTCAGGGTGAGGATAGTGCAGCCGCCGCAGGCCATTTTATTCATGTAAATGTCGACAAGAAAAGCCGTGCGCCTCAGCCGATTAACGCGCAGGCACGCGCCTGTCTTACAGCCCTTATGCCCGGCTAATTATACCAGATTAGTTATCATGTCTGGCTTATAACAGAGCGCCCGAAATAGCGAGGCTAGATAGCGCTTACGCCACTTCTTATAGAATGTCTGCTGTTATGCCGGCGACATCTATATCCTGGTCGACCCATAGCTCAGCTAAGGTGGCATCAGAGTTATCCTTAAACACATCATATGTGATGCCATCTACCACCTTGTCTGTGCCTGTATCGCGCCATCCCGCAGAGACGACCTTATCGCCGCTTTCGCCTGATACACGCACAATATTATTATCGTTTGTTATATCAATTACATCATGGATATTTAGGGCCAGAATATTATCGCCATTACCGGTCAGGTCGATAATTTCAATGTCCTGAATACTGTTCTGCTTGATCTTTGTCAGGTCGAGATTCAGGCCTTCGCCCTGTTGGCGCAGAGGGCGTGTCTCCATTATTATTAACGTTTTGGCCTTCTACTTGTCTCTGCTCACTAGAATCTTGGCTATCTGTGGTTTGGCTGCCAGTTGCGTGGTCTTGGGCCGTCTGGGCATCAGTTGTTTGGTNATTAAGAGATGTTATATGCCGGCGAGGTGCCTGGCCTACTTGGATGGTAAAATCGGTAGCGCTACTAACAGGCCGTAAAGAGTTTCTGTTCCCAGCTGGTATCGTTGTATCAGACGAGCTCGGCGATGAGCCGCCGCCGCCGCCGCCGCAGGCTGAAAGCATCAGTGCCGACATTGTCCATAGCAACTGGTTGCCGCCAGTGATGCAGCTTGCAGATGATAAAAGAGATTTTCGCGAAGGCCGCTCATCCGAAAAGAAGACGGCCGAGGGTCTCTGAACTTTATTCATATTAGGTTACTCTTAATTACAGAGAGGCAAAAAACGTGCAAAGATCGAAAGACCAGTTCTGCATATTTAAAAACCTTGCTTAGATGCTCAAACTTTAGAAACGCCGCATTTTTTCAGTTTTATTGCCCTTGCTGATAATTATCAGCGTCCAATATCTGCATCTTATGAACACTTATCTTGCTTGGATGAGATGCAACACTGACTTGTTTATCAGCAAAGTATTAACAAAGGATTAACCAATGCTTGATTAATAATTAATGAAGTTGATTTTTTACTGTGTGCTTGCATAACAGCTTGTGATTATGCAGGATGACGCCGCTAGATGAAGTCGATATTTAGATATAAAAGCGGTGCTTAATATCATGATTCGTCGTTGTTTTTAGTGAAACTTTTATAAGGCATGCATAATGAACGCGTCTTCTGATCCGCTCTGGCCAAGCGAACTGCGCTGTAGTGCGGATAAAAAATATTTAAGTATTCGTTTTGAAAATGGCGATAATTTCACACTTTCTGCTGAGCTTTTGCGCGTAGAATCACCCTCTGCAGAAGTTCAAGGTCATGGCTCTGACCAGAAAAAGACCCCTTTGAACAAGGGCGATGTGCAAATTCTGGGTATTGAACCAGTCGGCTCCTATGCGGTGCGCCTTATCTTTAGTGATAGTCATGATACTGGCATTTTTAGCTGGGTGTTGTTGCATGATTATGGTGTCAGGCAAGAGGCTATGATGGCTGATTATCAAGCGAGGGTTGTAGCTCTGGGGTAGATACGCCTCAGAATAGAGATTTCGGGAAAACCACCGTTTCTTGAAAGAAACCGCCGGATGCGCCTGCACGCACCTGTCTTACAGACCTTATGACAAACTAGTCATTATACCAGACTAGTTATTGCTTTAAGGCTCATAAGAGGGCACCCCAAACAACTTATTTTCAAGGCCAACATCATAGACTGGATTTTGCAGAGACACCGTGGTTTTCACGCCTATCGCATCGATGATAATCCAGCGCATTAACCGGCTAGTATCAGCGTTAAACTCAAGCGTTAGCCTGCCAGCTCCCTCACCTGTATCACGGCTCATTTCAATCGAAATAACACCACTTTCAAGGCGCGCTTTGGTCGTAAATTCCGGCCCGGTAAAACGCACCTCATCGCGTAATATTGGCGCAAATGGTGTTTCAGAAAGCGGATAGACATCAACCTGCTTGCCAATCTTATCATCAATATAGATGACCCGTTTACTCGTAATGAGGCTCAGGCTGTCTGGATTGATATAATCAAGCCGTAATTGGTAGGGGCGGCGCAGATAAATCATTCCTTGGCTTATCGCGCCATCAGCAGAAATTTGAATGAACTCAGCACGCAGCGATGAAAGGCTCGAAAAAGCGGCCTCTGCTTTACTAATGAGCTGGCTTTCCTCGACTGTTCTTGTGCTCTGGGCAGATGCTATAGAACAGAACAGCATGAAGATTGCGCTGAAATAGAGCGTAAATTTACGCATCATTCTGCACCAAAACATCACGTTTTCCGACATGATTTGCCCCACTGATAATGCCGGCTGCTTCCATTTCTTCAATCAAGGTAGCAGCCCTGTTATAGCCAATTTTCAGATGTCTCTGCACAAAGCTTGTTGAGGCTTTCTGCTCTCTTATGACCAGCGCGACAGCCTGATCATAAAGCGAATTCCCCGTTGGCATTGCGCCGCCCATATCAGAAGACCCCGGAGAGCCTGCATCATCATCTGTCTCTTCGGTGACATGATCATTATAGTCAGGCTCACCTTGCTGGCGCAGAAAATTAGCAACAGCTTCTACTTCATGATCATCAACAAACGGTCCATGAACCCTGACAATCCGTCCGCCGCCTTCCATAAACAGCATATCACCGCGCCCCAGCAATTGTTCAGCCCCCTGCTCGCCAAGAATTGTCCGGCTATCAATTTTTGAAGTGACCTGAAACGAAATACGGGTCGGGAAGTTAGCTTTAATTGTGCCTGTAATCACATCAACAGAGGGGCGCTGAGTTGCCATAATGACATGAATGCCTGCGGCTCGTGCCATCTGAGCAAGACGCTGCACCGCTGATTCAATTTCCTTGCCTGCCACAAGCATCAAATCTGCTACTTCATCAATAAGCACGACAATAAAGGGGAGCGGCGCTAAGTCCAACACCTCTTCTTCAAAAATAGGCTTGCCAGTTTCTGTATCAAATCCTGTTTGAACACGGCGCGTTAATACCTCACCCTTTGCCCGGGCTTCAGCAAGGCGCTCATTATAGCCTGCGATATTCCGCACATTCATTTTCGCCATATTACGATAGCGATTTTCCATTTCACGCACAGCCCATTTCAATGCCATCACAGCTTTTGACGGGTCGGTGACAACCGGCGAGAGAAGATGGGGAATACCATCATAAACAGATAGCTCCAGCATCTTAGGATCAATCATGATAAGCCGGCATTCTTCAGGACTATACCGATATAACAGCGAGAGAATCATTCCGTTGATGCCAACAGATTTTCCTGACCCCGTAGTTCCCGCAACAAGCAGGTGCGGCATACGGGCCAAATCCGCAATAACCGGCGCGCCAGCAATATCTTTTCCAAGAGCAAGCGGCAGCAGGGCTTTGCTTTCAGCCCAGTCCGGATGATCAAAAATATGTCGCAGCAGAACGATATCACGATGTTCATTCGGCAATTCAATACCGATGACATTCTGCCCCGGAACAACAGCAACACGAACAGCAAGCGCAGACATTGAGCGGGCAATATCATCAGCAAGAGCAATCACCCGTTGCGATCGGGTGCCGGGTGCTGGATTCAGACCGTAGCGGGTGACCACTGGTCCTGATTTTACCTCTTCAAGTTCACCTTGAATGCGGAAATCTTCGAGAACCTGACGCAAGGCCATAGCATTTTCACTATCAACAGTTTCAGCTGATTGGGTTTTTGTTTTTGACGGCGCAGTCAGTAATTTTGCCGGCGGCAACTTAAACCCGCCTGTCTCAAAATCAAATGCCTCCTGACGCTTAGCAGACGCGCGGCGCGCCGTTGGGGCTGACAGATTATTGTCATGCGCCTCTGCAGCGTGCTGAGACCCGTCATCAACAAGTAGTTTTGGCTCCTTGCGTTCTTTGCTGCCTCTTGCTCTACGTGGCTTTTTTACCGGCGCAGGCACGCCTGACACATCATCAGACCGAGCGGCGCGGGAGCGCAAAAGAGCTCCGATACCGCCAAACAGAGTCTTTGTAGCAGCAGAAAAAGCCCGTCCAACAGGTAAGGCCGCAGCTTTTGCTAAGAGATTGCCAACCCGCCCACTCTGACGAAAAGATATTCCCGATGCCCAGATATACAAAGCTAGTCCGGCAAGCATGAAGATAGCTGTTGCGATAATCTGATGGTCTATAACATCAGGAATGCCGAGCCTACCAAGCAATGATACCAGAGCATCAAACAGCAGAATCCCGCCAGAGCCACTATTATCCAAGAAATCACTAAGCGCCGAGATACCCTGAGTAGCGCCACTTAACAGTAATACTGATACCGGCAAAACAACAAGCCGCCAGCGCCAGCGCGATAACCGTTTATAGACCATCATACGGCAGCCCCAGATAAATAAGGCAACAGACAGCAAAATAGCCGACAGCCCAAAGGCCTGAAATGAAAGAGAGGCGATATGAGCGCCAGTCTGACCAAGCCAGTTACTAACCGCCTCACCAGAGGCTGTATTAACGGAGGGATCATCCTGGTTAGCCGTAAACAGAATGATGCCGAAAACACTGCCACAGCTCAGGACAATAAATCCAGCAAGTTCAGCCAGCCGGCGCATTAAAAATGCAACCATGCTCGCAGACATTAAGGGCTGTTTTTCATCAAGAGACGGCATACGGCTCACTTCTATGTCGGGCAAGTCTAGTCATCGCCCTTTCAATTATCGCATGTTCGTGAACCAGAGCAAAGCGGACATAGCCAGCAGCAGGATTTACCCCGCCTACTGTAACCCCCATAAGCGAGCCGGGAACAGCCTTAATACCAGCCTGTGCATAAAGGTCCCTGACATACTGCTTATCATCTGCATGATAGGAGGCCGGTGTTTCAAGCCATAAGAAAAACCCGCCATCTGGAATGCCGCATGACAAGGCTTTATCAGCAAGCACAAATGAGGTCTCATAATGGGCGCAGATAATCTTGTTATGCTCTTGATCACGATAAAGCGCACCAGCTGCCTCAAGCAGCGGTGTTGGCACCAAAGCCCCGCCATTTGCAACCAGCACTTTATAGGCCGAAATGACACGTTTATCGCCACAGAGGAAGCCGGCTCTGACCCCTGCCGCATTAGAGCGTTTAGACAGCGAATTAACAATAATTAGATGGGAGAATATATCACCCTGATGGGGCAGTTGCGCTGCTACTTCAAGCGCGCTGACAGGCTTATTATTACGCCAGATATCACTATAGCATTCATCCATAACAAGCAGAAAGTCATAGCGACGAGCCAGTAAAATAGCCTCTGCTAGATACTCATATGTCGCGATTACACCATGTGGATTTGATGGTGAACATAAATACATAATCGTAGTGCGTTTCAGCACCGCTTCATCAAGCGCGCCTAGATCAGGCAGAAAGCCTGTTTCAGCACCGGCATTCAGAAACAGAATCTCGCCCCCACTCGCAAGAGCCCCTGCCCGCCATGCATGATAGAACGGGTTTGTGACCAGCGCTGCTGCTGACGGTTTTGCCCCTCGCACGCAATGCCCAAGAAGGTGCAAAGGCTCGCGCGTGCCGGGGACAGGAACAATATGGTCCGATAGTGTAAATTTATCAGCAATACTGGTAAACCGGCTTGCCAGATAGACATGGACATCATCAAGAAATTGCTGGCTCGCAACCGCCTTTGGATAGGCCTGCCACCGGTGGCTTTTGTCTGCAAGTACGTCCGATAGCCAATCAGGTGGCGGCATCTGAGGCTCACCAACTGTCAGATCAAATAGCTCCATATCAGGCGCAGCCGCAAGATCAGCAATCAGCGTACGGGCCTGCACGAACATATTATCTTTGAAAATTTCGAATTCCGGATTAATCATAAGACCGTATTAACGCTCACAAATGGGGCAAGATGGCGGCAGTTTATCCCAACCATGAAAGCGGGGCAACTTCTTGTCTGCCTAACGACAAAAGATAACAGCCTATTCTTAAGAGGAGTGCCAGACTTAAAAATGATAACTGATTCTCCTTTAGCTCCCAGACCTGCTGTGTTTCTAGACCGCGACAATACATTGACGCATGATGAGGGCTATACCTATAAGCTACAGGATTTTAGCTGGAAAGCAGGCGCTCTCGAAGGATTAAAATGTTTTGCAGATGCCGGTCTATTGCTTTTCATCATTACGAATCAAGGCGGGATTGGCCGCGAACTGTTTAGCGAAGCCGACATGCATGCTTTCAATAACAAACTCTGTAGTGATGCTGCACAAGCCGGCGCTGCCATCACTGATATCGCCTTTTGCCCGCATCATCCAAAAGCGATAATAGCTGCGCTGCGCGGTCCATGCGACTGCCGGAAGCCTGCAGCAGGCATGATTTTTCAGCTCGCCAAAAAATGGCATATTGATTGTACGCGCTCCCTTGTCATTGGCGACAGACCGTCCGATGTTGAAGCAGGCAACAAAGCAGGCTGTCATAGCTATCTGATTGATGATAGCCAGAGGCTTGATGAGTTTGCTAACCAACTTCTTAAAATACACAGGCCAACGTCTTAAAATGCACAGGGTGTCAGCATGACGAAGAAACCAGAGGAACTTATTCTTATCGGCGGCGGGCTGACGGCAAAATGTCTTGCATTGATGCTCTCCCATAGCGGCTATTCCTATAGCTGGCTTGCCCAAAAAAAAGAAGCAGTGCGGCGCGATAAGCGAACAACAACAATACATCATGCCGGAATGAAAATGCTGTCTGCGCTTGGCGTCTGGGACAAGATGTCAGAGCCAGCCTGTCCTATTCATACAATTGCTGTTGCAAAGGGCGGCCCGCCGAATAAGAGCGGCCGGAAAGACTGGCCGCTACGCTGGCATAATGACGCGCCAGCCATGGCATATGTTATCCGGAACGCTGTCCTATCAGACGCCCTTGATGCTGTGTATCGCGGGCCAGCGCCATACGCCGCAGATATTACCGGCTTTGAGCGGACCAGCGATGTAACCAGATTAACAGACGCTAATGGTGCAGAGCATCATTGCCATCTTGCAATTGCCTGTGATGGGTCAGCAAGCACGATACGCAGTCTCGCCCGCCTGAAAGCTGTGCCCTTCTCAGTGAAACAAACAGCACTTGTAAGCTTGCTCACCACTGAACGCCCGCTGCATCAGACAGCCTATCAGCGGTTTTTGCCGGGCGGTCCGCTCGCTATCATGCCAACAACTGATTATGAGGGCTCGCTTGTTTGGAGCATGCCTGATGAGGCCGCTCAAAAACTGGCTGAGGCAGGAGCAGAGGCGGTATCTTCTGCGCTTCAGAATAGCTTTGGTGATTGCTTGGGCAAAATGACGATTTGTGATGATATTCTATTATGGCCGTTAAAGCCGGCTTTTATGCCCACCATTACAGCGCCCGGACTTATCTTGGCAGGAGATGCAGCCCACGCACTTCACCCGCTTGCCGGCATGGGGTTTAATCTTGCGCTTGCAGATATTGCCGAGCTGGCCGACTGCCTGAAGACGGCACATAGCCGCGGTCTATCGGCAGGCCATTTATCGGTTCAACAAAGTTATGCTGCAAAAAGACGGGCTGAAATTATAAGCCTGACAGCTGTTACCCAGTCAGTGAACTGGCTGTTCAGTCAACCAGACGGATTATTATCCTCTTTGAGCGAACTAGGCTTTGTTGGCCTTGGCGCATTGCCAGTGAAAAACAAACTGAAACAAATAGCCATGGGCGGACAGCTCTCCCGGCCTAGCCTATTTTCGGGTGTCATGCCCTTTTAGGCAGTGCCAGCAATCATAATTTGCACATCACTCTTGTTCAACTAGAGTAGGTCAGTTTGCTATATCTTTGACGATAAGCGCTATATTTCTGAGCTATTTCGGCGTTGAGATTTCTGCCATTTTACGCATTCTTCCTCGCTCAGAGGGCGCGCATGGCTGGGTAGCATAATCGGCACAGCATCCGTAATTTTATAAGCGCAGGCGGCCTGCAGACTGATAAGCTCTGCTGCGGCTGCATCATAAATAAGCGGGGAGCGGGTTTGCGGGCAGACCAGTAACGAGAGAAGCTGCGGGCTTGTCCGCACCATTTTAGCAGAACCGTTCTGGATATCATCATGCGACGTCATACCAGTCTTCCCTGCTATAATATGGTTTAGTGGCGTGCCCCTGCCTCATCACTATCACTATGGCTCGCCATTTCCAGAATAGCAATCAGCAGCTGGGTCCGGTCTGGCAAGCTATTGGCTTCTAACAGCGCCTGTTTTTCCGGCACATCAAACGGGCAAATCATCGATAGGGTTGTGACCAGCCGCTCATCTTCACAATCATCAAGCTGATCCCAGTCGGCCGTAAAGCCTTTGATTTTAAAATAATCATGCAGCACGCTAACCAAATGGTCGCGCTGAATTGTATCTGCAACGGGCGCTAAATCAGCTTCAAAATCTGCCCAGCTTACCTGTGCCAGTCGATAGCCATCTTCAACTTCATGATCCTCAAGCCGTCGGAACCGCGTCGTGCCTGATAATGTAATCATCACACGGCCATCATCGGATTCGGAAAAACTACTAATCCGGCCAGCACAGCCAATATCATAAAGCGCACCAGCTCTGCCCTGCTCATCAGCATCATCATAGGATTGAATCATCCCAATAAGACGATGTGGACTGGCAATCGCATCACGCACCATCGACAGATAACGTGGCTCGAAAATATTCAGCGGTAAACGCCCACCTGGCAACAAAACAGCGCCAGATAGGGGGAAAATTGGAACAGTGCCGGGAAGTTCAGAAAACCTCGGCTCAAATGGCCCTCGGGATGATACCATAGCAGGACAAAACCTCTCGCTTTACCACACTGACTAAACGATTTTCAGTCAGCCTTTTTCTACCACCATAACACCGCCATAATGAGGCAGATATTATGGTGCAAGCAGAGATATAGGTCAGGTTTTAAGAAAACAAATAGGTGGATAGTTTTCGGCGCGCCTTAATAACATCGGGATGCGGTGCACCAAGTGCTTCAAAGAAGGCAAGAAGCTGGGTTTTCGCAGCGCCTTCATTCCACTCAGGGTCACGTTGCAGTGAGGCAAGAAGCATATCCATAGCCTCACGGGCGCTTCCGTCAGCAAACAGTGCCAGTGCCAAATCCTGACGCGCTTGTAAATTATCGGGGTCTGCCTCTACAGCGGCCTGCAGACTAGCTGTTTCACCGGAATGCGCGCCAGCCTGTTCGGCAATTTCAACCGCGGCAATTGCTTCGCGCATTTCAGGGCGCAGTAGAAAATCCTCTTCTANNGAATCAAGAACTTCGCGGGCCTGCTCACATTCACCCGACGTCACAAGAGCCCGCACAAACCCGGACATCGCATCGGCTGATTCAGGTATAGTCGCAAGCGCCTCCTGAAAGGCAGTAAGCGCCGCAGCGCCGTCATTTTCATCAAGCGCTGTGCGGCCTACCTCAAGAAGATCAGTGATATCAGGTGCTCCGGGGGCAGCTGCGACTACTTTTTCAATAAATTGGCGTACCGTAGATTCTGGCTGTGCGCCGGTAAAGGCATCGACAGGCCGTCCATCAGCAATGCCATAGACAGTCGGAACAGATTGCACCCGCAACTGGGCTGCAATTTCAGGGTTATCATCAATATTTACCCGAGCCAGTCGAAGGTCTGGCTGTTCTGCTACGATTTTTTCTAAGATCGGGCCAAGCTGTTTACACGGTCCACACCACGGCGCCCAGAACTGGACAATGACGCCCTTATTCCGGCTTGTCTCTATCACTTCGCTCATGAAATTCTGCGGTGTGATATCAATAATATCTGCTGTTGGTGCGGCGGCAATTTCCATCATTCTTGGTCTCCAGTCAGGCGGTCTATATCCAGAATGTTGGCATCACAACCAACATTTTTTAAAAAGCGTTTTACAGCATCAGGCGTCATACCAATCGTCCGGTCATTCACCAAAGGATGCATATATATCATTTGGCACTGCATAATGCTCTTATCAAGATACAGTGTCACCCCATGATGACATCCATTTATCATAGACAGAGGCGTAACTGCGCCCGGACGCACGCCAAGATGTTCAAGAAGCCTATCTGCAGAACCAAATGAAAGCCGCCCTGCCCCCAGAATATCAGCAAGCTGTTTTAGGTCGATTGCAGCATCTTCTTGCAGGACGACCAGATAATTCTGTTTTTTCTTATCCCGCAAAAATAGGTTTTTAATATGGCCGCCGCCTTCTTCTGCACTCAGAAATCCTGCCCGGACCTGCTTTGATTGGTCAACCGTACGCAATGGCGCGTGCTCATGATAGCTAAAGGGAAGGTCCCATGCCGTTAGCTGAGACAGTAAAGCATCTGATGAGGTAGGCAGACTATCTTGAAATTCTGAAGAGGCGTGAAATTCTGAAGAGCTATCCATTCATCGTCACCGTAATTACAGAATAGGGCTTTTACGCCCGTTGCGTGAAAGCGCTGTGATACACCTTTTTGAGCCGTCTATGCAAGAGGTGCATCAGCCTCTTCTGGCGGCTTATTTTCCGACTGTCTCTACTGTAACAAAATGCAACGATTGACCTTGATTCGCCTCCTGATTTAAGAACAGTAAAAGTCGCGGCGTCCAGCCAGCATCTTCCTGCTGATTTCAGGTGATATTTAAAGAATGACAGAACAGACAAAAATTGCTGTTATCGGATGCGGGATGTGGGGCCGTAACATCATCCGCAATGCTGCCGCGCTTGGCGCGCTGGCCGCTGTGATAGATACCGATAATATGCGCGCATCTGATTTTGCTAAACAGTTTAATTGTGACGCCCTTTCCTTACAAGAAGCACTGCAGCGTGATGATATTAGCGGTCTTATGATTGCAACCGATGCAACCACCCATTGTGATATCGCAACGACAGCCCTTCAGGCGGGAAAACACGTCTTTATTGAAAAGCCAATGGCCATGAGCCTAGCAGAGGCAAAAACGATTAAGGCGCAGGCAGACAGCCAGAATAAACAGGTCATGATTGGCCATCTAATCCGCTATCACCCTGTTTTTCAGGCACTTGAAGCTGAAGTAAAACAGGGCAGGATTGGGACCATCCGGCATATTCAAGCAAACAGGCTTGCAATGGGGCGCATCCGCAGCACTGAATCTGTTTTATATGACCTCTGCCCGCATGATCTGTCTCTTATTCTGGCGCTAACAGGTAGCGCGCCTCATCAGGTTTTCTGTCATGGCCTGTCGCATATGACAGCAGGATTGGCTGATTTTCTGTCAACCAGTCTGATATTCAAAGGCGGTATCACAGCGAGCATGCACACAAGCTGGCTGTCCCCCATCAAGGAACATCGCCTCACAGTAACTGGCACGACAGGCTCACTTGTGTTTGATGATACCCAGACTTGGGCTGAAAAATTATGCCTGTATCGCGACCATATCGAACAGGATGGAACTTATTTTAAGATCGAACGCAAGCAGCCAGAATTCATTGCCGTTCGGCAGGATGAACCGCTGAAATCAGAAGTTTCAACCTTTATTTCAACCTGCCAGACAGGCAGGCCTGCACCAACAAACGCAGCAGAAGGCGTGCGCGTCCAGTCAGTGCTTGAGCAGATGAGCACGACATGCGAAGGAGTAAAATAATGGATCTACCCTTTATTGATTTGGCAGCCCAGCAAGCCCGTATCAGGGATGACGTTGATAAACGCATCGCTGCAGTTCTTAATCATGGCACCTATATTCTGGGTCCTGAAGTAAAGGAGCTAGAAGCGGCGCTCGCAGAGCGTTGTGGGGCAACTCATGTGATTTCCTGCTCTTCTGGAACAGATGCGTTAATTCTAGCTCTTCTTGGCCTTGGCCTTCGTCCGGGGCAGGGCGTTATTGTGCCAAGCTTTACCTTTGCAGCCTCTGCTGAAGCTATGGCTGTTTTAGGGTCTTTGCCGGTGTTTGCCGAAGTTGATGCAGCAACCTATAATCTTGATGCCGATGGCCTACCCGCAGCCCTTGCCGCAGCCAATGCACAGAATATTGAGGTTGTTGGCATTATGTGTGTTGGCTTGTTTGGACAGCCTGCCGATATCACCCGCATTTCAGCGTTTGCAGATACCCACGGTCTGTGGGTGCTTGATGATGCCGCCCAGAGTTTTGGTGGCACATGGAAAGGCCAGCAGGCCGGAACATTGGGCCGCGTTACAGCAACCAGCTTTTTCCCGGCAAAACCACTTGGCTGTTATGGTGATGGCGGGGCGGTGCTAACAGATGATGATAATATTGCAGAAATTGCTATATCCTGCCGGGTTCATGGGCAAGGCCGTGATAAGTATGAAAATGAACGTATCGGCATGACAGCGCGGCTGGATACAATCCAAGCCGCTATTCTGCTCTCAAAACTATCTATTTTTGATGATGAGCTTGCCGCCCGCCAGCAGGTTGCAGACCGCTATCAGAGCTTGCTTGGCGGTAAGATTACAACACCCCCACTGGCGCAAGATGCAACCTCTAGCTGGGCTCAATATGTTATCCAGCTACCAGACGGCACAGATAGACAGGCTGTTCAGAGCCGTATGGGGGCGAAAGATATTCCAACAGCAGTCTATTATCCGCGGCCAATGCATACCCAGCCCCCCTATCTGCGCTACCCCGTTGCAGAGGGCGGGCTCAGCGTGACAGAACGTCTTGCTGGCTCGGTTCTAGCGCTGCCAATGCACCCCTACCTCACCCCAGAGCAGCAAGAACAAGTTGCCGATGCGCTTATGAGTAGCTTGTAATAAATCCTGTAGGGTGATTTTTCGCTTGAAACAAGGCAGGGCCGGTTATATAACGATGCAGCGATGCGGGTGTAGCTCAGTGGTAGAGCACAACCTTGCCAAGGTTGGGGTCGAGAGTTCGAATCTCTTCACCCGCTCCAGATTTTCTCTCAGAGCATGTATCGTGATAATCGGCTAGACATCAGACCCTCACCGGGGTTCTGATTGGCGGGCTCGGGACTTTGATATATTGATATCGTCACTCAGAAGCACATCAGAACATCATCCGTGTAATATTAATGGCACGAAGCAGATGCAAGACAGGGTTTTGACAGTCACTCTATTAGAAAAATTTTATCATGCAGGAAAAACAATTAACAATCACTGAGTGGCTTGCGATAGCCATTGAGCAGATTGAAAAAAGAAATCTCATTGGCGCTCGTCAGATATATTCTGGCATTGTTGGGAGTATTCCAGATCATAAAAAGGCAAAGCCTGGCTTACTAGCTGTAACAGACGCTCTGGATTGTGATTATTTTCCCATATTACCGGTTGAAAGACTCGATGAAATTCTGGAAAATTTTAATGCTGGGACAATTACAAAATGTCGCCTTCAGTTAAAAGAGCTCGCACTTCACTATCCAGACTCAGCCCTAATACAGAGCTTTCTTGGCATTGTTGAGCAAAATAGCAATGACATGCAGGCCACCTTAACGCATTTTAAACAGGCTCATCGCCTTAATCCAAATGAGGAAAATACTAAAAATTACGCAAATCTCTTAATCGAGATGAAAGCGTTGCCTCGCGCTTCTTCGGTTGTTGATGCATTTTTAACAATTCATCCAGATTCGCTGGAAATACTGCGTCTCAAAGCCGTCATTCTCACTGATATGCAAGCATTTGCAGAGGCAGAGGAAACCCTTCAAAAGGCCGTGTCTTTGAACGACCAAAATGCAGGTCTCTGGGAGCAGTATGGCATTTTGAGGCTGCAGGAAAATAACGATGAAGATGCGATTCTCTTTTTCGAAAAATGCCATGCCCTAGGATTAACGTCTGTTAGTCTATTTCAGAATTTAGCATTTGCCCATGCGAAATGTGGGAATAACAAAAATGCGCTGCTTTATTGTGAGAAAGCAATTCAACTGGATGGAAATAATCCTCAGATAAGACATGCATATAGTATGACGCTGCTGAAAGATGAACAATTTTGTCTCGGCTGGAAAGAATTTGAATGGCGGATTGTTGCACGAGACAATGTAAGGTTCAAACACCCTTCAGAAACCAAAAAGTGGGATGGTACAACCTCTCTTAAGGGCAAAACGATCCTTGTTTATTATGAACAGGGTTTGGGAGATACAATCCAATTTTCACGCTACATAATTGAGCTGGCAAAATTAGATGTCAAAATATATTTTTGCATTCAAGATGTGCTAAAGGGACTCTTTGACGGCATAGATTTTCCAGCTACCTTTGTTGACCAAGATGATGATAGTGTGGCGGCAGATTATTCAATATCCTTGATGAGCCTTCCTTTTGCGCTGCTTAACTATCAAGTAACCCCACTGCCACAAACTTTTATCTTGAATGGTGCTGATGATAAAACAGCCCTAGATCCAATGCTACTAGAGGACCGGGATAAACCTTTTATTGGGCTTTGTTGGCAGGGGAACCCATCAAACAGAAATGACGTTCACAGAAGCCTAACCCTAGAGGAGCTGATACCGCATCTTCCCTCGGAGGCAACGTTTTTTAATCTTCAGATATCTCTGACTGAGCAGCAAGAAAAGCGTCTTGCAGCGCACCAAATCGTAAATTTTTCAGAAGGGTTATCAACGCTCACAGGAACGGCCGCAATTTGTGCACGTCTTGATGGCGTGATCGCCGTAGATACGAGCCTTTGCCATCTAGCAGGCAGCCTCGGTATCCCTACTTTTCTGCTTTTATCTCTCGCATCTGACTGGAGATGGGGAAAAAGTACAGACAGAACAGTATGGTATAATAATACGAAATTGTTTAAACAGACATCTCGTGGTGAGTGGAATGCGCCGTTAAAGACCCTCAAAGAGACGCTTGAAAGGGATATCATTTCACCTTTTTATGCGGGCGCTGATGCGGGCAGGTTTTTAGGAAAATAAAATGAAACAAAATCATGGTCTCCCCCCTGCCAATACATTATCAGACGAGAAACAATCTGCTTGGATTGCTGGCATGAAGGTGTGGGAAAAAGAAAACCCTCTGGATAAGCCTGCAGAAATTCTCTGGTGTTCGGCATTACCAGCACAGTCGTTGGCGCCTTGTTGATCGCGGCTGGCCTAAGATTAAATCATATCGAATCCTATCTTGCGCCCCTGCTCGGCATCCCGTTCGGATATGCCTTATATTTCATTGCAAACCGGCGGTACCAGAAATGGGACATCCAACGCAGAGACTATTCAGATATTTTGCTTAAACAGCTTCATAATGAGCCAGAGCCCACATCCTAACTCTAACAGGTTTTTTTAACCGCTAGACAAGCGTGGTGAGTTCATGCCCTTGTGCTGTAATTTGCTGGCTGAGATACTTTATGTGCTCAGGGCCAATCTCACAGCAGCCGCCGATAATGGTTGCGCCCATATCTAGCCAGCCCATTACATGTTCAGCATATTTCTTGGGGTCCAAGTCAATCCGCGCCTGCAATCCATCCACTGTGGTGCCGGGTGCCAGATTTTCTATTGAGGTAAAGCCATTCGCATAAGCGCCATATCGCAGCCCTGATGCTTGTAGCACCGGCATTGCTTTATCAATGGCTTCGGGACAAGAGCAATTCACCATAAGGGCATCGATATTATCGTCTGAAAAACGTTCGATCGCCTGTTCCAGCGCTTCGCCTGATCGCAATGTGTTTGACAGATCATCCGATAATGTAAGGCCGATATAGGTCTGTTTATGATACTGTTTCAAGGCTGCAATAGCTGCTTTTGCTTCGGTGATATTCGACATTGTTTCAACCAGAAATAAATCCACAGCCGCGGATTGAACCTCAATAAGCTGGCAAAATTCATCATAGGATTGCTGATAATCAAGGGCGGCTGATGATACATAGCTTGCAGCAAGCGGCGGCAGACAGCCTGCAATATTAATAGTTTCACGCGCCAGCCCACTTTCGGTAATCGCTGTATTCATCAGCTGGATAGCAAGCTGATGGGTTTCTTCAAATTTATCACCAAACCCATGCCGCGAAAGCCGTGTGATGGAGGCGGTGTAATTATTCAGACCAATAACCTTTGCCCCTGCGAGAAGAAAATCTTTATGAGCGCTAATCACAATTTCTGGCTCATCATGCATGACCTTAACTGACCATAGGGGGTGAGATGTTTCCTGCGTGGAACGCTTATTAATTTCCTGTCCCAAGCCGCCATCCAAAAAGGCAATAGAGGTCATGTCTGCTTCGCTTCTCTCATCAGGTAAATAGTTGTCTTGATGATAACTATATACCTCTTTGAGGGGCGATTTCAATTTGGCATTTAAGCGNAGCTGACACCCACATCACGAACATAATTTGCACGTTTTACGAGAATAANGTAGCGTCATGCTGGGAAGAAGTGGGTTGCCCATAATATCATACCAGTTGCCGTTAAGATAACCCTAACTTGGTTGATAAAAAGGGAGATAATTCATGTATCAAAACATAAAAAGCGGGATGCTATCCTTCCTGCGTAAAGAAAATATTGTTGCACCAAAAGACTATAATCGGTGGCGTATTCCACCCGCATCAATTGCAATTCATCTGTGTATTGGGTCAGTTTATGCCTGGTCTGTTTTTAACCCGCCCCTCACCCGGGAATTTGGTGTTGTTGCGTCATCTGCAGGAGATTGGTCGCTTTCCTCTGTTGTGTGGATTTTTTCGGTTGCGATCGTTTGCCTTGGCCTTGCTGCTGCATTAGGCGGAAAATGGCTGGAACGGGTTGGCCCGCGTTATGTGGGCGTTGTTGCCGCAACGTTATGGGGCGGCGGGTTCATCATCGGCTCGTTCGGCATTTCCACCCATCAGCTCTGGCTTGTCTATCTTGGATATGGGGTTTTTGGCGGGTGCGGGTTAGGCCTTGGCTATGTCAGTCCGGTATCAACCCTGATACGCTGGTTCCCCGATCGGCGCGGGATGGCAACCGGAATGGCCATTATGGGATTTGGCGGCGGCGCCATGATCGGGGCGCCCCTGAAACAATGGCTTCTGAGTCTCTATCAGATAGCGCCAGACTATCTGGGCGCTGAATCAACACTCCAGCTTATCACTGAAAATGGCCGCCGCTTTGTACAAACAGCATCCGGTAAAATAGAAGTTGTAATAGCAACCGCCCAGCAAGCAGAAGATTTTGGGGGCGATGCAGGTGCCTATATTGTTGGAACAGGCAATACCGGCGCATCAGCAACATTTATGACGCTGGGGATTATTTACTTTGTCGTGATGATATGTGCTGCTTTCCAATATCGTGTTCCAGCACAAGGCTGGATGCCAAAAGGATGGACACCAAAGCCCGCATCACAAGGCATGATTACCAGAGATAATGTTCATATTGATCAGGCGTTGCGTACGCCCCAATTCTGGTTGCTCTGGGTCGTGCTTTGTTTCAACGTGACTGCAGGCATCGGGGTAATTGGTGTTGCCAAGACGATGATTAACGAAATTTTTGGCAGTCTGGTTATTGTTACAACAGCGTTTGCTGGCACCTATGTTCTAATGATTTCGGTTTTCAATATGGTTGGACGCTTCTTCTGGGCCTCCACATCTGATTATATTGGTCGCAAGAACACCTATCACTGCTTCTTTATTCTGGGCACTATCCTATACTTATCAATCCCGTATTTTGCGGGTGAAGGCAGTATGCTAGCGCTTGCTGGGTTCTATCTTGCGACAATGGCTATCTTCACCATGTATGGGGGCGGCTTTGCAACCATCCCTGCTTATCTTGCAGATATGTTTGGCACGATGCATGTGGGCGGTATCCATGGACGGTTGCTGACGGCCTGGTCGACAGCCGGTGTGCTTGGCCCCTTTGCCATCACATATTTACGCAATGTCTCTAAGAACAACGCAATTAGTGACCTTGTTGCTAATATTGACCCCGCCGCATTTGTCCAGAAATTTGGTGCCCCAATTGACCAGCTTGAAAGTTTAGTTGCGGCAAAAACGGTCACCATTGCACGGTTGATGGAAATTGCCCCGGCAGGCACCAGTGACCCGACCTCAGGCCTTTATAATACCACCATGTATTCCATGGCAGGGCTTCTGGTTATTGCGTTTCTTGCAAATGCGTTGATACGCCCCGTTGCAGGACATCATAATGTTGAAAAAACACATCCAGAGGCAAAAACGTAACGCCGTTTTTCACGAAGGATAGCCCGTGGCGTGTAACCTATTTCACATCTTCATGCCACGGGTATTTTATTAGCCTCACTCAGTGAATATCTTTGGATTCGCCAATAGCTGCCTTTAAGGACTCAAAGCAGAAATCTGGCCGTTTTGCAGCATCCAGAATTACTTTTTCCCGGCGAGTGATTAACTCAACAATTTCAGGAATTTTCTTTACGGCAGCATGCGGAATCATTACGGCACCGTGCTGGTCGGCATGAATAATATCATTACTACAGACATTCATGCCATGGACGGTTACCTGACAATTAAAATCAACCATATGCACAAAAGCATGGCTTGGGCCTACCTTGCCGCCCAGTAATTGAAAGCCGCGTGCACTATCAACAACATCACGGAAAGACCCGTTGGTAACACACCCCGCAACACCAAGGCCTTTATGGATGTTGGTTTGCACCTCACCCCAGAACGCACCAATCCCCGGATACATATCAAGATCCTGAATAACCGCGATTGAGGGCAATGGTTGCTGGCAGACATAGTGATAATAAGCCAGCCTGTCAGCTGCAATTTTTGCGCTATCTTCGCGGGACGGCTCAGCAGCTCTGATAGTTGCAGTGCGGGCAAATCCGCAAATTGGCGGCAAGTCTGGATCAAGCGCAACAAAGGGTTCAGTGGTGAATCCTGATCCGCGGCGCTCCGGTATAATCAGCTCAAGCGCATTACAGATTGTGGGCGTATCCCAAGCTGTTAATGTCTGTAAATCTTCTGCAGTGATGTCTGATGGCGTATTCGTCATGTTTTTCTCTGCCTCCGGCATTATTTTATCAAAGCTAACTTCAGCGCATTATTCCAGCATACACAGACCAGCATGGAAAGCGATTATATTTCCCCTTTCAGAGCGTTGCAGGAATTACGCTGAGAGATACCTTAAGTCTAGATAATGATGTGCTAGCTTGCTGCACTAGGGTCAATGCGTCTCACGGCTAATGTGGCAAGTCTATCAACCAGAAAATGTAACGCTAGCGTCATCACCACAAGCATGAAGAGGGCGGCAAACATCAGATCGATTTTTGCCCGTCCATTTGCAAGTAACATCAGATAACCAAGACCTTCTGATGCACCTACCCATTCTCCGATGATGGCGCCGATAGGAGCATAAACAGCTGCAAGTCGCATCCCAGATGCCAACCCTGGAACACCTGCAGGAATCCGGATATGGAGCAAAATAGCCGACGGCTTTGCACCCATTACACGGGCCATATCCAGCATGCCGGACGGGGTTCGCATTAGCCCGTCAAAAAATGATGATGTCACGGGAAAATAGATAATGAGTAATGCCATAATGATTTTAGGCACTAATCCATAGCCAAGCCATAAGGTCAGAATTGGCGCAAGGGCAAATACTGGAAGCGCTTGTGATAATACCATCATCGGGCGCATGACCGCACGAATAACGGGGGATGCAGCAAGGGCAATCGCCGTCATACCGCCAAGCAGCGCACCAAAGATAAGCCCCAGCATTACTTCAGAAAATGTTACTGTGGCATGGCGTAAAATCAGCCAGAAATGCGTGGTAAAGGCAGTTACAACCCGCATTGGGCTTGGCAGAATATAATGTGGCAGATCAAACCCTGATACAAGTGACTGCCACCCTGTCAGAAGAACTATCACAAACAGACAAATGCTCAGAACACCCTTCATCATGGTATCTCCCTCAATTTTGAGAGAAGAGAGCCTGTTGCTGCTAGGACCTCGGCGGAATCAAATTCCCGTACGGTTTGCTGCGGTTGTTTTGGCTGTTGTGGCAGGATAGCTTTTAAGTCTTCTATACCGCCGCCTGTCATCAGATAAAGCCTATCCCCCATCCGGGCAGCTTCTGCTGGATCATGTGTGATAAGAAGAACTGTTTTTCCGGCAAATAATTCGGCAGCTAATTCCTGCATCTCGGCACGCAACCCTGCATCCAGTGCAGAAAAAGGTTCATCCAGCAACATAATAGGCCGGTCTTCCATCAAGGTTCTGGCAAGCGCTACTCTCTGCCGCATCCCGCCAGATAGGGTGTGAGGTTTGCGGTCTGAAAATTCTGTTAACCCAACACGCTCTATCAGAGCATCGGCCTGATCGGATTGGCCATGCTCGCGGCGCATGCGTGAGCCAAGCATAACATTGCCGCGCACTGACAACCAGGGAAGCAGATTATCGGTTTGCGACATTAGCGCAATTCGCCCCGCCAGCGGCATAGCATCACTGGATGAAATATCGCCTGTAAAACTGATATGCTCATCCAATCCAGCAATGAGCTTTAAAATTGTTGTTTTCCCGACCCCTGAACGACCAAGAAGACAGGTCCAACCGCCAGCCGGTATTTCAAGACAGGCTGCCTTAAAAATCAACTGGCTACCAATATGGGCATCGCCCTTTATGGTCAGGGACGGGGATATCATGCACCCTCAATTCCCATTTGCCAGAACCCTACTTCCAGAGATGTTGCCATGGTAAATCGTTTCTGAAGCGCTGGCATCCGAGCAGAATGTTCTGCTGTCGTGCCGAGCCTACTGTGAATTGCATTATCCATCAGAACGCCAAACTCACCACAAACATCCTGATACTCACTGGAGCTATAGGCATTTATCCATTCACGATAGATATCAGATGTTGCCGAAGCACCCAAGGATGCGCCAATTTCACCATAGCCCAGAACACATGGGGCAAGGGCGGCAAGCATATCAAGGAAATCACCGCTATATCCGGCATCTAGAACATAGCGTGTATAAACCAGATTTTGGGGTGCTTCTTGTGTAGCAAATAAGGTTGCTTCATCAATGCCTTCGCGGCCACATAATTCAATATGTAGTTTCAGCTCTTCATTGATAAGAGCGTTCAGCGTTGCGGTACATGCCCGCATCTCGTCAACCGTATCTGCCTTAGTAACAGCCAGAGCCCAGGCCCGCGAGAAGTGAATTAAAAATACATAATCCTGTTTTAGATAATACAAAAAAGCGGCACGTGGCAGGGTGCCGTCTCCCATGCCGGTTACAAACCGGTGAGAAACATACTCCTGCCACACATTACCTGCCCCAGCACGAAACTGGGCAAAGCTGCTGCCATACTTCATTATTGGGCGCCTATATCGATTGCTAACTCTGTTGCGGGACGCGCTTGTGTCAACAATCCGGCCTCGACAAGAAACGCTTCGAAGCGCTGATAGCGTCCAAGGTCTAATGCCGCAGGGCGCAAGGCCAGACGTGGCAATGTATCACGCCATGCTCTTTTATTCAGCTCGTCATCTAATTCAGCTGCTGTGCCCTTAAACAGGTTCCAGCTCTCTTCAGGGTGGTTTACGATATATTGTGTTGCCAGCTCTGTTGCTTCCAGAAAACGGCGCAGCATATCAACATCCATACTATCTTTATTCGCAACATAGATGAGCTCGTCATAGGATGGCATACCTTCTTCTTCTAGGTAGAAACAGCGACCATCAACACCATCAATTTCCATCTGATTTAGCTCAAAATTCCGGAAGGCGCCGATAACAGCATCAACCTGCTTTGACATAAGAGACGGCGATAGTGACCAGTTTACATTCACCAAGGTGATGTCATCCATTGTCAGGCCATGCCGGGCAAGGATGGTTGAGAGGAGCGCTTCTTCTACCCCAGCAACCGAAAAGCCAACTGACCGTCCTTTCAGGTCTGAAATAGACTGGATAGGGCCATCTTTTAAGACCAACAAGCAGTTAAGCGGTGTCGCAACTAAGGTGCCAACGCGCATTAACGGCAAGCCTTCGGCAACCTGAAGATGAAGCTGGGGTTGGTAGGAAATCGCAATATCTGCCTTTCCAGCGGCAACAAGCTTCGGCGGGTCAGCCGGGTCAGCCGGTGCAATAATTTCAACATCCAGACCTTGATCAGCAAAATATCCTTTTTCCTGAGCAATAATGACAGGGCCATGATCTGGATTTATAAACCAATCCAACAGCAGCGTCACTTTATCAGCTGCCTGAACCGGAGCTGATATTAGCAGGGCTGCAAGGCCTGCAATCACTGTCTTTACTACGAACTTCATCTTGATACTCCTCACGAGATAATATTAGGTCTGGTTTAAAAAGGTACCTGCTGCCAGTAAGGCGATATTTTCGGCACCGTGCGGGATACAACGCTCTGCTGCTTGCCATGCCCGAAATCCGGACCGGCAACAAAAAACAAGTCTGCCCTGATGAGCGCTAAGCAAAGCGGCATCAAGCTTATCAAGGGAAAGTCGCTCAGCTCTGTCAGTGATAAGCGGCGCTTCATCAGCACTGCGTAAATCAATGATTTTATCTGTCGGCAAAAAGCTGTCGGCTGCGATAAACGGAAAGTAGCTATCAGGTTCCAAAGCATCATCAAACCGGAACTGGCTAAACCGGTAGCATGCAGAATCATACTGAACGAGCTGGCCAAGCGGAGATGGCGACACCTTTGTTAAAACATCTAAAACCATCTGCGCCTGAAGACTGCCAATAATGCCAACGGCCGGTCCAAGAACACCGTCTGCCGAACAGCTTGTCAGCCGCAGAGGCAGGTCCGGAAATACCGCACGCATACTTGGCGCGCCGCCACAAAATCCGCCACAATAGCCAGCACGGCCAACAACGGATGCAGACACAAAAGCATAATTATGATGTTTTGCGAAATCAGACATTAGATAGCTAACGGCAAAGCTATCAGCGCAATCTACCAGTGCCGCATATCCCTTTGCATGCTCGCCAAGAATATCTGGCGTTAGCATTATATCAAGTGGCTCAATGCGAATTTCACTGTTCAGAGCCTGCAATTTTTGAGCCGCAATGGTTGCTTTTGGCCTGCCAATATCTGCTTCAGAAAACAGAGTCTGACGATGCAGGTTTGTTAAAGAGACATTATCACCATCTATCACTTTGATGGTCCCGACACCTGCGCCTGCCAGATATGATAGTACCGGCGCGCCAAGCCCGCCTGCGCCAACCACCAACACAGAGGCATCCTGCAGACACGCTTGCGCGGCGCTGCCGAAAGACGGCACAGAGATTTGACGCTCATAACGGGTCATCGTGTAACGTCCAGCCATTGTTGCAACCGCGCTTCGGGTGCATCATTCAAGGTAATATCTGTGACAACTGAAACGATATCGGCGCCAGCCTCAAAGACTCCTGCTGCACGTTCAACCGACATGCCGCCAATACCAACAAGCGGCACATCACCAACACGGCGCTTCCATTCAGTGACCCGCTCCAAGCCTTGCTGGTGCCATTTCATCTTTTTCAGGATCGTGGGATAGACAGGGCCAAGCGCAACATAATCCGGCATCAGGCTCAGCGCACGTTCCAGCTCATCACCATCATGGGTGCTGATACCAAGCTTTATGCCAGCCCGCCGCAAGGCCGGAATATCGGCTAGGTCGAGGTCTTCTTGCCCCAAATGAACAAATGAACAGCCAGCATCAATGGCTTCGCGCCAGTAATCATTAACGACCAGAATACAGTCATGTGCATCACATAGTGCTTGCGCTGTTGTAATGGCCTTTCGCAGCGCCTCTCCTTCACGCGTTTTACACCGCAATTGAACAAGCTTAAGGCCGAGCGGTAACATGCGTTCCAGCCATTCAGGACTATCGAAAATAGGATAAAAACGGTCAAACATTATTCAAGAAAGGCCTTTCCTAGCACAGGTGTTGACGGCGCCGCCATATCGCGAGGTTCCATGGGATCAGCATACCGGCCCAGATATCCTGCTTCGCAGGCTTTTGCAAAAGCCTCTGCCATAACAGCCGGATTGCCTGCCTTTGCAACAGCAGTATTCAACAAGATTGCATCAAACCCAATCTCTAACGCCTGCGCTGCCTGCGATGGCACACCAAGCCCGGCATCGATTACCATTGGGACATCGGGATAGGCAGCGCGCAAGGCTCGTAATCCATAAAGATTCACAAGACCAAGACCGGTTCCGATAGGCGCGCCCCACGGCATTAATACGTCGCACCCCGCATCTAGAAGCCTGTCTGCCAGAATGAGATCTTCGGTCATATAGGGAAAAACCTTAAAGCCCTCAGCACAGAGCGTCCGAGCAGCATCCACAAGCTGGAAGGGGTCAGGCTGAAGGCTATCAGCATGACCAATGACTTCCAGTTTAATCCAGTCTGTTTCAAACAACTCGCGTGCCATCTGCGCTGTTGTGATGGCTTCTGATGCAGTATGGCATCCCGCAGTGTTAGGCAGAATATGAACACCAAGTTTGCGAATAAGCTGAAAAAACGCATCTCCTGCCGCATCACCCGCAGCTTCACGCCGGACTGAAACAGTTGCAACAGAGGCGCCTGACTTCACAAAGGCGTCTGCTAGAATAGCCGGTGATGGATAGAGCGCTGTTCCAAGCATCAGCGGGGATGAGAGCGATGTACCATAAAACTGCTTCATCATCAGCCTCCTTGCCGTGGGGTAACAATTTCAAGCGCATCACCCTCAGAGAGTTGGGTATCTTTTCGGGTAGCCGATGATACAAATTGTGCGTTTACAGCTGTTGCCACACGCTGGCCTTTATAGCCGAGCTCATCCAGAATATCGCCAAGCGTTTTTGTGTGAACCGTCATGGCCTCACCATTAACCGAGATATTCATCCATCACCTCCGGTTGCTTTCCTGTTAAGCAATAATCTGCTGTCATTTCTGCAAGCGCCGGCGCAAGCAGAAAGCCATGTCTGAACAGGCCATTAGCATAAATGATATTATTATGATGGCGAATGCGCGGCAGATTATCAGGGAAGGCTGGCCGTGCATCAACACCGATTTCAAGAATTTCTGCCTCACCAAAAGCAGGGTGAAGCGCAAAGGCAGCACTCAAAAGTTCAAGAACCGAGCGCACAGTTGCCCGCGTTCTGTCAGATGACTCAATTTGTGTTGCCCCCAACATGAAAATGCCGTCTCCGCGCGGGACAATATACAGAGGATGACGCGGATGCAGCATCCGGACGGGGCGGGACAAAGTAATATCTTTACTATGCAGCACCAGCATTTCACCTTTAACACCGCGCAAATCACGCAGCGCATCCTGCGCGGACAGACCGCGGCAATCAATTAACTGTGATGACGGATTAGATGCGGGCACTTCGGATGAAATAGTTACACCTGCAGAGATCAGGTTTTCTGTTAGTTTTTTCAAAGCATCGCGCGGACTGAGATGAGCTTCAGTTTCGAAAAACAGCCCCTGCCTCACCCGTCCCGCCAGATCAGGTTCAAGAGCGGCAATCCCATCCTCATCAACATTCTGATGCTGCTCTGTCCTGCGCGCAAAACGCGTTAGCTCGCTTTTATCACGCGCAAGGGCAACTACGAGCGAGCCTTTTTGTACAACATCAACACCCTGTTTCTGCCACCATGACGCAGCTTTCTGGCCGAGGCGTATAACAGGCTCTTCGGCCGCTTCGCCCTCGCAGAACGGGGCAAGCATGCCGCCGGCCCACCATGAACAGCAATGGGTGTCAGGCAATCCATTTGGGTCATAAAGTGAAACCTGTGCGCCGCGCGCAACCAGCGCAGTTGCAACACAAAGCCCTGCAACACCAGCGCCGTGAATGTGAAAGGATACGGGCGCGCTCATGACCAGAACTCGTGGAAATGATGGACAGGGCCATGTCCCTTTCCGATATCAAGCTTATCAGCTTTTTTCAGGGCACCCTGCAGCCACTGATGAGAGACCTGTACGGCATCAACCACCGTTTTTCCCTTCGCTATCTCAGCAGCAATCGCTGAGGATAAACTACAGCCTGTTCCATGTGTATTTCGGGTATTAAGACGCGGTGCTGTGAAGCTATCTTCACGGTCTTTCTGAACCAGTAGGTCATGACATAACGCTGCTGTACTGTGACCGCCTTTCATTAATACGGCGCGCGCACCATAATTCATCAGGGCTTTTGCCTGCTGCCGCATTTGATCACTTGTTTCGGCCTGATCAGCCTTCACAAGGCACGCAGCTTCTGGCAGATTTGGCGTCAAAATCGAGCTACGCGGGACAAGACATTCAATCAGCGCCTGTTCTGCATCATTATCAAGAAGCCTATCACCTGATTTAGCAACCATCACAGGGTCCAAAATAATAGGACCCTGATAATGGGTTAATGCACGCGCAACTGTCTTAATGACATCTGCTGACCCCAGCATACCAATCTTTATCGCGCTAATATCAATATCGTCGAGAACAGCCTTAATCTGGGCCATAATCATATCGAGTGATACGGCCTCGATCATGGTAACGCCTTGCGTGTTCTGAGCTGTCAGGGCTGTAATGACCGATGCGCCATAAACACCGCGGCTCGAAAAAGTTTTCAGGTCGGCCTGAATACCCGCACCGCCGCCACTATCGGAGCCTGCAATGGTTAAAGCTGATACAATGCTCATGACGCGCTTCCAGCATAAAGCAATGCAGCAAAACCCATAATTTTTATGGGGCTAATGCTATGCTGATAATCATCATGTCTCATAAATAGCTCCGTTTCCTACGCCGGTACGAACCGGATCAGGTCCAATGGGTTAGCGGAAATACGCCTCTCAGCCAGTGTAAAAATCACAGGCACCCCAACAGATGTTATCGCAACATAGAAAAAGTGCTGACCAGAAGTCAACACTCTTTATTTACCTCATGACGCAAAGGCTCTTATCCTACGCTTATGCTCTGCCAATAGAAGAGTAATGAATATTGGCGGCTCGGATTGCTGATGGGTCATAGACATTGCGTAAATCAACCAGCACATTTCCAGCCATTAATTCAGTGAAACTGAGCGGTGTCAGGGCTCTAAACTCGTTCCATTCGGTTACCAATACAGCACAGTCCGCGCCTGTCAGACAGCTCGCAGCATTCTCAGCATATGTTATAGACGCCGGAAGATGTGGTTTTGCCTCTACCATTGCGGCTGGATCATAGGCCGTTATCACAGCGCCTTTTTTTGTAAGCTCTGTTATCAGCTCAATCGAAGGGCTTTCGCGCATATCATCTGTTTCAGGTTTAAAAGCGAGCCCTAAAATGGCAATTTTTTTACCTTCAACATCGCCCTTCATCGCATCAATGACGCGCTGAGCCATGTCTTGTTTACGCTTCGAATTATACCGCACCACGCCGGAAACTAACGGCACATCAGACTCAAAAAATTCAGCTGTTTTTACCAAAGCAAGTGTGTCTTTTGGAAAGCAGGAGCCACCATAACCTGGCCCCGGATGCAGAAACTTCCCGCCAATACGTTTATCAAGCCCCATACCTTTTGCCACATCATGCACATCAGCATTCACCTTTTCGCATAAATCAGCAATCTGGTTAATGTAGGAAATTTTCACTGCAAGAAAGGCATTCGCTGCATATTTTGTCAATTCAGCCGTCTCAAGTGATGTGAAAAGAATAGGGGTTTCAATCAGGAAAAGCGGTCTATAGAGCTGGCGCATTACGTCAATAGCGCGCTCATTTGATGTCCCTACAACAACCCGATCAGGGCGCATAAAGTCACTAATTGCCGATCCCTCACGCAGGAATTCTGGGTTTGATGCAACATCAAAATCTGCATCGGGACGTGTTTTGTGCACAATATCAGATACTTGTTGGCCTGTTCCTACTGGGACTGTCGATTTTGTCACAATGACAGTATATCCATCAAGATGAGCCGCGATTTCTGCAGCAGCCGCATGAACATAGCTCAAATCAGCATGGCCATCGCCGCGCCGCGTTGGTGTTCCAACAGCAATGAAAACGGCATCAGCCTGTGCAACAGCACTGCCAAGATCTGTTGTAAAGCTCAACCTGCCAGCTGCATAATTACGGGTAACTAACTCATCAAGCCCAGGCTCATAAATAGGAATGTCACCCTTATGCAACTTGGCAATTTTCGTCTCATCTTTATCAACACAGGTAACATCAAACCCGAACTCGGAAAAACAAGCGCCAGATACTAATCCGACATAGCCGGCACCGATCATAACAATTTTCATCTTAGGCCTACTCCTCACGCCTATGGCGCGCTTTTATCGCGCATTTTTTTCAGTCATTTTTTATGAACATAATGTCTCAACACGCGCGGTTATCGCGTGGCCAATAGCAATATGGCATTCTTGAATATGCATCGTGATACGGCTCGGCACAGCAATCAGAACATCTGATAGCGCCGCTAAATCTCCGCCACCCTCACCTGTAAAGGAGATAATTTTAATGCCTTTAGCGCGCCCAGCATGAGCTGCTAAAACGACATTTTTGGACGTACCACTCGTTGAAATACATAACAGCACATCACCAGCGTGACCAAGTGTCTCAATTTGGCGTTCAAAAATCCCATCAAAGCCGAAATCATTCGCATAGGCTGTAATAAAAGACGTATCAGTTGTCAGCGCAAGAGCCGCCAGTCCGGGCCTTGGGTGCGCTTTGTGGTCAAGGCACGACATAAATTCAGCCGCAAGATGCTGAGCATCGCCTGCAGACCCGCCATTGCCGCAGAGTAGAAATTTTCCACCCGCATTCAAACTTTCAGCTATCATTTGTGCCGCATCTTCAGCCGTGCCTGAGCATTGCTGAACCATTAGGGCTTTTACTTCTGCAGATCGGTTAAAAATTTGCTTTATCTGATGTGACATATATTACCGCCAACAATGTGTTCTTGTATTACCGCCAACAATGTGATCTTGACCCTGTCCTTATGGACATTTAAGATCCCTCATGCAAGTAAAGATAGTCTCCACGGCAAAGAGTTGGTCTCTTAAATGTCAGAAATACAATTGAAAGCGACAGTCGGAAGATGAAAGTAAAAAAAGCTATTTTTCCTGTGGGCGGAC